>Ga0209162_1000715_pt1 | contig 35002 bp, 31 predicted proteins | sample YNPNPMetaG_FD_187121 | JGI IMG/M metagenome (GOLD analysis project Ga0209162, IMG submission 187121) | Anoxygenic and chlorotrophic microbial mat microbial communities from Yellowstone National Park, USA - YNP NP MetaG (SPAdes) (version 2) ...
CGCAGGCCTCGTCGGATTGCAAGCCTCGTGCCCGGCATGCCCGCGCTCCAAGCCGCCGGATTGGATGCAAAAGCGGGACGGCGGTTCGGACAAATGGTTTCAACGCTGAAACGGCACGCTCCCTCGTCCTGCAACACGCGCCCGCGCGCACCTCGCGGAGGTCTCGGCTCACCCGTCCCTTGATGCCGGCGGACGATGGATCCTAACCTTGCGCCAGGATGTTGCCGGAACTTCACCCGTCCGTCACCCGGTGACGGGACGGTGACGGACGTCATGGCACGGATACTGGTCATCGAGGACGAACGCGACCTGCAGACGGTGCTCGAGTATAACCTGCGGCAGGCGGGGCACGAGGTGCTGCAGGCGTTGCGGGGCGAGGAGGGGCTGCAGCTGGCGCGGAACCATCGCCCCGACCTGGTGTGCCTCGACCTGATGCTTCCCGACGTCCCCGGCACGGACGTGTGCAAGACGCTGAAGAAGGAGCCCGCGACGCGCGGGATCCCGGTGCTGATGCTGACCGCGAAGGGGGAGGAGATCGATCGGGTGGTGGGGTTCGAGCTGGGCGCGGACGACTACGTGACCAAGCCGTTCAGCGTGCGCGAGCTGCTGCTGCGGATCCAGGTGATCCTGCGCCGCACCGCGGCGGCGCCCGAGACGACGCCGGTGATCGAGTTCGGCCGGCTGCGGGTCGACCGCGACGCGCACCGCGTGTGGGTGGACGGCGAGGAGGTGCAGCTGACGGCGCTGGAGTTCCGGCTGCTGGTGACGCTTCACGAGCGGCGCGATCGGGTGCAGTCCCGGTCGGTTCTGCTCGACGACGTCTGGGGCATCCAGGCGGACATCACGACGCGGACCGTGGACACGCACGTCAAGCGCCTGCGCGAGAAGCTGGGGCCGGCGGGCGAGTACATCGAGACGGTGCGGGGGGTCGGCTACCGCTTCGCCGCGAATCCCGCCGGAGCGCGGCGGTGAGTCTGGGCATCCGCGGCAAGCTGTTCCTCGTCTCGCTCGGACTCGTCGCGCTCTGCGTCGCCGTCGCATCCCTGTTCCTCGGGACCGCCCTCGACCGGTTCCTGATCGAACGCGAGGCGGAGCACCTGTCGGTCCGCGCCGCCGGTGTGGCGCGCGCCGCGACCAACGCCGGGCTCGGCGACGCCGACCGCCCCGGCTGGGACGCGCTCGCCGACGCGCTCGCGGCGACCGCCGAGGCGCGCGTCACGATCGTCGGACGCGACGGAACGGTGTGGGGCGACTCGGAGCTCGCCCCCGACCAGCTCGCCGTGCTCGAGAACCACGCGGGCCGGGAGGAGATCCGCGGCGCCCTGGCGCACGGCAGCGGCTCCGCCACCCGCTACAGCACGACGCTCGGCCGCCGCATGATGTACGTCGCCGCGGCCTTCCCGCCGGGCGCGGCGACGCCCACCGGCGTGGTCCGCGTCGCCGTGCCGCTCACCGCGGTCGACGACGCGCTCGCCCGCCTGCGCTGGCTCCTGGCGTTCGCCGCGCTCCTGGCGCTCGCCGCGGCCGTCGGGCTTTCCTGGCTCGCCGCCCACTGGGCCGGTCGCAGCGTGCGCGGCGCCACGGCGGCGGCCCGCCGGCTGGCGGCAGGCGACCTGACGGCGCGGGTGCGGAGCGAGGCCGACGACGAGGTCGGCGAGCTGGCGCGCGCCCTGGACGGCCTGGCCGAGAACCTGTCCGCCACCCTGGGGGAGCTGCGGACCGAGCGCGACTTGCTGCGGAGCGTGCTCCAGGGCATGACCGAAGGGATCCTGCTGCTCGACGCCGACAGCCGGATCGTGCTGGTCAACCCGGCGCTCCGCGAGAGTCTGCTGCTGGACACCGACGTCGTCGGCAAACCGCTGCTCGAGGCGATTCGCCACGCGGACCTGCCCGAACTGCTCGAGAAGGCCCGCCGGTCGCCGACCTCGACCGCCGGCGAGATCGAAGTGGAAGGTCTCCGGCCGCGCCGCTTCCTGGTGCACGCCGCCCGCGTCGACCGCCACGGCGGCGGACTGCTCGCCGTGTTCGTCGATGTCACCGATCTGCGGCGGCTCGAGACGATCCGCCGGGACTTCGTCGCGAACGTGTCGCACGAGCTGCGGACGCCGGTGGCCGCCGTGCGCTCCGCCGCCGAGACGCTGCGCGGAGCGCTGGATCGCGATCCCGCCGCCGCCGCGCGGTTCGCCGAGATCATCGAACGCAACGCGGAGCGGCTCCAGCGGCTCGTCGCGGACCTGCTGGACCTCTCGCGCATCGAGTCGCGCGAGTATCGCCCCAACCTCGAATCGGTCGATGTCGCCCCCGTCGTCCACCACGTGCTCGGACTGCATCGCGAACGGGCCGAGGCGCGACAGTTGCGAATCGAGACCGACCTGCCCGCCGACCTGCCCGCGGCGCGCGCCGACCGCCGCGCCATCGAGCAGGTCCTGTCGAACCTGGTCGACAATGCCGTCAAGTACTGCCCGCCCGGCGCCACGGTGACCGTGCGGGCCGCGGTCGAAGGCGACCGCCTGCGGATCGCCGTCGCGGACACCGGGCCGGGCATCGAACCCCAACACCTGCCGCGGCTGTTCGAGCGCTTCTACCGCGTCGACGCCGGCCGGTCGCGCGACCTCGGCGGCACCGGCCTCGGCCTGTCGATCGTCAAGCACCTCGTCGAAGCGATGAACGGCACGGTCGGGGTGGACAGCGCGCCCGGCAAGGGCAGCACGTTCCACTTCTCCCTGCCCCGCGCCTGACGCCCCCCGCAGCGGCCGGTCCCGTTCGACACGACGGCCGGTGTTCCCGCACGGCGGGTCCGTCACGCGAAGTTCACCGGCGTCACGGAAATGTTGCCGGCCGGCCACGACATGGATCCGGCAGGCCGCTGCAGACTCCCGCCGCAACGGGGACAGAGGTCCCGTCTCCGGAGAGAGGACGGGAGGTCACGCGAATGACAAGCCATCGGTTCCCGGCGGCCCTGATCCCCGTGGTCGTCGGCCTGACCGCCGCCGGCGCATCGGCCCAGGAGGGCGTCGCGCCGGCCCCCGAGACCGGGACCGCACCGGCGCCCGCCGACCCGACACCGCCACCCGCCCCGGCGGCCGACGCGAGCGCCGGGAATCCGCGTGCGTTGCAGGTCGGCGCGGGCGACGGGTTCTTCCGCCCGGGACTGCTGCTGCAGGGGTGGTATCTCGCGGACTTCGAGGGGACCGGGGCCGACGAGATCGACAACACGTTCCGCATCCGCCGCGCCGAGCTGAGCGCGCAGGGCGAGATCGTCCCCGGCTGGGTCCGCTACAGGTTGATGATCGACCCGGCCAAGGTGCTGGAGTTCGGCTCCGCCACGCTCGAAGTCCAGAACCAGGATCCGCCCCCGACCGATCCGCAGCACCCGGAGCAGGTCACCGTCCAGCAACCCGTCTCGGCCGTCTCGATGTTCCAGGACTTCTTCGTCACCTTCCTCGTGCCGTACGTCGAGATCTCGATCGGCCAGTTCAAGATCCCCGTGAGCTGGGAGGGATTCGGTTCGTCGTCCCGCCTGCTGTTCCCCGAACGGGCGACCGTCTCGCGACGCTTCGGCGACCGCCGCGATCTGGGGCTGATGCTGGCCAAGAAGTTCGATGGTTCGGCTACACGCTGGGTCTGTACAACGGCGCCGGCCAGAACAACCTCGACGCGAACAACACCAAGGACCTCGCCCTGCGGCTCGAGGCCTACCCGTTCGACGGCCTGACCATCGCCGGCGTCGCCTATCTGGCGGTCGGCGACCGCGACCAGCCCGGCACCAAGGACCGCTACGAGGGCGACCTGCGGTTCGACTACGCCGGGTTCCTGTTCCAGGGCGAGTACATCTACGCCCACGACGTCAACGTCGGTGGCATCGATGTCCACGGTCACGGCTTCTACGCCGCAGTGGCCTACACGATCGCCGACCTGGTCCAGCCGTGCGCCCGCGTCGGCTACTTCGATCCGGACATGGACCAGGAGGGAACCGGAACCTCGGACGAGCTGTGGCAGATCGATGCCGGCCTGAACTGGTTCCTCCGCGGCCACGAGGCCAAGCTGCAGGTTTCGTACTCGCGGTTCCAGTACGACGAGCGCACGCCGAGCAACCAGGTCCTCGTCGCCGCCCAGGTTTCCTACTGAGGCCGGGGGATCCGCGGAGATGTGGCTTGTCCGTCACGCGGATGTCACACGCCGCCAGGACCCTGCCGGCGGCGGGGAAGGGAGGTCCAGCATGTCCCGAACCATGAGCTTCGTCGCGTTGATCGTCCTGGGTGTCGTCGTCACCGCCCCGCCCGGCTGCCGGAAGTCGTCGGAAGCCGGGATCGTGAAGGTGGACGGATCGAGCACCGTGTTTCCGATCACGGAGGCCGTGGCCGAGGAGTTCCAGAAGAGCCATCCGGACGTGAAGGTCACCGTCGGGATCTCCGGCACGGGCGGCGGGTTCAAGAAGTTCTGCGCGGGGGAGACCGACCTCTCCGACGCCTCGCGTCCGATCAAGCCGACCGAGGTCGAGGCGTGCGCCAAGGCCGGGATCGAGTACGTCGAGCTGCCGATCGCCTACGACGGCATCGCGGTCGTCGTCCACCCCGGAAACGACTGGGCGCAGCACATCACGGTCGAGGAGCTCCGCCGGCTGTGGGCGCCCGAGGCGCAGGGGAAGGTGCTGCGGTGGAGCGACGTCCGCACCGGGTGGCCCGAGCGCGAGATCCATCTCTTCGGGCCCGGCGTCGACTCGGGGACGTACGACTACTTCACCGAGGCGGTGGTGGGGAAGGAGCATTCGAGCCGGGGCGACTTCACCTCGAGCGAGGACGACAACGTGCTGGTCCAGGGGATCGCGACCGACGAGCTGGCGCTCGGGTTCTTCGGCTTCGCCTACTACGAGGAGAACCGCGACAAGCTGAAGCTGCTGCCGGTCGACGACGGCAAGCCCGACAACGGCGACGGCCCGGTCGCCGCATCCCTCGAGACGATCCGCAACGGCACCTACCAGCCGCTCTCGCGCCCGCTGTTCGTCTACGCCGCGACCCGGGCGCTCGACCGGCCCGAGGTGGCGCGGTTCGTCGAGTTCTACCTGACGCAGGGTGCGCCGCTGGTCGCGGAGGTCGGGTACGTGCCGCTGCCCGAGCGGGCCTATCCGCTGGCGTTGCAGCGGGTGCGGGATCGCCGCACGGGTTCGATGTTCGCCGGCAAGGGGTCGCTGGTCGGGGTGACGATCGACACGCTCCTGGAGCGCGAGGCCGCCGCCGCGCCGCGATGACGTCGCCGGACCGCCAGCCGAGCGACCCGGGGGCCGACGCGACGGCCGACGGGGAGCGAGCGGGCCGCGTTCCGGGTCCGGCGCGCGCGTCCCGATCTTCCGGCCCGCCCCGGTCCCCCGACCCGTCCGACCTGCTCCGGCCGCGAGCCCGCTCCGAGCGGTTCGTGCGGATCTTCCTGCTCGTCTGCGCGCTGGTTTCGATCGTCACGACCGTCGGCATCGTCGTCGTGCTGGTGCGGGAGAGCGCCGGGTTCTTCGCCGAGGTGTCGCTGGCCGACTTCTTCGGCGACGGGCAGTGGACGCCGCTGTTCGACGACAAGCACTTCGGCATCTGGCCGCTCCTGGCCGGCACGCTGCTGACCACGCTGATCGCCCTGCTGGTCGCCCTGCCCTTCGGCCTGCTGGCCGCGATCTACCTGGCGGAGTTCGCGCCCGAACGCGCGCGGCGGGTGCTCAAGCCGGCGCTCGAAGTGCTGGCCGGGATTCCGACCGTGGTCTACGGCTACTTCGCGCTGCTCTACGTCACACCCGCGCTGCAGCGCGTGGTTCCCGGCCTCGCCGGATTCAACGCGCTGGGCCCCGGGATCGTGATGGGCGTGATGATCCTGCCGGTCATCGCCTCGCTGAGCGAGGACGCGATCTACGCCGTGCCGGCGAGCCTGCGGGAGGCCTCCTACGCGCTGGGCGCGGGCCGGCTGCGCACGGTGTTCCGCGTCGTGATCCCGTCGGCCTTCTCCGGCATCGGCGCCTCGGTGATCCTCGGCGTCTCGCGCGCGATCGGCGAGACGATGATCGTCGCCATCGCGGCCGGCCAGCAGCCGCGCTTGACCCTCGACCCGCGCGTTCCGATCGAGACCATGACCGCCTACATCGTCCAGATCAGCCTCGGCGACACCCCGGCCGGCACGCTCGAGTACCGCACGATCTTCGCCGTCGGCCTCTGCCTGTTCCTAGTGACCCTGCTGCTGAACATCGTGGCGCACCGGCTCCGCCGGCGCATGCTCAAGGGAGGGCTGACGTGAGCGCCCCGTCCTCGCGGACCCATGACCTCGCGATCCGTCGGGCCGAGCTCGCGCCGCAGCGCGCGTTCCAGGCGATCGCGATCGTCGCCCTGGTCCTGCCGCTGCTGCTGCTGCTGTTCCTGTTCGGCCGCTCGCTGGTCGATGCCTGGCCGCGGCTGAACTGGGATTTCATCACCTCCTTCCCTTCCCGCAAGCCGGAACTGGCCGGCATCCTCCCCGCGCTGGTCGGCACGACCTACCTCATGGGCCTCACCGCGCTGATCGCCATCCCGGTCGGCCTCGGCGCCGCCCTGTACCTCGAGGAGTACGCCCGCCCGACCCGCCTGACGCGGCTGATCGAGCTGAACATCAACACGCTCGCCGGCGTGCCCTCGATCCTCTACGGCCTGCTGGGCCTCGAGGTCTTCGCGCGGGTGCTCGGCATGGGCCGCAGCCTGCTCGCCGGGGCCTGTACCCTGGCCCTGCTGCTGCTGCCGATGGTGATCCTGGCCTCGCGCGAGGCCCTGCGTACCGTGCCGCCGTCGCTGCGCGAGGCCGCCTACGCCCTCGGTGCCGACAAGTGGCAGACGCTGCGGGGCGTCGTGCTGCCGATGTGCCTTCCCGGGGTGCTGACCGGCGTGATCCTCTCGCTGGCCCGCGCGATCGGCGAGACCGCGCCGCTGATCACGATCGGCGCCCTGACCTACGTGGCGTTCCTGCCCGACTCGGTCCACAGCGGCTTCACCGCGCTGCCGATCCAGATCTTCAACTGGGTTTCGCGGCCGCAGGCCGGCTTCCATGTCAACGCCGCGGCCGGCATCATCGTGCTGGTCGTGCTGATGCTGCTGCTCAACGGCGCGGCGATCTGGCTGCGCGCCCGGCTGCAGCGCCGCGTGTACTGGTAGGCGCCCGGCGCGCCGTGGAAAGGGAGAGCGACGACATGGACTCCGCCCTCGCGACTTCGTCCCCCACCACCCTCCCGCCGGGCTGCGGGCCGCGCCCGACGGCGACTGCCGGCGAGCGCTCCGCCGCGCTCACCGCCGACGACGCCGCGGCCCATCCCGCGGAGAAGATGAGCACGCGGGACCTCCGCGCCTGGTTCGACAAGACCGAAGCCCTCAAGGGCATCACCTTGCCGATCCTCGAGCGTCGCGTCACCGCGATCATCGGCCCCTCCGGCTGCGGGAAATCGACCTTCGTCCGCTGCCTGAACCGGATGCACGAGGTCGTCCCCGGAGCCCGCGTGGCCGGAAGCGTGCTGCTCGACGGCCAGGAGATCTACGCCCCGAACGTCAACCCGGTGCGCCTGCGCCGCCGCGTCGGGATGGTGTTCCAGAAGCCCAATCCGTTCCCGACGATGTCGATCCGCGACAACGTCCTGGCGGGCCTGCGGCTCGGCGGCGAGAAGGTCCCCGACCCCGCCGGCCTCGTCGAACGGGCGCTGCGGCAGGCGGCGCTGTGGGACGAGGTCAAGGATGCCCTCGATCGCCCCGGCTCGGGCCTCTCCGGCGGCCAGCAGCAGCGGCTGTGCATCGCCCGCGCCCTGGCCCTCGAACCCGAAGTCCTGCTGATGGACGAGCCCTGCTCGGCGCTCGACCCGACCGCCACCGCGCGGATCGAGGAGCTGATCCACGAGTTGCGCGAGCGCTACACGATTGTGATTGTCACGCACAACATGCAGCAGGCGGCCCGCGTCGCGGACTACACCGCCTTCTTCCACCTCGGCGAGCTGGTCGAGTACGACCGCACCGACGTGCTGTTCACGCGGCCGAGCCGGCAACGCACCGAGGATTACATCACCGGCCGTTTCGGCTGAGGGAGCGGACGCGATGGGAACGCGCCACACCGATCGCGAGTACGAGGCGGAGCTGGGCCGGCTGCGCGAGCGGATCCTGCTACTCGGGGCGAAGGTCGAGGCGGCGATCGCCGCCGGGATCCGCGCGGTCGTCGAGCGGGACAGCGCGCTGGCCCGCGCCACGATCGAGGGCGACCGGGAGATCGACCGCCTGGAGGTGGAAACCGACGCCCTGTGCCTGCGCATCCTCGCCCGCCGCCAGCCGGTCGCCTCGGACCTCCGGTTCATCACCCTGGCGCTCAAACTGGTCACCGACCTCGAGCGGATCGGCGACCTGTCGGTCAACGTCTGCGAACGCGCCCTGGAGCTGAACGAGGAACCGACGCTCAAACCGTACGTCGACCTGCCGCAGATGGCCCAGGCGGCCCGGACGATGGTGCGCGAGGCGCTGGATGCGTTCGTCGCGGGCGACGCCGAGCGGGCGCGGGCCGTGATCGACCGCGATGCGACGGTCGATGCCTACTACGCGCAGATCTTCCGCGAGCTGCTGACCTACATGATGGAGGATCCGCGGAACATCTACCGCGCCACGCGACTGCAGTCGGTCGCCAAATACCTGGAGCGGATCGGGGACCACGCCTGCAACCTGGCGGAGATGGTGGTGTTCATGGTAGGAGGGCAGGACATCCGGCACGGGGTGGCCGGGACGCAGGGTCGCTGATTTGCTGACGGTCGTCGTCCTCGGCGTCGCGCTCGCGCTCCTGTTCGACTTCGTCAACGGGATGAACGACGCCGCGAACTCGATCGCCACCGTGGTGGGCACCCGCGTGCTGCCGCCGGGCCTGGCGGTCGCCTGGGCCGCCTTCTTCAACTTCGCCGCCGCGTTCCTGTTCGGCGTGGCGGTCGCCAGGACGATCGGCAAGGGGGTGATCGATCCCGCGATCGTCACGCCCTAGGTCGTGCTCGCCGCGCTCTTCGGCGCGGTCGTCTGGGCCTACGCCTGCACGCACTTCGGCCTGCCGATCAGCGTCTCGCACGCGCTGATCGGCGGCCTGGCCGGGGTCGCGATCGTCAAGGCCGGGACGTGCGCGCTGAACCCGGCCGGGCTGCTGAAGATCACCCTGTTCATCGTCCTCTCCCCGCTGCTCGGCCTGCTGCTCGGCTTCCTGTTCATGGTCGCCGTGCTCTGGATCTTCCGGCGCGCCACCCCCGGCCGCGTCGATCGGCTGTTCCGCGTCGGCCAGCTCGTCTCCTCGGCCGCCTTCAGCCTGAGCCACGGTGCCAACGATGCGCAGAAGACGATGGGCATCATCGCCGCCCTGCTCTTCGCCTCGGGCTACCTCGGCGACACCTTCTACGTCCCCCTCTGGGTCGTCTTCGCCTGCTATGCCGCGATCGCCCTGGGTACCCTGGCCGGTGGCTGGCGGGTCATCCGCACGATGGGCATGCGGCTCACCGCCCTCAAGCCGGTCGGCGGGTTCTGCGCCGAGACCGCCGCGGCGGCTTCGATCCTCATCGCCACCGCCGCCGGCATCCCGGTCAGCACCACCCACACGATCACCGGCTCGATCTGCGGCGTCGGCGCCACGATCCGCGCCTCCGCCGTCCGCTGGGGCGTCGCCGGCCGGATCGTCTGGGCCTGGGTCCTGACCATCCCCTGCGCCGGGCTCGTCGGTGCCGCGCGGTGGCTGGTCTTCCACGCCACGGGCCTGGGGAGCTAGGGCGCCTCAAGTCGTTCGCGGACCCAGGCGATCGATTCCTCGGTCCACAGCTCCGGATGGGCCAGGAAGCCGAAGGCGACGCCGCTCAGGCGAACGCCTCGGCCTCCGGGGCGAGGTATTCGGCCCAGTCGCCCCGGCACGGGTTGCCGGCGTACAGCCGCAGGCGTCGCCGCGGGATGTCGAACACGGCGCAGGCCAGCGTGGCGCCGCGAACCTCGCCCTCCGGGTGCCGGCAGGGCGAGTACGGGCGACCCACGTGCGACGACAACAGCGTCGCAAGGTCCTCGACCTCGAGGATTCCCGGGTCCGCCACGCCGGCCAGCGCGGCGGTGAGCGTCTCGTAGCGCGGCCGGGACGACTTCGCCACGGACTCCTCCATCTGCGGCTCGGTCCGCAGCGGGTCCAGCACCAGGTGGTTGGTGTGGACATACACCCCGCGCAGCTCCCGCACCTGCGACCGCGCCGGCGTCGCCTCCACGGCCACCACGCGGGGCCGGCCGTGCTCCATCGCGGCGAGCACGTGGTGGAAGGCGTAGGCCCGTTCCGGATGCAGCATGCGGGCGAGCGCGTCGTCGATCGAGTGTGCTTCGAGGGCCCAGCGGTCGAGCAGGTAGCGGGGGATGCCGGGGCGCCAGGCCAGGGTGCCGATGAAGTTGGTGACCATCGCCAGCCCGCGGTCGTTGATCGCGGGGGCGTTGCCGAGCACGAGGCCCGGGTAGCCGACGGCGAGGAAGCGGACGCCGCTGCGCGGCCGCACCTGGGCCAGGTACATCAGCCCCTCGTTCGCCGTGTCGCCGTCCTCGTTGTGGGCCACCAGCAGCCGGTCGTCGACGGCCGCGACGATCGTCGAGCAGCCGGCGCGGTCGAGCGGCGTGCGTCGGGCCGCCTCGAGCTCGCTGCGGGCATTGAGGATCTGGAGCTCCCGGAGCGGGAGACCCGACCCGTCGGCCAGCCCGCGCAGTTCCTCGACCGGTTCCGGCAGGTAGCGGCGTGCCGCGTCGTACATCGCGTCGAGAGCCGGGCGGCCCTCGTTCTCCGCGAAGCGCGCCAGGTCGTCGAACCATTCGCGCCGCCGGGTGCGGAAGGTGCGGAACTCCCGCGCGAAGCGCTTGCCGATCGCCACGCCCACCGCGTACGGCTCGCCGCCCACCTCGAACCGCGGAAAGCGACGGACCCCGCGCCCTTCGGGCATCGCGTCCCGGCCGGCGGCATCGGCGCTACCGGGAGCGACGCGTGGGGATCGGCAGCCGAGGGCGGGCCCGAGCGGGGCCAGGAGGGCCGCGCCGGCCGCCACCGCCGCGCCGCGTAGCAGCGCGCGCCGGGACAGACGACGTCCTTCCGGCGCGACGGCCTCGCTCCGCGGTTCGACGCCGTCGCGTCTCGTCCCCGACCCGGAAAAGCGTCGCAGCATCGGGCGCCGCCCGAGCGAGCCGCGCCGGCCACCGCCTAGGCGGTCGCCCCGGCCGGACCGCGGTCCGGCCGCGAATTCTCGCCGAGGCGCAACAGGTCGCAGATCGTCTCGAAGACCTTGGTCAGGCGGAGCGGCTTGTCGAGGAAGATATCGGCGCCGAGCGCCAGGGCGCGGCGGCCGGCGTCGGGACCGCCCGCGGAGAACGCCAGGATCGGCAGTTTCCCCTTCGGAAACTGCTGCCGCGTCCGCCGGATCAGCTCGAAACCGTCCAGCACGGGCAGGTACAGGTCGCAGACCAGCAGGTCGACCGGCTCCTTCCCGATCAGTTCCAGGCCGTCGAACCCGTTGGCCGCCTCGCGGAAGATCAGCGTCACCGAGTCGGCCAGGCGCTTGCGGGCCAGGGAATCGAGTCCGTCGCGGAGCAGCTTCTGGATGAACTGGTTGTCTTCCACGACCAGGATGCGGATCCGCCGCGCCAGCGCCGTGGACTCGCCGCGCTGGATCGCCTGCACCAGCTCGGCCAGCCGCCGTTCGCTCTCCGGGTTCTCGTCGAACAGGAAACGCACGCCGATGCCGCGGTCCTGCTCCTTGCGCACCCAGGCCACCTCGCCCCGTAGCTGGATCGGCCGCAGCAGGCCGGGAAACGACAGGGTCAGCCGCAGACGATCGCCGATGTGCCACTCGCGTTCCGAGTACACGAACGTCCCGCCGCGGGAGATGTTCTCCGTGTAGTCGTGCAGGAAGTCCTCGTAGCCCGGGTATTCCACCTTCAGCAGCACCTCGCTGCGGGGATGTTGCCGGGCATCTCCGTTCTTGTCGCTCATCGCCGCTCCCTCGACCGCCCTCTTGCTCCGGCGCCTGGAACTGCGGGAAGGTTACCACAGGATGAGCGCTCCTGACCATTCCCAGGCGTCCCCGGGGGGGTCGGGTCCGGCGGCCGAGCGTCCGGGGGCCGCCGGAGTTGCCGGGAGCGGTCCGGCCGGAGCGCCCGCCGAGGGGGCGGGGGCGCGCGGCCGGGAGGAGTCGCGCCGCGGTCCGTCGCTGGCCGTCCGGCTGCTCGCCGCCTTCCTCGCGCTCGCCGTCGCCTTCGGCGGCATCGTCGGCTGGGGTCTGCACCGCAGCCGTCGGGCCCTGGAAGGGGTCCGGCTGCTGGACGAGGGGTACCTGCGGCTGGCGTTGTCGACGGCGGAGCTGCGGGCCACCCAGGCAATCCTGCTCACCTTGCTCGAACGGATCCTCGACGAGCCAGACCCGGCGGCGACCCGGTCGTGGGTCGAGACGGTGCGGCGGTTGCGGCCCGAGCGGGTGGCGCGGCTGGGGGAGATCGCGGCGCGGATCCGGGCGCTAGCGCCCGACGACGCGGCGCGCGCGACGGCCGAGGGCCTGACGCGGGACCTCGCCCGGCTCGCCGAGGACGCCCGTGCCGGCGATGCCGCCCTCGACCGCTTCTTCGGCGACCTCGACGCCGGCCGACAGGAACAGGCCCGCGCCACGCTCGCGGCCGCGCTCCAGCGCGAGCGGGCCGTCGACCGCGGCCTGCGCGGCGCTGGCCGCGAGGCCGACCGGCAGGTGGCGGATCTGTCCGCGGCCCTGCAGCGCAACGAATCGCGCACGTTCTGGATGCTACTGGGCCTCACGCTGGTCGCGACGGGCATCGCGATCGGCATCCTCGTCTTCGTGCACTCGATCCTCGCCCCGTTGCGCGCCCTGGAGCGCGCGGTGCAGGCCGTGGCGCAGGGCGACCTGAGCGCCCGGATCGATGTCCGGCGCGGCGACGAGATCGGCCGCCTGGCCGCTCAGTTCGACCGGATGACGGCGGCGATCCGCGAACGCGATGAACGGCTGCGGGCGCTGCAACAGAGCGAGAAGCTCGCCGCGCTCGGTCGGATGGCCGCGCACGTCACGCACGAGGTGCGCAACCCGCTGTCGGCGATCGGGCTCAACACCGAGTTGCTGCAGGAGGAGCTGGAGCGCGCCGGCGCCCCCGAAGCCGTCCGCGGCATGGTCCAGGCCATCGCGCGGGAGGTCGAACGGCTGACCCGCGTGACCCAGTCGTACCTGTCCCTGGCCCGCACCCCGAGGCTGGAAATCGCGCCCACCGACGTGGGCCGGCTGGCGCGCGAGACCGTGGAGTTCCATCAGCCGGAGGCCGCGGCGTCGGGCGCGACGCTGGAGTGCGAGGTGCGGGGAGAACCGCCGCCGGTGCCGGCCGACGCCGGGCAGTTGCGGCAGGTGCTGGCGAACCTGCTGCGCAACGCCCTGGAAGCCGTGGATGGCCAGCCGGAACGACGGGTGCGGGTGGTCGTCCGCTCGTTGCGGGACGGGGTCGAGCTGGCCGTGTCGGACACCGGCCCCGGCCTCTCGGACGAGGCGCGGGCGCGGCTGTTCGAACCGTTTTTCACGACGAAGCGGCAGGGGACGGGAATCGGCCTGGCGGCCAGCCAGCAGGTCGCCGCCGCGCATGGGGGCACCCTCGTTTGCGACCCGCCTCCGGGCTCCGGGGCGACCTTCCGGCTCTGGCTCCCCGCCTTGCCAACCTCGACCGCGTCGGGTAAGGATGACGGTACGTCCGTGGGAGGCCGGACGTCCCGCGGGGTGTAGCTCAGCCTGGTAGAGCACGGGTTTTGGGAGCCCGACGTCGCTGGTTCGAATCCAGTCACCCCGACCGGCGCCGAAGACCGCAACCGCCGGGAGGACGGAGCCGGCCGACCGCCCCGGCCGGCAAGAAGGGGGGTTCGAGGAGCTGAGGAGGATGCATCGTCGTCCGACCTTGCCGCGCGCCCTCGCCCTCCTCGCCGGCGTGATCCGGATATGCACCGCGACGGCATCCGCCGCGGGGCCGGCGCGCGAACCACCGCCGATCCTCGTCGGCCCGGTCGTCGTCGGCCCCGGCGCTCCCGTCTTTTCCTCCGCCCGCTACCGCATCGACCACCGTGCCGGCGGCCTGTACGTGCCGGTCGAGGTGACGTTGCAGGTCGAGGCCGCGGACGAGGTGCGGCTCGGTTTCGCCGCCCGTGACTGCCACGACCTGGCGGCGACGGTCGACGGGACGGCCGCCCGCCCGGAGTACCCGTCGGCGCCGTTGCCCGCTCCCGGCGGGCCGTTCGACACGCAGTTCCTCGTCGTCGTTCCGCCCGGGTCCGGGCACGCGGTGACCGTGCGGGCGCGCTGCGAACCGTGGACCGAGCGGCGCGACCCGCGGCTCGACTACCCCCAGGCCACCTTCCTGCTCAACCGCCTGCTGGAGGGTCCCGAAGCCCGCATCGTCCACCTCGAACCCGCCGCCGCCCGGTCTGCCGCCGACCTCCGCCTGCAGGTGGAGACCGCCGCGGGCGAGCAGCCGGAGGCACCCGTGTCGGGTAGCCCCCGGGACGTCGCCGACGGCCGCGTGCTCGAAGGTCCCGCCGCCCGCGCTTCCCCGGACCCGCTCGAGGTCGCCGCGGTCCGCGGAACGTACGCACAGCCCCGCTCCTGGGCCTTCGCCCTTGCGATCGGCCTGGCCCTGGACTGGCCGCTGCGCGAACGCACCGTGCTCGACACCCCCGGCGGCCAGGTCGTCGAGCGCTGGTACGAGACACCCGGAACGGGGGAGAGCGCGCCGCGGATGTGGCTGCGCGCGCTGTTCCTCTACGGCTGGGAACGCGGGATGCTCGCCACCGGCCTCGAAGGCGACCCCCTCGGCGCTCTCGAACTGCCGCTGACCTTCGTGTGGTTCCCGCAGGAACCATGGACCGGGTGGGGCCACCCGATCGGCGACTGGCACCTGCTGTTCGGCCTGGCGTTCCAGGCGTTCAACGACGGGTCGCCGAACGACCACGCCTTCGACCCGCGCCTGTTCCTGCGCGGGGGCGTCGGGTTCCGCTTCCACGCGCTGTCGGCCGAGTTCGCCTACGAGATCGCGCCGCCGATGGGCGACTGGAACGGCCCGCACGGGCTGCTCGAACACAAGGTGCTGATCACCTTCCCTCTCGCCCTCTGATCGGAGGACGCGCGCCATGCCGCACCGACGACTCGTTCCCTGCCTCCTGCTTCTCGCCGCCGCCTCCGGCTGCGAGACAACCCACGAGTACTTCGACGTCGTCCGCGAGACGACCGAGACGGCCGACACGACCGACACGGGCGAGGCGCCGGACGGCGACGACGACGGCGGGCCGGTAACGACCCAGGATTGCGGCTCCGCCGGCGGCGTCGCGGTGGAGGGCGTCGTGACGTTCGACGGCACGCCTCCGGCGACGAGCCGGCTGTACGTGTCGTGGATGGCCTCGCTGGCCACGCCCTCGATGCCGCTGTGTCTGATGGAGATCGCGCCCGTTGCCTTTCCGGCCCGCTTCCGCTTCAGCGGCGTGGAGCGTGGGGCGAGCTGGGCGCTGGTCGCCCTGCTCGACGCCGACGGCGGCGCGATCCCGATGCCCGTGGCCGGCGACTACCTCGCCTCGATCGCCGAAGGCACGCTCGACCTCTCCGCCGACGTCGCCGGCGTCACGCTCGATCTCCAGCCCTACAGCCCTTGACGGCCGGCGGGCGGTGGGGCGTCCGAGGCCGGGGCGAGGTCCCGATGACCGGGTGGCGGCGGATGCGAGGGGCGGCGCGGGGACCCTCTTGCCGCTCGCCGCGACGACGTGTAGCGTCGGGGCTCGTGTGGCGCCCGTAGCACAATGGAAAGTGCATCGGATTTCTAATCCGACGGTTGCAGGTTCGACTCCTGCCGGGCGCGCCGCGGGGGACTTGCCAACGGTCCGGTTTGCGGCTAGAAACCGGCCGTTCGGTGGATCCGCCGGGGGACCCGGTGAGGAGCCCGGGTGGCCGGCGGCCGCCGAGGCGTACGGTGGGCGTAGCTCAACGGTAGAGCACTGGACTGTGGCTCCAGCTGTTGCGGGTTCGATTCCCGTCGCTCACCCCCTCTGTCCGGACTTCCCGGCGTGTGCCTCGCCCCTTGAAGCGCGGGCGCGGCGCGTGTAGGTTGCCGTTCGGGAAGAGCCGCGCGGCGCGGCGACGACCGTGCGCGCTCCGGACCTTGCGGTCGTAGCTCAGCAGGATAGAGCACCAGACTTCGAATCTGGTGGTCGCGCGTTCGAATCGCGCCGGCCGCACCCCGCGTCTCCCACGCCAGGCCGAACCCGACGCCGTTCCAGACCCGCGACGGAAAACCGACCAGGGCCTGACCGTCGGGCGCCGGGATCGCGTCCGCGGCGGTTTCGGCGAGGGTGCCGTCGAGCCTCCCGACGTGCCGTGCGCCGTGTCCTGCACACCACCCCCGGTCGCCGGTCGACGTCGGCGGCGACGCGGACGGTGCGCGGCCCGCTCCCCACCGGCGCGCAAGATGGACCGACCACGGCCGCTCGTCCGGCACGCCGGACGTCCCCGGCAGGCTCGGTCGGCCGGTGCCCGCGGCGTGAGGGGCGGAGCCCGTCCCGCCGCGCGAACCCGGAGAACGCAAGCACGCGGAACACGGGGTGCGCTCTCGCCCTCCGTGGCGACGGTCGAGCGTCGGTCGACTTCAGGGGTTCTGGCGATGGATCTCGACGCGCATCGCGACCGGGGTCCGCGGCCGGTCCTCGTCGTCGCGGGGCTCGCGGGCGATCCGAGCGACCACGCCCGCGGGCCGGCACCGGCCGAAGACGGAGTGCCGGTCGTCGAGCCAGCGGGTGGCGCCTTCGGTGATGAAGAACTGCGTGCCGTTCGTGCCGGGTCCGGAGTTGGCCATCGACAACACACCGGGCCCGTCGTGACGCAGCGTCGGGTCGAACTCGTCGGCGAACTCGTAGCCCCCGTCGCCGGTGCCGGTGCCGAGCGGGTCGCCGCCCTGGATCATGAAGCCCGGAATGACCCGGTGGAACAGCAGACCGTCGTAGAACGGGGCCCGCCGCCACTCCTTGCGGCACGGATCCCAGAACGGGCGCAGGCCGCGGGCCAGGCCGACGAAGTTGGCGACGGTCCGCGGCGCCCGGTCCGGATACAGCTCGCAGTCCATCGTCCCGAGGCGCGTGACGATCCGCGCCCGCGGCGGCCCGTCGCCGGGGAGCCCCGCCAGCGCCTCGTCGAGGGTGAACTCGCCGTGTTCGGGGTCCGGCGTCGCCGGCGTCGTCGCCTGCTCCGCGGCGGGGCAGACCGTCCGCGGCGGAATCTCCTCCCCCGGCGGGACCGCCTCGGCCAGCAGCGTCCGGGCGACCTCGACCTGCGCCCGAATGTCGGGGAGGCGCGTCGCGCAGTCGTCGGGGCCCCTCTCGAAGACCCGGGCCTGCAACGCCGCGCACCGCTCCCCCTGGAGCCCCTGCAACTCGCACATCACGCGCCCCAACTCGGCGCACGGGTCGCCCGACGGCGGAGCGCCGCCGATCGGGGCGGCCGCGACGCCGGGCGCGAGGCGCCCCGGTTCCGTGGCGATCCCACCCCCGTCGGTCGCCGTCGCTCCGACCCCGCCGGCCGGCTCGACCGGCTCGGTGCCCCCACCCGACGGTTCCCGCGGACCGCAGCCGATCGTCGCCAGGAACGCCACCCACGTCCACTTCCACGTCTGCATCGTTCGACCCTCCTCTTGCCTCGGCCGGCCGCAGTCTGCCGCCGGCGTCCGAAGCATGGCAAGGCCGAAGGGCGACCGGGGGCGCGCCGCCACCGACCCTCGGGTTGCGGCCGGCAGCACGAGAAACGCGAGGTGCGGTTCGAGAGCGGTGTCGCCCCGGTGGTGTCGCCCCGCAACCTTGACACCCCGGGGGGTGCGTGCCAGTTTCCGCCGACGGGGGCGACGCCGCCCTCCGGAAGGTGTTGCACGCATGGGTCCCAAGGTCGTCCCGAAGGCCAACGGCGTCGAGGTCACGCTCGACGAGACGGTGTTTCCCCGGTCGGTCGGGCTGGCGGCTGCCTATCGGTTCCTCGATCGGTGCTACGTGCGGGTCGAGACGCGGCCGGGCAAGCGGTTGCTGGTCCGGCTCGAGAACAAGGATCCTTCGGCGCCCGCGGCGCGGAAGGCGCTGGCGGGGGAGTTTCGCAACGAGCTGCTGCACCAGCTCGTGCGCCGGCAGCTCGCCGAGCGGACCGACGCGTTGCGGGCGGCGATCGTGGGGCGGGCCCTGCTGTCGGCGGACAAGGCGCTGGCGTCCGAGGCGGCGGTGCCCGCGGTGGCCTCCGAGCCGCTGGATTTCCGGGATGATCCTCTCGGCATCGCGGTGCCCTGGGAGGAGAAGTACGGGGAGAAGCGCGATGGCAGGCCGAGAAAGCGTTCCGGCAAGCCGAAGAAGCGCTAGCCGGGCGGGCCCGCGGGTGCTCCGGCTCGACGCCGACATCTACACCGAGGAGGCGCTCGAACGGACGCGGCGGGCCTTCGCCCATCTCGCTGCGATCGATCTGCGCCGCGAGGGGAAGCGGTGGACGGTGCGGTTCGCGAGGGTCGACCCGGCCGTCGCCGACCGGCTGCCCGGCGAGTTCGCCAACTACGCTCTTTCGTGCCGAGTGGTGGGGTCATGAGGGGCCCGCGTGCCGCGCCGGACCGCCTGCCCGCCCTGATGCCGGTGCGCTGGCGCGAGGTGGGCGGGCGCGTGCTGCTGACGAACGACGCCGGCGACTTCGTGTGGCTCGACCGGGCGCCGTTCGACGCGTTGATGGCCGGGACGCTGGAGGCGGGGCACCCGGCCTGGGCCGATCTCGCGCGCGGCAACATGCGCCACGACCCGGAAACCGAGGCGCGCGTGGTGGAGCGGGTTCGTCGCCGCAGCGGGCACCTGCAGGTCGGTCCGACGCTGCACATCGTGGTGCTGACCCTGCGCTGCAACCACGCCTGCACGTACTGCCATGCCAGCCGCCAGCCGGAGAACCGCGCGGGCTTCGACATGAGCCGCGACACCGCTGCGCGCGTGCTCGACGTGATCCTGGCGAGCCCCGCGTCGGACCTGACGATCGAGTTCCAGGGGGGCGAGCCGGCGCTGAACTTCCCTGTGCTGCGCTGGTTCGTCGAGGAGGGCCGGCGCCGCACCGCCGACGGGTCCAAGCGCCTCTACTTCAGCCTCGTCAGCAACCTCTCCACGCTGACACCGGCCCAGATCGACTGGCTGGTCGATGCGGGGGTCGCCGTCTGCACCTCGATCGACGGCCCCGCGGAGCTGCACGACCGCCACCGCCGCCTGGCCGGCGGCGGCAGCCACCGCCGGACGCTCGCCGCGATGGCGCGCTTCGACGCCGCCTACCGCAAACGACGCCTCGATCCCTCCCTGGCCTACGTCAACGCCCTCGTCACCGTCTCGCGCGGGTCGCTGGCGCAGCCCGAGGCGATCGTCGACGAGTACGTGCGGATGGGGCAGAAGGTGATCCACCTGCGGCCCCTCAACCCGTTCGGCATGGGCCGGAAGATCTGGGCCCGCGAGGGTTACACGGCGGAGGAGTTCCTGCGCTTCTGGACCCGGGCGCTGGACCACATCATCGAGCGGAACCGGCAGGGGGTCGAGATCGCCGAGAAGATGGCGTCCCTGCTGCTGACCCGCATCCTGACCGACGACAACCCGAACTACGCCGATCTTCGTTCCCCCTGCGGCGCCGCGATCGGTCAGATCGCCTACAACTACGATGGGCGGGTCTATACCTGCGACGAGGGCCGGATGGTGGCGGCGATGGGCGACGACCTGTTCTGCATCGGCGACGTGCACCGGCACGGCTACGCGGAGCTGATCGCGCACCCCACCGTCAGTTCGCTCTGCGTCTCGTCGTGTCTCGAGTGCCTACCGGGTTGCGCCGACTGCGCCTACGCGCCGTACTGCGGCGTCTGCCCCGTCTACAACTACGTCGAGCAGGGCGACCTGGTGGCCCGGCCCGCGACCAACGACCGCTGCAAGATGATGCTCGGCATGCTCGACTACCTGTTCCAGCGCCTGGCGGAACCCGGCCTGCCCGAGCTGTTCCGGCGGTGGACCGAAGTGCGGGATCGTTCGAGCGTCTTCGAGCCGCGCCGGCGACGCAAGCCTTCCCCGCGCGTCCGGGTGCGCCCGGGCGCAGCCTCGCCGCGTCGGGCGGGAAAGGGCGCCCGGCCGGCGTGAGACCCCTCGGTCGCAAGGCAGGCGGGCGCGGTGCCCCGCCGGCAAGCCGGCGGGGCGGCGGCGGACGTCGCGCCGTCGTCGTCCTGCCGCCCCTGCGCCTCTCGCCGCATTTCATCGATTACCCGTGGCTGACCCACCTCGGCGCCTGCCAGGCCGCCGCCGTGCTGCGGGCCCGCGGCTGGCGCGTCGAACTGCTCGACGGGTTGGCGGGCCCCGACGCCGACCTGCTGCGCCGCGCCGACCACGCCTGGCTCGGCCGCCCCGCGCGCCCGTTCCTCGACCGGCTCCGGCGGGTACGGGCGGACCTGACCCTGGTCGCCGGCAGTCCGTTCCTCACCACCGGCCCGGGCCGCCCGTGGCTCGATCGCCTGCTGCATGAGGTGCCCGCCGCCGCCGGCACGCTCGTCTATGCCGATCTGGTCGTCGGCGGCATGCACTACATCGAGTACGACGCCGCGGCGTTGCTGCGCGCCAACCCGCGCCTCGATCTGCTGCTGCGCTACGAGGCCGAGCCGCTGCTGGCGGACGCGGCCGCGGAGCTGGAGCAGGGCCGCCGGCCGCCGCGCACCGTCCGCGAGAACCGCGTCCCCTTCCCCCTCGACGACGTCCCACTCCCGGCCTACGAGCTGCTCGATGCAGCGGCGGTCTACGCCTTCCTCCGGCGCGTGCTGGCGTCGCCGTGGCGGCGGGGGCCGTTTCCCCCGGAGCCCGCCGAGACGCTGCCGCTGGTCACCGCGCGCGGCTGTCCCTACGACTGCATCTTCTGTTCGAAGAATCCCGGCCTGCCCGAGCCGCGGCGCCAGGTCCGGGCCTTCCCGTGGCCGCGGATCGCCCGCTCCGTCGGGGACTGGGTCCGCCGCCTCGGCCTCCGCCGCCTCGTGGTCCTGGACGAGCTGGCGAACCTCGCCCCGCGGCGCTTCGACCGGCTGCTCGCCCTGGCCGAACGGCACGGGCTACGGCTCGAGTTCCCCAACGGCCTGCGCGCGGACCGGTTGGAGCGGCGCCAGGTGCGACGGCTGCGCCCCCTCGTGTCCACGCTCAAGGTATCCCTGGAAAGCGCCAGCCCGCGGGTTCAGCGCGACGTCCTGCGCAAGCGGCTCGACCCGGCGGCCGTCGAGCGGGTGGCGGCCTGGTGTCGCGCGACGGGGGTGCCGCTGCAGGTGCACGGGATGATCGGCGTTCCCGGCGAGCGGCGCGGGGAGATCGCGCGGACGGTCCGGTTCCTGGTGCGGTTGCGCCGCGAGTACGGGGCCGAGCCGTTGCTGCAGTTCGCGACGCCGCTGCCCGGCACCGCGCTGGCGCGCCGCCACCCCGTCGAGGCCGCGACCGATCTCCACGCGGCGTTCCAGCACGGCGGCCTGGCGACGCGCGCGTTCGACCGGGCGTTTCTCCGACGCGCCGCCGCCGCGCTCGCCGCCCCGGACGCGCCGCGCGAACGCAAGGTGATCGTCAACCTCACCTATCGCTGCAACAACCACTGCGTGTTCTGCGCGGTGGGCGATCGTCCGGCCCGCGACGCCCGCACCGCCGACGTGCTCACCGCCCTGCGCCGCCATCGGCGGCGCGGCTACGACCTGCTGGACATCGACGGCGGCGAGCCGACGCTGCACCCGGACCTGGCCGCAGTCGTCGCCGAGGCCCGCGCGCTCGGCTACGGCCGCATCGCCGTGACCACCAACGGCCGGACGCTCTCCCTGCCCGGCGTCGCGCGCGCGCTGGTACGCGCGGGGGTCACCGACGTCCTGGTCTCGCTGCACGCGCCGGACCGCGCCGTGCAGGACTCGCTGACGCGCACCCCCGGGAGCTTCCGTCAGACGCTGGCGGGCCTGCGCAACCTCCTCGCCGCCGCGGGCGACGAGGTCCGCGTCGCGGTCAACACCACCGTGGTGCGCCGCAACCTCGCGATGCTCCCGACGCTGGCCCGCCGGCTGGCCCGGCTCGGCGTCCGGCGCTGGAACGTGCAGATCGTCACTCCGTTCGGCCGGGCGCGGGCATCCCACCTTCCGTCGGAGCGCGCCCTGCGCCGGCATCTCGCCCGGCTGCTCGACCGGCCGCCCCCACGGCTCGAGATCCGCGTCGTCAACGCCCCGCCCTGCCTCCTTCCCGGCCGCGAACACCGGGCGCTGGCGGACTTCGGCAAGGCGGAACGGACGATGGTGTTCGTCGGGGAGGCGGGCGTGAACCTGCAGGCCTGGCTGGCCGGACGGCGACGGCGGGACCGGCGCTGCCGCGACTGCCCGTTCGCGCCGGACTGCCCCGGGTTCTACCGCTTCGACAGGGCGTCGACCGGGCCAGGAGTGTGCCGATGACCGGTCGGCTGTTCCTCCTGCCCTGGCACGTCGGCGACCGCGGCGACCTGACCGTCCACACGCTGCGCCGGCTGCAGGGGTTGCGCGTTCTGCTGGTCGAGGACCCGGCGACGGTGCGCCGGGAACTGTCGCAGGTGCTGCCCGGCGGCGCGGCCGGCAAGCGCCTGCTGCGCCTCCCGCCCGGGCCGGACGCCGCGTTCGAGCGGCGGGTGCGGGCCGTGCTCGAGCGCGAGGACGTCGGCCTGCTCGCCAGCGGCGGGACTCCGTGCTTCTGCGACCCCGGGGCCTGGATGGTGCAGCACCTGCGCGCGGCGGGCGTGCCGATCGTGCCCCTGGCGGGACCGTCGGCCCTGACCGCGCTGCTCTCGGCCAGCGGCGTCGAGTGGACCGGCAAGGCCGGCAACACCTTCACCTTCGCCTTCTTCTGCCGGCCGGCCCGCGGCCGGGTGGCGCCCGCGATGCGGGCGGCCCTCGCGCGGCGCGAGGAACCCGTCGTCCTCTTCCTTCCCGTCGCCGACCTGCCCGACTGCCTCCGGTGTCTTGCGGCCGCCGGCGGCGACGACCGCCGCGTCAGCGTGTTCTTCGATCTCACGAAGACCGACGAACGCCGGTTTCCATTCGCCAACTGCGTCCGCACCCTCACCGTGCGGGAGTGGCGGCGCCTCCACCGGCACATCCCCTGGAGCCGTGTCTCGGAGATCGCCCTGATCGCTCACCGCCTCGATTCGCCGAGGCGATAGAGGTACTCCGCCATCCGCTCGACCAGCGCAAGCACCCCGTCGGCGCCCAGGAACGGCCGATCGACCAGGGCGTGGTGTTCGTAGGACGGGAAGCCGAACTCGACCCACCCCGGATACCGCGGGTGCGGGCCGGCCTCGGCCAGCAGGCCGCGCGTCGCCCGACTGCCGACGACGAAATCGGCGGCGCCCAGAACCCGCGCAACCTCGACGCCGTCCTCGGGCGGCTCGAAGAGCACGTTCCGCTCCCCCCGCCCGCCGCCGTGTCCTTCCCGACCGCTGACGATCGCGCCGACCAGCGTCATGCCGCAGTCGTCGGCGAGGTCGCGGAACCCGGCGAGCCGGTGCAGGTCGCCGACGAACGCCACGCGCCGGTGCCGGAACACCGGCCCCAGCAGCGGACGCAGGCGCGGCACGACCCGCCGCAGCTCGGCGCCCAGAAACGCCTCTCCGCACCAGATGGAGACGAGCTCCAGGTCCAGGGCGGCGAAGATCCGACGCAGCTCGGCGAGGTTGCCCCGGTGGTCGCCCTCGTTCCGGTCCCACAGGTAGCCGACGACGGCGGCGGTGCGGCGGCCCTTCCCGGCGCCGTCGAGGTCGAGGCCGCGGGCCAGCGCATCGAGCGTCGCCGCGTAGCCGTCGAGCCAGTCGCCCAGGAGCGAGGACGGCCGGATCTCCAACGCCGGCTTGCGAAGCTCGGAACGGAGCTCGCGAAGGATGCGGCCGTAGTCGGTGCCGGTCACCGAGCACATCGGCAGGGCCGTCGCCAGCAGCAGGCCCGACTCGGGCAGCGCGTCCAGCGCCCGGAGCTGCCGGGCGACGATCTCGTCGTGATGCCGGACCACGCCGCGAGAACAGACGTTGGCGAACGCGATGCGATGATGGCCTCCGACGTCGAGCAGCGTGGAGGCGGTGTCGTGCCGTCCGTGGAGAAAGAGGGCCTTGTACAGCGCGCCGTCGGGCCCGTCGAGGAGCGCACAGGCGTCGCGCACGGCGTTGACCCCGAGGTACACGTTCGGCAGCCAGGGGAAGTTCATCGGGACGCGGAAGCGGTCGAGCTCGCGGGCGTCGCCGCGCGCGGAACGCCTCGTCTCGGGGTTTCCGGGATGCCTCATCCCGGCTTTCCACACGCCCGTTGGACCGCCTGGGACCATCCCGCAGGCACACTGGTCGGCGCTTCGCGTCGGCGGCGCGACGCCCCGACGACGTTCCGGAGTGCGCCGTCGCGCGCGCTTGCGCCGGGATGCAGGCTTCCGCCTCGCGCTTGTGCTTTCGGGCGGCCCGGTTATCATCGCCCATCGACGGAGGCCGGGATGCACCGACGAATCGTCCACGGGGGACTCGTCGCCGCGCTCACCCTGACGCTTGGCGCCTGCCGCTCCTCCCGGGTCGAGGACCGGCGGCCGGACGCGGCCCCCGCGGAGTGCGTCGCGGCGCTCGATACGTCGCCGCCCGCGGCCCGACCGGCGGAGGCGCGGATGGAGCCGATCACTTCCTCGGCGGAGCGGGAACGCACGACCTCGCCGGACGGATCCGGCGACGCGGCGGAGGCGCCGGCAGAGGCGGCGGCGACGGTTGCGGCGCCGGCGGACGGCGACCCCGGGGCGCACTGTGGCGAGTCGCCGGAGCGGCTTGCAGCGCGCGACAACATGCGTCGGATGGCGGAGGAACACGCCCGGCTGGCCGAGGACCTCGCCGCAATCCGCGCCGACCTCCTGGCCCGGGCTCGGGACGTCGCCGCATCGGGCGACACCGCCGGCGTTTCCGCGGTCGCCGCCGAACTGGCCCGACGCAACGCGGAACGGCCCGGCGCCGCGACGGTCGACGCCGGATGGATCGAGGCGCTGCTGCACGAGGCGGCCTTCTGGGGCGCGCTGTGCCGCACCCTGGAGGGCCCCACGGTGGAATGCGACCGGCTCGAACGACCCGGGGACGGCGCCCTGTGCGAGTCCGTCGCACGGATTGTCGGGCTGGCGATCCGCCGCCCGGACCACCTCAGCCCCGGGAGCGCCTTCGGGGCGGCGTTCGGATGGAACCTGGACCGGTTGCAGGACGAGCGCGTCTGGCGGGTCGTGCGGCGGGGCGAACCCGAGGCCGCCTGCAACGTCATCGACCGCGATCGTCCCCGGGACGACTGGCCGGGACCGCTCTGCCACGCCGTGGCGGCCCACGACTTGTCGCGTTGCGCCGGGATCGCCGACGAGACGCGCCGCCGCACCTGCGCCGCGCTGGCCCATGCGATCCTCGGGCCCGGCGCGGCGGCGGGCGATGCCCCGGGTGCGGCGGGGACGTTCCTGCGCGAGCGCATCGCCCCGAGCGGCCCGCCGGCGTCCTGCGACGACGCCCTGACAGCGGTGCTGGAGGAACGGATCGACTCCACCGGTCTCTTCCGGCTTCGGCCGCTCGTGCTGCCGGGCATCGAGACCGAGCGCGGCCTGGCGCCGGCGCCGTGAGCGGTCCGGTCGTCGTTGCCGCGATCCGCCGCGGATGGTAGCGTGCGGCTCGTGAACACCGCGTCGTCCGGCACTCGCGGGGCAGGCAGAAGGACGCCGGGGCGGCCTGCGAGGTGGGGACAGTCCGTCGGAACCGCGCCGGACGGCGTGGTGGTGGCCGGTTTTCCGTCGAGCGGCAAGTCGGCGGTCGTGCGCTGGCTCGGCCGACAGGCGCTGCGGTCGGCGCGCCGACCCGCCGTGGCGACCCTCGAGTGCTTCCCTGCGGAGCCGCGCCCGGCCTGGATCGCCGCCGGCCCGCGCGACGTTCCGTGGCGGCGCTGGACGAGCGGCGACTTGTGCCCGGACCATGCGCTGGCCCTGCGCCTCCCGGAGATGCGCGACTGGGCGAAGCACGCGGGCGCGGACCTGCTGCTCGTCGAGAGCGCCGGGCTGTGCTGCCGCTGCAGCCCGTACCCGCTGCGAAGCGTCGCGGTCTTCGTCGCCGACGCCTCGGCCGGGCGCGGCGCCCTCGCCAAGGTCGGTCCGATGCTCACGACCTGTGACCTGTGCGTGCTGACCCGGCCGGACCGCGTGACGCCCGCCGAGCGGGAGATGCTGGTCGCCGCGGCCCGCGCGGCGGGCCACGCCCCGGTGCTCGCCCTGGACGGCCTCACCGGCGAGGGGGCCGACGCGCTGTGGACGCGCGCCGCGGCCCTCCTCGACGACCCCGGCGAAGCGGGACTGCGCGCCGCCCTCCCGCAGTTCTACTGCTCGTACTGCCTGGGACGCGAACGGGTCGGGATCCTGGACCTGTGACCGGCGCGAACCGGAAGACACGACGCGATGGAGCTGGAGGCGCTGACCCGGGTCTGGAAACTCTCGCCGCCGGCGACGGCGCTGCTGCTGGCGTTCCTCCAGTTCCGCCGTGAGCCGCGCGGACGGCTGGCACATCTGGCCCGGATCGAGCCGCGCGACCTCCCCGCGGCGCTCGAGGAGCTGCAGTCGCACGGCCTGGTGCAGTCCGGCCCCGGCCCCGACCGGCGCCTCGGGCTGGTCGACGTCGAGACGTTCGAGCGGCTGGCCCGCCGCGCGGCCGGCCGCGCGGGCGCGGACCCCGACCGCCTCGAGCTGGAGCTCGAGGTCGTGCGCGAGGTGCGCGAGGCCATCGGGCGGCCCCGGATCACGGTGATCAGCCCGCGCGAGCGCGCGCGGGACGACCACGATCCGCCGCCCCCGGTGGCGGAGTACCTGCGCGCCCTCTTCCCGTACCTCGACCTGCGCCTCGGCACGCGCTGCAACTTCCACTGCCGCTACTGCCTGCTGGGCCACGAGAAGCGCAGCACGCGAGGCCTGGCGGAACTGGAGGCCGATCTGCGCCACGGGCGCCGGCTCGGGCTGGAGTGCCTGTCGCTCACCGGCGGCGAGCCTTCCCTGCACCCGGACGTGCTGCGCGTCATCCGGCGCGCCCGCACGCTGGGCTATCGGCGGGTGATCCTGGTCACCAACGCCAGCCGGCTCGCCTCTGGCCGCCACCTCGAACGGCTGATCGCCGCCGGCGTCAACGCCGTGGGCTTCTCGTTCGACGCGCCGGACGCCGAGGTCTCGCGCCGGCTGTGGCGGCGCGACGCCTACGCCCAGGTGCTGGAGGGGATCCGGCGCGTGCTGGAACACGACGAGATCGTCGTCGGCAGCATCTCCGTCCTGACGCGGCTCAACTTGCGGCTGCTGCCCGAGCTGGTGCGGCGGCTGGCGGAGCTGGCGCGCGGCCGCCGGGGTCTGTACCTGCCGGCGATCGATTTCGTGATGCCCGAGGAGAACGCCTGGACCCATCGCCGGACGCTGGTGCCGCGGCTCCGGGAGGCCGCACCGTACCTCGAGGCCGCGCTGGACGAGGCCCGCCGGCTCGATTTGCCGCTCGTCTTCCGCGGCATGCCGGCCTGCGTGATGCCGACGCACCGGGAGTGGGACATGGAACGCTACATGTCGATCTTCGAGGTGGTCGACCTGGGCGAGCGGAGCCGCCAGCACCGCGCGGGACTCGACTTCCTGCGCCACAAGCCGGCGCGGTGCGCGACGTGCGCGCACCGGCGCGGCTGCCTGGGGGTGTACCGCGCATACGCGAACCTGTACGGCACGCGCGAGCTGCGACCCGTGCCGCTCGCCCCGAGGGAGGATCGCCCGTGCGTCTGCTGATCGCCGCCGGACCGCCGGCCACCGGCAAGACCGCCGTGCTGGCCCGCGCCCTGGGCCGCCTGGCTCGCCGCGGTCTCCGCATCGTCGCGCTCAAGTGCGACTGCCTCGTCGCGCACGATCGCGAGGCGTACCGCGCGGCCGGGATCGATCTGGGGGTCACGCGCAGCGGCGAGCTGTGCCCGGACCACCACGCCGCCGTGACGATCGGGGCGTTCGCCACCGAGGCCGCGGCGCGCCGCGCGGACCTCGCCGTCGTCGAGACCGCCGGCCTGTGCGACCGCTGCAGCCCGTTTCTGCGGCGCGTCCCGAGCCTGTGCATCCTGTCGACCGCCTGCAACCTGCGCGCGCCGGCCCGGATGCGCCCCCTGATCCAGGGCGCCGACGCCGCCGTCCTGACCAAGGGGGAACTGGTCAGCCAGGCGGAGCGCGAGGTGCTTCGCACGGTCCTGCGCCGCCTGCGGCCCGGGCTGCCGGTGTTCGAGGTGAACGGCCTGACCGGCGAGGGGATCGAGGTCCTGACGAGGTGGCTGCTCCGGTTGCCGCGGATCGATCTGCTGCCGGAAGAGCACCTGCGGCACCCGCTCCCCCGGGGGAGCTGCACGCTGTGCCGGGGAGGAGTCCGATGACGCCGGAAATCCGATCGCTGCGGCTGCGCGTCGACCGCGGCACCGGCAAGGACGGCCGGCCGGAGCCGGTCCGCCGCTGGGAAGTGCGGCCGGGCGAGGTCCTGGCCGTGGTCGGCCCCACCGGCTCGGGCAAGACGCGCCTGCTGGCGGACGTTGAACGGCTGGCGGGAGGAGATTCCCCGTCCGGCCGGCGCGTGCGTCTCGAGGGAGCGGGCGTTGCCGGGCGCGATCCGGAAGCGCTCGTCGCGCGCCTGAGCCAGGCCATGGGCTTCTACCTCGACGCGACCGCCGGCGAGTTCCTTCGCCTGCATGCCGAGCATCGCGGCCGGCCGGAGCCGGCCCGGCTGGCGGCCGAGGCGCTGGCGGCGGCCAATGGCCTGGTCGGCGAGCCGTTCGCGGACGATACGCCCCTGGCGCTGCTCAGCGGCGGGCAGGCGCGCGCCCTGATGGTCGCCGACGTCGTGCTGGTCAGCGCGTGTCCCGTCGTGCTGATCGACGAGCTGGAGAACGCCGGGATCGACCGCCTGCGGGCGCTGGACTTCCTGCTGGCCCACCGGGTCATCGCGCTGGTGGCGACGCACGACCCGTTGATCGCCCTGCGGGCCGAGCGTCGTCTGGTGCTGGCCGGTGGGGCGGTGCAGGCGGTGGTGCGGCGGACGGCCGCCGAGGTGTCCCTGCTGCGCCGACTGCAGGCCGACCATGCACGCACCGAGGCACTCAAGGACCGGCTGCGGCGGGGCGCGACGCTGCCCGCGTCCCCGCGGCCTTCCCGCCGCCCCTCATGACTCGTCGTCGGCCGCGTCCAGCGCCGCGGCGCGGGCCCGGGCCAGGTCGTTCTGCCGCAGGGCGTTGGCCAGCGTGTCCACAAACGCCAGCAGGCCCGGATAGCCGAGGAACGGCCGGTCGTACAGCGCGTGCGCATAGACCGACGGGAAGCCGAACTCCACCACCGCCGCGTCCGGCAACGGAACACTCGTCCCGTAGTGGTTCGCCACCAGCAGGTGCAGCTCCCGCTCCAGCACCTGCCGGCAAAGAAAGTGCACGTAGGCCCGCAGCTTCGGCCAAGACAGCGTCGCGACCCCCTCCAGCGCCGGCCGCGCGGCGGCCAGGTGGGCCGGGCGGTTCGTGATCACCGCGAAGCGCAGCCGCGCCCCGACGAGTTCGACGATGTCGCGGAAACCCGGCAGCAGGTGCGGGTCGCCCACGTATCCCACTTCCCGGTTCTGGAAGCTGAACGGGATCAACCATTCGAGGCGGGGGGCGATCTCGGCGAGCCGCCGATCGACGTACGCCCGGGCCCGATCCAGAACGTGGAAACGCTCGCCGAGCACGCGCATCCATTCCTCGCAGGCGCGCAGGCCGAACGGCAACGGCAGCTCCACGAGCGCGGCGCCCGTTCGCCGGGCCACGCGCCGCGCCGCGGCGCGCCCGTACGGCAGCGACAGGATCGTGCCGGCTTGCCGGACGTCCCGCAGCTCGGACCACGACCCGCCGGACAGCCAGACGCCGACCAGCTCGAGACCGAGCGCCTCGCACATCTCCCGCAGCACGCGCAGGTTCGCCGTGTGGTCCGCCTCGTTGCGGTCGAACAGGTAGCCGACGATCGCCACCTTCCGGGAGCGGCGCCGGCCGCCGGACAGATCGAGCTGCCGCGACAACGCCTCCAGGGTGCGGTCGTACCCGTCCAGCCAGTCGCCCGACAGCGAACGGCCCGGCACGTGCACGACGTCCTTCCGCGTCTCCCGCGCGACGTCGCGGCACAACCGGTCGTAGTCCGCGCCGGTGATCGCGGCCATCGGCATCGCCGTCAGCAGCGTCCCGCCCGTCGCCGGGCGCGAGGCCACGCGGCGGAGCATCTCGCGCAGCGGCTTCTCGCGCGAGGCGGTCATCTTCGACGGATGCAGCGCGGTGTTCGCCACGCGGTGGTAGCCGGACACCGACGTCAGCGTCGAGAGCCAGTCGTGGTTTCCCTGGATGTACTGCGTCTTCATGTACGCGCAGTCGGGACCCTCGACGACGAGGTACGCGTCCCGGATGGCGTTGACGCCGAGATAGACCCCGAGCAGGTAGGGATAGGTGACGCGCATCGAGAAGTCCTCGGAGCCGTTCCCCCCTTCCCCGCGCTTGCGGAGGAGGAGGGGCGCGTCGTCGAGGGCCTTGCCCGAGACGATGCGCGGGGGGGACGCAGCGGCCGCCCCGGCGGTGACACGGGGTTCCTGGCCTGCGGTGCGGTCCGGCGGCCCCCCCCGGGGGAACGGATACAAGTCCTCTTCCCCCGCATCGGCCTCGAGGCGCGCGGCGAGGCGTTCGAGCAGGCGGCGCTGCCGCTCGGTCGTCGACCTCATGCGGTGCCCCTTCCGGCCGGCGGCGGACGTCGCAGCCCTTCCGGCGTCCGCTGCAGATACCGGCGCAGGCGGCGGTAGAACGGCGTCCGGCAGATGCCGAGCAGCCGTTCGGCGGTCCGCACGGCGCCGCGCAGGCCCGGTTCGAAATGCTGCAGCGAGAACAGGTTTTTCCCGGCGGCGGTGATCCGCCAGTCGAAGAAGTGGGAGCTCAGGAACGCCTCCGCCCGGCTCTCCTCCAGCCGACGCGCCATCGCCGCCGGCGAGTCGAACGTTTCCAGCCGGTGCCGTTCGGGACGAGCCAGGGCCGCGCGGATCTGCTCGGCGGCCCGCCGTGCCGACGCGTCGTCCGGGGCGTGCAGCAGCACCTCCAGGCCGAAGCCGATCTCCTCGAGCATCGCCGCCAGGGGCACCCCCGCCGTGGCGGCCGGCCGCGTCAGGTAGTACGTCTGGTCGGCGCGCACCACGAACCCGAGCCGCCGACCCTGGGCCTCCGCCCGCAGTTCGGCGAGGCGCGCCCGCGGGCCCGCGGCCGCCGCCTCGAGCGCCCGGCGGTGCTTCTTCGTCAGGCCGAAATGCGCCCCGACCGCCTCGACCCAGCGCAGCGTCCCCGCGCAGCCGTACGGCGCCGGCGGCATGAGGTGCGGCATCCGGGTGCCGCACAGTAGCTGGTCGTACAGGTGCTGCCAGAGCTGGTTCGGCAGGAAGACGTTGCAGGCCGCCTCGGGCAGGCGATCGACCCGCTCGATCGTCAGATCGGGCAGCAGCACGCCGCGCAGCTCCACCTCGACGCACGCCAGCAACCCGCGCAGCTCTTCCAGCGCCGCGTCCTCGCGCAGGCCGATCAGGTTCACGCTGCGCGGCCGGGGCCGCCTCGCCTTCCGCTCCGCCGCCCGCCGCCGCGTCACCAGCACGTCCTCGAACACGTTGACCATCGACCGCGGGGTGACGGTAAGGTAGAGCAGCGGGCAGCCGGTCCGCGCCCGGAACCGCTCGATCTCCGACTCGACGTCCTCCCCGCTGACCACCGGCGTGCAGGTGTTGCTGACGAACAGCGTCTTGCCCGAGCGCCGGCAAACGCGCTCGGCCTGCGCCAGCAGCCGCCGCAGCTTCCCCGGGTTGCCGAGGATCACGTCGTCCTCGTCGAGGTCCGACGTCATCATCCCCTCCGCGGCGGCCGAGACCAGATCCGGCCGCACGCCGGCGGCGGCGCCGGAACGGACGCGGTTGTCCCACGGATGGTTGACCAGCCAGACGATCGGCGCGATGCCGTGCGGGTTCACGTGCAGGCACTCCGCATCGCTGTGCTGGACAAACGTGAACAGCGCCCCCGGGTCGAGCGAATCGAGCTGCTCGCGGGCCAGCTCGCCGCCCGCGAAGAAGTCGGCGTAGGCATCCGGGCCGCCCCAGGTGTCGAGCAGCGCGCCGGGGCGTTCGCCTTCGTCGACGCTCGGCGGCATCGGCAGCGTCGCCGCGCCCAGTTCCGGATCGGCGGCGACCTCCGCCTCGAGCGCCTCGATCGTCATCCCGCGCAGCCGCCGCGGCGCGTGGGTCCGGATCACGTCCCGTAGCTCGTCGGGCAAATCCTTGCCGCGGTAGTACACGACCAGGTCGGGCGTCGCGACCAGCCCCTCGGCGTCCGCCGTGCGCCGCTCGATGCGAATCACCACCTCCCGGTCGCCGACAACGACGCCGGCCTCCAGCGCGTGGTCCACCCAGGCCGCGCTGCGCAGGTAGAAGCGGCCGCGGGTCTCGTCGATCCCGAGCAGCTCCTCGAGGCGCCGGCGGGTGCAGGCGCCGGCGGCGACGCAGCGGCCGGCCAGCCGGACGGCGGATGGCGGTGTCTTGCGCGCGGCTACCACGAGTCCATGAACCTGTAGAACTCTTCGTCCTCCATCGGCGTCGGGAGGACGCAACGGCGCTTGTCGGTCCGCTCGAGCGCCGCGGCCAGGGCGCGGAGCGCCCGGCTGCTCGCGCTGCCCGGCGCGCGCTCGACGACGGTGCACCGGCGGCGTTCGCTCTCCTGGATCCGGGGGTCGCGGGGAATCGTGGCCAGGATCCGCGTCGACAGCCGCCGGGCGAAGCGCCGCAACTTGTCCCGCGGCGCGTCCGAACCGCGCAGGTTGGCCACCAGCCCGGCCAGCACGACGCCGTTGTCCTGGTAGGCGGTCACCGCGCGCGTGATGTTGTTCGCCGCGTACAGCGCCATCGGCTCCTCGGAGGTCACGATCACCACGCGGTCCGCGAAACCGAGGCGCAGCGGCGCGGCGAACCCGCCGCACACCACGTCGCCCAGCACGTCGAAGACGATCGCATCGTAGCGCCCGGGCTCCATCAGCCCGGTCTCCTCCATGTATTCCAGCATCCGGGCCACGCCGCGTCCCCCGCAGCCCAGCCCGGGCTGCGGCCCGCCCGACTCGCAGCAGTGGATCCCCAGCCGCCCCTCCAGCACGATCGGCTCCTGCCCGCCGCCGCCCGGGGCGTCGCCCAGCACCTCCATCACCGTCCGCAGCTTGACGCCCGGAGGCAGGAGTCGCACCGCGGAGTCGTGCTTCGGGTCGCAGCCGACGTGCAGCACCTTGCGCCCGCTCCGCGCCAGCACGACCGAGAGCCCGGTCGCCACGACCGACTTGCCGACGCCTCCCTTGCCGTAGATCGCGACCCGCAGCGGCGTGCGCTTCTTCATCGCGCGAACCCTACCACGCGTCCCGTTCCCCGTCGACGCGGGGACACCGGGCGGACCCCGGAGGTTCGTCGGCCGGCCTTCGCGGAGCGGACAGCGACCGAGGCCGGCGCCGGAGACCGAACCGACAGGCCGGGGGTCGGGGAGCCCCACGAGCAAGCCGCCCGATGTTCTCGCGCGTCCGCGCGGCCCGGCCCGCGACCCGTCACCTCGCCCCGATCGGTCGCAGCTCGTCCAGGCCGAAGGCCAGGGCGTACGGGCGCGGCACGCCGAGGCACCGGCGGGTCTCCGCGCAGCCCCGGCAGCGCGCTGCCTTCACGAACGGCCGGGAGAAGTCCTCGTAGCCGGTCTCACGCGCCCCGACCCGATACTCGGCCCGCCGCGGCCGCTCGGACGCCCGCAGCAGGCAGGCCGGCAGCGCGGCGTGCGTCGAGGAGCGCGGCGGAAGCATCGGCCAGCCGAGCGACCGCGCCGCGCGCGCCGCCCGCCGCAGCGCCTCGACCACCTCGCTGTAGCGCACCAGGCTCCGCGCCGCCCGCGGATTCCACTCGGGACAGATCAGCGTCGAGAAGTGCAGCACCGGCCGCTGCGGCCCCGGGAAGGCGCGCGGCATCCGCCGCACGTACGTTTCGAGCCGCCCGATGTTCTCGCGGCAGACCACCGCGTTGAGCGTCACCGCGTGGCCGGCAGCCAGCAGCCGCCGGGTCCCGGCGATCGCCCGGCCGAGCTGCCCGCGGCGGCCCGTGCAGCGGTCGTAGGTCGCCTCGTCCAGCGCGTGCAACGAGACGAAGAACCGTAGGCGCGGATTGCGCGGCAGGTCGGCCGGGTCGAGTGCCGAGGCGAAGCGCACGGCGTTGGTCTGGACCTGCACCTCCCCCCGCGGCAGCGCGTCCAGCGCCGCGTGCACCTCGTCGACGAACCCGCGCCGCAGCGTCGGCTCGCCGCCTGTCAGCGACACCAGCGCCGCCGGCCACAGGTCGCCCACGACGCGAAAACAGGCGCGCAGCCCCTCGCCGCTCGGCTCGCCGTGCCTCGGCCCCGAGCAGAACGGGCAGGCCTGGTTGCAGCGCGGCGTCACCCGCACCAGCACCTCGACCCCCTCCCCCGGCCGCGGGCGCCGGCTCGACCCGTCCGCGACTGTCGACCGTTCCACGGTGACGAAGGGGAACAGTGCCGGCAGCGACTCCTCCGGCCGCCCGCGCGCCGCGCCGAGGGCCGCGAAGCCCGCCAGCCGCTCCGGCAACGCTCGCTCCACCCGCGCCAGCAGCGCGTGCACCCGTTCCAGCCGGCGCAGCCCCTCCGGTCCCGGGTCGCCCGCGCCGTCGTAGCCGACGAGCAGCCGTTCGGTGCGCCGCCACCCGGCCAGACCCGCGCGCCAGGGCCGCGCGGTCACGACGAACGACCCGCGATCGCCCCCCTCGAACTCGAGACGCAAGACCCCGTCGTACAGCGAGGCCGACCGCACCGACGTCCCCTCGCGGCGC
>Ga0209162_1000716_pt1 | contig 34982 bp, 27 predicted proteins | sample YNPNPMetaG_FD_187121 | JGI IMG/M metagenome (GOLD analysis project Ga0209162, IMG submission 187121) | Anoxygenic and chlorotrophic microbial mat microbial communities from Yellowstone National Park, USA - YNP NP MetaG (SPAdes) (version 2) ...
CGCGGCGAGGGTCAACGTGGCCGGGATCATCGCCGCGGGCAACGGCAGGATGCGCGGCCGGAGCAGGGGGGCGTGGCCGGACGCCCCTCCTTCGGCCGCGGCCGTCAGCTCCAGCTCCGCGCGCCGGCCATCGGCCGACGCGACGCCGATGATCCCGCGCGCGTCGGCCGCGTCGCTCGTCTCGGGAACGGCGATCACGCCGAGGGCCGTGGCCGAGAAGGCCGGATAGGTGCTCAGATCCAGCGTCAGCGTCTGGCCGGGCCGGAGCAGCACGGGCTGCTCCAGGTCGTAGTAGACGTCGTCGTACCACAGGTCGTGTTGTTTGTCGGTGATCACAAAGCGCACGCCGGTCAGGTCGAGCAGGCGATCAGGCGGGATGGCGCGCAGTTGTTCGCGCAGTCGGCCGTCGGGCAGGCGGCTCTCCTCGGGGACGAACAGCGTTTGCAGCCGGCCGTAGTCGGCCGTGGGCAAGACGCCGCCGTCGTAGCCGTCGAGCGCGGGGAGCCGCCAGACGAGCGCCAGGTTGGGCGCGAGGATCTCGTTCCACTTGGCGGCCCGCACGAAGCGTTCGACCGCCTCGGCCGGCAGGCGGTCGGCCTGGAGGCGGCGCAGTTCGGCCAGGTCGCCCGGATCGAAGCGGATGTCGGACATGCTGAGAAAGCGACCGCGGCCGGCGGCCGGCTCATCGGCCGTGGCCGCGAGCAGGACGGCCGGCGCGTTGCGCAAACCGGTCGCGGCCGGCGCCGTCGCCAGGGCAAACGGAAGGCTGCGGCCTGCCAGCCAGAGCTCGGCCAGGATCAAACACGGCAGGCCGATGGCGGCGATGGCACGCCGGCGCAACCCGATCAGCAGGAGCGCCGCGGCGCCGACGGCCGCCGCGGCCCAACCGAGGACCGTCGCTGCCGGCGGAGGCTGTTGTGTGACGACAAAAGCTGCCAACGCCAGGAAGGCGATCGCCCATCGCAGGCGCCTGGCGCCGAACCCCCATCTTGCGGGCGCGGCGATGGCGCGGCCGGCCCCATGTTGCAGCCACAGATCCAGGCCCAGGCCCGCCAGCGCGGCCGCGCCGAACGCGTAGAGCGCCAGCCAGCGGGCCGGCGCCCGGAAGAGGTCGAAGCCGGGCACGAAGCGCCACAGGAGATAGTAGACAGGATTGTACGCGCCCAATGCCAGGAAGATGCCGACGAGAACCAGGGCCGCGGCCCTGGCCCGCGCCGGCCGCTGCGCGTCCAGGGGGAAGATGAAGGCGAGCGCCGCCAGGATCAGGCCCGCGAGGCCGACGTAGCCGGTGAACTCCGTGAACCCTTCGCTGTTGAAGGCCTCGGCCAGGCCGCCGGCGAACGGCGGGAGAAACGTCTGCAGCAGAAGCCGCGGCCGCAGCGAAAAGCTCGCGGCCAGGCGATAGGTCAGGCCGCCGGTGCGCAACCCCAGGCCGTTCAGCTCGAGGCCGGGCAAAAGCTGGCCGGCCGCCAGAAGCACCGCCGGGCCGCCCGCGAGCAGCGGCCAGAGGCGCGCCAACCGCCGGCCGATCGGCTCGCGTTGCGGCTGCTTCCATGCGGCAACGAGCGCGTAGATCCCCAGGCCGACCAGGTTGATGAAGGTGGTTTGGGTGTGGCCGGCCAGGATCTGCAAGGCGAGCACGAAGCTGAGGGCGATGGCCCAGCGCAGGCGCGACCGTCCGTCGCGGGCGTCTCGCGCCTCGTCGAAGCACCACAGGGTGGCCGGCAACCAGGCCAGCGCGTTGAGCTGGTTGATGTTCTCGATCTTGCCCAGGGCGAAGCCGCCCATGCCGAACAGCAGAGCCGCGGTCCAGGCGCCGGCCCGGCTCAGGCGCAGCGAGCGCCGGCCGAAGGCGTATGTGCAGCCGGCCGCCAGCCAGATGTGCAACAGCGCCGACCAGATCAACGCGCGCGCCGGCTCCAGCCAGATCAAGGGCCAGTGGAGCGGATAGAGGACGGCCGCCTGCGGATTGGCCAGGAAGGGCGCGCCGAGGAACAGGTAGGGATTCCAGAGCGGCAGATGGCCGGCCCGCAGCTCGGCGCTGCGATAGGCCCAGTAGGGCAGGAAGTAGGTGAACGCATCCACCCCCGTCAGGATGCGGTTGGTCAGGCCGAGCGGCCAACATACGGCCAGGGTCGCGGCGAGCAGGCCCGCCAGCGCCAGGGCGTCGCGCCGGATCGCGTCGGGCTTGGAGGAATTCAGTCTTCGCAGGAGCGCCGTCATGTCACAAGGCCCGCCCTTCGATGCGATAGATCGTAAAGGCTCGCGTGCCGTCCCCGCGATAGACGCGCCACGCTTCGATCAGGGCCAGGCGTCGGCTGGCGAGCGCCAGGCGCACCTCGGCCGCGGCCGCGTCGCGCCAGCCGGGCAAGATGACCCATTGCGGCCGGTCGGGCGATTCCTGCCAGGTGCGGGCGGCGTCGTCGGCCAGCTTCCAGCCGCTGCCCCACCAGCGCCGTTCCTGGGGCGCGTCGAAGAGATAGAAGTCGAAGTGCCATCCCAGCCAGCGATCGTAGATGATGGCATTATCGGGCTGGTCGCGGAAGAAGCCGGCGATGTCGTCGAGGCCGGCGTACGCGCCGTGGTCGCTGCCCACCGGCAGGCGGCCGGCCGCACCCAGCCACGCGGCCCAACCCAACAGCGCAACCAGCCCCACCGCAACGGCCTGCCGCAAAACGCGTAACGCAAGCCTCCGGCTTGCGCCGCGCGGCGGGACAAGCGCGGACGCATAGAGCAGAACGATTCCCCGGCCGGCCAAAACACACACGAACGGCAACAACGGCAACAGATACCGGTCCCACGGCTGAAACGTGACGACCAGATGAAACGCCAGATAGCCCGCGCAGAAGGCCGCCAGCAGCACGCCGATGCGCTGGCGACGGCGCTCGCGGAGGACGGCGAAGAGGGCCAGGCCGGCCATCAGCGCGGTGAGGGCCGGCACGCCGAACCAGTAGCCCATGATCTGCGCCCAATCGGCCGCGCGGTCGGGCCAGGTGGCCGGCGGCGCCCATCCCAGGCCGCCGTAGGTCGTCAGGCTGCGATCCCAGAAGCTCGGCCGTTTGGCCCACCGCAACGTATCCCACCAGGTGACGGGTGCGAAGATCAGCGCGAAGCCGAGCAGGGCGGCCGCGAATCGCCTCAACAGATGCCCGGGCCGTGGGCGCTGCGGGTCGGCCCGGCGGGGATGGAGATGCTCGTCGGCCGCCACCAGGAGCGCGATGAGCGGCGCGGCCACCACGCCTTGCTGCTTCGATGCGACCGCCAGGCCGACGGCCACCCCGGCCCAAAACGGCCGGCCGGCCACCGCCGCCCAGGTCGCGGCCACCAACCATAACGTCAACCAGGGGTCGGTGAACGCGGTCGGCGCGAACAGGATGGCAAACGGCGAGGCCGCGAGCAGCGCGGCGCTCACCAGGGCCGTGCGGTCATCGTACAGACGACGGACCAGGCCCCACGTGCACGCGATCGTGGCCAGGGAGACGATCATCCCCGGCAGCCGCAACGCGCGCTCCGAGACGCCCGGCCAGTGCAGCGCGCCGGCCAGCGCATAGAGGACGAGCGGCGGCTTATCCACCCAGGCCGTCAACAGCAGCGGATCGCGGCCGCTGACGATCAGGCGGGCCCAGTAACCGTAGAGCGCCTCGTCGTGATGGAGCGGAAAATCGGCGGCCCACACGACATAACGCAACGCCGCCGCAACCGCCAAGATGCACCCCAACGCGAGCGCAACGGAAATCGAAAGGCTGGGATTGGCCAGACGGTCGCGCGCCTGTCCCTCGACCGTTGGCCGCCACGGCGAGAAGCTCTCGAGCGAGGTCACTCGGTGAAGCGATACTTCAGAAGCGTCCACATGACTGTCAGCCCATCGCGCCAGCTGATCTTCTTGCCCTCGGTATACTCGCGGCCCGTGTAGGAGATGGGCACCTCATAGATGCGATAGCCGCGCTTGAGGATCTTAGCCGTGATCTCCGGATCGAACCCCCAGCCGTGCGAGCGGATGCGGAGCTGTTGCGCCACCTCGCGGGTGAAGACCTTGTAGCAGGTCTCCATGTCGCTGAGGATGGTATCGAAGAGGATGTTGGTGAACAGGGTCAACAGCTTGTTGCCCAGCATGTGCGTGAAGAACATCGCCTTGCGCGGGCCGCCCAGGAACCGGCTGCCGTAGACGACCTGGGCGCGGCCCTCCAGGATCGGCTGCACCAGCACCGGATAGTCGCGCGGGTCGTACTCCAGGTCGGCGTCCTGGACGAGCATGATGTCGCCCGTCGCCTTCTCGATGGCCGTGCGCACGGCCGCGCCCTTTCCCATGTTGCGCTCGTGATAATAGACGTGCACATCGGGCAGTTCATCGAGCGCCGGCAGCAGATCGCGCGTGCCGTCCACCGAGCCGTCGTCCACGATGATCACTTCCTTGTCCACGACCAGCTCGACGCTGCCGTCGGGGCCGGGAGGAAGGCCGAAGCGGCCGTCGAACACGCGCACCCGCACCTCGACCGCGCGGACGCGGCGCACGATCTCCTGGATCGTGGCGACCTCATTGTAGCAGGGGATCAAAACGGAAAGCTTCATGCAGATGTCATCCTCTGCGCGCCGGGCGGCCGGGGGGCGGCGCCCGGCGCGTCGGCCGCGCTCACGACTGGCCCACCTGGTGCGCCAGGATGATCGCTTCGGCCACTTCTTTCATCGGCTTGCGATTGTCCATGCTCATCTTCTGGATCTTGCGGAAGGCTTCCGCCTCGGAGAGGCCCTGCTTGTCCATCAGGATCCCCTTGGCGCGATCCACCAGCTTGCGCGTTTCCAGCGCCTGTTGCAGATCGTCCACCTGCTTTTGCACGGCCTGAAACTCGCGGAAGCGCGCCAGGGCCACCTCGATGGCCGGCGCCAGCTCTTCTTCGCGATAGGGCTTGACCAGATAGGCCACCACGCCGGCATCGCGGGCGCGCTCCACCAGATCGCGCTGGCTATAGGCGCTGAGGAGGACGGCCGGCGCGATGCGCTCCTCGGTCAGGATCTTGGCCGCCTCGATCCCGTCCATGTCGGGCATCTTGATGTCCATGACCACCACATCGGGGCGCAGCTCGCGCGCCTGATTGACCGCGCTGCGGCCATCTGCCACCTCGCCCACCACCAGGTATCCCAGATTGGTGAGCATCTCCCGAAGATCCATGCGGATCAAAGCCTCATCATCTGCAATAATGACACGCGTGCGTTCCATGGTGTCTCTCCTCTTGACGTTTGAAGAAATAGCTGCTGCTAGTTTTTGCGTGCTTCCGAAGCCAGAGCGATCTTCGGAAAATCCACCGTCGCGGCCACGCCGTCTTCCCGGTTCTCCAGGCGCAAGACGCCGTGCAGATCATCCTGCACCAGCGCGCGCACGATCTGGAGGCCCAGGCTGGAGGGCGCATTCAGGTCGAAGCCGCTCGGCAGACGTTCGCCGTCGTCCCATACGATCAACTGGACCCGTTCTCCGCCGTCAATGAGCTGGAGCCTGATCTCGCCCGTCTTGCGTTCGCCGAAGCCATGTTCCAGGGCGTTGTGGATCAACTCGTTGATCACCAGCGCGGCCGAGGTGGCCTGTTGGCTGGGCAGATAGATCGTCGGGCCTTCCACGTTGAAGCGGATCTGTTGGCCCGGCTCCATCATGACCTGGCGGTTCTGCGCCACGATGCGCTGGCAGATGTCGCGCAGATTGATCGTCTGGCTTTCGTCCAGTGACAGGTATTCGTGGATCACCGCGACGCTCAGGATGCGCGAGATCGCTTCGTTGAGCGCGCGCAACGTCTCCTCGTTCTTCGTGCGGCGGGCGTGCATGCGCAACATGGCGGCGATGGCCTGCAGATTGTTCTTGACGCGATGGTGCACCTCCTGCACCATCGTGGTCTTGAGCTTGAGCTCTTGCTTCTTGCGGCGCTCCTCGGTGGCATCGTGCACCATGATGAGCACGCCGCCGATCTCGCCGACCCGGCGCCGCCGCGCCGTAAGCCCCTGGAGCCAGCCGCCGAAGGTGGGCGGCGGCCAGACGGGCAACACCTTGCGGATCCAGATGTGCGTTCCTTCCTGCGCCTCGCGTTCCATCGGCCGTCTGGCGGCCAGCGCCGCCAGCACCAGGTTCTCGTCGTCGGTGTGGAAATACGAGAGATCCTTGCCGCGCAGGTCGTCCAGATAGCCCAGACGGCGATACAGGTTGTTGGCGATGCCGCTGACATAGGTGACGCGCAGCGAGGCGTCTACCAGCATCACGCCGTCCATCTCGCCGAACGGCGAGAGCTGATCCGCGTTCGCCAGTTCGCCGCGCAGGCACATGCCCTTCACCCATTCGATGGCGCGCTGGAACGAGACGTGGCGGTGGCGATGCCGTTCGAGCTGGATGAGGGAGGTTTCGATGCTGAAGAGCGCCAGGAGCTGGCCGGCGCTGCCGAAGATCGGATAGACGTCTTGGCGCACCGGCGCGCCGCTCGGCACCAGTTCGTGGTGGGCGCGCAGATGGCGCCGCCGCCGTAACGCTTCGATGGGCGCGGCCGCCTGCGGCCCGGTGAGCGGCTGGCCCACCAAATCGGCGTTATAGAGGGAAGCAATGGAATGGGGCTGCGCCTGAGCGATCACCACGACCGAGCGGCCGGCCGCAGGGCGCAACAACAGCACATCGGCGCGGCTGAGGTCGGCCGTGATGGCCATCCCGCGCACGATGTTTTGCAGCAGCTCCAGATCTGGGCCGGCGAGGCCCGGATAAACCTGCGTCAGGTCGTGCATCGCATCCCCAGAGCACCCCCGCGCGCCCGCGCGTCGGATCATCTCAAACAGAGAGGGGTGGGATAGTGTCCCACCCCTCCGCGCCAGTCGGGGCGAGAGGATTTGAACCTCCGACCACTTGAACCCCATTCAAGTGCGCTACCTGGCTGCGCTACGCCCCGATCACGCCGATAAGTATACTCAAAAGGCGCAGATTGTGCAAATATGGCGAGAGCCGCGCAATGCTCGAGCGCCCACCCCCGCAGTTGCACTTTGCCCGCAGACGTGATATAAGCCAGATGATAATCTGTCGCCCATCTCTGTCCAGCGAGGCGCGCGTCATGCTTCCGGTTGCCGTTTCATTTCCGCAGGTCGCGCTGGTCGAACAGCGCATCGAAGCCCCGCGCCTGGCCGACGTGGCCGGGGCCATCCGCAGCGAGATCGAACGCCTGGGCGTGGCGGCCCGGGTGCGTCCCGGCATGTCGGTCGCGGTGACGGCCGGCAGCCGGGGCATCGCCAATATCCCGCTCATCCTGGCCACCGTCGTCGCGGAGCTGAAACGCATGGCCGCGCGGCCGTTCCTGGTGCCGTGCATGGGCAGTCACGGCGGAGCTACGGCCGCCGGCCAGGTGGAGGTCCTGGAAAGCCTGGGCATCACCGAGGCCACGGTCGGCTGTCCCATCCGCTCTTCCATGGAGGCCGTCCAGATCGGCGTCACGGCCGAAGGGATCCCCGTCTTCCAGGACCGGCTCGCCTTCGAGGCGGACGGCATCGTGGTGGTCAACCGCATCAAAGCGCACACCGATTTCAGCGGCCCGGTGGAAAGCGGCCTGATGAAGATGCTCACGATCGGCCTGGGCAAGCACCAGGGCGCGCTCGCCGCGCACCGCCACGCCATCCGCTACACCTATCGGGCCGTCATCGTCTCGATGGCGCGCGAGATCATCCGTCGGGCGCCTCTGCTCTTCGGCCTGGGGGTGGTGGAAAACGCGCGCGACGAGACGGCCATCGTCGCGGCGGCCTGGCCCGAACAATTCGAGGAGATCGAGCAATCTCTCTTGCAGCGCGCCCGCGCCATGATGGCCCGCCTTCCGTTCCATCAGCTCGATGTCCTGGTGGTGGACCGCATGGGCAAGGAGATCAGCGGATCGGGCATGGACACCAACGTGTTGGGCCGGCGGATCGTCTTCGGCGAGGCGGAGCCGGAAAGCCCGCGCATCACCCGCATCGCCGTCTGCGATCTGACCGCGGCCAGTCACGGCAACGCCATCGGCATCGGCCTGGCCGATTTCACCACGCAGCGGCTGGCGGACAAGATAGATCGCCGGCAGACCTACATCAACGGCCTCACTTCCGGCTCGCCCGAACGGGCCCGGCTGCCGATGGTGGCGGCCAATGACCGGGAGGCCGTCGAATGGGCCTTGTTGACGTGCGGCGCGGTGGACACGGCCCGCGCCCGGCTGGTGCGCATCCAGGACACGTTGCACCTGGAGCGCTTCTACGCGTCGGAGGCGCTGTGGCCCGAGATCGCGGCCGATCCCCGGCTGAAGGTCGTGGGCGAATGGGCGCCCCTGGCGTTCGACGCCGAGGGCCGGCTGGCGCCCGCGTTGGCATAGAACGGCGGCGGAGGCGAACATGCGCGGGGCAGCGCTCGGATGCCGGCGCGCTCGACCTCTGGACTCCGACCGGACCTTTTCCCAAGACGAGGACGCATGACACCGACCTGGAAACGTTGGGATATCGCGCCGGAAATGCCGCGGCGGCAACGCGAGCGGCTTTCGCACATCCATCCGGTCGTCGCGCAGGTGCTCTACAATCGCGGCATCGCCGACCCGGGCGAAGCAGAGGCGTTCCTGGAGGGCCGGGGGCTATTTCATGATCCGTTCCGCATGTTGGGCATGCCCGAGGCGGTCGAGCGGATCGGCCGGGCGATCGGCCAGGGCGAGCGGATCGTGGTCTACGGCGACTTCGACGCGGACGGCGTGACCGCGACCGCGCTGCTCGTGCAGGCGCTGACGGCGCTCGGCGCGGACGCGCGGCCCTACATCCCGCACCGCGTGGACGAAGGGTACGGCCTGAACTGCGACGCGCTGGAGCGGATCGCCGGTTGGGGCGCGTCCCTCGTCATCACCGTGGACTGCGGCATCCGTTCGCCGAAAGAGGTGGCCTGCGGCCGCAATCTCGGCCTCGACATGATCGTCACCGATCACCATTCGATCTTTCGGGATGCCGAGGGGGTGGAACATCTGCCTCCGGCCCTGGCCGTGCTCAATCCGAAGCGCCAGGGCGATCCCTACCCGTTCAAGGACCTGGCCGGGGTGGGGATCGCGTTCAAGCTGGCCCAGGCGCTGCTGATGGCCGTACCCCGGGGGCCGGCCGTGCGGAGCGCGGCGTTCCTGGAAGAGCGCGACCTGCTCGACCTGGTCGCGTTGGGCACCGTGGCCGACCTGGCGCCCCTCCTCGGCGAGAATCGCTTTCTCGTTCGCCGAGGCCTGGAGGAGCTGAACAGGCCGCGGCGGCCGGGTGTCCAGGCCATGCTGGAAGAGGCGCGTTTGCGGTCGGGCCGCGTGGATGCGACGGCCATCGGCTTCGTCCTGGGGCCGCGGCTGAACGCGGCCGGCCGGCTCGACACCGCCGAGAAGAGCTACAACCTGCTCGCCGCGGCCGACGCCCTGGCCGCCCGGTCCCTGGCCGGCGAGCTGGGCCGGCTGAACGCCGATCGCCAGCTGCGCACCGCCGAACAGGTCGGCCGGGCCAAGGAGCAGCTCGAGGCCGGCCCGACCGAACGTCCGCTGTTGTTCGTCGCACACCGCGATTTCCACCCGGGCATCGTGGGGCTGATCGCCGGCCGGCTGACGGAGGAGTATTACCGGCCGGCGCTGGTGGCGCAGGTCGGCTCGGAGGAGACGCACGGCTCGGGCCGCAGCATCCCCGAGTTCAACATCACCGCGGCGCTGGACGAATGCAAGGATCTCCTCATCCGCTACGGCGGCCACGCGGCCGCGGCCGGCTTCACCGTGGCCAACGAGAACCTGCCGGCGCTCCAGGCCCGGCTGGAAGAGGTGGCCGGCCGCGAGCTGGGCGGGAAGGAGCTGCTCCCCTCGCTGGTCGTGGATGCGGTCGTCCCGCTGAGCGACGTGGACTACGCGCTGCGCGATTGGCTGGCGAAGCTGGAGCCGTGCGGTTACGGCAATCCGCAGCCGGTGCTGGCGAGCCTGGGGGTGGAGATCGTGGACGCCCGGCCGGTGGGCCAGGATGCCCAACACCTGAAGCTGGTGGTGCGCGATCCGACGGCCACCGGCCCGGCCGCGCGGCGCGTGCTCGACGCGATCGCCTTTCGCCAGGGCGCGTGGCATGGCCAGTTGCCGCAACGTGTGGACCTGGCATATACGCTCGAACTCAACGAATACAACGGCGAGCAGCGCCTTCAGCTCAACGTGAAGGACCTGCGGCCAACGGAGAGACAACGATGACGAGACTCTTTGCTTTCTGGCGTCGGCTCGGATTGGCCTTGCGCGTCGGCCTGATCTGCGCCGGCCTGGGCATGGCGCTGGCGATCGTCGGGATTGCCCGCGGAACCGTGCCGCTCAATCCCCTTTCCATTCTCCTCGCCCTGCTCATCTCGGGGGGGAGTTGGGGCGTGGTGAGCTGGGCGGTGACCACCGCCGCGGTGGATGTGGAGCGCGACCTGGCGGAGGCCGCAGATGAGTGAGCGGCCCGAGCTGACCGCGCTGCGCGGCTTCATCTTCGACATGGACGGGGTGATCTACCGGGGGCAAGAGGTGGTGCCGGGCGCGGCCGAATTCATCGCCGGCCTGCGCCGGGCCGGCATCCCGTTCGTCTATCTGACCAATAACTCGAGCACGCCGGCCGGGAAGGTGGCGGCTCGCCTGCGGGGCATGGGGATCGCGGCCGACGCGGCCGAGATCATCACCTCGGCCGAGGTGACGGCCGCGGAGGTGAGCCGGGCCGTCGAGGGCCGCCGCGCGCTCGTGATCGGCGAGGAGGGGTTGCGCGTGGCCTTGGCCGCGGCCGGCTTTGCGTGGGTCGAAGACCATCGCCTGGCCGATGTGGTCGTCGTCGGCATTGACCGGCAGGTGACCTACGACCGGCTGCGCGAGGCCGCGCTGGCCATTCGCCGCGGCGCGCCGTTCTACGCCACCAACACCGATCGCACCCTCCCCTCGGAGCTGGGGCTGATCCCCGGGGCCGGCGCCATCGTCGGCTTCCTCGAGATCGCCACCGACGTGAAGCCGACCGTCTTCGGCAAGCCGGCGCCCGGCTTCTTCCTGTACGCGCTGCGCAAGTTGGGCACTCCCGCCGAACTGACCGCGGCCGTCGGCGATCGGCCCGAGACCGACATCCTCGGCGGGCAACGCGCCGGCCTGCGCACCATCGCCGTGCTCTCGGGCGCGGGCGCCGCCGAGGAATTCGCGGCCATGCGCCCTCCGCCCGACTGGATCTTCCCCAGCTTGCAGGAACTGGCGCAGGCCTATCTGGGAGCCCTTTCATGACTCATACGATCTCACCATCGGCCGCGCCGCGGTGGCGCTTCTTCGACGCCCACTGCGACACCGTCATGCGCACGTATGACGACGGCGAATTCGACTTTCTGGCCGGCCGGGGCCGCGCCCACGCCGACCTGCCGCGGCTGTTGGCCGCCGGCCACTGCGTCCAGCTCTTCGCCGTCTTCGCGCCGCGCAGCTATTATCCCGACCGCGATCTGGCCGCGTTCGCCGAAGAGATCATCGGCCGCATCGCAGGATGGGTGGCGGGATCGGAGGGCCGGTTGCGCCTCGCGACCTCGGCCGCCGACATCCGCCAGGCGTGCCATAGCCGGGGAACCCTCTACGCGCTGCTCGGCCTGGAAGGCGCCGACCCCCTCGAAGGCCGGGCCGATAACCTGGCGCGCTTCCATCGGCTGGGCGTGCGGAGCCTGATCCCGGCCTGGAGCGACAACGAATTCTCCGGCAGCAGCATGGGCGCCGGCGGGCCGTTGACCGCCGAAGGGATCCGCCTGATCGAGCTGGCGGAAGAGCTGCGCGTGATGGTGGATGTGTCGCACGCGTCCGACGCGGCCTTCGACCAGATCCGCCGGATCACGAAGCGACCGTTCGTCGCCAGCCACTCCAACTGCCGCGCCATCAGCCCCAGTCCGCGCAACCTGACCGATGAACAGATCCGCGGCCTGGCCGACCGGGGCGGCGTGATGGGCATCAACTTATCGGCCGATTTCCTCGCGGCCGACTACCTGGCGCAATGGGATGCCATCGCCAGGCCGGCCTACGCCGCGGCCGCGCAGGTGGCCGATCCCTCCCCCCTGACCCCCCAAACTTGGGGGGAACGGGAGGCCCAGAAGCGCATCCGCGAGGCCGTGCGGGAAAAGCTGCGCGCGTTGCCGCTGCCGCCCGCCGAGTGGATCGCCCGGCATGTGCGCCACGCCATCCAGGTCGGCGGCGAGGATTGCATCGGCCTGGGCGGCGACCTGGACGGCATCCTGACGATGCCGGCCGGCCTGACCGGCGCGGAGAGCTACCCCGCCATCGCCGACCTGCTCCTGGCGGCCGGCCTGACCTCCGACCAGGTGGAGAAGGTGTGCTGGCGCAACATGGCGCGGGTCTACAGCGAAGTATTGGGATGAGATCATGATCCTGGACGAAATCAGAAGCGCCCTGGCCGATCTCGGCCGGGCTTATGGCGACCGGCGGACGCAGCTCTGCCGGCTCGACGCGGAGACGCTGGATTGGGGCCGCTGCGCGCTGAGGGGCGCGGCGCTCGACGAGGCCACCCTCGCCGATGTGTTGCGCCGGCTCGCCGAACGCTTCCCCGGCCTGGAATTCGACCCGGCCGGCGTCGAGGTGTTGCGCCGGCCCCGGCCCACCTGCCTCCATGTGGCAACCAACCTGACCGGCCTGTACGCCGAGCCGTCGTTCCTGGCCGAACAGCTCAGCCAGTTGCTCAACGGCCAGCGGCTGGAGCTGCTTCGGGAGCAGGAGCGCTGGTGCTTCGTGCGCCAGGACGACGGCTACCTGGGCTGGGCCTATCGCCCCTACCTGACGGCCGATCCGGCGCCACCGGCCACCCACATCGTGGGCGAGCCGATCGGCCTGCTCCGCGCGCGGCCGATGGCCGACGCGGGGTTGATCGCCCGCGTGCCGGCGGGCACGATGGTCGCCGTGCAAGAGCAAGCGGACTCCTGGTCGAAGGTGATCCTGGCCGGCGGGCCGACGGGGTGGACGGCCGCCGCCGGCCTGATCCCGCTCGCCGATCTGCCGGCCGGGGAGGCGGACCGCCGGGCGAAGATCAGCGCGGACGGCCGGCGCTTCATCGGCGTGCCCTATCTGTGGGGCGGTTGCACCGCGTTCGGCATAGATTGCTCCGGCTTCGCGCAGCTCCTCCATCGCCTGGTCGGCGTGACCATCCCGCGCGACGCCGACATGCAGTACGCGGCCGGCGAGCCGGTCGAGCCGCCCTATCGCCCGGGCGACCTGCTCTTCTTCGGCGAGGCGGCCGACCCACCCAAGATCACCCACGTGGCCATCAGCCTCGGCGGCTGGCACATCCTCCACTCGTCGCGGGCGCGCAACGGCGTGTACGAAGACGATGTGCAGGCCGTGCCCCATCTGCGCGAGAGCTTCGTCGCCGGCCGCACCTTCCTGCGGAGCGCGCGATGATCTACGCCATGCAAAGCCCGGTCGCCGCGCGCGTGCTGATCAACGACCGCTGGCGCGATTACTTTGCCGGTTGCAGCTACCTGGGCTTGCAGAGCCATCCCGGCCTGCTGGAAGCCGCGGCCGCTGCGCTGCGCCGCTACGGCCTGGGGACGGCCACCTCGCGCGGGGGCTACGGCGAACATCCCCTCTATCGAGAGGTCGAAGAGGCGGCTGCGGCCTATTGGGAGGCCGAGCGGGCCGTCTATTACGTGACGGCCTATTTGGGCAACGCGGTGCTGGCGCAGGGACTGGCCGGCGAATACGACCGCGTTTTCGTGGACGAGGCGAGCCACTACAGCGTGTGGGACGGCGCGCGCACCGCGGCCGCGGGGCTGCATCCGTTCCGCCATCTCGATCCCGCGGACCTGGCCGCGCAGTTGCGCCGTCACCTGAAGCCGGGCGAGCGGCCGCTGGTCTTCAGCGACGGCGTCTTCCCGATCTCGGGCGAGATCGCGCCGGTGCGCGACTATCAGGAGGTGTTGGCGCCCTATGACGCCGCGATCCTGTGCCTGGACGACGCGCACGCGACGGGCGTGTTGGGTGCCCACGGCCGCGGCACGATGGAGCATTGGGGCGCGGACGGCCGGAACGGGCCGCGCATCTATGCCGCGCACACGCTGAGCAAGGCGCTGGGGAGCCACGGCGGCGTGATCGCCGGCGACGCGGCGCTCATCGAGCGGCTGGAGCGCCAGGCGAAGGCGCTGGTGGCGACCAGCCCTTCGCCGTTGCCGGCGGCCGGCGCGGCGGCCTGGGCGTTGCGCTTCATGCGCCAGGATACGGAGCTGCGCAGCCGGCTGCGGGCCAACGTGGCGGCCGCGCGCGCCGGCCTGCGCCGGTTGGGGTGGCCCCTGGCCGATTCGCCGGTGCCGATCCTCTGTCTGGGGTCGCGGCCCGGCGTGGATCTGGGCCGCCTGCGCGATGAGCTTTTCGCGCGCGACATCTGCGTGGCGCACGTGACGAGCTACAGCAGCGTGCCGGCCGGCGGCGCGCTGCGCATCGCCATCTTCGCCACCCACACGGCCGACCAGATCGAGCGCCTGATCGCGGAGCTGGCGCGATTGCTGTAAGGCCGGCCGGGTCGCTCACGCCTCGATGATCTCGGCCCGCACCGCGCGCACCATCTGCACGAATTGCGGTTCGGTGGTGATGCCGCGGTCGCGCGGCCGCGGCAGGGCCACGGGAAACTCGGCGCGGATGCGGCCCGGCCGCGGGGCCATCACGAGCACCCGGTCGGCCAGGAAGAGCGCCTCGGTGATGCTGTGCGTCACCATGACCACCGTCACGCGGCGCCGATCCCAGATGCGCAGCAGCTCGCTGTTCATCCGCTCGCGCGTCAGCGCGTCGAGCGCGCCGAACGGCTCGTCGAGCAGCAGCAGGCTCGGCTCGTGGATCAGCGCGCGCGCCAGCGCTACCCTCTGTTGCATCCCGCCCGAAAGCTGCGCGGGATAGGCGTCGGCGAAGCCATCCAGCCCCACCAGCGTCACCCATTGCCGCGCCCTGGCCTGCGCCTCCTGCGGATCGGTGCGGTTGATCTCCAGGGGCAACATGATGTTGTCGAGCACCGTGCGCCAGGGCATCAGCGTAGCGCGCTGAAACACCAGGCCGATCTCGCGGCGCGGGGCCGTCAGCGGCTGGCCGCGCAGCCGCACCTGGCCGGAGATCGGCTGTTCCAGCCCGGCCAACAGGCGCAGCAGTGTGCTCTTGCCGCAACCCGACGGCCCCACGATGGCCAGAAATTCCCCCTCGGCAACCGTCAGCGACACCCCGTCCAGCGCCAGCATGGCCGTGCGGGTCGGATCGAGGAAGGTCTTGCGCAGGTTGATCGCTTCCAGGAACGCGGCCATGATCGCTAGCGCACGAATTCGTTGGTGAACAGGTCGGCGGCCGACACGGGCGCCTGGATCAGGCCCATCTCCTTCATGAATTGCGCGGCCTTCTCCCACGCCTGCGGATCGGAATGGCCCAACGTGCCCGGCTCGCTCTGCCACAGCTTGAGCGATTCGTCGAAGATGGCGCGGCTCACCTTCGCGTTGGCGCCGCCGGCCTCGGGCACGGCCCGCAGGCTGATCTCGAACGCCGCGTCCGGCTCCTTGAGCGTGTCGGCCAATCCGCGCAGGACCGCGGCGACGAGCGCCCGCACCAGCTCCGGCTGCTCTCGGATCACCTTGTCGTTGGTGATGATGCCGTTCGAGGGCAGGTCCACGTAGTCGGAGACGGGCAACACGGTGACCTCTTTCCCCTCCAGGCGCAGTTGCACCGGGCCGTTGACGATGTAGTCCATGGCCGCGTCCACCTGGTCCTGGTTGATCGCCGTGGCCTGGGTGAAGCCGATGCTCTGCAAAGTCACCTTGCTCGGATCCAGGCCGCTCGCGAACACCAGCGCCTCCCAGCCGACGTAGCTGGCGCCGAAGAGGCCCGGCAACCCGACCCGCTTGCCGACCAGATCGGCCGGGCTTTTGATTCCCTTCTCGGCCTTCGCGAAGAGCACCACCGGGAACTTGCGATACCAGCGCATGACGTAGCGCACCGGAAGGCCCTGGCTGCGGCCCAGGATCACCTCCTCGCCGCTGCCGATCATGAAGGGGAGCTCATTGGTGCCGACCAGCTTGAGCAGGTCCGACTCGAAGCCGTAGCGGAACGTCACGTCCAGGCCGGCTTCTTTGAAATAGCCCCGCTCCTGCGCCACGTAGAACGGCGCGAACTGGACGCTGGGGATGTAGCCCATCGCCAGGGTGAGCTTTTGGGCCGCGCCCCCCTGACCCCCCAAACTTGGGGGGGACGGGGGGCGACCCTCTTGACCCCCCAAACTTGGGGGGGACGGGGGGCGACCCTCTTGACCCACCAATGTTGGGAGGGACGGGGGGCGGCCCTCCTGACCCCCCAATGTTGGGGGGGACGGGGGGCGGGGCGCGGCCGGGGGCGGAAGACAGGCCGCCAACACGAGGACGGCCAGGAGACCGATCGTCAGTACATGTTTCATGTCATTGCACTCCTTATTGTATATCACCGCTGCCGTTGCCACTTTAGGACGACATATTCGAGCAATACGACCGCGGTATAGAGCGCCAGCGCGATCGCCACCAGCGTGAAGAGCGCGACGAAGAGCATGGGCGTGTCCAGGATGCCGCGCGCCAGGTTGATCAGAAAGCCCAAGCCCCGATCGGCGCCGACGAACTCGCCCACTACCGCGCCGATGACGGCCAGCGTCGTGGCCACCTTGAACCCGCCGAACATCACCGGCAGCGCAGCCGGCACCTCGAGCAGCGCGAAGGTCTGCCAGCGGGTGGCCTGCAGCGAGCGCATCAGCGCCCGCAGGTCGGGATCCACCGACCGGATGCCGACCATGGTGGTCACGAGCGCCGGAAAGAAGACGGTCAGCGCGCAGACCAATACCTTCGAGAGGCCGCCAAAGCCGAACCAGATGACCAGGAGGGGCGCCAGCGCAACGATGGGAATGGCCTGCGACGCCACGATGTAGGGGGAGAGGATCCGCTCGAGCAGCGGCGACTTGGCCAGGCCATAGCCGAAGACAAGCGCCATCGCCAGGCCCAGCGCCAGCCCGGCCAACACCTCGACGAGGGTCGCCGCGGTGTGCAGGGCCAGACGGCCATCGTTCACCAGCCCCACGAACCGCAGCCAGACGACGCCGGGCGCCGGCAGGATGAAGGTCGGATAGTTCTGCCAGCGCACCAGGAGCTCCCAGCCGGCCAGGAACGCCGCCAGCGCCAGCGGGATCAGCGCCGCTTCGACGCGCGCCAGACGCCGGCCGGTTTTCTGTATGGGCAGGCGCCAGATTCCTTCCAGTTGCATGATTGCCATCCTCGACGCAACAAAAAAGCCCCGGAGTTTTCACCCCGGGGCTTGCGCACGCGTGCCGCGCGCCCGCGCAGACGCGGGCGCCGCATCATGCTCACCTTCTCCCATCCGGACTATACCGTCGGCCCCGGCATTCAACCGGATCTGCACCGGCCGTTTCGGTCGGCGCTCGCGGGCTCGGCCCCCATCACGGGCCATACCGCCGGTCGAGAATTGTTCCTTGCAGAACGCACTCTGCCCCGAAGGTGGAACTGTATGTGAAATTGTACAAAGTATAACACACATACACGGGTTGTCAAGTTACTATCGTGGCGGCGACGGTGTGGTATAATTGCGGCGGTGTAACTCAAACGTCGGCTTTGCGACAAGAGGTGATCCATTGAAACAGCTTACCCTGCCCGTCACGGGCATGACATGCGCCAATTGCGTGGCGACGGTCGAGCGCAACCTGAAGCGGCTGGACGGCGTCCAGAGCGCCGTCGTCAACCTGTCGTCCGAGCGCGCCACCGTGGAATTCGATCCGGTCAAGCTCGGCCTGGCCGATCTGATCGCCCGCGTCGAACGCGCCGGCTACGGCGTCGCCACCGGCGAGGCCGACCTGGTCATTCGCCGCCTGGCCGACGATAACGACGCCCGCCGGCTGGAGAACGCGCTGCGTCGGCTGGAGGGCGTGCTCGAAGCGCACGTGACCTACGCGACCGAGAAGGCCCGCGTGAAGTACGTGCCGACGATCATCACCCAGGCCGAGATCCGCCGCGCGGTGGCCGCGGCCGGCTTCGAGGCGCTGGAGCTGGGCGGCGACGCACAGGACGCCGAGGCCATCGCCCGCCAGCGCGAGATCAACACCCAACGCCGCCTCCTCCTCGTCGGCCTGCTCTTCACCGTGCCGCTTTTCCTGCTCTCGATGGGCCGGGATGCGGGCCTGTTGCCGGCCTTCGTCTATATGCCGCACGATCCTGCGCATGCCGGCGGGATGCGCATGGCCTGGCCGTGGTTCAACTGGCTCCTGCTCGCGCTGGCAACGCCGGTCCAGTTCTACGTCGGCTGGCAATACTACGTCGGCGCGTTCAAGGCGCTGCGCAACCGCTCGGCCAACATGGACGTGCTCATCGCGCTCGGTTCCTCGGCCGCCTACTTCTACAGCTTGCCCGTCACCTTCGGCTGGTTGAGCGGCCACGTCTACTTCGAGACCGCCGCGGTGATCATCACCCTCATCCGGCTGGGCAAGTTCCTGGAGGCGCGCGCCAAAGGCCGCACCAGCGAGGCGATCAAGAAGCTGATGGCGCTGCGCCCTCCTACGGCGCGCGTGATCCGCGACGGCCGGGAGCTGGAAGTGCCGACCGACGACGTGCGGGTGGGCGACCTGGTGATCGTGCGGCCGGGCGAGAAGATCGCCGTGGACGGCGTGGTGGTCGAGGGCCGCTCGGCCGTGGACGAATCCATGCTCACGGGCGAATCGTTGCCGGTGGAGAAGGGGCCGGGCGATCCGGTGATCGGCGCCACCCTCAACAAGCTGGGGCTGCTCAAGTTCGAAGCCACCCGGGTGGGCCGCGAGACCGCCCTGGCGCAGATCGTCCGGCTGGTGGAAGAAGCGCAGGCGAGCAAGGCGCCGATCCAGAAGCTGGCCGACGCGGTCTCGGCCGTCTTCGTGCCCGCGGTGATCGCCGTGGCTCTCCTGACCTTCCTGGGCTGGTACTTCTTCGGCCCGGCGCTGCCGGCCGACGCGGACGTGAACGCGTTCACGCGCGCGCTGGTCAACATGGTGGCCGTGCTGGTGATCGCCTGTCCGTGCGCCATGGGTCTGGCGACGCCGACCGCGGTGATGGTGGGCACGGGCAAGGGGGCCGAGCTCGGCATCCTCTTCCGCAGCTCCGAGGCGCTGGAGCGCGCCGGCAAGGTGACCGTCGTCGCGCTCGACAAGACGGGGACGATCACCCAGGGCCAGCCGGCCGTGACCGACATCGTGGCCGACGGCCGGTGGACGACCGATGAGCTGTTGCGCCTGGCGGCTTCGGTCGAACAGGGGAGCGAGCATCCCCTGGGCGAGGCCATTTGGGCCGAGGCCACCCGCCGCGGCCTGGCGTTGAGCGAGCCGCTCGGCTTTCGGGCCGAGGCCGGCCGCGGGGTCGAGGCCGAGGTGGAGGGCCGTCGCGTGGCCGTGGGCAACTTCGCCATGATGGCCGCGGCCGGCTATCCGCTCAACGGCCTGGACGCCCAGGTCGAGCGGCTGGAAGCCGAGGCCAAGACCGCCATGCTCGTGGCCGTGGACGGCGCGGTGGCCGGCGTGATCGCCGTGGCCGATACGATCAAAGAGGGCTCGGCCGCGGCCATTGCCGCGCTGCGCCGCATGGGCCTGCGCGTGGTCATGATCACCGGCGACAATCGGCGCACTGCCGAGGCCATCGCGCGGCAATTGGCGCAGAGCGGCGTGGAGGGGGCCGGCCTGGACGGCGTGCTGGCCGAGGTCTTGCCCGGCGACAAGGCCGCGGAGGTGAAGCGGCTTCAGGAGGCGGGCCTCGATGGCCGGGGACCGGCCGTGGTCGCGATGGTGGGAGATGGCGTGAACGACGCGCCCGCGCTCGCGCAGGCCGATGTGGGCATGGCGATCGGCGCCGGCGCCGACGTGGCGATGGCCGCGGCGGCCGTCACGCTGATCAGCGGCGATCTGATGGGCGTGGCCCGCGCGATCATGCTTTCCCGCAAGACGCTGCGCACGATCAAACAGAACCTGTTTTGGGCTTTCTTCTACAACATCATCTTGATCCCGGCGGCCGCGTTGGGGCATCTGAACCCCATGTTGGCCGCGGCCGCCATGTCGTTCAGCAGCGTCTTCGTCGTGAGCAACAGCCTGCGCCTGCGGACGTACCAGATGCCTTCCCCGGCGCCTTGAAGATGGGTCGCCGGACGTGCCAGGCGCCCTTGCAGGTGCCTGGCACGTGAAATAGCAAATCATCCATCACACAGCAAGGAGCAAGCAATGAAGTACGGTTTGAACCTACGGAGCGAAGGGGCGTTGGACCTGGTAGCGCTGGGCGGGCTCGTCCATCGGCTCGATCCGGGCATTGTCCCCTTCCGCAAGGCCACCCATTGTGACATCCACGTCAGCGGAGGCGAGTTCAACGTGGCCGCCAACCTGGCCGACTGTTTTCGCCTGCGCACCGGCATCGTGACGGCCATGGTGGACTACCCCATCGGCGACCTGATCCACGAGCGGGTGCGCGCCATGGGCGTGACGCCGTTCTACAAGCGCTTCGAGCATAACGGCGTGACCGGCCCGAACATGGCCACGGTGTACAGCGATCGGGGCTATGGCGTGCGGCCGCCCGTGGTGTTCTACAACCGGGCCAACGAGGCCGCGGCCCTGCTCAAGCCGGGCGACTTCGATTGGAGCGCCATCTTTGGCCTCGGCGTGCGCTGGTTCCACAGCGGCGGCATCTTCGCGGCGTTGTCCAGGACCACGGGCGAGCTGATCATCGAAGGGATGCAGGCTGCCAGGGCCGCCGGCGCGGTGACCTCGTTCGACCTGAACTATCGGGCCAAGCTGTGGAACCTGTGGGGCGGGCCGCAGATCGCCCAGGAGGTGATCCGGCGCATTGTGCAGCATGTGGATGTGCTGGTGGGCAATGAAGAGGACCTGCAGATGGGCCTGGGCATCCCCGGTCCCGAGGTCGCGGCCAAGAGCAAGCTCGATCCGAGCGTCTTCATCGGCATGATCGATCGGGTGATCGCCATGTATCCCCAGATCAAGGTCGTGGCCACGACCCTGCGCGAGGTGCACTCGACCAATCGCCATAGCTGGGCCGCGGTCGCCTGGATCAACGGCAAGGCCTATGTTTCGCCGACCTGCGAGTTGGACGTATACGATCGCGTAGGCGGTGGCGACGGCTTTGCCGCGGGCCTCTTCTATGGCCTGTTGACCGGCGAGCCGGAGCAGGAGGCGGTGAACCTGGGCTGGGCGCACGGCGCGCTGTTGACCACCTTCCCCGGCGACACGACCATGGCGACGCTGGAGCAGGTGCGCGCGTTCGCCAGGGGCGGCTCGGCCCGGATCCAGCGGTAAAAAAGCACGGCAGCGGCGAAGCCGCTGCCGTGTCATCTCGATCTGGCGTTCCTCGGGGTGTGTCGGCGACGTCGGAGGCCGGCGTCGCCGACCGGCGTCTTTCTCATCAAGTCTTCTTCTTGCGGGCCTGAAGTTTCGCGATCTGCTCTCTGGGGGTGATTCGGGCCAGGCGCTCCTCGTGGGCGCTGGCCGCGGCCTGTTCGCCGGGCGTCAATCCGCCCAGCCGGCCCAACACGGCCACCTGCGAGACGATCCGCTGCGTCGCGCGGCTGCCGCAGCCGGGGCATGTCGGCGCCTGGCCCTCGTCGGCCGCCTTTATCGTCGGCCAGAAATGCTCGAACAGCTCGCCGCAATCCGCACAGACATATTCGTAGATGGGCATGTGAGACGCGCTCCTTCTGGCGCCCTTAAGTTTACCACAGATTCGGCGGCGCCGCCAACTTTCGCGGCCGACGCGCAGCAATTCCACAGGAGGGTTGCCAGAAACGGCAGAGACGTGGTATGATTTGGGTGGAGCACCCCCAGCAGGATTCGAACCCGCGGCCTCCTGATCCGAAGTCAGGCGCTCTATCCGCTGAGCTATGGGGGCAAGCAACTGTAAGTATAGCACCGATCCGGCGGCCGCGCAATTCTGGAACAGGGATGGATCGGATTGGGTCGTGTATGTGAAGAGATGAGTAGGGGAGTACGGGGATGAGCTGGGAAACGTTGCGTGAACGCCTGCCGCGCAACTATACGCCGCAAGAGGTCGAATTCATCCGCCGGGCCTATGAGCGGGCCGCCGCGGCCCACGGCGACCAGAAGCGACGTTCCGGCGAGGCCTACATCACCCATCCGGAGGAGGTGGCCGGCATCCTGGCCGATCTCCGCCTGGACGCCGATACGATCGCCGCGGCGCTGCTGCACGATGTGGCCGAAGATACCGTGATCCCGATCTCTGTCCTGGCCGCCGAGTTCGGCCAGCAGGTCGGCGTGCTGGTGGACGGCGTGACCAAGCTGAAGGAGGTGCGCGAGCGCGTTTCCGAGGACGCCTTGACCGCCAAGACGGCCGACCCGCAGATCGAGAGCCTGCGCAAGATGTTCCTGGCCACGGGCAAGGACGTGCGCGTGATGCTCATCAAGCTGGCCGACCGGCTGCACAACATGCGCACGCTGATGCACATGAGCGAGGAGGACCAGAAGCGGATCGCGCGCGAGACCCTCGACATCTACGCGCCGCTGGCCGACCGCATGGGCATCTACCAGATCAAATGGGAGCTCGAAGACCTGGCGTTTCGCTACCTGGAGCCGGAGAAATACCGCGAGATCGAGCGCGCGCTCGCCCGACATCGCGAGGAGCGCCAGGCGTTCGTCCAGCACATCTGCGAGGTGCTGCGCGAAGAGCTCGCCAAACACGGCATCCAGGCCACGGTCAAGGGCCGGCCCAAGCACATCTACAGCATCTACCGCAAGATGATCCGCAAGGGGATCACCCAGGTCGAGGACATCTACGACCGCGAAGGCGTGCGCATCATCGTGCCGGAGGTGGCCGACTGCTACGCCGCGCTGGGGATCGTGCATAGCCTGTGGCGGCCGGTGCGCGGCGAGTTCGACGACTACATCGCCAACCCGAAGGAGAACCAGTATCAGTCGCTGCACACCGCCGTGATCTACGGCGATCGGCAGACGTTCGAGGTGCAGATCCGCACGCCCGAGATGGACCGCGTGGCCGAGATCGGCATCGCCGCGCATTGGCGCTACAAGTCGCAGACCAGGCCCGACCCGACATACGACCAGAAGATCGCCTCGCTGCGCGCGTTCTTCGAGCAGCCGGTGCAGGAGAACACCGACGGCCGCGAGTTCATCGAGACGGTCAAAGAGAACCTCTTCCAGGATCGGGTCTATGTGTTGACGCCCAAAGGGGAGATCATCGACCTGCCGGCCGGCTCGACGCCGGTGGACTTCGCCTATCACATCCATTCGGAGATCGGCCATCGCTGCCGCGGGGCCAAGGTCAACGGCAAGCTGGTCGGGCTGGACTATCAGCTCAAGAACGGCGAACAGGTCGAGATCCTCACCGTCAAGCGCGGAGGCCCCAGCCGCGACTGGCTGAATCCCCATCTGGGCTATGTCAAGACCGCGCGGGCGCGCAACAAGATCCGCCAGTGGTTCCGCCAGCAAGATCGCGAGGCCAACATCGCGGCCGGCCGCGAGCTGCTCCAGCACCAGCTCGACCAGCTCAGCGTCAACCTGACGTTCGAGGCCGTCGCCGAGATGTTCAACCGTTCCACCGTAGACGACCTCCTGAAGGACATCGGCTCGGGCGAGATCACGACGGCCGACATCGCCGAGAAGGTGCTCGAGCTGACCAAAGTGGTCGAGCCGCCCAAATCGGTCAGCGAGACGCTGGCGGCCCAGGAAGCGCCGCAGCGGCCGCCCCAGAGCGGCGACGGCATCACCGTCCAGGGCGTGCGCAACATGTTGACCACGATCGCGCGCTGCTGTAACCCGATGCGGGGCGACGACATCATCGGCTTCGTAACGCGCGGCCGCGGGGTGACCGTGCACCGCAAGGATTGCCCGAACGTCCTGAACCTGGATCCGATCTCGAAGGAGCAGCGGCTGATCGAAGTCTACTGGGGAGAGGTGCCGAATGCCACCGCCCGCGTGAAGATCCGCGTCCAGGCCTACGATCGGGCCGGCCTGTTGCGCGACATCACGGAGATCCTCGACAAAGAGAACATCAGCATGGAGGACGCCTCGGCCGTGACGGCCCGGCAGGACAACCTGGCGCTGATCACCGCCACGCTGGAGGTGCGCGACGCGGAACAGGTCAGTCGCGTCCTGGCGAAGATCGAGCGCATCCCCAACGTGATCGAGGTGCGCCGGCAGGTGGGCTAGTTTTTGTACAAGATTCGTGCTCGATCTTGACAAAAAGCAAAAAGTAAACATAATAGATATAGATTTTGGCCCGCGTGGGCTGATCAGGCGCATCTGCCCTGATCGTATCGAAATCGGTCTTGTGAGGTAAGAAAGGAGACAGCATCACACGACGTGTCAGATAAAAACAAAAGAATAAGAAGGACGTTTCGGGCAGCCGAGGGCGACTGGCGACGGGTAGACCTGCACCTGCACACTCCCGCGTCGGCAGATTGGCAGGAGCCGGGGGTGACCTATTTGCAGTGGCTCCAAAAAGCCGAGTCTCGGGGCCTGGACATCGTGGCGATCACCGATCACAACACGGTCGAGGGGATTGCCCGGCTCCGGGCAGAGATCGAACGCCTGACATGGCTGGAAGCGAACGATCGCCTGCGTCCCCAGGAGCGCCGCGATCTCGATGAGTATCGCCGCCTGGGGAACAAGATCCTGGTTCTGCCGGGATTTGAGTTCACCGCCACGTTTGGCTTCCACATCCTGGCCATTTTCCCACCCGATACTCCCCTCCGCCTCCTTGAACTGCTTCTGTTGCAGCTCAATGTCCCCGTGGATCGCCTGGCCGAAGGCAGTACCGAAGTCGGTGCAACGGCCGATGTCCTGACGGCGTATCGGCTGATAGACGAGGCCGGCGGCCTGGTCATTGCCGCGCACGTCAACAGCACGCACGGGGTTGCCATGCGCGGGTTCAACTTCGGCGGCCAGACCAAGATCGCCTACACGCAAGACCCGCACCTGCACGCCCTGGAGGTGACCGATCTGGATGCGCCGGGGCGACGCTCGACCGCGAAGTTCTTCGATGGCACCAAGCCCGAATACCCGCGGCGCATGCACTGCATTCAGGGCTCCGACGCGCATCGCCTGGTGCGCGATCCGAAGGACAAGAATCGCCTGGGGATCGGCGATCGGGTCACCGAGATCCTGTTGCCGGAGGTATCGTTCGAGGCGCTGGCGGCCGCGCTCAAGGGGGATGACTTCAGCGTCACCCGGCCGTATCGGCCGTTGGCCGAGGAGCCGTTTGACTTCGTGCTCGCCGCGCGCGAATCGGGCAACACCATCGTGCAGTCCTTCCACGAGAGCATGGTGGTCGAAGGCGGCCGCACCAATCGCGTCCTGGCCGACGTGGTGGCGTTCGCCAACACGCAGGGTGGCACGGTCTATCTGGGGGTGAGCCCGGTCAAGAAGGGCCCTCCGCGCGGGGTGGAGAATCCGCAGGAGGTCATCGGCCGCCTGATGCGGGAGATCGAGCAGGACATCACGCCGCCGCTGGCGTGTCGGGTGGATGTGTTGCAGAGCCAGGGCGTCCCTGTGGTGCGCATTACCGTCCCGAACGGCCCCGATAAGCCGTACGCCTTGCGCCAGACGCGCATCTACGTGCGCCAGGAAGGGGAGACGAGCGAGGCCGTGCGCGACGAGATCGTGCGGCTGGTGTTGGGCGGCCGTGAGCCGGCGGCCGTCGGCGAAGAGATCGTCGCGGCCGAGCATCCGATCGAGGCGGTCGCAGAGGCCGAGGCCGCGCCCGCGGCCCCTGTCGAGGCGAAACCGGCCAGGGCCCCGCGGCGGCGCAGGCGGCGCAGCTCCGCGGCCGGTGCACCCGTGCCGGAACCGACTGTGATCCAGGCCGGGGAAGCCGAGACGATCCAGGCGGAGGAAGCGGCCGTAGAGCCGACCGCGATTGAACCGATCGGCGAGGCGTTCATCGGGGCGGCCGGCCCGGCCCTGGCGCCGATCGAATTGGCCGAAGCGACGGCGGCCGCAAGCAGCAGCGAGCCGGCTCCTGTAGCGGAGGTCGAGGTCGCGGCGCCGGCCGGGGAAGCGGCGGCCGAGCCGACGGCAATCCTCCCGGCAGCGGCGGTCGAACCTCAGCCGCAGCCGGAGGTCGCGGAGACGGCGGAGCTGGCCGAGGCGGCCAAACCCGCGAAGCGTCGCTCGCGGCGGGGCCGCAAGAAGGCCGCCACACCCGCGCCGGCCGAAGCCGGAGAAGGTGAGGCCACGGCCCCCGCGGAAGCGGCAGGCGAGGCGCCGGTCGAGGCGCCGCAGTGGGCCGCACCTGTGGAAGCCGCGGAAGCCGCGCCGGCCGAAGCCGGACCGGACGAAGAAGCGGCGATGGCGTCAGAGGTCGGGGCGGTCACGGCCGAAGCTGAGTTGGAAGTCCCGGCCGCCGAACAGCCGAACATCCTGGAAGCGCCGGCGGTCGGCGTCGAGATCATCGCGTCGGAAGAGCGGCAGGGCGTGCGCTATTTCACGGTGCGCGACCTGCGCAACTGCAACACGGTGCACAACGTCACCGCGACATCGGCGCGGCGGCTCTGGAGCTACGCCATCAACCAGTATTTGAAGCAGCCGGTGGATCCCGACAAGGTGACCTGGCGCGGAGATTACGGCTTGTGGCGGGCGAGCCGGCGGGCCAAGAAGTGGCGCTATGACCTGGTCAAGCGCCAGCCCGACGGCAGCTTGCGGGTCTTCTACGGCGTCACGGCCGACGGCATGGACGAGCCGTGGGCGCAGTTCCTGAAGGACGAGGATCGCGCCGCATAATGGACGAGCAGGGGCGCACGCCGTGCGCCCCTGCTTTTATCCGCCGTAAAACACGAAGAACACGACCGCGGCGAACAACAAGATATCCACCTGCAACGGCCGATCGCGCAGCACCACCACATCCGGCGGATCGGTCTCGCCCTTGACGTGGATCAGGTAGAGGTAGCGGAAGAGGCCGTAGAGCACGAACGGGATCGTCAACATCATCAGGTGATTGGGCGGCAGGTTGGGCGCGGAGAAAGTATAGAGGGAATAGGCCATCACCGTCGAAGAGCTGACCAGCCCCAACATCTCGTCCAGGAAGCGCAGGTTGTACTCCTGGAGGATCGCCCGGGTGTTGTTGTGATTGCCCTGGAGCAGCACGATCTCCTGCCGGCGCTTGCCGAGCGCCAGGAAGAGCGCCAGCAGCACCATGCACACGTAGATCCACGGCGAAAAGCGCGCCGCGTTGACGACCGCCACGCCGCCGGCCACCCGCAATACGAACCCCGCCGCGATGGTCAACACGTCCACGATGACGATGTTCTTCAGCCAGAAGGAATAGGCCACCATCAGGAGCAGATAGCCGTACAGGATGGCCGCCAGCTCGGGGCCGAGCCAGAACGCGCCCGGCAAGGTGACCAGCAGCAGGACGATGCTGCCGACGATGGCTACCTGCGGCCGCAGCGCGCCGGAAGCAAGCGGCCGGTTGCGCTTCTCCGGGTGCTGCCGATCCTTCTCGATGTCGGCCAGGTCGTTGATGGTGTAGACCAGGCTGGAGACCAGACAGAACAAGAGGAAGGCCACCAGGGTGCGCACGAAGGGTACGGATTCGAACAGCTTGCCGTCGAACACCAGCGCGGCCCAGACGAAGATGTTCTTGGTCCACTGCTTGGGCCGCATGGTCTTGATGAGCAGGCGGATTTGCTTCAACGCGCCGGCCGACGATAATGATCTCTGTGTCGCTTCATCCATCTTTTTCACTCCCGAGGTCAGGATGATACCGCAGGGAGCACGCTTCGTCAACTTCCTGTGTCGGCCATGAACACACCGCGCAAACCGGCGAAGATCCGCCTGGACGAGCTGCTCGTGGCGCGCGGCCTGGTCGAATCGCGGTCGCAGGCCCAACGGCTGATCCAGGCCGGCCAGGTCATGATCGGCGACGCGGTGGCCGACAAGCCCGGCCACCTGGTGCGCGAAGATGCCGACGTGCAGGTGCGCCAGGGGTTACGCTACGTCAGTCGCGGGGGCCTGAAGCTCGAGGCCGCGCTCGACGCGTTCGGCGTGGATCCGGCCGGGCTGGTCTGCGCCGACATCGGCGCGTCCACGGGCGGCTTCACCGATTGCCTGTTGCAGCGCGGGGCCGCGCGCGTCTATGCCATAGATGTGGGCTACGGGCAGCTTGCCTGGTCGCTGCGCACCGATCCGCGCGTCGTGTTGCTCGAACGGGTCAACATCCGCTACCTGGAGGCGTTGCCCGAGCCGGTGGCCCTCGCGACCGTGGACGTCTCCTTCATCGGCCTGGGCCTGGTATTGCCGCGCGTCCGCGATCTGTTGACCGCCGACGGCCAGATCATCGCGCTGATCAAGCCGCAGTTCGAGGTGGGCAAGGGCCAGGTGGGGAAGGGCGGGGTGGTGCGCGATCCGGCCCGGCATCGCGAGGTGGTGGAGAAGGTGTTGGCCGAAGCCGCCGGCCTGGGCCTGGCGGCCGCGGGGGTGATCCGCTCGCCGATCACCGGGCCGGCGGGCAATGTGGAGTTTCTGGCCTGGTTTCGGCGGAGCCGGTGACCTCAATTCCTACCTGCGTCAGCTCGGCCCGCAACGTGCGCTCGGCCGCATCGAGCCGCGCCCGCACCTCGGCCTCGCTCGCGCCGCGGGCGGCCAGGGTCACGAAGTCGGTCGCTTCACCGCCGTACACCTGGGCGCGAGACTTGACATAAACATCAGGATGCGCCGCGGCCACGCGATCGACGGCCGGCGCCATCACCGATTCGTCGCGGCAATTCGTGTGGATCACCCGTTCGGCCCACACCTCGCGCGTCAGGATGGCCTCCAGCCGCGGCCACAGCGATTCCTCGAAGATGGCCTTCATCTCGGCCGGCACGCCGGGCAACGCGGCGATCCAGGTCGCGCCGGCGCGGATCAGCACGCCCGGCGCCGCGCCGACGCGATTCGCCAGCGGCTCGGCGCCGGCGGGCAGGCGCGCCATCTTGGCGCGCGCCGCGGTCATGTCGGCCGCGGCCACCTCGCCGCGGCGATGCAGTTCGGCGTAGAAGTCGCGGATCATGGCGTAGGCTGCGGGCATCTCGACCAGCGGTCGGCCCAGCCCGGCCGCCACGGCCGCCAGGGTCAGATCGTCGGCGGTCGGCCCCAGGCCGCCGCAGGTGAGGATCAGCGCCGGCTCGCGCGCCAGGGCCGCCCGCAGCGCTTCGGCGATGGTGGCGAGCTCGTCGGGCAAGACGGTGATGCGCGTGACCCGACAGCCGGCGGCCACCAGCTTTCGGCAGAGCCAGTGGGAGTTGGTGTCCAGCACGTCGCCGGCCAGGATCTCGTTGCCGATGGTGAGGAGCTCGACGAGAGGCGCGCTCATGGCTGGGCCTGGCGTCAATCCGGTCGGGCCGGCCGGATGCCCAGGTAGATTGGCCCTGCGGTCAGGGTGCGCAGGATGGTGGCGGCATCGGCCCAGGGGATCTGCTCATGGAGCTCGATCGGGGAGAGCGGCTGGTTGCCGTCGCGCAGGAAAACGCGGAAGATGTTCGTCACCAACGGATTGTTGCGGCTGATGAAGTCCGGCTTGCGCGCGCAATCGCTGCGCAGCGTCTGGAGGAGCGCATCGGCGCGCACCACCTCGGCCGTGTCCGGGTCTACCCAATCCACCGATTCCGTGTTGCGATGGTCGGGGAAGCGCTTCTGGCATTCGGGGCAGAGCTGACTGCGCACGGCCACCCGGATGTCTTTGCCGCTGGCCTTCCACCAGTCGTAATCTATCTGGAACTTGGTGTCGAGAGAGGGTCGTTTCCACATAGCGGATCGGTTCCTTTTTCGCTCGGCCGGGCTCACACGACCAGCCGATAGTAGCCGTCGCCCAAGGGCTGGATGCGCGGATCGGTGGCCAGGGCAACGAAGATGGGCGCGGGCGGGCAACGTCGCACCAGATTGACCGCGCTGTACACCGTCTTGGCGTGGACGCTGCCGGTCTGGCTGAGGCCGGCCAGGTCGGTGAAGATCTCGTAGACGATCTCGCCGAGCGGCCGTTCGGCAAAGGCCGGGCTGGTGCGCAGCTTCAGGATCTCCTCCGGCCGCTCGTCGCCGATGATCATGGTCTCGTCGTACTCGCACGCTACTTCGCCCTTGCGCATCTGGATGTCGAGCTTGCCGTCCACCACCTGCGCCTTGCGCATCCATTCCCGGCGCATCCGCTTGGGCCGAAAGTCCACCACGATCTCGCCGGAGCGATCGCGGCGCTCGAGGACGATGTAGGCGCCGGCCGGCAGCTTGTGCTGTTCGTACCACGGTCGCAATCCGGCTACATAGCGCCCCGCGTGGACCACCCAGCCGGTGAAGCGCTGGCCCCAGCGACCATCTATCAGGGTGACGACGGTGCGCTCGCCATGGCCGCGCGGGAAGAAGGGCCGGGAATGCTTGTTGAGCGGCAACGTCCCGGAGACCAGATGCGGATAGGTGAGCAGGATCGTGGTCATAGACAGATCGGCGCGGGCCGAGAGGTCGGCCGGCAGCTCCTCCGACCATTCGTCGTCCAGCTCCCATTCCACCTGGAGCAATTCGTTGGGCATCTGGCTGCGGTCGAACGGGATCGGCGTGTAGCGCAGGGCCACGGGGATTTCCAGCGCTTCGGCCGGCTCCATGCGCCGCAGGATCCAGCTCCGGTTTTCACCCGGTCCCACCTGATCGAAGCGGCTGTCGGCCGCCAGCGCGCTGTTCAGCGAGAAGGTGAGCACTTCGGGTTTGATCTCGGCCGGCAGATCCAGCTCGGCGAGCAGCGCGGCCGTTTCGACCGGCCCTCCGCGCATTTCGATGGCCGCCTCCGCGATGTTGAGGTGGCCGATGTGGATGTCGGCCAGCAATGCGCGCAACATCCAGCGATCCTCGAAGCCCGCGAAGTCGCTGTTCGCGGCCAGTTGCTCCCTCAGTCGGGCCGGCACGTGCGCGGCGACGGTCGCCAGCAGGGTGGCCGGCGACTCGGCCTGGGCGGTGATGAGCAGGTCGGGCGTGTCTACGTTGAGCTTGTGCGGCTTGTTCAGCCGCGCGGCAAATTCGCGCTGGCGGCGGTCGGGCCCGAAATCTACGGTGATGACGTCGAATTCGCCGTATTCGGGGTTTCGGCCGGGACGGATGGCGACGACTTCGCCGAGCCGGAAGTCGAGCGACGGAAAGATGACCTTGTCGCCGACCGCGAAGCTCTTCTTCGGCTGGTAGATGATCCCGCGGCTCAGCTCGGCGCGCAGTTCTGCTTCTTCGCGGCGGCAACGCTCGGCAATCAGCGCTTCGGCCAGGGCCGACGTGCTCATCGGCTGCTCGGCGTCGAGCAGCACGTTGTGCAGGAATTCGATGTCGTCCGGGGTGAGGGCGAATGCCTGCCAGTATTCGGCGGTTTGTGTCTTGCGTTGGATCACCCGATAAGTCTCCTCAGAATGGCGACGGATCAGACAAGGAATAATATGGTTATGAATACCAAAAGTTCAGTATACCAGCAAATGGCCGGTTTGCCAAAAATCGAAAGCGCAGGCATCCACGAATAGGCCACGAATGCACGAATTGCCTGGTTGGCCTTTTGCGTATTTGTGTTATTCGTGCTCGGCCGCCTCATCGTCGGCCAGCAACGCCTGGGCATCGTCGGCGTGGCGCGCCGGCACCTGCACGCGCACCTGTCCCAGGCCGTCCACCGTCAGGCCGTAGATCGGGCCGACCGATTCGTAGGCCAGGAGGACCGGGATGCCGGCGCTCTCCAGCTTGCCCTTGATGACCTCGGCCTGGAGCAGGCCCTGCGCGGTGTACACGGTGACCAGATCGAGTTTCTCCATGCGGCATCTCCTTGCATCGGCGCTTGCTGCGAACTGAGCTTGCGCATAGACCGCCTGCGCGATTTCTGTTATAATATCATAGGATCAGCAGAATGATTAACGCGCACCTGATCTGCCAGCGCAACGATACCGACCACAGAGATCGCAACTGACAGGAGTTACGCCGTAGAGGCTCTCAGGCGGCCAGATGGGGGTCGCGGACCATAGGCATCAAGCTAAGCTTTGGAACCGCTTCCAGCCGGTCTGCGACCGGCGTCGTCGGCCTGCACATGTCGTCGCAGGCGGCCAGACGGGGGTCGCAGACCCCCTGCGAACAAGAAGTGCGTAAGTCCTGTAAACTGAAGGATACCGCCATGCCATATTCGATCAGTCGCCGTATGTTCCTCTCGCGTTTGCTTGCGGCTTCGACCGCCGGCGCCGCGCTGGCCGTGGCCGGCTGCGGCGCAAAGCCGACGCCGGCCGCCGCACCCGTTGCCGCAACCCCCGCGCGGCCGATGGCCGTCTCGCCTTCGCCGACCCTCGCGGCCGCGCCGTCGCCATTGCCGCCGACCGCCACCGCAGTTGCAACGCGTGCGGCCAGGCGTGCCCCACGGCCGCCATTCCGCCCCTGGCTCTGGAGGACAAGCGCGTCACGGTCATCGGCCACGCGTACGTGGACCGCAGCCGCTGCATCCCCTGGGTGGATGGCCGCAACTGCATCGTCTGCGAAGAGATGTGTCCTTTGCCCGAGAAGGCCATCGTGCTGGAAGACGCCGAGGTGCGCCACCCGGACACCGGCGAGCCGACCATCGTGCGCCGGCCGGTGGTGATCCACGAGCGGTGCATCGGCTGCGGCATCTGCGAGAATCGGTGCCCGGTCAACGGCCAGGCCGCCATCCGCGTCTACGCGCCGACCGATCTGAGCGCGATCGGCTGAGCTCATGTTTCGATCCTGAAGGAGGTCACTCTCATGGCGCCACGCATCCGTTTGATCGCGACCCTGGCTCCCGATGGGGAGAGCGTTCGTTTTGTCGCGGCCTTTGCCGCGCCCCGGGCGGGCGATGTGGAGACCTGCGCTCCGGCCCTGTTGGAGACGGGCGACGGCCGGACGATCGAGCTGGGCGTCCTCTGTTCGCCGACGCCGTACACCTGGCGCGGCCAGGAGCGTACCTTCCTGGCCGATCACCGGTACGCCGAGGCCGGGCCGCACACGGCCCTCTTGCGCTGGGGCGATCAGGTGGCCGAGGCGGTTGTGCCGGCCGCGGCCCTGCCGCGCGCGCTGGAGGAGGAAGCGGCCGGCCCGGCGCGGCCGCGCGCGCTGGAAGGGGAAGGCCCGACCGTGACCCTCTTCGCGGTGAGCGCGGTGCCCGACGAGCCGAACCGCCGACGGGTCAGGTTGCAGCTCGCCGGCGTTGCGTCCACGCAGCTCGTCCGGCTGGACGGCGATGTGGGCCAGGTGGAATGGCTCTCGGGCGCCGATAGCTCCGAGCCGTCGGCCGAGTGGCTTTTCGACTATCCCAAGCCCGGCCGCTATACCGTAGCGGTGGATCTGGTGGACGGCGAGGGGTTCTGGTTGGCTACTCTGGCCGAGACGCCGATCGAGATCGTCCCGCCGGCCGACGCGGCCTATCCTGGCCTGGCGAAGCCGACCGTGCGTGCCGCGGAGCCGGCCGAAGAAGCGCCCCCGCTTGCGACACAGGAGGCCGGTGCCGACCGGCCCTGGTTGCCCTATCGCTACTACCGGCCCACGTGGGGATGGACCTATCTCTACACCCAGCCGGGCGGCAACGTCATCTCCCGAACGGCGTGGGCAGGCACCTATCTGTCGGCCCGCGCCGAGACGGTGGTCGCCGGCGCGCGCTGGATCCGCACCGCCGGCGGCGATTGGGTGGCCGCGGACAACGTGACGCTGATGGTGCCCTCGGAGCTGCGCGGGGTGGAGCTGGCCGGCTCAATGCCGCCCCCGCCGCCCCCGCCGCCTCCTCCGCCATCCACCGTGCGCCGCGGGGTGGTCACCGCCGATGTGCTGAACGTGCGTGCTCAGCCGGGCGTCCGCCCCGACAATCCGCCGATAGATCGCCTGGTGAGCGGCACGCAGGTGAGCATCTACGAGGAAGCGCCCTACGACGACGCCATCTGGTACCGGATCGGCGAAGGGCGCTGGGTGCATAGCGGCTGGGTGCGGCTGCTCGAGACGACGCCTGAACCGTCCCCTACGACCCGCCGCGGGGTGGTCACCGCCGACGCGCTCAACGTGCGCGCGCGGCCGGGCGTGCGGCCCGACAATCCGCCCGTGGCCGTCCTGTACAACGGCGCGGAGGTGACGATCTACGAGGAGACGCCCGTGGACGGCGTGCCCTGGTATCGCATCGGCGAGAACCGCTGGGTGCACAGCGGCTGGGTGCGCATCATCAGCGCTACGCGCCTGGTGCGCGCGGCCGAGAGCGGCGTGAACCTGCCGATCGGCTTCGTGGTGGCCGACGCGCTCAACGTGCGCGCCCGGCCGGGCCTCAGCGCGGACAACCCGCCCCTCTATCAGGTGCCGCACAACCAGGCCGTGCCGGTGCTGGAAGAGGCCACGGTCGCCGGCAGCCGCTGGTATCGCATCGGCGACAACCAGTGGGTCGAGGCGAGCTGGGTGGGCGTGGCCCGCTTCAAGCCCCGGCCGTCGGCCATCGGCTCGAACGAGCGCTGGGTGGGCGTCAACCTGAGCGAGCAGACCGCCGTGGCCTACGAAGGGGATCGGCCGGTCTATGCCATGCTCGCGGCGACCGGCCTTCCCGGCACTCCCACCGTACAGGGGATCTTTCGCACCTGGCTGCGGTTGCAAACGGGCGTGATGGCCGGCCCGGGCTATTATCTCGAGGACGTGACCTGGACGTGTTACTTCTACTCGGGCTACGGCCTGCACACGGCCTACTGGCACGATGCGTTCGGCCGGCCGCGCAGCCACGGCTGCGTCAATCTCAGTCCATACGATGCGTGGTGGATCTTCCGGTGGAGCGCGGCCGGCGGTCCCAACAGCCCCGCCGTGTATGTCTATTGGAGCTAACCTGAGAGTAGCCGTCACGTGCCAGCCCGCCCCCTGGCCCCTGGCCTGTCGGCCAGGACAGGCTGGCTCCGCCACGCGGGCCAGGGGCATCCTGGAGAGTGCCTGGCACGTCGAGACGTTCAGCTAAAACTCATTTCGTTCAGGAGACCCATGTCTAACGA
>Ga0209162_1000717_pt1 | contig 34982 bp, 27 predicted proteins | sample YNPNPMetaG_FD_187121 | JGI IMG/M metagenome (GOLD analysis project Ga0209162, IMG submission 187121) | Anoxygenic and chlorotrophic microbial mat microbial communities from Yellowstone National Park, USA - YNP NP MetaG (SPAdes) (version 2) ...
ATTACACGCCCGAACACGGCAGCTGGCTCAACGTTGCCGAATGCGAACTCTCCGTTCTGCAAAAGCAGTGCTTGGACCGACCGATCCCGGATATGAGCACGCTCAAACGTGAAGTCTCAGCCTGGGACGAGCGTCGTCATAAAGCGTGTAGGAAGGTGATATGGCACGTTACCACCGCTGATGCCCGCATCAAACTCAGGCGTCTGTATCCGGTTGTAAAAGAACAAAATCTAACATAACAAAGCACTAGGGCACATCTGCGCAATGTGCTGCTTCCCTGGGAACGCGGGCCGCTGGCCCGCGTTCTCGTGTGAGATCGGGTGATTGCATTTTGTTCTCACCACTTGTCTGTCGGGTAGCAACGGAAGTATAGTTACACACTGCTAAAGAGGATTTGTAGGCATTCTGTCATCTTGCGCGGTGCACGATTGTGCTATCTTCAAGCTAATCGTGTCATTGCAAGAGGATAGGTATGCAGACACTTCGCACTATTCGTCGTACCCGTGAGCTGACCTTTCTTGATTTGGCACTCTTGACCGGTATTCCTGCTCGTGTGCTCGCCGAGGCAGAGTACGGATTACGTCACCTTAGCCATCACGAAGCTGAGACGATTGCATTTGTGTTAGGGATACCACCGACGGCGATTAGGCCATTACCTCCCCAGACGCAAGCCCGTTCCGGTCTGAAGCCATTGGCTCTGGCTGCCGGTTTAGCCACAACGCTGGCGTTATTGTCACTGTTTGGCGAAGGAGGACAGCGTTTCCAACACCATTTGATAACCGTCGCTCTGCAACAAGTTAGCTCACTGCTATCATCACAGACTGAGCCGGCTCCTGAGATGACCGGGCAGGCATCTCGCACGGTGATACCAACCATCCTACCGTTCACAGAGCAACGGAAAGGCGCGACACTAGTCATACCACCATCATTACCGACTCTCCCACCACCAGAGGCTCTGGCACCGCTCGTAGCTCCTTTGCCATCCTCAGCACGTACACCTGCCGTACCGCAGTTCTATCTTGATGAAGCAGGTCCCCATGGTTGTCCGGTTCAACCTGCGACCGGTCGGGTTGTGATAACCCAGGGATACGGAGTAGGTTCGCATACGCCGACCGCAATCTGGGGCGCAATTGATTTAGCGGTTGATGGCAATGGTGATGGAGTCGCCGAACCGGAAGCAAGCTGGTACGCACCTGTAGTCGCAACACATGACGGCAGGGTACGGGTAACACTAGATAGTTACCCCGCCGGTCATCATGTCTGGGTGCTGGCGGCAGACGGTATCTGGCGTACCGGCTATTCACATCTCGCGATTGTTACCGTCATCGACGGCCAGCAAATACAGGCCGGCGATATGATCGGGTTAATGGGTAGTACTGGCTTTGCCAGTGGTCCACATCTCGATTATCAGGTCTGGCGCGGTGAGGTGAATATCGATCCTACCACCCTGGTTGGATGCGATCGGTAGAAGAACGCTTTGCGAACCGCTGCGGCAGGGATAGGCAGAAGTCATCGAAGATGGTCGGGATACGGTGGAACCAGGCCAAGCCTTGCCGCCACAGAATCTGAGGCATCGAGTATGCACAATCACGCCCGCAGTGAGCGACGAAAGAGGGCCAGTGCAAAAGCCATCCCGATCACGGCAAAACCGAGCAGGATCACACTACTTATCCATAGCGGCAGAGTAGGCGGTGTCCCAAACGCTAACGCCCGTATTGCATCGATAAAGTACGTCGCCGGATTGAACAACACAATCATGCGCATCCAGTCCGGCAAAACATCGAGTGGATAGAGGGCATTAGACGCAAACAACAAGGGCAAATTGAAGAGGAAGATCATGCCGTGGTAGCCAGCAATACTGCGTGATACTGCGGCAACACCGAGTGCCAGACCACTGAAACCAATGGCGAAGATAACAAGCAACACCAGGGCGCCGAGCCAACCAAGAGGATTCACCCCTACTCGTGCCCCCATCAGTAAACCAACGACGAGCATCAGGATTGCCTGAAAGAGTGCTTTCGTTGCCGTGCTGGCAGCACTGCCTAACAAAATGCTCAAGCGCGGAATCGGTGCAGCCAGGTACTCTTTAACAATGCCACGAAGCCGCTCATCGAGTAACACCATCCCGCCCCCAACTGCGCCGCCGAGAGCACTCAACGCAATAATTCCAGGGAGGATGAACGACATATAGTCATTTCCGCCAATCGAGCTAATCATGCCGCGCATGCCAACGCCAAACAGCACCACCCACAACACCGATTGCAGCGCCAGACCGAACAGCTCTTCGGTTTGCTGGACAAACTTGCGCATGTGGCGTGTCCAGATAACATAGGTTGCGTACATACAGTCCTCACTTAATCACGCAAAGCTGTACCGGTATAATGCAAGAAGACATCACCGAGCGAAGGTCGCGCCAGGGTAACATCTTCGATTACAAAGCCATTCCCGCTTATTGCCCCTAACACAACAGGGAGCCGTCGACTCCCGTTGTCGGTGTAAACGAGCACCAGACTATCAGCCGAATCGGTCTCGACACCCTGAACACCTTCAACACCCTGGACAACTGTCGCCAGATGTTGCAAATCGCCTCGACCGCGCACGCGAATCACATCCGAACCCAGTGAGGCAACTAAATCGGTTGGCCGCCCTTCAACGATTAAGCGACCGTGATCGATAATGCCTACCAGGTCGGCCAGGACTTCTGCCTCGTCCATGGCGTGCGTAGTCAGTAAGATAGTCATCCCACGCTGGCGGTTCAGATCGCGCACATAGTTCCAGATATTCACCCGATTTTGTGGATCAAGCCCCTGCGTTGGTTCGTCGAGAACCAACACCTGCGGATCGGTCATCAAGCCACGGGCCAATTCAAGACGACGCTTCATGCCGCCAGAATAACTTTTGACCGGACGATCAATTGCCTCAGTCAGTTGCACCAGCTCAACCAGGTCACGAATGCGCTGCCGACGCACGTCTGCTGGCAAACGATATAACCGCCCGTGAAAATCAAGCGTTTCGCGACCGGTCAGAAGCGGGTCGAGCACCATTTCCTGAAACGTCACCCCGATCCGACGACGGACTTCCGCAGCATCACGGATAACATCATAACCGAGGATGCGGGCACTACCTGATGTTGGCGGCAAGAGAGTAGTCAAAATACTCAGCAGAGTCGTTTTGCCGGCACCGTTAGGCCCCAACAACGCATAGATACGACCAACCGGTGCACGGAGGTTAATGTGATCAAGCGCGGTTAGGTCACCATACCGCTTGACGAGATCAATCGTTTCAATTGCCGGTGTGTTCATGATTAGCTCAGCATCTAGCCAGTGCGTGACGATTCTCACATTTTGATTATAGCACCAATCAACTATGCAGGAACTACGCTAGAGCTAGACCTCGGATTACTAAACAAGCCCTCTGCATCGTCGGCATAGCACAGACTGCCATGCACCTGCGTAATAAGACGTACAAAGTGTAGATCATGAGCGCACGTCTTCTGCAACTTTCTGGAACGGGGCACGTATCATTAAAAATAAGTTAGCAATAGCGACATACGAAAACCTGATGAACGCTATGTAACATCGTGAATGCACATTGATTAGTCAGGTCGGCCAGACGCTCTGAAAGGAGGACACCAGTGCAGCAACGACCGATCAGCATTGAACAGCGACATGGCCCCAACATCCTGATCCGTTTACTCTACTTCTTCTTATTCGGATTTTGGTTCAGCGGTATCTGGACTGCAATAGGTTGGATCTTGTGTGTCACCATTATCGGTTTACCGGTTGGTTTGTGGATGCTCAATCGGATGCCGCAAGTGGTAACACTTGCACCGCGGCGCGAGAACCTGGTGATTGCCGGTGGGCAGATATACCGGGTAGAGACACCGCAACACCCGCTGTTGTTGCGAGCACTCTGGTTCATTTTTGTCGGGTGGTGGTTGAGCGGAATATGGCTTTTCGTCGCATGGGGATTGAGTGTATCGATCATTGGGATGGTTATTGCCTTTTGGATGTTCGATCAAGTGCCAACAATTATCACCCTTGCCCGTCGTTAATGAGTGCCAAAGCGGGTGTCTGATCGTGATCCAAACGTTCACCAGTCTTGTCACCCCTTCTTGAAAGGGGCGATTTAGAGCGATTTCAGGCATTAGGGGGCGTTAGACCCCGCATCCACCAGCGCGAGCAGCAGACCGGTCAGCACGCCCCCCCGGTTCCACGTAGGCTACCCCACGCCACTACCAACGCGCCAGCCATCCGCGTGGATGCGTGCGTGACCGCAACATCTTTACTAAGAGCCTATCCGAATAATCGTCTCACGATACGGCGGACGAAACCTGATAGAGGTACGGGCGCAGCGCCGCTGCGCCCCAACCGATCTCCTTCTGCGACAGGATATCCCAGATAGGTTCTAAATCCTGGACCTGACACCAGGCTCTGCACTGGCTGCCCCCTCCTGAACGGTCGGCGCGACGGTCGAGGTAACACGCACCCGCATGACCGGATAGAACGGCGGCGACTGGATCGCAAACCACCAGCGCAGGCTCTACACCCCGTGATCCGTCAGCACTACGACCGCCTGGTCGGGTGGCAGGGCACGGCGGGCCTAGCGCAGCATCCGCTCCCCCTGCGGTTCCCACGCGCCCGGGTAGTGTGATTGGACGATCACCCAGGCGAGCGGTAGGCCGGGGCCGCAATAGCGAACACGCATGCGCAGGAGGACGATGGCAGCGCGTCGAGAGGAGGCATCCAGGCCGAGCACCAGCAGTCTGCCGATTCAGTGCGCACCTTTCCAGCGGCGCAGGTCGGTGCCACACGCACGCGGACGAGACCACCGGTGGTGCATCCGCTGCGGGTGGAGCGGTGGGGTGCTGGGCAGGTGCAGCAATCCAGGCCTTCCACGCATCTGCCAGGGTCGTGGCGCGGGCGATCTCGGCCGTGGCGAGCACGTGCACCAGTGCGGAACCAGTGGCGTTTCCCGCCACCAGGGTGCCCACGATCCAGCGGGCTAAGGCGCGGCGTCGGTGCCGGTACACGCATGGGAGAAGGGCTTGATTCTGCTGCGGCACGAGCTGTTCCGTGGACGTGCGAACCATCGCATCGCCGTGGCGTGCCATCCTTCCATCCTTCCCTTTTCAACTCTACCAGGGTACGGACAACCCATGAAAGAAACCAAAGTGGTCAAGGATTAACGTTTCGGTAGTTTAAACTTACCTACCGTTATGCTACGATGGTACTGGCGGCTTGCGATACCATCGTTCGCGCTTTAACAACAGAGAAATCGGTGTGTTCCGAAGGCAGAGCTCTTGCTCAGCTTGTGATTGTAACCAACCTGCACCTGCCGGTCGACCGTCTTCGTCGCGGCGTCCTGGCGTAAATTTCGGGAGCGGCAAGCGTTAGATCCTGGCAGATCAGGTAGCGATTGAAGCTCAGAACGTTCGGTAGCGTGAATACCATAGCAGAACGCGAAAAACGGGGTGAATGTTCGTCGTATTTTTGCTGGTCAACCTGGTGTTATCAGTGTGTATACTTGCGTCCACGTCAACACCTACACCTGTGCCTGACTCAATGCTGCTACCTGCTGTTACCACCACACCAACCGCAATGCCCGCCACCACGCCGGTATTCGTCTCCTCTGTCCAGATACGTGGCTTGTCTGTATCCGACCCGTGCGTCACCAATCCCGAACTGGTTCATCTGCGAAACCCTCATGCACTAATCCCACAGTTTATGAATACGATCATGGGTGTGCAACTAGCATCCCGGATGACCGCTCCCTCGCTTTGCTCACTCGGTTACAGCCGCTGAGCCGAGTGCCGTTAGGCGCGATCCGATGATGTTAGACAGGAGGTCAAGATGAAAGCGAACAGCTTGCGCGTCATCATACTCCTCGCTATCCCAATCCTGCTACTGAGCGGGCTGGCGACAGCCCAGGGGCCGCAACCACCGGCCCCCTCGTATTCGCCCCAAGGACCAGGCTTGCCGGAGGGTGTCCCGCCCTGGGAGCCGGAGTTCGGTAAGCCCTTTGTCCGTCCCGCAGACCCAACAACAAGGCTCCAGAGCACTGGAGTCAGTTCCATTCCTCTCGGCCAGCCGGGGCTGAGCTTCCGCTATGTGCAGACGTTCGGGGTGACGGAGACTCCCTACATCTCAACCACTATCCACTTGAACTACCCTTACGGCATTGGGGTGGAGGGCAACAGCATCTGGATTGGCGAAATGTGGGGAAACCGTTTCCTCAAATATGCCAGCGATGGCAATTTTCAACAATCCTTTGGCCATGCTGGCTTTGCTGAGGATTACACCGATACATCGTTTTGGGAAATTGCTGACGTGGCCACTGATAGCGACGGTAACATCTGGGTAGTGGACGCAGCCTCCAGCCGGGTGGTCAAATTGAACTCCTCTGGCAAAGCGCTCCTGACACTCGGACAGCGGTGGAATAGAGGGAGCGATAATAGCCGATTTGAATATCCCATCAGCGTTGCCTTTGACGCCAGCGGAAACATCTACGTGAGCGATGGCGCCCCCTGGTGGAACCAAGAGGGTGGGAACCACCGCATCCAGGTTTTCCAGAGTGATGGCACCTATCTCACTACGCTCGGGCAGACCGGCGTGTGTGGCTCTGCCAACAACCAATTCTGTGGACCACGCCATATTGCTATCTATGGTAACGAACTCTACGTGACCGATGCCAACAACAACCGCGTGCAGATCTTCAACATTTCCAATCCGGCGTCACCTTCCTATGTGACAACAATCGGCGGTCTGAACAACCCTTCCGGCGTGACAGGGGATGCGAATTACATCTACGTGGCCGACACTGGGAACAATCAGGTGCAGGTCTTTAACCGCGCCACGCGCGCCTATGTTGCCGCAATCGGCACCGGTTGGGGAGACGGCAACGATCAGTTCAAGAACCCTACTGATGTGGCAGTAGATGCGGTAGGCCATCTCTACGTAGCCGACTTTGTTAACACGCGTGTTCAGCAGTTCACCCGGTCGGGCAGCACGTGGACTTACCTACGGACCTACGGAACGACTGGCGTGCCCTATGTCACCGACGGTTATCACTATAACACTCCATCAAATGTCGCCGTGGCCGCTGATGGAAGTATCTACCTGACTGAGGATAAAGGCCATCGACTGGTCAAGCTTCGCTCTGACGGTACACCTATCTGGACGGTAGGAGCGGCTGGGGTGAAGGGAGACTGGGACGCCAGCAACGACCGCTTAAATAACCCAGATGACCTTGCACTTGATGCAAATGGGCGAGTTTATGTGGCTAACCGCTGGCACGGCCGGGTGCAGATTTACAACTCAGATGGTTCTTACTACGCCACAGTGGATGGACTGGATTGCCCAGGCGGGTTGACCATCGGCCCCAATGGACACCTCTATGTAGCCGATACCTGCAATCACACGGTCAAAATCTACGACACCAACCTGCTCTTGGTAGCAACTCTGGGGACGCCAGGTGTATCAGGGGCAGATAATGTCCATTTTAACTCACCAGAAGATATTGCCGTAGATGGCAGTGGCACCATCTATGTCTCCGATGGGGGCAACCATCGTGTGCAGGTCTTCAACGCCAATCGCCAGTACATGCGCACGATGGGGGAGACTGGCATCTCGGGCAGAGATTTCGCTCACTTCAACGGACCGAACAACTTGTTTGTAGACAGTGCCAATCGTCTTTACGTAGGCGACGAGTGGAATCACCGCATTCAAGTCTTTGACGCGAATGGCGTCTATTTGACCACAATCGGGGGAAGTGCAGGCCCCCGAACAGGGCAGTTCCGCGGTGCGCGGGGTGTGGCGGTGGACAACGCTGGCAACATCTATGTGGCAGACAGCCTCAACCACCGCATCCAGAAGTTCGCCCCCGGCGTGCCGGGCTGGAAGCAGGTGAACATCAATGGGTTTGGGGATCCGGCCAACCGCATCAACAGCCTGGGCGTCTTCGGCGGCTATCTCTATGCCGGCACCTACAACTTTGGCGGCAATGGTGCTCAGCTCTGGCGCGCCAGCGATGGCCTGAACTGGACACCGGTCATCACCAATGGCTTTGGAAACGCCAGCAACGTGGGCATTGACCATCTGATCGAGTTTAATGGCCAGCTCTACGCCGGCATCTGGAACCAGACAGACAGTCCCCCATACACCCAGGGTGGTGAAATCTGGCGTTCCGGCGATGGTCTCAACTGGACGCGGGTGGTCACCCAGGGCTTCGGCGACCCAACCAACGGCGAGGTGATGCGCCTGGCCGTCTTCAACAATCAGATCTACGCCGCCACCTGGAGCTACACCTCCACCCACGGGGCCGAAATCTGGCGCAGCAGCACTGGCAATAGCAACGACTGGCAACAAGTAGTGAGCAATGGCTTCGGCGACGCAAGCAACGCGGCCATCATGGATATGGTGGAGTTCAACGGCGCGCTGTATGCTGGCACTCGTTTTGGTGCGGCAGGAAACGGGGCGGATCTGTGGCGCAGCACTGATGGCTTGAACTGGACCCCAGTCATCACCGACGGGTTTGGATACACCGGCACTTACGATATCGCTGCGCTTGCCGCGTTTCAAAATCATCTGTATGCGGGCACCGGTCGGTATGATTTTTCCGCTAAGACCTACCCCGGTGGTCAAGTGTGGCGTTGCTCGCAAAGCTCTAACTGCGACGAAGCATCAGACTGGGAACTGGTTGTTTCGGACGGATTCGGCAATCCAGACAACATCAACGTATCGGCATTGCACGTATTTGACGGCTATCTCTACGCTATCCCCTACAACTTTAGAACTGGGCTGGAGGTCTGGCGTACAAAGGATGGCACAAATTGGGAGCAGGTAGGTCTGGCTGGTCTGGGAGATAGCAACAATAGCGGCACTTACTGGAACAATAGCATTGCTACCTTCAACAACCGCCTCTTCATCGGCACGACCAACGATGCCAACGGCGGGGAGGTGTGGTTGTTCCTGCACAATCGAGTCTACTTGCCGTTAATCCGGCGTTAACGATGGCGCCACCGGCACCCGCTACTTCGACGACGTGTACATTACGCCAGCGCAATGAGCGAGGGAAATGTGGGATGAGGGCAGGTCTTCCTGAAGGTGGAACCGGCCTGCCCCGAACGAATAGAAGGGAAATCACGTAACAGTGAGGTGTACTCTGGAAGGAGTGGCGACCATTCATCCCGTCAGCGTCGAAGGTGGAATCGCAGGCAGCGGCACTCTTGCGGAACACATGCTGTCAACTCTGGTGGAGGGAAAAACGCGGTGGACGTTCAGGTTCTCGACCAGAGCCAAAGCCATCGGCAGGTTCAGCACGCTTCGCGTCAGACCAACCTCTGACCCAGGAGGTTTTCGCTCGATGTGTGAAGCGGCCTGGCATTTCACGCACTATGTTGCATGCAGAAGAAGATCGGGTTGGGGCGCAGCGGCGCTGCGCCCGTACATTCATCAGGTTTCATCTGCTGTGCCGTGAGACGATTATTCGGATAGGTACTAAGCAAGGGCGAGGCGATTCCTCACCCCCACACGTGTCTACGAAATGGTCACAGCGCCTATGCAACCGACCGTCGTCGCCCCGCAGAGAAATGACGTGTTCGGATGGCACACCACTCTGACCGGGGACAACCTGCGCCCTCATCGCTCGGAACAGGAGATTTCGGACGGGCGCTAAGCAGTCATTGAGAATCGAAGCCGTGCCCTTCGCATCACAACCGGCTGTTACTCGGCATCTTGTAATGCGGCCACGCCAGGTAATACTCGACCCTCAAGGAGCTCAAGCGATGCCCCGCCACCCGTGCTCACGTGTGACATCTTATCGGCCAAACCAGCCTGTTCCACGGCTGCCACACTATCGCCGCCACCGACAATCGTAATCGCCCCATTTGCCGATGCTTCGGCCATCGCCTGGGCAATAGCGCGAGTACCAACGGCAAACGGTTCCATTTCAAACACACCCATCGGCCCGTTCCAAATTACAGTGCGCGCCGCTCGAATCTCGGCACTGTAGCGTTCGATGGTCTTGGGGCCAATATCCATCACCCGCCAGCCATTGGGAATCTCACCGACGTCAACGATACGATGCTGGGCTTCGGCGCTGAACGCATCGGCAATGACCACATCCACCGGTAGCAAGAGCCGGGCGCCGCGCTCATCGGCAAACGCCATCAATCGTTGCGCCACGGATACACTGTCTGGTTCAACCAGTGAATCACCCAGATTCAACCCTTTGGCCAGCAAAAAGGTGTTTGCCATCCCACCACCGATGAGCAACGCATCGACTTTGCCCAGCAGATTCTCGATCACGCCAATTTTGTCGCTGATCTTGGCCCCGCCGATAACCGTCACAAACGGACGCTGAGGATTGCTTAGTGCACCACCGATGTATGTCAGTTCCTTTTCCATCAGAAAACCGGCAACGGCCGGCAAATAGTGAGCAACCCCCTCAGTGCTGGCATTAGCCCGGTGGGCCGTACCGAACGCATCGTTAACGAAGACATCACCAAGCCGGGCCAATTCAGCGGCCATCTCCGGATCGTTGGCCTCTTCGCGTGGATCGAAACGGGTGTTTTCGAGTACCAACACCTGGCCCGGTTTTAACATAGCAACAGCCGCTTCAGCGGCTGGGCCGGTAATCGCTTCGGTCTTCTTAACCTCTTTTGCTTCAGGGAGTAGCTCAAACAACCGCTCAACAACCGGTCGCAAGCTATATTTCGGGTTGGGTTTCCCCTTCGGTCGTCCAAGATGCGACATCAGAACCACACTGGCGCCATGCTCTAGCAAATAGCGAATAGTGGGTAAGGCGGCTCGAATCCGGGTATCGTCGGTAATTTGTCCTTGATCATCGATGGGGACATTAAAATCAACCCGCACCAGTGCCCGCTTTCCAGCCCAATCCACAGCACGGATGGTTTTCTTGTTCATGCGCATCCTCCTTTGTTTGCGCTGTAACGGCACACCGTCATTGTAACACAGCACTTACTTGCCGATGCAGAAACGGCTAAAGATCATATCTAGCAGGTCTTCCCCAACGGTCTCGCCGGTAATCTCACCCAACGCATTTGCTGCACCGGTCAGATCAGCCGCCAGTAAGTCGGTTGCCGCACCCATAGCCAGCGTCTCCTGCGCCGCCCGTAGAAACTCTTCCGCTCGCCGCAGTGCTGCCCGATGGCGTGGATTACTGACCAAATGCGTTGAAGCCATTGCCGGGAGCGTCCCTCCTAGCAATGTACGCGCAATCGTCTGGGCCAGAAGATCGATCCCGTGTCCGTAACGAGCTGAACAGGCGACCACTGCCTTGCATTGGGGGTGGTGAGGTGTTGGTGGCGGCGGCAATGCAGGGTCATCACATTTATTCCAGACAAGAATGGTTGGGCGATCCGCAGTAGCAACCAACATCGCATCATCTTCAGGGGTCAATGGTTGTGAAGCATCAAATACCAGTAATGCCAGATCGGCCCGAGTCAGTGCAGCTACTGCCCGTTCAACCCCAATCTGTTCAACCGGATCGGTACTGGTACGCATCCCGGCAGTATCGATCAACACAACCGGCACACCGGCCAGATTGGCCAGTTCTTCAAGCGTGTCACGAGTCGTACCGGGAATGGGGGTCACAATTGCGCGCTCAACCCGCAATAGGGCATTGAGCAAACTCGATTTTCCAACGTTTGGTCGTCCTACGATCACCACTCGCGCACCGTTACGCAAGACCATTCCCTGTTCGGCCCCGGCCAATAATCGTTCAACGGTTGCCAATGCCTGGGCAATCGGCCCGGCCACGGTTTGTGGTTCAATTCCCTCTTCAGGAAAATCGATCAATGCCGTGATATACGCCAGGGGTTCGAGTATCGCCTGGCGAGCGGCGCGCACTTCACGCGCCAGCCATCCGTCTAATTGGGCCTGCGCGATTGTCAACCCGGCACGAGTCTGAGCACGGATCACGTCAAGAGTTGCCTCAGCCTGACTCAGATCGATGCGGCCATTGAGGAATGCTCGTAGCGTAAACTCACCAGGATTCGCCAGCCGGGCGCCGGCTGCCAGCGCTGCCTCAAGCGTAAGTTGCACCGGTAACGCCCCACCATGACACGCAATCTCCACGACATCTTCACGGGTAAAGCTATGTGGTGCAGCCATAAACGTGAGCAATGCCTCATCGATCACCTGACCATCCGGTCCGATCACATGCCCATAGCGCACCCGATGGCTGCGTAACCGCCCTGGCCGCACCGGTCGGAAGATGCGTAAGGCAATTGGTTGAGCATCAGGCCCACTTAGTCGTATAATGCCAATACCACCCTCGCCGGGTGGAGTCGCAATCGCTGCAATTGTGTCGCTCATCGAGGTTCTGTGCGTCTCCTTACGACCTTGTTGCGTTTGATCACATGCTATAACGCTCTCGCTCATCTGAGTGGTCTGCGCGGCCTGAGCTGGAGTGACCGCCTGGCCTTACCACTGATGACCCTGACCTGGAGCCAGCCAGCCCTGAGCTGGTCGGCCCATCTGGTTCTCATGATACCAGCGCTTATCGTTCAATGCGTGCTGGCAACGCTGCGACGACGTCGGCTTGATCCACGCCAACAGTTGCGACCGGGGCATTACCGTGATCGGCTGATTATTCGTCTCGACGTTCCGGCGCGCCAAGGGCCGGTGCCCGCTCTTCATATTGTGCCGCTCGGCGGCGCCAGGACGGCAATTATTGTTACGCATGGTTCTGGCTGTGACAAAACCTTTTACGCCTGGCGTCTGGTCGATACGTTGATAAAGCGCGGCATGGCTGTGCTCTTAATCGATCTCGACGGTCATGGCGAGAGTCCACGCCCTCAATCCTTCCCCCAGATGGTTGATAGCGTTGCCGACCCGATTGGTTGGCTTCAGCAGCGATACGAGCGGGTTGGCGCCATCGGTATGAGCCTCGGTGGCGCAGTACTGGCCCGCGCCGTTGCCGATGGCGCCAGTGTTGATGCGTTGGCACTCTGGGAAGTACCGCCACGCCTACGCCTCGATGCCTACGCATACCGGCAGGTGCAGATCCGAGAAGCACTGGCAATCATTCAATGGCGAATGCTGCACCTCTTCCACGATGGTGCCATCGATCATGTGATTAAGGCCTGGCAAACCAGTGGCATTCGAGCCACCATCAGTACCTGGGATTTGTTTGACGCCCTCGATGTTCCTGGCAGCCTCCGCACGCTTGCGGTGCTCAAACCGCCAACCATTCTGGTGTACGCCGGGCGTGATGCCATCGTGCCGCCCGAGGCCGCAGCCGAAATTGCCGACCTGGCCCGAGGCTGGGCTGAATACCATTTGCTACCATTTGCCAGCCACATTTCACTGCCGATTGATCTGGTCTGTATCAGGCTTACGGCTGATTGGCTACACCAACACCTGGCGAACTCAAGTGCGATTCGGTGGCAAAATAGCGTCAATTAGCCCGTATTCCAAGGCCTGCGTCGCCGTCATGAAGAAATCACGGTTAAAATCGGCTTCCAGCCGCTCAACCGGCTGTCCAGAATGCCTGGCCATAATTTCCCGCAGCAACCGCTGGAGCCGCAACATCTCTTCGACAGCAATCTGGACATCGGGAGCATAGCCCTCGGCGCCACCACCTGCCGGATGGGAATGAATGGTGGCGTGTGGCAAAGCAAACCGCTTGCCCTTCGTGCCGGCGCAGAGAAGCACCGTCGCCATACTGGCGGCTCGCCCCACACAAACCGTACACACATCAGGAGTTACCAGTTGCATCGTATCGTAGATTGCTAGCCCTGCGCGAATCACACCACCGGGACTATTGATATACATCCAGATGTCACGTTCAGGGTCTTGCTGCTGCAAGACCAATAACTGAGCCACGACTGAAGATGCCAGCTCATCGTCGATCGGTTCACCGATCAGAATAACTCGTTCTTTCAGCAGACGCGAAAAAATGTCCCAACTCCGCTCGCCACGACTCGTTCGTTCCACAATCGTTGGTATTGGAACTGAAGGCATACCTATCCTCTTTCTCCATCATCGACAATAACACAACTCCCATTTCCCAACTTCAACTGGCGCTTGATGGCAACTGCCCGCATTGCAATTTCATAAGGCTTCTGGTAGCGAACGGGTGACACCGGTACAATTGCTATCGAGAGACTCAACAATGGGAACCGGCATGGTTGCCCCTGTCGATCATGACCCATGATGTAACCTTGGGCACGATCCTCTGCCGAATAGAAATACGGGATTGTCGCATCAAACTGTTCGATCACAGCCTGCCCAATCTGCTGCGCCCGTTCAAGGGTTGTAACTAGAACAAAATCATCACCACCGATGTGACCAAGAAAATCGTCTGGCGCGCCATACCAGTGAACTGCTTTGGTCAACACACGAGCGGTATGCAAGATGACAGCATCACCTTTGAAAAAACCATAATAATCATTATACCCCTTAAAATTATTGAGATCGATGTAACTAACGGCAAACGGCTCTTGTTTCATCAATCGTTCGCGAATGACCTGCTCAATGACAGCATTGCCGGGTAAGTGTGAAATCGGATTGACACTACGGTCACGCTCACTCCGCTGCAAGATAGCACGGATGCGGGCCGCTAATTCCGTCACACTACACGGCTTCACCACGTAGTCATCGGCGCCTTGCTGTAAACTTCGTACCCGTTCATCAAGGGCACTCACCGCCGAGAGGAGGATCACCGGTATCATTCGCCCAGTCGAGTCTGCCCGTACCGTTTGCAAGACTTGTAACCCATCACCATCAGGCAAGAGCCGATCAAGGATAATCAGGTCAAAATACTGTTCACGGATCAGTTGGAGCGCAGTTCTGACATCAGGTGCAGTGACTACGACAAAACCATTGCTGATCAACTGTTGCCCAAGAATAAATCGAATGTCCGGTTCATCATCAACTAGTAAGATACGAGGCAATCCATGCTCAGTGCGAACGTGCGTATGCAGCAGACGATACATCTGTTCAAGCACCGGCTGCTGGAGATCAAGCCATGGAATGCCTGCAATGTCGCGTGACGGGTGACCATGACCGGCCAGCGCTACCACAACATCGCACGTTTCCGGATCGGTGCGTACAATTTGAGCACACTCTACCGGATCAACATCCGCTTCCGCATCAGCGAATACCAACAGACGTGGCCGCCGATACCGGGCCATATCAAGCGCCGTGACGAACGACCGCACTCGTTCCACCTGCCAGCCAACTGTCTGCAATACACCGGCCAATTCATCGAGCACAGCTTCGCCAACCAGCACTGCCTGGCCAGTACCCAACGCTGCGGTCGGTAGGTTTGCTGCCATGGTGACCGCCACATCGGCCTGACGGTACAACGTCAATGGGAGACGTATCACAATCTCCTCGCCTTCCTGCTGCACTCGCCCGTTCAGATTCTGTGCAAACTGTCGTAAGCGGGTTGTCGCACGCTGTAACGCAGCGATTAAATTATTCAACCGCTGATCCTGACTATTACCATAATGGTGAGCGAGAAAATCTACTGCGCTTTGTACCGTCGTGAGCGGCGAGACAAGCTGGTGAATAAATCGTTCAACCTCTGGCGACAACTTATTCATAGTGTTCCTCATTTCTGGCGATGACGGAGGTCAGCGCAGCAATTAACCGATCAGCTGAGACAGGCTTCTCGAGAAAACCGTTTGCACCCAGTGCAGATGCGTGAGTAGGAGCGTCAGGTCCCAGATCATTTGCCGTCAAAACGACAACTGGAATTGTCGTTGTGTCTGGATTTGCCCGTAATCGGCGGAGTACCTCGAAGCCATCAACCTCCGGCATGCGCAAGTCCAACAAGATCGCATGTGGCCGGATATGCACTGCCAGTGACAGCGCCTCTTCACCACCACTGACGGACAATACTCGAAAATTATTCCGCTGGAGGATTTTCGTCAATGTCAAACGTACATTTTGATCATCGTCTACTACCATAATAAGAGGTTTTGGACTGATAATCTGCTCGTGCACCGCAGCAATAAGCTGCTCAGTCGAGATCGGCTCAGCCAAAAACAGCATATCCTTTGGCAAGCGACCTGTCGCTTCATCACCAACTACGATCATTGGCGTCATCTGATAAAGCGGAATAGCACGCAACCGGAGCAGCAACTCGTCTACGTTTTCAGGATGCACCAGAACAACCACTGCGGGCTGGCGTTCCGGTAACATCGTTAGCAGCTCTGCCGGAGATCGTACTATCATCTCCCAACCTGATGTCGCCGTTCCTTCGGCTTGCAACGCCGTTACCAGGGGATGTCGATCAGCTCCTACAAGCACCAACGGCGGCTGATCCGATATTGGCAGACGCTGCACTTTAGCCAGCGGTACGGTAAAATGGAATGTACTGCCCTGCCCAACCTCACTCTCGACCCATATCCGCCCGCCGTGCAATTCCACCAATTCCCTAGAGATCGCCAGACCCAGGCCTGAACCGCCCTTCTGGCGGCTAATCGATTGATCAAGCTGCTGAAACTTCTTAAACAATTTCTCCTGATCAGAACGTGCAATACCCGGCCCCCAGTCACGGACACTAAAACGCACCATCGCCTGATCAGGACTGACGCTCAAGAGCACGCGCTGACCTGACGCAGAGAACTTTATCGCATTAGAAAGTAGATTAACTACAACCTGCACAATACGGTCGCGATCAACGTCTATCAAAGGCAGATTCGGCGCTATTGCGACATCTATAATTATGTCATGTTGACGGGCGACACTCGAGAGGTTATCAACCGCGCTCTGGCAAATCTCTTCTGGCGCAACCGGTTTACGTTGAAGCTGCAACTGCCCACGTTCAATTTTGGCAATGTCCAGCATATCATTGACGAGGCGTAACAACCGGTTGGTATTATTCAAAGCAATCTGTAACAACTCACGGGCTTTAGCCGGCATATTCGGCACCAGACCAGGTTTACCACGTTCCGCATCACCGAGTAGCAACTGAAGCGATCCCTGCGCGTTCATGAGCGGAGTCCGCAGTTCGTGCGACACGGTGGAAACAAACTCATTCTTCATCTGTTCGATTTCACGTTCACGAGTGACATCGCGGAAGATCAAGATTCGCCCCAGATACTGTTCGCGGCGATCAACCACAGGCGCCGAAAAGCAAAGTAAGCGACGGGGCTTCGGCCAGACAACCTGAAACTCCTCGTGCGCCCGATCGGTCTCTGAACCGAGCAATTGACTGAGCCAGAATGTTAACCGGGCAGGATTAGCAAACACCCGACCGAACAGCAGTAAGAGATCGTCATACGAGTGACCTTTTAAATCGTGCTCAGCGAGGCCGAGGAAATAACAAGCCCGGCGATTGACCATCACAATTTGGCGCTGGGGGCTAATCATGATAATTCCATCGTTTGTTGTTTCGACAACCGCCTGCGCACGATCAAGTTCGGTACGCAAATGCTCAAACAAACGCGAATGCTCAATCGCGACACCAACCTGTCGCACCAATAATCGTAACCACTGCCATTGTCGTTCGCTGAAGCCACGACCCGGCCATGGTACGAATTGAACGACACCCGCCTGCCATCCACCAACCAGGATTGCAATTGAAAGCACACCATGGATTGCGTATGTCCTGAAAAACGTATGGAGTGCCGCAAGCTCCTGCGGAGGTGACGGATCAGAGACCTGATAGGCAACCTCGTGATCTGAACGAAGGAGTGAATCGGCCAGATACCGGCACTGGCGCCCAAGATCAGCCTGCCACAGTTGGCGCAGGATGGTGGCGAGGGCTGCTGCGTTGGGATGTGTTTTGACATCCTGCAGATGAAGTTCATGCGTTACATCATCGTAGAGATAGATTGCACCTGCGGCCGCACCACCGCTGATAATTAATTGTTCCAGCGCTGCCTCGAGCAACTGATCAAGTGTATGGGTGTAGAGCAATGTCAAATCGATCATTGCCTCGGGCGATAGACCATTTCCATAGTTGGTATGCCCGGCATGCGCCAACTTGGCGTGGGCATACATCGCATCATCAGCAAGAAATTGCAAAATGCCGACATGTTCCTCAGTTATCGGGATCGACCAACCACACACGCACAGCGACTGTACGAGACCTTGTTCGCAAAATGGCAAAACCACGACACTCGTTGGAGGATAGTCCACCCAGATAGCCTCGATGAGTGCAGACGCCAGAGGAGCCAATTGCTGACCAGGGGCGAACTGGAGAGGACGACGGAGCAGACGCAGGTCGTGAAGCAGATAGTGCGGAATGGTGATCTGAGCGGGAGGAGGGGAAACACCACGGCTTAATAACCTGTACAACTGATTCCCGTCAGGATCCAACTGATACAGGACTGCCACATCGGCTGCGGCCACACTACATACCCCTTCGAGCAAAACCTGCCATACTTCTTCGCGAGCAGTTGCCCGATACATCTGTCGGCACAATGTCGCCAGCAAAATTGCTCGATCAGAGATATGCACGATGCTTACCCTAGTCAGAATCAGGTAGATGACGCCTGATGATCGGGAATAATGGATTTAATACGATCAACCAGATCAAAAACATTAAACGGCTTCTCGATCCAGCCACAGACAGAAGGAGGTAAATCATTCACTAACGATCCTAACAACGGACTGGCCGTCAACAAAATGATCGGAATACGCTGCCAGACAGGATGGTGTCGCAGATGTTGGCACAACTCTAGCCCACTCATCAGCGGCATCATCACATCAATCAGTAAGAGATCGAACGAATTGTGTTCAAGCAGCTTTAGCGCCTCCACTCCATTACTCGCCATAACCACGGTGTGATCTGCGCCTTCGAGCGCCATACCGATAATAAATTGTAGATCAGGCTCATCCTCGGCCAGCAGAATTCTCATATTCGTGCTCTTCCATCAAGACAATCTGACGAGCAACTTCTTCGATGGCAATCCGTTGCTTACGATAGAAATCCGATTCGCTCATCGCCAAGCGATGAGCAACATCGCGCACGGTTTGACGGCGTAAAAAGCGACCTTCCAGTAAATTGTACAACAACCATTCCTGCGCCGAGGGGTCGATCTGATCATCAGGACGCAGATTGGCGATAGCCTGGCGTAACACCGCCTGTAGGGCCCGTGTTGGGCTTCCCCCCTGTTCGGCCAACAGACGTCGTACACTCCGCAGGCCAAGCAATGGACTCTCGGCCAGCTTCGGCCCGCCCCACAACTGGCTCAGCGCATCCTTCACCAACTGTGGAAAATCGGGATGCAGCACGATGTCATCTTCGAGACTGCTTAACGTCGCCGGGGTTGCCTGTTCTAGACGCGAACTCAGTTTTTGCAACGACTCCATCTCAGGTGCAAGACCGCGCAGGGCATCAAAAATCTGTCGTTGCATCTGAACAGTGGTCAACGCTAACTCAATCTGGTGCGCCAGACCGGCAACCATCCGTCGCATCTCTGGCGACATCCCACCGTTCCGCTGTAAATGTTCGGTTGTCGCTTCAAGACCAATCGCACCGAGAAAAATACCATCAGGACTACGCAATGGTAAGAGGCAAAACGTACTCACCACCACAAAAGAACCACTGTCCAGACTGGTGCTGGCGTCGTAGGGCATACGCTCCAGTTGCGGCAATAACTCAACAATCGGATGCTCATTGACAAAACGCCGAATCGCACGCCGTGATCCCCAAATCGCCTTCACGCTAAAACCATCTTCACCTGGGGCAATAACAAAGCCGGTCTGCACCTGCAACGCACTACAGATAGCCACCAGTGAGTTTTCTAGCAAGGCACGGAGATCGGCACGAGTAAACATATTGCGCGGCAAATTGCGTAGGTAATCGATCTCAGAATGATCCTGGCGATAGATCAGTGCATCGAGGTATGGCTTTACCTGAGTCACAAAAATAGGCATCAGCACGGTCATGACCATAACCCCAAACGTAATCAATGTTTCGGGCGGCAGACCCAAATACTGCGCAATCACGGGCACGGCTTGAATAAACAAAATCGTGGAAATACCGACAAAGGGACCGTACAACCACCAACGAACAAAATCTTGTTTGATAAGCCGTTCAGGAATAAGCATCCCCTGGAACGCCACCGAATAGGTCATAACCGTCACCATTACGATAACGATCATACTGGCTATTGCTTGTAAGGCCAAAATCAACGTGAGTGGCACCATATTCGGTGATGCTATTAACAAGAAGGGAAACACCCCAATGCCCGGTGCAGCGAACGTGGCACCTAGATAATTCAACCGCCGTTGTTGGGCAGGGGTTAAGGCTGAACGGCGCACGATCAGAATCGCTATAAGCGCCGAGATCGCAGCCAGGCCAAAAAAGAGCACATAAAACCAAAAGATTGGCCCGGCCTTGAAACGTGCAATCGGCCCGCTGGGAGTACCCGTGTGAATGACGAGATTAGTACCAAGGACGACAAGCAGAAAGATTACCAGACTGGCAATGTATGCAGCATATACACTCTTTCGCCACTGCTGCGCCAGAGCATTTGCACTGCCGAATGAGAGTAACGCATTGGCAAAATGAATATAGCCCGCCGGCACCAACACAATACCTAACCATTGCGCACGCCCCAGAAATTCGATAGTTTCCGGGCGCTGTGCACGCGAGAGCAACAGATCACCACTGTAAGCAATAATGACACCCGTCAGTAAAACCCCTAACGCACGCACAATATCGCTACGCCAATTTTGCAAAGTAATATACGTTAATAGTGAGAAGCTAACAATTAATACTGCGGCGAAGAGAATTTCATTAATGCGTTCAAGTAGAGCTACCATAGCAGTATACAAATATCATTACGTAGGAACGTATAACACAAGAGGCAACCTTACGATAATGTATGTTTATAGAGAGTCGCATCTAACCAATAACGTCAGTGACACCATTGCTTACAAGAGTGTCACAGGAGCCATGATTGAACCCATCCTCCTTTCCCGGACTACTTGCACACTGAAGAGTTAGTCTGGATTATACCATAGCAAGTAGCAGCGAGGACGGTATAAAAGTGTTATGTAAAGTACAATGAAACAATCTATGCTATAATCTGAGCAGCAGTACCGGCATAGAATTGAGAAACCGCCATGCGTCAGCTTCCCAATCTGCTAGGTCTCTTCCGCATTGTCGCCACCCCCATTCTAGCCTGGATGGTTCTAGTTGCCACGCCCATGGCCTATCTTGGTGCAGCATTGTTGCTCTTTCTCATGGCTTTGAGTGATATGGCCGATGGTCGTCTGGCCCGCCATCTCAAGGTCGTATCACCACTCGGCGTATTCATTGATACGATCAGCGACAAGATTTTTGTCGCCGGTGTCCTGTTGCCGATGATCGAGGTTGGTCTTCTCCCAACCTGGGTGGCTCTCACTATTATTATCCGTGAATTTGTAGTTTCTGGTCTCCGCTCATTCGCCGCTGCTGAAGGAATCGTGATTTCGGCCCGCCGTTTTGGCAAGCAGAAGCTGGTCATTACGGTAGTTGCTTTGATCTGGCGCTTACTGGCAGCCCATGCAGCAACTGGAGGATTCCTGGGCACTATCTTTGGTGGGTATCTGGTTCCTCTCCTCGATCTCTGGCCCATAGTAATAGGGCTGGCACTGCTCTGGACCGTTGGCTCAGGGGTCGAATATCTCTGGCAAGCCTGGCCGCTACTGCGGCGAGGATGGATACCGCACGCATCGTAGCAGGAGAGACAGAAGGCTTTACAGCGTTTGTAGAGCTTGACCGAATGATTATCGTCACTGCAACCATCATAAAAATGAAATACGACGGGACACCATGAGATCGATCCAATGCCAGATGGGGTACGGTATGAGCAGTATTTTGTATCATCACCAACGATACCGGCTCCCCACCGCATTGTCTAGGGTATCCCGTCAAGCCGTATTCGGCGAATCAGGTCTTCTCTATCGCAGCAATGCGCTACAGAACGACGGATAAACTTTCAGAGCACAGCACATCTATCGGCCACTACGGATGCAAAAACAGGCGATCAATAGCCGTGGCCAATTGCCGAAGCGTCGTCACCTCGTGCATCGCATCACACATTGGCGCATACTTGTAGATGTCGCTGCTCAACGAGCCGGGATCGTAGACACCCCACTTCCAGCGCTCTTCAGTGGCGAACCAGACTATACGGCGCGCCCGCCGTCGAATCTGCTCGAACGCAAAAAGATTCGGATCGTTCTCGTTGTTACGTCCATCACCAAGGACGATCACGGTAGTACGGCGATCAATCAGGCGCAATTGATCACGACAAAACTCGGCCAGTGCATTCCCCAGATCGGTGCTGTAACTGCGCGTAGGCCGAATCTCACGCAAGACTTGGGTAATCGCCTGTTCAGGTCGTGATTCGGCAAAGTAATGCGACATGTCGTACAGCCGATCGATGAAGGCAAACGAACGGGTACGGCTAACCTGATCGTGCAGCGCGTAGATCATGAGGAGCATGCACGACATAACGTGCTGCGTACTAACACTCCGATCACACAAAATGACCAGTTTCGGTTTGAGGTGACGCTTGCGATGGCGCACCAGCATCGGCACCCCACCGAAACGCTGATTAACTCTAATTGTTGCCTTGGCATCGAGTGTCCCGGTCTTCCCACGACGCTGGCGCAGCGCCAATCGTGTACGCAACCGTGCGGCCAGTTTACGTACCAGAGTACGCATCTCAGGCAGGAGACTCTCATCGAGTTGTTCAAGGGGCAGATCAAGCAATTCGCGCTCAGTGGGTCGGCCCCTGCCCTGGCGTGGTCCCTGTCCCTGAGCTTGCTCTTGCATTTGTTGAGCGACCTGCTGACCGATTTGCTGCTCAAGCGCTTGCAGATTGGCACGGGCGGCCTGTTCGATTGCCCGCAGCGCCTCTTCACGCATCCCTTGTTCGCGCAATTGTTCGAGCAGTTGGCGTAGCGCCTGCTGGAGACGGTTCATCTGCAATTCACGCATGGCCTGGCGTGTCATCCAGTCTCGATAACGCGGGTCGCTCAGGTGTGGAGGCGAGACATTGGCCAGCATTGCCCGAATCTGCTGATTGCTGAGCGGTTGTCCACTTACCATGCTTTGGAAGAGTTGGCGGAGGGGTCCGGGGGGAAGCTGGGCGAGCAACTGCTGCAACTGCTGTAACAACTGTTTCTGCTCTTCCGGTGAGAGTTGATCGCCACCGGCCGGTTGCAGAGCAGGGGGGGAATCCTTGCCAAAATAGAGCGGGAAAAGATCATTGAAAATAGCCTGATCCTGACGCTCTTTGATCAGTGCGGTTTGCAATGCCAGCCGAAAGATATTTCGGTCGGCAATCCCTGCCTGTTCAATCGCTCGCATTGCGTCAGCCGACTCAGCGACACTGATCCGCACACCGGCAGCGCGCAAACCTGCAATAAATTCGGTAATGCGTCGATCCATACTTCACTCCACTTAGTTATTGGTCCAATCGCTACCCCGATAACCACCCTTTGGCCGATCGGGGCGGTCGGGCCGATCAGGTCGATCTCCCTGCTGCAACAAACGGCGAGCACGCTGCAAGTCGCTCTCATATTTGAGGAGGACGTTAAGGGTGGTGTCGAGCGTCGCCTTATCAAGCTGGCGTGCATTCAGTTCTACCAGTGCCCGCGCCCAATCAAGCGTTTCAGAGACACTCGGATGCTTCTTGAGATCAAGCGTTCGCAAACGTTGCACCAACGCAACCGCTTCGCGTGCCAGTTTTGGCGCCAGACCCGGTACCTTCAACTGCACGACGCGCAGTTCAGCTTCGAGATCGGGATAATCGATGTGAATGTACAGACAACGGCGTTTCAAAGCCTCACTCAACTCGCGCGTGTTATTTGAGGTCAGGATGACCGTCGGCACATGTTTGGCCTTCAGCGTCCCCAGTTCGGGAACGGAGACTTGAAAATCACTGAGCACCTCGAGCAAAAATGCCTCGAATTCGGCATCGGCGCGGTCAATTTCGTCGATAAGCAAGACGACCGGCCGGTCGCTCATGATCGCCCGCAATAACGGACGCGGCAGGAGAAAGCGCTCGGAAAAGAAGACATCTTCTTGCGAGGCAAGCCGATCAGCCGCTTCACGAAGGCTTTGCGCATCACCAAGCAGATCAGATAGCTTCTCGCGCAGCAGTTGGGTGTAGAGCAGTTGCTTTGCGTACTCCCACTCGTAGAGCGCCTTCGTCTCATCGAGACCTTCGTAACATTGAAGACGGATCAGTTCACGACCCTGCGCTGCGGCCCAGGCCTTCGCTAGTTCGGTCTTGCCGACGCCGGCCGGGCCTTCGGTTAGCAGCGGCTTACCCAATCGTTCGGCGAGAAAAATTGCCGTGCTAATCTCGTCGGAGGCGATGTAGTTCTGTCGCCCTAATAATTCACGCACATCGGCCATTGAATGAAACATGCCAGGGGCCTTTCTGTGATGGTTTGCAGAAGCTAGCGACTGTCAAGTCATTCCATCGCTGTTATGCACCAATGGAGTTCTTATGACAACCGGATATTTTCATTATAACACTGTTTCCGCGCATTTGCCGGTTGTCATCCTTGCGGTATACTATCAGCATGAAGAGAAAACACCGTTTCCGCGCCATCTTATTCGATCTTGATGGAACGCTCACCGATCCGTTCATCGGTATTGCACGTAGTGTTAACTATGCCCTTCACCAACTTGGCCACCCACCACTGAGCGATCCGGCATTGCGCCGCTGGATCGGGCCGCCCCTTCACGCTTCTTTCGAGCACTTGCTCGGCGATCCGGTACTGGCCGATCAGGCGGTTGCTCATTATCGACAACGGTATTGGGAAATCGGCCTGTATGAAAATACGGTCTTTCCTGGTATCCCTGAACTGCTGGCCGAACTCAAGACGCACGGTATCAGGCTGTTCGTTGCTACGTCAAAGATTCGCCCTTCAGCCGAACGCATTCTGGCCCATTTCGACTTACAACCGTTCTTTGAAGCCATTGCAGCCGTTGATCCGGACGACCGCAACGGCAATAAGGCCATGGTGATCGCAACGCTTCTGCCTTGTCTGCGTGCCGACCGCGCCTGGACGGTGATGGTCGGTGATACTGTGTACGACATTATCGGTGCCCGTTCGCACCGTATGCCATGTGTTGCAGTGACGTATGGCTACGGGGAATACCAGGAGCTGTACTATGCTGCACCCCTTGCTCTGGCCGACTCGGTAGCAACGCTGCGATCGTTATTAATCGCAGAGTGATAAGGTTCGGGGTGATGGTCTGCGACCAATCCTCTCATTGGTACATCGATTGTGCATGTCTCGGCGTTGGCAGGGTCGGGTTTGGAACCCGCCCCTACAATACAGTGACGGGTTCGCTCCTCTTGCACGACGTGGGCTGGCGGCCTTGTCATACGGGTATGAACGACATCTGTTGGCGAACGCAGCCAAAACCTGAAAACGTTGAAAAACCTTGGTGGGAGCAGCGGAGACCACCCATTTCATGCATCCTCTTCCTCGCGTTGTATGAGAGGAAATGGACTGGAGGGACGTGAGGGATTGTCAACGTTTTCGGGCTTCCGTCGTATTTCAAACTCTACGATGAACCGAGTAATTCATCGATGCGTTCCAGGATATACGTTGGGCGATATGGAGATCGCTCGACATCGGCGCGCTGACTATCACCGGTCAGCACAAGGGCCGTATCCATACCGGCAGTCACACCCATCGCAATATCGGTCATCAGGCGATCACCGACAATAATGCACCGTGCTGGCGGCAACCCGATCAGATTGGTAACAGTACGTGCCATAATCGGTGAGGGTTTGCCGACGATGACCTCACAGCGGGTATCGGTACAGGCTTCGATGGCGGCAATGATCGCGGCTGCATCAGGTTCACCACCACCAGGCACAGGACAGAAGCGATCGGGATTCGTCGCTACCAATCGCGCTCCTGCCCGGATTGCGTCGAAGGCAATTTGTAGTTTGCGGTACGTGAAAGTACGGTCAAACGAAGCAACAACAAATGCGATCTCACCAGGCCGTTTACTCAACGGGAATCCGGCCGCCTCAAGCTCTCCGATCAGCGGCGCTTCACCGACCACAAAGAGTGGTGCACCAGGCGCATGTGCCAGCAGCCACTCAACCATCACTGCCGCACTCGTAATAATCTCGTGTTCCTCAGCCACAATACCAAGTCGCTGCAAACGGGCGGCATACTGCTGCCGTGTTTTGGTGGGGTTGTTTGAAAGAAATGTGATCCGGCGACCTTCCTGACGCAGGGTATGCAACAGTTCGGCTGCACCCGGTAAGAGCATATCACCTAGGTAGATCGTCCCATCAAGATCGAAGATATAACCGTCGTAACGTGGAATCGGTTGCATGCTAGCTCCAGGTAGTAACAATCAGCATGTATGTACCGTGCAATAGTATCACAACTGACCATTACCACAGGCAGATCGACTTCTTGGTAGGGGTGTTCAGCGTTCGCAGTTTTACAGTGATCACCAGACAATCCCGTCTCACCAGGAGCGTGAGCCTGCATTCCTGCGCTGGCAGCAGCGTACAGGGGTATCGAGAGGAAAAGAATGCTCCGCCCTCGTATTCTGAAGCGAAACAATGTGGAGAGCTGATAGAGGTGATAACCGCTGTTACGCCTGATAGTCTCAAGCGTTAAGCATACGCTCTTGCATAGACCAGTTGGTGGCGAGCAATCGCTTGATACGTTCAATCAGTTCATCGATGAAGAACGGCTTGGTCATGTAACTATGAATATCCGCTTTGGCCACGGCATGACGCACTTCGGACGAATCGTAGGCTGTAACGATCAGCGTAATTGGATAGTACCCCTGTTCGCGCAATGTCTTCACCAGCCGCACGCCATTCATACCGCGCAGATTGTAGTCACTAATCAGGAAATCGAATGGTTGCTCTTTCCAGCGCTCTAGGGCCTCTTCTGCACTGAGAACTGACACAAACTCGTAAGGTATCCCTATGCCCTGCATTGCAAGCTCTATGATGCGCCCAATGTGATGATCATCTTCTACCAGCAAGATGCGCACAGGTTGCGCAGTCTGAGGATTGCTGCTCATAGAAGCCCCCCGTCTCTATCCCTGCGCCGTTGCAAAGATGGACAGTTACGGTGGCGCTGGTGACAATAGTACTTTTTTCCTATCTTTAGTGTAGCACAGCTTGACCCAGGATACAATAACAGTTTTGTCAAATTATAATTGGAGACGATGGACGAGCGCAGCGTTGCTGCGCAGCGCTGAATACTCAGAATCAGGCATCCAACCGTTGCTTGAGCGCGCGTTGTACAACTTCAACGATACGATCAAACGGTGATGTAGCGCCTTCGATACCGAGCAGCTCGATGATCTTTTTCAGATCGTCAACGATCTGCTTGGCGCCGCCTTGGTAGAGGTTATTGATGGCTTCCTCTGAAACTCCGGCAAAACCGTGCGCAATCACGCTCTGATTACGCAGCTCGGCCAGTGCATCGAGTTTGTTCAAACGTTCGTGAACGCCCCGTAACCGCTCGCGATCTTTCTTTGTCGCAAATGGTGTACCGTCCGGTCGTGTTCCTCCTTCACGCACAAATTCAAACATGGCCTGCATGACCGGCCGATTTGGGCCATCGCGGTAGCGCAGTGGCTGGTTATCAATGGTGCGCTGGTCAAGAAAATCGCGCAAGGCCGGGTTGGCGTCAATCTGTTCGCGGTAATGGGCCAGATTCGTTTCGCGCACCGCTTTACTCTTATCGGTGGGCAGACCGAGGTAGCGCTCGACGATCAGACGTAAGACGCCCTCTTGAAATCGGAAGATGCGCCCCAGCATATCGGCATAGCGACCGTTGCGCCAGGCAATTTCAGCGCTGTAGGCCACTTCACGGAGCAGAGCCGCCGTGTCGTTGTTTTTGAACCGTTCGAGGTCGGCATTCAATTCACGACAAAAATCGCGGTTCGTACCAGAGGTAACTCGTTCAGCCTTTGTCGCAGCCTCTTGTGCACGCTGAAAGTCAAATGCCTCACGGTAGACAGCATATTCAAGAAGTCTGAGGATCCATTCGTCAACCTTTGCGTTCCGTGCACTGAGCAGGGCAGCCGGGAAGTTACGCTGATCAAGGGCCATAATCGCATTGACCCGCTGAAAGGCTTTACTCATCGCTTCGCCGATCCCTAACTCTGTCACATTACCACCTTCAGGCGGATAGATGAAATGGCAGCGGTCGGCATAGGCAATGATTGCTTGAAGCTGCAACGCGAAATTGCAGGCCGGAATCCCGCCAGCCGTCAAAATGTAGCAAGCCTCTACATCGCGTTCAATGCGCGTCAACAGGTAGGCGTAGGCTCCAAACGCTTCGTCGTAAATACTGGGATTGAGATCGGGGCCATACTGGTTTTCAATCCGAACTGGTTGCACCTGCTCGATCCAGTTCGCAAACCGCTCGGAAACCAGCCGCTGCACGATCCACGCCACCCAGACGGTGTCTTTGTCACGCAATCTCACCCCAAAACGATCAGCTTGCATCGTTTTCGGATTTTCCGGCTGGTCGGTGTAGAAGCAGATCAGTCGCGCTTCCGCATCAGGATGTTTCTGTTGGATGAATTTTAAACACGGCTCGATCAGCGGTAATTCAAACTGGTGTTCGGCAAAGGTCTGCCAGAGTTGCTGACCCTCAACGCGCAGGTTATTGGGCCGCTTGCCGTCGGCCAAGAGATCACTGTTGCCAAGATTGCACATGATCAGGATTTTCATACCTTACGCTCCTCGATAGTCAGGCAAACCCAGCCCAGCGGGAGCCAGGGTTGCCCATTCTGCATTACCAGCTTGCGTGTAGCCGGGAAGCGATCACCAGCCCGAAACCGCTGTGATCGCTGTTGATCTAATTTCAGATTGTATCGATGCACTGCCTGCACAAAGATCGTTTCGCGATTACCCTCTCGCAGAAGGTTGTCGAGAGTCTTGCTGCGCCAACCGGCCCCCCAGCCGATAGGCAGCAGAAACGCATTTGTTCCTTCTAGCTCGGTCAGTCGTTCGGCTAAGCCGGCATAGAAGCGGGCAATTGCTGCTGCTTCTGGATGCTGCTGGAAGTATGCTCGTTCGCCTTCGATCAGCACACGAGCGCGCTGCCGACCTAGCTCTGCCAGGCGCGCCGGTTGGAGTTGTTGCGCCCAATCGCCAAAGTCGATCACCGAGCGGGCTATCTGGCTGGTAAACGGGTACTGTTCGACCTGCAAAACGGCAGTGAATGTGATACCAACCGGCACTGCTTCAACTGTCATCGGCGAACCCTTGGGAAACACCCGCACCTGAGCCAACAACGGGTTCTGGCGAACCGGTTGAGTATCGCTCAGATGAACGGTGCGCATCACGTCGCGTAACAGATCGTGACTAACCCGCCTAGAATCGCCTTGCTTGCGTCCGTAAAAGATGTTGCGCTCGATGGCTGCTGCGGCCTTGCGCTTATCTTCTGCGTCGGCAAATTGCGCCAGCACCTGTGCCGCTCGCTTCGGTGCCAGCGCCCAGGCCAGAACGGTGCGGAGCGCACCCTTCAACGTTGATCCGGGGAGATACAGACGGTCGGCGGGGTCTTTCACGCAAGCCAGAATCTCGCTCATCTCACTTTTGACTTCGGGGCGCCCAGTGCAAGAGTAGCGGAGCAGACCCGGTACGGTACGCAGATCGTCAACTGTCAATAGCCTGGTTGTAAGCAAGTCGTTAAAACCACTGTTTTGGAGCAGCTCTGGCGGGACAACGATAGTGGTCGCTGCCGTTTCAAGACTGGCCCGTTCGGCCTTAAGGCGAGCCAGTTCCTCTTTAATTTTGTTCGCCTCGGCGATCAGGCGCTGCTCCATCTCTTGCGCCTTGCGTGGGTCTTTGGGCGGCGACGCCTCGAAACGTTTAATGTCTTCGATATTCTTTTGCTTCCGACGCTGGAGTCGCTCTTCACGCTCGGCCAAACGTGCCAGTTGTCGTTCGCGAGAAGGTTGACGTTCCAGCCAGCGTTGCAACACAAGATCGAGGACAGCATCACTGTTGAAGACGTAGGTTGTCTCGCGGTCGGCGTAGAAATCGACTTGCTCATACAACCGGCTCCCACTCAGCACACAGAGCGGGCTGAGGGTTTCGATCCGCAGTTGATACACCCGATTGATCGATGGCATAACGCTCCTCATTCCGTTGCTGCCGGTAAACCAATAGCCAGTGCCAGTCCGCTGCGGTAGATCGGGTGTGGCAGGTTCACATCCGGTCTCACATCAATGATCTGACCACGCGGCAAGACATTGGCGCAGGTCAGGACAGCGCCTTCGGCGATCATCATGATCGATTGCCGACGGTAGGTGGTGCCATCGGCAGCCAAGAACCAACCGCCAACGTTGACCAGTTGGTACGTCGAGGATTCATCGCGTACCAACGCCAGCTCATCCGGGGTAGGAATATAACGCGAGAGCAAGACAACACGCCGGTGAGGTTGCGGCAGATCGAGACTAAGCGGCGCACCGCGTTGCCACGTGAAGGCGCCATAGCCGTTAGTGCGCTTCCCCCCCAGGCCACTCTCACCGAGCAAGGTGAGCAGGCGCTCGAACACCGGCTGGGCTTGCGGATCGTCAAACATTACGCCCACACTCAAACCGGCGCCAGGCGAAAAGATAATACGACCGACTTCATAGTAGGCCGACGCCTGACTTAACCGATCCAGGGTTACTCGTGGTGTGGCGTCAATCTGCCAGAGCGGGGTTGCACTCAACCGCGCCCGCCAGGACTCTGTACTTTCGCTAGCGGCTGGTCGCCACGGCGATGGCAGGCGTCGCGCTTCTTCTTCACTCAGCCAGATTTTGCCTTGTTGCAGGATCAACGGAGAGTCGGACAATGTCTCACCTTTGCAGACGGCAACGAAGAGGGCCGGCGAGAGATAACGCAGCTTCTTGAGCTTCTTGCTGGCTACTGCGGCAGTATCGGGTAAATGCAGTAACGGACGTGGCAGCAACGGCAGATCACCGATCCGGGGAACAAGTGAGCTGTGGCGAAACGGTGGTTGCCCATTGAGAAACGGCGTAACCCAAACCGGTGCGCCATCAGGTGTACGTTGATCATCACTAAGTGCTGCCTGCGCCACCAGCGCTGCAAAGAACGAATCGGAGGCTAACGTCTCGCTCGTCTCTTCCAGACCGATCCCCTGCCGACCAAAGTGAAAGCTAAGCGTTGTCGCGCCAGGTGGTGGATTCAGGTGGTAGACGGTAAGTATCGTCGGCATAGAGCTTTCTCCGGAGAATGGCCACACCTACGCTGCGGCGAAATACTCTTGCAACTTGATCAGCAGCTCGTCTCGCTTCAGCTCAGGCAGGGTTGGCGCTTCCATTACGAGCGTCAGCTCATCGTACTGTCCGGCTTGAAGCCGACGAGCAAATATCTGAACATGACGCAGACGCACCTGACCATTGCCACGCGATCCCATCCCACCCAGGTAGTCATCTTCAAGATAAGTGAAGGCCTCGTAGAGTGAACCGAACAGATTGATAACATCGGCGAGCGTTTCACCATTCCCGACGTAGAGACTGTAGACCGCTTCTGCCGGCCCAAAGACAGTACCCGCTGGCACGCGCTCGATCTGGCGCGGTGTAGCCGCCGAAGTGACACGATCAATCGCGGCTTCCCACTTGATCTCGGTATACGGCAGATCGGTACGGAGCTGACGCAGTTCGCTTTCTGATTTGGCGGTCAGTGGCACATCCCGCATTATTAGGCGCGTCGGCACACTGATCGTTAGACTATGGTGATTGGGTAACGTACCAAACACGCCAGCAATCTGGTAGAAGCGACGGTACTCATCTTCGTTCGTTGGCACGTGGATATACACCCCTTCGTTGACTTTGAACGTCTGCGGTGCACCGTAGACCTTTTCCATCAGTGAACGCAGCTTGCCTTTCAACGAGGAGCCGGGAATATAGGGTTGATTGGTACGCGGATTACGAATAACCGGTTTATCAAGACCGCCAATCTCAAGCCCACCAGCGGCACCGCCGATGTGCAGACCGGTCAGCAATTCAATCTCAGCCCGCAACATGATCCGTCCGTGCAGGGTAACAGTGCGTGTGCTCATGGGATAGCCTCCTCAAGCATTAACTCGTCTTGCCACCGTAGCGACGGTGGTAGGCCAGAATCGCTTCAAACAGATCGACAAAGGTATGAAAGCGGCGAACATCATTCCCGATCAGGTCAATAGCCCGCGAGAGTGTGTCAACTAATGCCCGCAATGCGTTGTTGTTGCTGAAACGACCAATCTGATACGCCATCTTGGGCTTTAACATTAACAGTCGGCGCTGGACGTTCAGTGGCAGCGTCTCTTCCTCAAGGCCTACCTCTTGCTCGATTGAGCGTACTTCACCAAAGATATTGCGGATCTGTGAAGTGGTAAGTTTTCCACTGAGCTCTTTTCCCAACTCATCGGCCTTTTTTATCAACAACTGAATAGCTTCCGCCGACTCCTCGGTCATGATCTTTTTTAGATCATCTGCTGAAATAGGCTGAACCGATGGTGATTGATTATCCCTCTGACGATTCATAAAAACTCCTTTCACCAAGCATAAACCAATGCTACCTGTTACGATCACGACTGCGCAACAACAACTGTGCCCAGCGGGCAGCCAACCCGGCGGGGATGATAGTTCGCGCTATGATCCCCTCACTGCTCAGCAATCGTTCGCGCAGATCAACAATCTTCTGCTTGACCTCGTCTGATGAACGTTCGGCCAGGCGCGTGAACTGGTAAACACCCTGCCACACCCACGGGCCGACAGTCAGTTGTTCAAAACCGGCCCGGTTGTAGCGTGGACGGGCGTACAACGATAAACGTTGCACGGTCATGAGGAGGCTTCGCGGCGCACCCTGCTCGATTAACGCTACCAGTTCATCTTTTAAGCACGCAGCCAGAGCAAATTCCTGCCAGCTTAGCGTCTGACCTAAAAACGTGACCGCATCTTTGTTGCGACCATCGGGATGGGTGTAGCTCTTCGCTGCATCAAGCGCATTTCCGGCATCTTCAGCCGCCTGGTACAGCGGATACCCAGCCTGATGCAGAGTAATGCCCGCCGACACACTCACCGGTGGGATGCCGTCCGGGATGATGCCGGTTGTATAGCGAACAAAATCATCGCGGATTGTGTGAGCCAGTTCAGGTATCACATGCCACGAACCAACCAGAAACAGGTCATCGCCACCGCTGTACACGGCGTAGATGCCGCCTTCGGTTTGATTCATGCGCCGGCACAACTCGCCGACCCAACCCTCGAAAAAGCGGCTCAGCGCGCTACTCAGGGCTGCGGTCACAGCCAGGCTGGCCAGGCCGGCCGGTCGATCCAATCCCTTCCCAAAGAGATCGCCCAAATTGTCAACATCCATCCGCAATACAGCAATGCGGGCAACACCTTTGCTACGACGGGCAAGCACAGTGAAAGGAGCGACATCACCGGGCCGAAGCTCTTCATCCGACGGCTCGCGCAGGTCATCCTCTTGCAGGCGGTAGGCTTCGGTCACAGTATAGCGCGGCCCTACCGAAATAGCCTGCGCTGGTGAAGGTGGCGCTGCTTCATCATCAAGTGCCAGAATGCGGAAACGCCCCGCTCGGACTGGTGGCTGAGGAAGGAACTCATACTGCCAGCCCAGTTGCGTCGTCACCGCTCGCCATGTCTCGCCAGCGAGTGGTTCGGTAGCCATACCGACCTGCAACTTGTCGCGGGTGTCGGAAATGGTAACATCTACGACATATGTCTCGCCAGCGAGTGGTTCGGTAGCCGTACCGACCTGCAACAGTACCGCCCGCGTAAGCTGACGACCTAACTCGGCCAGGGATTCGCCCAGACGGTCATTAGTCTGTTCATCGTCACTTCGTGGCGACCGTGGCGGACGCGGCTGAAACATCTGCGCAAACTCATCAGGATCGAGCGCAGCGAACCGTCGCCGCTTATCGCGATCAATCGCCTGCGTCAATTCAATCCACGTCATATCGCTGTAAGTGTCAGGCGCAAAGGGTTGGGTTGCACCCAGAGCCAGATAGAGCAAACCGTGATGGGCTTTGAGCAATATCCTGCCAAGGTGCTTTCGCCAGCCTAGAACCTGATCGACGACGTGTCCCGGCACCACAACATAGAAGCGCCCGCCACCGGCGTAGAGCAGATTACAGAGCGGCATCCCACTCTCGCGCAACACATAGTTGGCACAAGCATCGGTCAGCAATTGCAAATAGAAAGAACGACCGCGTAACTGGCGGGCCGCCCCTTCTGCCGGGATACTGTAGAGAAACTCCTGCAAACCAGAAAGATCACCACCCACCAGTGCAATGCGGTGTTCGGGATCGGCCGTCTGCGCAGCGGCAACCGCTGCGTGCAGGCGGGCCAGGTCGTAGAGCGAGACAGCCGGTAATGGCGACGGCAAAGACCAGGCGTACCATTGCAAACCAAACAGCAAGCGTTCGACACGCTGTTCGGGATCATTGATCTGCCCAACCGCCTGCAAAACCTGCCGCAGATTATCGGCAAGCGCGTTATCCGGCTTCACCGGCTTGTCCTGCGGAAAGAGGGTATCTTCGTCACAACGTAGCATCGCCGGTTTCTGCCACTGCTGGCGCTGCTGGCTCGAACCAGTGCGTAGCTGAGTAAAAATGGTATCCAACGCATCGGGTAGCGAGGGCCACGTCGACTGAGGTGACTGCCCACAAAGCTGCCAGGCCGCTGCGGTCAGCGCTGGTGGTGCTGTTACCTGCTCACCGGTCGCTGCTGTCGTCCAGGCTTGCAATACCTGATAGGCGACATCAAACGGTTCGGTTGCTGTCATAGCGTTTGCTCCACTATCGTGAGATTGACCTCTACAGTATAAACCATAGTTAAGAATATCAGTAATTCTTCTTCACCTTTCACATCGTTTGCGATGATCGCCGGTTATTGTAGTTATCGTCGTCGCACCTAGTATAGCAAAAATTGCATTCACAAATGTGAAAATTGATCATGAAATTTTCGCGATTTTAAGAGGTATTGACCGTTTTGTGCATGCGGTTTCCTGATCTTCCACACAA
>Ga0209162_1000718_pt1 | contig 34977 bp, 33 predicted proteins | sample YNPNPMetaG_FD_187121 | JGI IMG/M metagenome (GOLD analysis project Ga0209162, IMG submission 187121) | Anoxygenic and chlorotrophic microbial mat microbial communities from Yellowstone National Park, USA - YNP NP MetaG (SPAdes) (version 2) ...
GTCCAGGGCCACGACGACGGCCAATTTCTCCTTGAGTTCTTTGAGCACATCGCCGAGATCGGGGTAGGTCCCCTGGCCCGCCGCCACAGTAAAGGGGACGATAGGCGAGGTGCTCACCACGGCCTTGGTCTGGGCATGGCAACGGTTCAAGGCCCTGAGGGCTTCCAAGGGTTCGAAGGCGACCAAGACATCCGCCTGGGCTTCCGCCACAATGGGGGCGCGAATGTCGCCTACCACCACGGACGATTCCACCACGCCGCCCCGCTGCGCCATGCCGTGAATTTCACTCATGGACGCCGACAACCCTTCCGCCAAAGCCGCTTCCCCCACCAAGCGGGTCGCCACAAGCGTCCCCTGTCCTCCCACTCCTGTAAAGAAAAGGCGCACACCCCGTCGGCGTGCTTCCTCATGCCGTCTTTCCACCGTTTCCTCCGTCGTTCCGTGTCGTCTCGGGGCCTGGCTCTGGAGCCTTCTTTCGGAAATCTTTCCCGACGCACGCGCCCTCATGGCAGAACTCTTTTAGGACGAAAGCTTTTTCGGCTTGATCCCGTCGCACAGTTGGGCGCACACCGAACAGCCGCTGCATAGCATCTCATTGATTTGCACGCATGAAGAACCCGCTTCGTCGGTGGACCAGACAAAGGCGGGGCATCCGAGTTGCACCAGATCATCCCGACAGGGACTGCAGTCGCCGCTCACAGAAAAGACCACCTTTTGCTTGGTGCCGAGCATACGGCGTTCGAAGAGAGGGCACGGCGATCGACTGATAAGGACCGAAACCCCGCCGTCTTTCATGCCGGCTTTGATGTCCCGGAGCACCTGTTGCGTTTTTTTCACTTGAAGGGGATTGACCACGGCCACAGTGCGGACGCCGCAGCCCCGCACGAGTGTTTCCACATCCACCTTGGGCTCCCGGGTTCCCTCGCGGCTCAGGCGCACGCCGGGATGGGGCTGATGGCCCGTCATGGCCGTGGTGCCGTTATCCAAAAGGACCAGGAGCAGATTGCGGTCGTGGGTCACGGCGTTGATCAGGCCCGTGATGCCGCTGTGAAAGAACGTGGAATCCCCGATGAAGGCCACCACGGGGCGGTCCAGCACGCGACTGAACCCTCCGGCCGTGGAAATGCTCGATCCCATGCAAATGAGAAAGTCGGCCATCTGAAGGGGAGGCAAAAGCCCCAAGGTGTAGCAGCCGATATCCGTCGGGTAGACGGCCTCTTCGCCAAAGACCTTCTTGACGCTGTAGAACGTGGCCCGATGCGGACATCCCGGGCATAGGTTTGGGGGGCGAGCTGGAAGGTTTTCCGGCACAGAGAAAATCTTCGGCGCCTCGTAGGCCACGCCGAAAAAGCGACTGATGGCCTCTTTGACCTTGACCGAATCCAATTCAAATGCTCTCGGTACCAACTCTTTGCCGGCGATTTTTCCTCGAAAGCCACTTTTCTGCGCCGCAACTCGCACGGCTTCTTCCATAAACGGTTCCAGTTCCTCCACCACCAAGACGGATTCCACACGGCTGAGAAAGTCCGCCACGAGCGTTTCCGGAAATGGGTGGGTCATGCCCAATTTCAGCACCCGGACCCGATCCGCCACCCCCAGTTCCTGAACGGCATCGGACACGTAGAGGGCGGAAACCCCGCTGGTGACAATCCCCCAGGGGCCTTCCCCTTCTTGCGTGTTGAACGGGCTCTTTTCCGCTTCCTCACGCAAGGCGCTCAGCTTTTCCAATAGCTTGAGGTGAAGCTTTCGGCCCACCATGGGCACAACGACCAGGTTGAAAGGATCCCTGGAAAACGTTCCTTTGGGGGTCCCTTGGGGAATTTCTCCCAAGGACACCGGCCCTCGGCAGTGGTTGACCCGTGTCGTCGTGCGCACGAGAACAGGCAGGCCGTGTTTTTCAGACAAAGTATAGGCGGCCGCGGTCATGTCCTTGGCTTCTTGCGGCGTTGCCGGCTCCAGCATAGGCACGCCGGCCATTTTGGCATAATAGCGGTTGTCCTGCTCGTTCTGGCTGGAGTGAAGTGACGGATCGTCGGCGGAGACGATGACCATTCCGGCCTTGACGCCCACATAGGCCAGGGTCATGAAGGCGTCGGAAGCCACGTTCAGGCCCACATGTTTCATGGAACAGAGGCTGCGCACGCCGCACTGGGCCGCTGCGCAGGCCGACTCCACGGACACTTTTTCGTTGACCGAATACTCCACTTCCGCCCCGATGTCCGGACCCAAGGCGGCGAAGCCGTCAATGATTTCCGAAGACGGCGTCCCGGGGTAGGCCGCCACGAACCGCACCCCGGATTCCAAAGCCCCGCGGATGATGGCTTCGTTGCCGAGAAGGAATTTCTTTTCACCTCGAGTCCCGGTAAGCAGTTCATGCATGTCGGCCGTCCTCCCCGTCAGTGCAATGGGCGTCGATGATCCACAAAGGGTTTCACTCTTCCGTTGATGCGCTCCAAAGAACCTCTTTCCACCAGCTTGATGCGCGGAACGATTCCAATGAAGTTGGCGACCTTCTGGCGCATTTCATCCACGAGCGTGCGCTGTTCCCGCATTTTGTCGAAAAAGAGCCTTTCCGTCACTTCAATCCAGATTTCCAACTGGTCCAAATTGCCCTGGCGGGTGACCACCACCTGATAAGTGGGCCTTTCCCCTTTGACCTGTTCCAGCACGTCCCCGATGCGTTCCGGAATGATATTAATCCCCTTGATGACCACGACGTCGTCACATCGGCCTTCGATGCGGGAGATGCGCCGGAAGGTACGGCCGCACGGACACGGTTCCTCAAGGAGTCGCGCCAGGTCGCCCGTTCGGTAGCGGATGACCGGAAAGGCTTCTTTGGTCAGCGTGGTGATCACCAGTTCTCCCAGCGCGCCGGGTTCACAGGGCGCTCCCGTCGCCGGATCCACGATTTCCACAAGGAAATGGTCTTCCTGCACATGCATGCCATTCTGTTCCAGGCATTCGCCAGCCACTCCGGGGCCCATGACCTCGCTGATCCCGTAGTTATCCGTCGCGGTGACAAAGAGCCTTTCTTGGATTTCCCGGCGCATGGCCTCCGTCCAAGGTTCTCCGGCGCAGACGGCGTGACGCAGGCTGAGCCGCTTGGGATCCACCCCCAGCTGCTCCATCTTGTCGGCAATAATGAGGGCGTAGGAGGGCGTGCAGACAAGGGCGGTGGTGCGAAAGTCCTGCATGATCTTGATCTGCCGTTCGGTGCGCCCGACCGATGTGGGAAGCACCGACGCGCCCAAGCGTTCCGCGCCGTAGTGAATGCCCAGACCGCCGGTGAGTAACCCGTAGGCGAAGGTCACTTGGATGACGTCGTCGTGGGTCAGCCCGGCCGAAGCGAGGATTCGCGCCACCAGCTGGGCCCAATTCTTGAGGTCCCGCTTCGTATAGCCCACGACCCTGGGGTTCACGGATGTGCCGGAAGACGAATGGACCCGAACCACCTCCCGCAAGGGGACGGCAAACATTTCATAAGGATAGCTGTTGCTCACGTCGTCTCGGGTCGTAAACGGGAGCCTTTTCAAGTCATCCAGGTCTCCCAGGTCGTTTTCCGGCACGAAGCCGATCTCCCGAAACATCTTGCGGTAGAACGCCACATGGCGATCCACTCGATTCAGGGTCGCCTGGAGTCGTTCCAGCTGCAACTGGCGGAGCTCTTCGACGCCCAGGCATTCTTTTTCCGGTTCCCAGATGGAAACCCCTTCCGGTTTCATGGCGGCCCCCTCAACGGATGGTCCCTGCATGATTTCCGAGAGACATCCCGCCCCTAGGCATCCCAAATGGGCTTGCCCCCTTTTCCCAAGTAAGCCCTCTGGACTTCTCGGTGGGCCAAAAGGTCCCGGCCTTCGCCTTGGAGCACGATTTTGCCGGTTTCCAGCACATAGCCGCGGTCTGCGATTTGCAAGGCCGCGCGGGCGTTCTGTTCAATGAGCAGGATGGTGCGCCCTTCACGTCGCAGTTCCAGGATAATGTCGAAGATTTCCCGGACAATCAAGGGGGCGAGTCCCATGGAGGGTTCATCGAGCAGGAGAAATCGGGGTCTCGCCATAAGGGCCCGGCATATGGCGAGCATCTGCTGTTCCCCGCCGCTAAGGGTACCCGCAAGCTGGCGCCGCCTCTGCCGAAGCACGGGAAACCGCTCCAGGAGCGCCTCCATGTCTCGGCGCAGTCCCTGGCGATCCTTGCGATGGATGAAGGCTCCCATTTCCAGGTTGGCTTCCACGGAAAGTGTGGCAAAGATTTGGCGTCCTTCGGGCACCAAGGAGATGCCGCGCCGGACGATGGCTTCCGGTGTCAGCCGAGTGAGATCGCTTTCTTCGAAAAGGACGGAGCCTTTGGCGGGTTTCATAAGCCCGCAGATGCTGTGGACCAGCGTGGTCTTGCCCGCTCCGTTGGCGCCGATCAGGGTGACGATTTCACCGGAGCGCACGTGCAGCGACACCCCTTTGAGGGCATGGATGTTGCCGTAGTAGGCATGAAGGCTTTTTATGGTCAGCACGACATCTCTTCCTTCTCCGAATCCGAAGAGCGCCCGTGCGGTCCACCGCCTCCATTTGCCCAGTCTTCGCCTAGATAAGCCTGGATCACGTCGGGATTGTCCTTGATTTCCGCCGGGGATCCGCAGGCAAGCACCTGACCGAAGTGGAGCACAAGGACGCGGTCCGAAATGTCCATCACCAGGTTCATGTCGTGTTCCACCAGAACGACGGTCACCCCTTTTTGTTGGATTCTCTTGAGCAATTCCCCCAATTCTTCCGTCTCCCGCGTGTTGAGGCCTCCGGCGGGTTCGTCCAAGAGGATCAAGACGGGGTCTGTCGCCAAGGCCCGGGCAATTTCCAAAATTTTCTGCTTGCCCAAGGGCAGAGCTCCGGCCGGCAGGTCCCGCTCCGCGCCGAGTCCCACGAAATCCAGCCAGGCTTCGGCGTCCGAGCGGATTCGGGCTTCCTCGGTGCGCATGAAGGGAAGCCGAAACCCCGAAGCCCAAAAACCAGCGCGGGTCCGTGCGTGGCGCCCCACCATGACGTTTTCTCGAACGCTCATGCGCGGGAATAGGGCCACGTGCTGAAAGGTGCGGGACATGCCCCGGCGGGCGATTTCATGCGGGGGTTTTCCCTGAACGGGTTCGCCCTGAAACACCACGCCGCCGGAAGAAGGTGTCAGAAGGCCGCTGACGCAGTTGAGCAACGTCGTCTTGCCGGCTCCGTTGGGCCCGATAACGGACTGAATGATCCCCCGGGGAATGCTGGCGGAAACTCCTTTGAGGGCCACCACGCCGCCGAAGTGCATGCGCACGTCGCGGAGTTCAAGAACGGGATCGGCAGAACGCACGGCATTCTCATCCATGGTTCACGACCCGTTATCCGAAGGGGTCGACACGGGGCGGGCCTTGCTGCGCACAAGGGCGTCCAGCCAGACCACCAGCCCTTGAGGGACAAAAAGGGCCATGACCAGAAGAATGCCGCCATAAACCAGGATTTCGAAATCGGCAAAAACCTGTAGCCATTCGTTGCCGATGAAGGTCAAAAGCACCGTGCCCACCAGAGCGCCCCAGAGGCTCTGCATGCCGCCGACCACGACCATCAAAACGAACCGCACGGACCACATGAGGTCGAAGGAGCCCGGCGAAAGGAAGGACACGTAATGCGCGTAAAGGCTTCCCCCCACAGAGGCCAGAACGGCGCTGTAGACGAAAACCTGCACCTTCAGGATCGAGACGGGAACGCCCATAGCTTCGGCGGCCTTCTCGTCGTCGTGGATGGCGCGCAGAGCCCTGCCGATGCGGGAATGCAGGACATGGCGGGAAAAAAGGAAGGCCGCAAGGACAAACGCCCAGACCAGGTAAAACCAGGCGGCATCTCCGGAAATTTTTCGGCCGGCACAACTCATCCCCGGAATGCCCCCAAGCCCCGACGGGCCGCCAGTCCAGTCCACTTCCTCGTTCATCACAATGTGCACGATGACCCCAAAGCCCAGCGTGGCCATGGCCAGATAGTGGCCTTTGAGCCGCAAGGCCGGAACCCCCACGATCCAGGCCACCGCGGCGGCGGCCCCGGCCGAAGCAAGCAAGGCCGCCCAAGGGTTCCAATGGAAATGGCCCGTGAGGATTCCCGACCCGTAGGCGCCGATGCCGAAAAAGGCGGCCTGAGCCAAGGAAATCTGGCCCGCAAAGCCCATGAGGAGGCTCAAACCGAGGGTCACCAGGCAGAAAATGCCGGCGAAAATCATGACGTCGATGTAATGGCCGAAGGACCGGGACATCCCGGCAATCCACGGAAAAACCGCCAAAAAAACCGTCAAGGCGATAAAGCTTGCCTTTTCGCGATGGGTCATGGCGCTCTCAGAACCTCTTGAGCCCAGCGGCTTCTTTGCTTCCGAAAAGACCTTCCGGCTTGAAAAACAGGGCCAGCATGAGAAGGACCAGGGCCACGGCGTCCTTGTACCCCGAAGAGACGTAGCCGGCGCACAGGGATTCGGCCAAACCCAGCACGATGCCGGCCACCAGGGCGCCGTAGAACTGGCCCAGGCCGCCGAGCACGGCGGCTCCGAAACCCTTGAGCCCCAAGAGGGCACCGCGATCGTATTCCATGAGGGTGATGGGGCAGATGGCCGCGCCGGCCACGGCCCCCACGGCGGCGCTCAACCCAAAGGACAAGAGCACCATGGTGCGCACCGGAATCCCCACCAAACGGGCAGCCTCGGCATTGTCCGCACAGGCCAGCATGGCCTTTCCGTAAAAGGATGTGCGGAAAAAAACCGTGAGCACACCCACGACCACGGCGCTGATCCCCAGAACCCACAGCGCCTGAGGCTGCACCGCCACGCCCTGCCAGAGAAACGCGCCGCTTCGGCTGAAGGCCGGCAATCGATAGGGATCCTTGCCCCAGGCCAACATGGCGCCGCCTTTGAGCAGGATGGAAAAGGCGATGGTGACGATGATCATGGAAAGGACCGTGGCATGCCTGGCCCGACGAATGACGTAGCGTTCCAGGAGCAGACCCGTGAGGCCCACCGTCGCCACGGCACAGAGCACAGCCGCCCCCAAGGGGAGGCCGCAGGTTTGGTAGTAGAAAACCCCAAACAGGCCGCCCAGCATGACGAATTCGCCTTGGGCGAAGTTGATGATTTCCGTCACGTTGTAGATGATGTTGTAGCCGAGGGCCACGAGGGCGTAGATGGCCCCGATGGTAACCCCCCCCAAAGCATATTGGAGCCAAGCCGCCCCGTGAAAGATATCCGCCATGAAGACGTATGTCCTTCCCTGTGCGTCTTCGGCGGGGGCGCTGGCGTGCAGGTCAGGGCCACGGCCCGCACTGCAGCGCCTCCGACCGAAAAGTTCCGGTTACCAGGGGGCGAGGGCCCAGTCGCCGTTTTTCACCACGACCATTTCCAAGTCGTCTTTGCTTAACCCGTTATGGTCCTGCGGGGAAAAGTTAAAGATGCCGTGTTGCCCCACAAACCCCTTGGTGTTTTCCAAAAAGTCGCGAATCTTCGCCGGATTCGGCCCCACGGCCTTGAGGGCCGCCACGGCCAGGTGCAGGGAATCCCACGCATGGCCGCCGAAAGAGGAGACCGGTTCGTTGTATTTCTTTTCATACGCCTGGGTGTAGGCCATGATCACCTTCTTTTGCGGTTGCGTGTCGGGAAGGAGCGGTCCCACGTTGACGCGCGCCAGCGGCAACAACACGCCTTCCGCCGCCCCGCCGGCCAGTTCGATGTTCTTGCGATTGCCGAACCCGTGGCTCTGGAACAAGGGGATGTTGTCCATCTTCAGATCCCGCCATCCTTTGACAGCCAGCACCTGGGTCGGCCCGACAGACCAGTTGACAATGGCTTCCACTTTAGCTTCCCGCATCTTGGTCAGCTGGGCCGTGAGGTCTGTATCTTTGGGGCCGTACCGCTCGTCGGCGAGCACGGTGATGCCATATTCGGCGGCGAGACGCAAGAGCTCCTCACGACCGCTGGCGCCGAAGCCCGTCGAAGCCGTCATGATGCCGATCTTGGTGATGCCCTTGGCCTTCATGTAATCATACATCTTGCCCACCACGTGCTTGTCCGATCCGGCCACTTTGAAGACCCAGCGGCGTTCCGAGACGGGTTCAACGATCTTGTAGCTGGCGGCACAGGAAATGAGGGGCACTTGAGCCTCTTCGGCGATGGGGGCGACGGCCAAACTGGCGTCGCTTTGTGTCGGGCCGATGATCACCGGCACCTGATCCGTTTTGATAAGCTTTTTGACCGCCAGGGTGCTCTTGGTCGCGTCGCTTTCATCGTCGTAGATGATGAGCTGCAAGGGATGCCCGTCGATCCCACCCTGGGCGTTGATTTCCTCGGCGATCATTTCCGCTGTCTTCTTCTCCGGTTCCCCGAGGAAGGAAGCCGTCCCCGTGATGGCAAAGACCGCCCCCACCTTGTACGGTTCCTTTCCCGCTTTGGCTCCCACCGGGTGAAAAATCCCGAGAGCCCAGGACAGCGCCGCGACCAGGCCCACAACACTGACAACCCATCGATGCTTCCCCTTCATACCGTCCTCCTCTTACGCTCAGGGTGAAAAAAAAGGGCCGTGGGAACATCCCACGACCCCAACAAAAAAGCCGTGGGCAAACCCTGCACTGCGGTCTGCCCACGGCCGACTTGGGGGATTGTCGGCGTCACCGACGGGCAGACCGCCTAAGGTAGCCGTAGCCGTAATCGTAAGAATCGCGTGAATATTTTCGGCCGTTCATGCCCGTTAAGTGCCCCGCACCGTTGGTCCGCATTCCTTTTTACCTTGTGGCATCCTCTTTACAAGCAGGCGAAAGGTCGTGTCAAGCCGAATCTGCAACGCTTTTTCGGCAGAAATCGCCCGCGGCGGCTTGAGAGACGGGCCGTCCGTTTGGGAAAAACTGCAGGCTTCCTCCTCCGGCGCAGGACGGGCGCAATTCTTTCGGGGACGCCTCGCGAATGTCTTTGATCTCAATGTGGAATTCGGCATAGGTACCCGCCCCCGGCCGGTTGAAGTCCGCCACGATGACGTCGTCGCGCACATCCCGCACGAGAAATTCCACGAGGGACCGATTGCGCATCTCTCGGTAGACGCGGCCCGGTTTCAGCCGCTCCGGCTTGTAGTCGCTTCGTGGCAATTCCCGAACCAGTTCGGGGTCGTACGGGCCGAAGATTTCTTCCGGGGGAACATAGACCGACACGTGATCGCCCACTTTTTTGTTCATGAGCGCCGCTTCCACCGAAGGATACTGCACATCCACGCCGTAGATAAAGGTGCAGCTTCCCGGAGGCGCTTCGGTGACCGCCCCGTCGGGCGATGTGGTTTTAAGAGTGAAATCGATGGTCACTTTCATGCACGGTTTAACTTGCAATGCGTCCGCCATTTCTGAAGCTCCTTTGTGTCGTGCGCCCTGAGGCCGTCCTTATTATTCGTTGGAGATCTTTTAAGGCTCACGGAGCGCTTTGTCGAGCCGCCGCTGCATCGGGAAGAGTTCGCTGTTTTTTCTTGTCTTCCCTTTTTGCCTGCTATAGGGAATGAGGCGCTTTCGAAGGCCCTCTTCCGTTGGCACCCCACGGAAGGGAGAGACTTCGCAGGATCGGAAATTCTTTTTCACACGACTTCTGAAGGAGGCCCTTCGGTTCATGGAACCGTTCGTTTGGCCTGAACTCAACGTCCTCCCCGGCATTGTCCACGCGGTTTTCACTCGACACGGCGGCGTGAGCCGCCCCCCCTACGCCACACTCAACACCGCCCTCAGCAACGGGGACGATCCAAACGCGGTTTCCGAAAATCTTCGGCGCATCGCCTCCTGGCTCGGCGTGCCCATTTTAGTGGCCGTGCCCCAGGTGCATGGAACGCACGTCGTGGTCGTCGATGAAGAACTTCTGCACGCTGCATCCCGTCCGTTGGACAACGGCTGTCCTCTTGTGCTTGGGCCCCGGGCCGACGCCTTGGTCACCGCGTGTCGCGGCGTGGGCCTGATGATCAAAATCGCCGACTGCCAAGCGGTCTTCCTTGTGGACCCAGTGCGGCGTGTCGTCGCCAACGTCCATTGCGGGTGGCGGGGAAGCGTGCGAAACATTCTCGCCGCCACGGTTGACGTCATGCGGGTGCGTTTCGGCACAGACCCGGCGGACCTAATTGCCACCGTCAGCCCGTCCCTGGGCCCGTGCTGCGCCGAATTCCGCCATTATGAAAACGAAATTCCCCGCAGTCTGTGGTCTTTCCAGGTGCGCCCCACGTATTTTGATTTTTGGGCCATCAGCCGCCACCAGCTGAGGGCATGCGGCGTGCGCTCGGAAAACATCCACACGGCGGGGGAGTGCACCGTCTGCCGTCGCGACAAGTATTTCAGTTACCGTGGAGAAAAGACGACGGGCCGCATGGCGGCTGTCGTAGCTCTCGCCTGATTTCAGCAAAGGACCGGTCGCGTGCCCAGGGTTCAAGAAAAAGCAAAGATTTTGGAAACCCACCGAGAAGCGGAGGGAATTCATCGGCTGGTATTGTACGCGCCACGCATCGTGCCGACGGCGCGGCCGGGTCAATTCGTCATGATCCGCGTCGCTTCGGAAGGCTCCGATCCCTTGCTGGCCCGACCCTTTTCCTTTCATCGTCTTCACAAAGAGGACGGCCTTTTCGAGATTCTGCTTCGGGTAGTCGGCACGGGCACCCGTATCCTTTCGCAGCGCCCCGCAGGAAGCGTTCTGGATGTGGTCGGCCCCTTGGGGCGCGGGTTCAGCCTGCCGTCCGGGCCCCATGAGACGGTGGTTTTCGTTGCCGGTGGTATCGGCATCGCCCCCCTCTGGGCGCTCTTGGACGAACTGACGGCCAAAACCCACAGAAACCGGCCGGAACATCTCCATGTGTTCTACGGGGCCCGAACGCGTGCGGAACTGGTTCCCCTGAACCCCTTGAAACGCCTCGGGGTTCACCTGGTGGTCTCCACCGACGACGGGTCGAGCGGCGAAGCGGGAACGGTTGTGGAAGCGCTCAGGCGCCGCTACGAAGGCGATTCGGGGCTTCCGGATCGCGTCTACGCCTGCGGGTCACTGCCCATGCAGGTTAGCCTGACACGATGGGCTTCCGGGCGGAATCTTCCTGTGGAAATGTCTTTGGAATCCATGATGGCGTGCGGAATCGGCGCCTGCCTGGGGTGCGCACTTCCCGCCGTGGATCCTGACGACCCGCAGGCGGAACGTTACGTCCACGTGTGTCAAGACGGTCCAGTTTTTGATCCGAGAAGGATACGATGGGACAGAATCCAACCGATCATGGCTCGGCCCCTGACCTCCGCGTCACTCTAGGGCCGCTGCAGCTCGCCAACCCCGTGCTCACGGCGTCGGGAACCTTCGGCTACGGGCTGGAATTCGCCGACTTCGTGGATCTTTCGCGCCTCGGCGGCATCGTGGTTAAAGGAATTTCTCTCAAACCTCGCCCCGGCAATCCACCGCCGCGGCTGGCCGAAACCCCATCGGGCATGCTCAACGCCATCGGCTTGGAAAACGTGGGCGTGGAAAAATTCCTCACGGACAAACTCCCATCGCTTCTCAAGCGCGGCGCTGTCGTCATCGTCAATATCTTGGGAAACACAGTGGAAGAATACGCCGAACTGGCCCGCATCCTTTCGAGTGCTTCGGGGATAGCCGCGCTGGAAATCAACATTAGCTGCCCAAACGTGAAAGAAGGCGGGATGGCCTTCGGCACCGACGCGCGCATGGCGGCAGCGGTGGTGGCCGCCGTGCGGGCAAACACTCCGCTGCCCCTCATCACCAAGCTCAGCCCCAACGTGACCTCCATCGCCGACATCGCCCGAGCGGTGGTGGAGGCCGGCTCGGACATTCTCTCGTGCATCAACACGGTGGCCGCCATGGCCGTGGACCCTTTCAGCCGACGCCCCAAGCTGGCCAACGTGGTGGGAGGCCTTTCCGGGCCGGCCGTCAAGCCCATCGCCGTGCGCTGCGTCTATGAAACGGTCCGGGCCGTATCCTGCCCCGTCATCGGCATCGGCGGCATCCAAACGGCCTTGGACGCCTTAGAATTCCTTGTCGTGGGGGCGTCGGCCGTCCAGGTGGGGACCGCCAACCTGGTGCGCCCTACATCCAGCCTGGAAATCGTGGACGGCATCGAAAGGTTTTTGCGCCGGCAAGGCTTGGCCGCCGTTACCGACTACATCGGCACCCTGGACACCCAGTGCCGATTCCCCTTTGCTGAGGAACGCTGCCCTGTGGAGACCGTGTGAATTTTTTGCGTTCCTGGGCGACTTCGCCGGCTTTGAGTGTTAGGGTTTGCTGCCTTGGGGTGTTGGGGTTCGCTACGCCCACCCCAACCGACATCCTTCTAGCCCCGGAGGGGCCTCGCATCCCTACCCATTGTGCCGACCCTGGCCACCATGTGCGGATCATCGCGCGAAAGGAACATGGGCTTCCGGCGATGTTTTTGCCCCGAAGGGGCAGGGGATTCCAGCCCAGGGCGAAGCCCTGGGTCGGAGGGCGGTGAACACCCCACCCTCCAGCCCCGGAGGGGCGTCACACCCCTACCCAGGGATTGTCCAGGGTTTGCTCCTGGCCCAGGCGCGTTCGGCGGCTCCTCACTCCGGGTTTCAGGTGGCACCCAGGGCACCGGGGCGCTTCACCCATGCGGGGAACCCGTGGGGGGCGTTTTGAAGGAGCCCCTTCACGGACGCGCGAACCGGTTCCCTTCCGCACGGCACTGGGCAAGCCGTTCCGGGTCTTTTTCCACATCCTTTTTCCCTTCCAGTTCCCGGAAACACAGTTCCCCGATCATTTCGCCCCCAAGGGCATCCATGAAATAGGTGAAGGTCAGCCGAGCGCAGTCGAAAAGGCGCTTGCCCCGCGTCGCCGCGGCGCTCAAAAGAAATCCCCGCTTGCCATGGGAACCCTTCGACGCCGCTGCGTGCCGAGCGTCCGCTTCGTTCAGCATCTTTTTCATGAACAGGGCTTGACACCGATCGATCAGGAGCTTCACCTGGCCGGTGACATTGTAAAAGTACACGGGGGAGGCCAAAACGATGCCATCCGCCTGCTCCAGCAAAGGGTAGACATGCTGCATGTCGTCCTGGACCACACATTGGCCCGTCTCGTCGCAGCCGCCGCACCCGATACAGCCCTGCAGGCTGAGCTTCCTCACGTAAACCGTATCCACCCACACTCCCGCCTCCCGCGCTCCGTCCAGGAAAGCGTCCAGCATTTTGTCCGTATTGCCATTTGGCCGCGGCGATCCGTAAATCCCCACAATGCGCATGGAAACTCCTTTCGCGAAAAACCTTCGTGATTGAAAGCACGTACGAGCCTGTGCTATAGAGCCTCTCGTCTTGGGCCGTGTGTGTCAAGTCCCATAACTCCCGCCACTTTCAAAGCCAAGGAGGAAAGCCATGTGGAAGAGCAAGTCTTTTTCGGTTTTCTTGAGTTTCATAGCCGTCGTGGGGTGCGTGTCCGCCGCGTGGGCGGCAGACACGATTAAAATCGGATTCAACATTCCTCTGACCGGCGACATCCCCAAGGTGGGGGAAGGATCCAAGTACGCGGCGGAAATCCTCTTGGCCGAAGTGAACGCGGCCGGCGGCATCAAAGTCGGGGACAAGACATATAAACTGCAATTCATCTACGAAGATAACGAATCCAAGGCGGAATCGGCTACCGCCGCCGCGCTGAAACTTATCACCCAGGACCAGGTTCTGGCCGTCATCGGCCCTCAGGCCAGCAAACAGGCCATTCCCGCCGGGGAAGTGTGCAATTCCTATAAGACGCCCATGATCTCGCCCTGGTCCACCAACCCCCAGACAACCAAAGACCGACCGTATGTGTTCCGCGCCTGCTTCTTGGATCCGTTCCAGGGTCCTGTGGCCGCAAAATTTGCCACAGAAGAGTTCAAAGCCAAAAAGGCGGCCGTCCTCTACGACATCGCCAGCGACTATCCCAAAGGACTGGCCGAGTATTTCAAGGAAGCCTTTGAAAAGATTCACGGCGCCGGCTCAGTGGTGGCCTTTGAAACCTTCACCACCAAGGACCGGGATTTCAGCGCCCAGCTGACCAACATCATCAAATCAGGCGCCGACGTGCTCTTTACGCCCCAATACTACGACGAAGTGCCCTTGATCGTGAAGCAGGCCCACCAGCTCGGCTGGAAAAAACCCATCATGGGCAGCGACAGCTGGGGTTCGGCGGAACTCATGAAGCTGTGCGGTGACGACTGCAAGGGCCTCTTCTTCACCACCCACTACGCCGCGGCGGGAGCCAAGGGGGCGACCAAGGAATTCATCGACAAGTACAACGCCAAGTACGGCTATGTGCCCGATGACGTGGCGGCCCTCACGTGGGACGCGATCCGGCTGCTCCTTCAGGCCATCCAGAACACGGGCGGGCTCACCGGCAACCTGGATAAGGACCGGGAAAACGTGAAGAACGCCTTGGCCCAGATCAAAGACTTTGACGGCATCACCGGAAAGATGACCTTCACGCCCGAAGGTGATCCCATCAAATGCGCCGTTGTCGTGAAGATCAGCGATAAGGGCGAATTCGAATTCTACAAGTCCGTGTGCCCGTAATGGGAACGGCGAGAAGACGTTCCTGAACGCCACAGGATCGGTTCCGCTTTCGGCGCATGGGGAATCTGCCCCTTCGTGGAAACGCCGAATCCGGAGAGGGGCACGGAACGCCGCGCCCCACACAGCCCCATCCCGAGGCGTCTGGGACCGCTCATGTTAGGGGAACGGGATTCTCGTGGACACTCTCTTTCAAAACATCCTCAACGCACTGCAGTGGGGGAGCTTTTACGCCCTGATCGCTTTGGGTTACACCCTGGTCTACGGCGTTCTGCTCCTGATCAATTTCGCCCACGGCGACATTTTCATGGTCGGGGCTTACATCGGCTTTTTCGTCGCCCATTTCCTCCTCGGCACCTATGCCTTCAAGCTCCCCACGGCCCTTTCGCCCCCTCTGATCTTTGTGCTAACCATCCTGGCCACCATGGCGCTCACGGCCCTCGTCGGCGTGACCTTGGAACGGGTGGCCTACCGCCCGTTGCGCCGTCGGGGGGCCCCACGCCTTTACGTGGTCATCACCGCCCTCATGTGCGGCCTTCTTCTGGAAAACGGCAACCTAGCCCTTCTGGGTGCCAGCCGCCGCAGCTTCCCCACGCTCATTCCCCCCACGGTCTACGACCTGGGCGGCGTGCTGGTCACCAATGTGAAAATCCTCGTCATCATCGCGACGATCGTGGTGTTTTTCTTCCTGGAAACCGTGGTGCGAAAAACCAAGCTGGGCATGGCCATGCGAGCCATCTCCTATGATCGCATGGCGGTGCCCCTCATGGGCATCCCCGTGGATCGGGTCATTGTCTTCACCTTTGTCCTGGGTTCTTCCATGGCCGCTCTGGGCGGTGTCCTTTTCGCCTCGGCCTATCCGGTCCTGGAACCTTACATGGGGGCGCTCATTGGCTGGAAGGCCTTCATCGCGGCCGTCATCGGCGGGATCGGCGAAATCCGCGGAGCGTTCGTCGGCGGCTTTCTTTTGGGTTTTGTGGAAATTTTCGTCGCCGCCTTCTTCCCTTCCACGCTGCGCGACCTGATCGCCTTCAGCATCCTTTTGGTCTTCTTGAGCTTCCGGCCCACAGGCTTCTTCGGGGTCGCCCGGGCCACCAAGATCTAGCGGCAGGACAAGAGCATGCGACGTCATCTCGGACTGTGGCTTTACCTCGCGTTTTCCCTCGTCATCCTGGCAGTCTGCCATTACCAGGCTCTCACCGCCTACGCCCAGCTCGTCCTCATGTTCATCGGGATCAACATCATCCTCTCCAGTTCCCTGAACCTCATCAACGGATACATGGGGGAATTTTCCTGCGGCCATGCCGGATTCATGGCCGTCGGGGCGTATGTGTCATCCATTTTGAACGTGTGGCTCTTCACCTCCCACAAGGTGTTCGGCCCACCCGTCTTGTCCCCGTCGAGCGCCGTCTATCTCTTCCCGGTGACGCTCCTTGCCGGAGCGTGCGCCGCCGCCTTGGCTGGCCTCCTTGTGGCTTTTCCGTCTTTTCGCACCCGGGGAGACTACTTGGCCATCATCACTTTGGCCGTCAACTACATCGTCAAGAGTTCCGTGGAAAACATCCAGGTCATCGGCGGGGCGCGCGGGTTCATGGGAATGCGCAAGGTTATCGAAGAAATGGAGGCGGTGTGGCGCATTCCCTGGATCATGTTTTGGATTCTGGTCTTTACCGGCCTGACCGTATGGGTGTTGCACCGGTTCGTGTCATCCTCCTACGGCAAGGGCATTGTGGCCATTCGAGACGATGAAATTGCTGCGGAAATCATGGGTGTGGACACGCGCCGCATGAAGGTGGCCGCCTTCATGCTTTCCTCGGGCATGGCGGGTCTTGCGGGCGGCCTTTTCGCCCACATTCTCGGCTACATCAACCCCGGAACCTTCACCATCATGAAGTCGACGGAAGTCATGGTCATGGTTTACTTGGGCGGCATGGGGTCTTTGAGCGGTTCCGTGCTGAGCGCCGTGGTGTTCACGCTCATCCTGGAAGTCCTGCGACCGCTGCAGGTGATCAAATGGGTCGTCATCCCCCTGCTGCTCATCCTGCTCATGCTGCTTCGGCCGGAGGGCATTATGGGCAACCGGGAACTGACCGACGTGTTTCCTGGGCTGCACCGGTGGTTTTCGGCGCACAAGGGGGTGTAGATGGCCCTGCTGGAAATTCGCAAACTCACCCACTACTTCGGCGGCCTTCGGGCTGTGGCCAATTTCAACCTGCGCCTTGAAGGCGGGGAACTCCTGGGGTTGATCGGGCCCAACGGTGCCGGGAAGACCACCGTGTTCAATCTCGTCTGCGGGTTCTACAAGCCCACGGAAGGAGAAATCCTCTTGCAGGGAAAAGACATCGCGGGGCTTCGCCCTCATGCCGTCACGGCCATGGGTGTTGCTCGAACTTTTCAAAACATCCGCCTCTGGAACACGCTGACCGTTTTTGACAATCTATGCATCGCCCAGCATTTTCGGCTGGGCTACAGTCTGACTGACGTCATCTTTCAGACCGGTCGTTTCACCACCCGGGAACGGCACGTGCGCCGCACCGCGGAAGAACTCTTGGAAATCTTGGGGCTTCGTCACTACGCCGGCGAATACCCCGGAAACCTCCCCTACGGCATGCAGCGCCGATTGGAAATCGCCCGCGCTCTGGCCACTCAGCCTAAGCTGCTCTTGCTGGATGAGCCGGCCGCCGGAATGAATCCCGGCGAAATCGACCAGCTGGTGGAAACCATCCGCTGGATTCGGGAATCGTTCGCGTTGACGGTGTGGTTGATCGAACACCACATGAGGGTGGTGATGAGTGTGTGCGAACGGGTGCAGGTGCTGGATTTCGGCGAAACCATCGCCGACGGCCCGCCCGAGGCCATCAAGCGGAACCCGCGGGTGATTCAGGCCTATCTTGGGAGTGAAGAACTGAGCCATGCTTGAAGTGACGGACCTGCACGTGCGCTATGGAAGCATCGAAGCCCTCCACGGTATCTCCTTCACCGTGCGGGAAGGGGAAATGGTGGCTTTGCTCGGGGCCAACGGCGCAGGGAAAACCACAACCCTGTGCAGCATTATGCGCTTGCCGCCTCCCGATGGGCCTGTCGTGACGAAAGGAAGCCTACGCTTTCGCGGAATCGACCTGCTCACCGTGCCGCCCCACGACGTGGTGGCCAGGCATGGCATCGGCCTCGTTCCAGAAGGCCGCCACATCTTCGGCAACCTCACCGTGATGGAAAACCTTCACATCGCCACCTATGCCCGAAAAGATACGGCGGCCATTAAGAAGGACTTGGATCGGGTTTTCGCCCTCTTTCCCCGGCTGGCGGATCGAAAAACCCAAAGGGCGGACACCCTGAGCGGAGGGGAGCAGCAGATGCTCGCCATGGGCCGGGCCTTTATGAGCGGCGTGCGATGGATTCTTCTAGACGAGCCGTCCATGGGCCTGTCGCCTTTGCTTATGCAGGAACTGTTCCGGGTCCTCAAGGAACTGAACGAAACGGGCACCACCATCCTCGTCGTGGAACAAAACGCCCATCTAGCCCTGCGCTACGCCCATCGGGCTTATGTGCTGGAGACGGGGCGGATCGTCATGGAGGGACCGGCCCGGGAACTGGCCCAGGACCCCGAAATCAAGAAAGCCTATCTCGGATGACCCAGGAGAAGGGCCCATGAAAATCCTCATCTGCGACGGCATGCACGCCTCGGGATTGGCCATCTTGCGCGCCGACCCGGACATCACTGTGGCCGCCCCGGATCAGCCCAGCCTCGAAGAGATCCGGGACCTTCTGCCCGACTGCGACGCCATGGTGGTGCGAAGCCGCACCAAGGTCACCGAAGCCCTTCTGGACCACGCCCCGCGGCTCAAAGTCATCGGCCGGGCCGGCACCGGCGTGGACAATATCGATGTGGCGGCGGCGAGCGCTCGAGGCATCCTGGTGATGAACACGCCCGGAGCCAACGCCATGGCGGCCGCCGAACACACCATGGCGCTCATGCTCGCCCTGGCCCGCCACGTGCCCCAGGCGACCCAGTCCATGCGCGAAGGCCGCTGGGAGAAAAAACGGTTCATGGGGACGGAACTCTACCAGCAGACGCTGGGAATCGTCGGGCTGGGTAAGATCGGCACCATCGTGGCCGATCGGGCTCTGGGCTTCAAAATGAACGTCCTTGCCCACGACCCGCACATTACGCCGGAAACTGCGGCCATCCTGGGTACCGAATGGGTGGACCTGGACGAACTGTGGCGTCGCTCCAACTTCATCACCCTTCATACGCCTCTGACGCCCGAGACTCGGAACCTCATCAACCGGGAAACCCTCGCCAAAATGAAGCGGGGGGTTCGAATCATCAACTGCGCCCGAGGCGGCCTCATCGATGAAGAAGCCCTGTATGACGCGATCGTCTCCGGGCACGTGGCCGGAGCGGCTCTGGACGTTTTCGCCAAGGAACCGCCGGAAGGAAACCCACTGCTGTCCCTCCCCAACGTCATCTTCACACCACACCTGGGAGCTTCCAGCTACCAGGCCCAGGAAAATGTCTCCAAGGCCATCGCTGTCCAGATCCTGGACTACCTCAAGAGGGGCATCATTCGCAATGCGGTGAACTTCCCTTCCATTAGCGCCCGCGAATACGAGCGCATCCGCCCGTACATGATCCTAGCCGAACGACTCGGACACCTCCACGGCCAGCTCTGCACACCCATCGAACGGGTCGAAATCGAATACAGCGGCCCGGAACTGGAGGAACTGCCCTTGGATCCCTTGACCCAAAGCATCGCCAAGGGACTTTTGGATCCCATTCTGGCGGAAAAGGTCAACCTGGTCAACGCTCCCATGCTGCTTCGGGAGCGCAAAATCCAGCTGACCGCCACGCGAACGTCCGAAACCCGCGGCTATACGGGCCTCATTCGAGTCACGGTGGAAAGCAAAGGGCAGAAGCGATCGGCCACGGGAGCCGTTTTCCCCGGAAACGAAATCCGCCTCATTCGGCTGAATACATACAGGCTTGAAGCGGAACTGGAAGGCATCAACCTCATCGTGCAAAACAAGGACACTCCGGGGGTCATCGGCTTCATCGGAACAACGCTGGGGAATTTCCGCGTCAACATCGCTAACATGCACCTGAGCCGCACCCCTGAACGGGACAAGGCCATCGCCATCATTCGCATCGACAGCGAAGCGCCCGAAGAGGCTTTGAGCGTGCTTCGCGCCAACCCCACCATCCTTTCCGTGGAGCAGGTGCGGCTGTAAAGGGCCAAAAAAGAACCTGCCCGGCCGGAGGGGGGAGCCGGGCAGGCCAAGGAGGGGTTAGGAGAAGGCGACATCGCGTCAGCCTACCTGACCAAAGAATAACGATGCCCTGAAGGGAATTCAACCCCCCATCCCCACATGTTTTGTGACATGTGCGTGGCAGAAGCCAAAAGAAGGGGGGCTTTTCAGGGCCTCCTCGGGCCCTGGAGTTTCACAGATCCACGCGGTGAACCCAGCCGAAGGGATCGTCCTTTTCGCCGTACTGGATCCCGGTGATTTCATCGTAAAAACGCCGCGACCATTCCCCCACGCCACCGTCGGCCACCTTATACGTCCTATCCCGGAAGCAGACTTCGCCCACAGGGGAAATGACGGCCGCCGTCCCCGTGCCGAACATTTCTTTCATGGCTCGGGATGCGATGGCGTCGATCACTTCGTCGATGGTGATGGGTCGTTCGTGCACCGTCAGGCCCCAATGCTTGGCCAGATGGATGACCGAATCGCGGGTCACCCCAGGCAGGATGGATCCGCCCAAAGGCGGGGTCACCAGTTCGTCCTTGATGAGGAAGAAAATGTTCATGGTGCCCACTTCTTCCACGTAGCGCCGCTCCACGGCATCCAGCCACAGCACTTGAGTGTAGCCTTTCTTCTTGGCCACTTCCTGAGCGTAGAGGCTTGCTGCGTAGTTGGCCATGGTCTTGGCTTCCCCGACCCCGCCCCGGACAGCCCGCACATACTCGTCGGTGACATAAATCTTCACCGGGTTAAACCCTTCCGGATAATAAGCGCCCACGGGCCCCGTGATGACGTAGTGGATATATTCCACCGCCGGGCGCACCCCCAGGTGGGGTTCGGAAGCGATCATGGTGGGGCGGATATACAGGGATGCCCCTTTGCTCCGCGGCACCCAGTCCGCATCAAGGCGCACCAGAGTTTCAATGGCCTGAAGATGGAAGCGGGCGTCCACTTCCGGCATGCACATGCGCCGCGCGGACCGATTGAAGCGGTTCATGTTTTCCAGAGGGCGAAACAGGTGGATGCGTCCGTCGGGGCATCGATACGCCTTGAGTCCCTCGAAGATGCCCTGACCGTAGTGCAGCACCATGGCCGCGGGATCCAGGAACAACGGACCGTAAGGGACGATCCGCGCGTTCGCCCAGCCGTCACCCGTCTTGTAATCCATGACGAACATGTGGTCGGTAAAGATTTTGCCGAAAACCAAACCCGCATCCGCCGGCCGCTCTTTTCTGTGCCCCGGCGCCACAGTATGAATGGCGATCTCCATGGAATCCCTCCCCCACGTTGCCTAAAAACCGCTTCCGCCGCAAAGCCCCGAGCCCCGCGCCCGGAGCCCGAACCCTCTAGTGCGTCAGGATCTTGCTCAAAAACAACCGAGTCCGCTCGTTCTGCGGGTTGGAAAAGAACTCTTCCGGAGGGGCACTTTCGATGAGGCGCCCTTCGTCCATGAACACCACACGGTGGGCCACCTCCCGGGCGAACCCCATTTCATGGGTGACCACGACCATGGTCATCCCTTCTTTGGCCAAATTCTTCATGACATCCAAGACTTCGTTGATCATCTCCGGGTCTAGGGCCGATGTGGGCTCATCGAAAAGCATAATCTTTGGCCTCATGGCCAAACCGCGGGCGATGGCCACCCGCTGCTGCTGCCCGCCGGAAAGTTGGGCCGGATAGTGGTGCGCCTTTTCACGGATGCCCACCTTATCCAAAATTTCCAGGGCGATGTCCTCGGCTTCCCGGCGGGACATCCTGCGCACCTTTATGGGCGCCAGAGTAATGTTTTCCAGGGCCGTCATGTGTGGGTACAGGTTGAATTGCTGGAAAACGAAGCCGATTTCCGCCCGAAGCTTGGTGATGTCCGTTTTGGGATCGCTCAGATCCATGCCGTCCACCACGATGGTGCCCTTCTGAATGGGTTCCAGCTTGTTGATGCACCGGATCATAGTGCTTTTCCCGGACCCGCTTGGCCCGCACACAACCACCACTTCCCCGGGGTTCACCGTAAAGTCGATATCCTTGAGCACGTGCAAGGGCCCGAACCACTTGTTCACGCCCCGAAAAAGAATCATGGGCATTCCCGGTTCCACCGCTGAAGCCGCCTCTTTCATGGTCCGCACACCCGCTTTTTTCGGTTTCCCTTTCAGTTCACCATACGCCACCGAGGGCCGCTCTGCAAGAATCGAAAATCCCCTTCCAGACGAAAACCGAAGGCGCCTTCCGTGGATCATCGAAATTACCTATTTGACACATGGGCCGATGCGGTCGTAAGAGCCAACCGCCATAGCGGATTCGAGTGCGCTGATAAGGACTTCGGTTTTCGGGGGCAACGGCGCTGGGCGCCCCGCGGGCTGCAAACCCGTCGGCCCGGTCTCATCAACCGGGAGGAGGTTCGATTCCCCTTGCCCCCTCCAGTCGGGAGCACCCCCCATGTCCAAGGCCCATGGGTATGAGCCCAAAATCCTACTTTACTGCTGTCAATGGTGCTCTTATACGGCGGCGGATCTTGCCGGTGCCATGCGCTTAGCCTATCCGCCGAACATTTACATCGTTCGCGTGCCTTGTACGGGACGCGTCGATGTGCTGCATCTTCTGAAGCCTTTGGAAGAGGGAGCGGACGCGGTCTATGTCTCCGGTTGTCTTCCGGGGGAGTGCCACTATGTTTCCGGCAACCTCAAGGCCGCCAAGCGGGTCGCTCGAGTGCAGAAGCTTTTGGAAGAACTCGGCGTGGAACCGGATCGCGTCGGCATGGTTTATAACTCCGCCTCCATGGGACCGCAGTTCGCTCAATGCTGTCGCGATCTGACCGATCGCATTCGGGCTCTGGGTCCCTTGTATCTGTCCCAACCAAGGACCAGCGTTGAAAAGCATGCCGCTTCTCAATGAGGCCTTCCTCACCAGCGGGAAACTTCTCGTGGGCGGTTCGGGGCGTCAACGTTTCGAAAGCGACGACTGATGGGCGATGTGATCTCCCTCCACCACTTCAAGAGCCGCAGGATGGCCGAGCGAGCTTTCCGGTTGTGGCGCCGGTTCTTTCCCGGAGAAGGCTTATGGAACGAAGGCACCGCCTGGAAGGATCTTCCCGGAGCGGTGCTCCTCGCTTTCGCCTCGGAAAGCGACCAAGCCCAAACGGCTCTTTACGACTTCATTATGGTCTGTCAAGGATTGGGACACGGCGGAGCCTTTGAGTCCCAAGACCTGGACACCCTGTGCCGTCTTCTCAACGGCTATTTTTACCTCATCGACCAAGCCCGGTTCGAAGTCATGGCTCGGCTGGGCTGGGTGGAGCGACCCGCCGCTGCGGAAAAACCGCTCCTTCAGGCAGCATGCGACCCAAGCATTTACGAGACCGCGGCGCTCGCCGAAACGCCGGCCCCACGCCCGGCCCATCCCGGCTACGAAGAGGACCGCTTGGGAATCGGAATGGAACGGCCCGTGCTCGTCCGCAAAGCAGTGCCGGAAGCCATGCGCCGCTTTCGTGAAACGTTGGCCCCCCAAACCGTTTGCTGAGTCGCAGAAAGGACACCCATGAGTCCCTCGTGCCTTATCGGCATCGCCGGTCATGTGGATCACGGCAAAACCTCTCTGGTCAAAGCCCTTACAGGTTGGGATACGGACCGATTGGAAGAAGAAAAACGCCGGGGCTTGACCATCGAACCCGGTGTGGCCGCTCTCGTCCTGCCCGACGGCCACCGCATCGCCTTGATGGACGTTCCGGGACACAAGGACTTCCGAAAGAACACCATTCGTGGATTGAGCACCGTGCGGGCGGCGGTCCTTGTGGTCGCCGCCGATGACGGTGTCATGCCTCAAACGCTGGATCACCTGGAAATCCTGCGCTACATGGGCGCCGCAAAGGGTTTCGTCGTCCTCAGCAAAGCGGACCTGGTGGATGAAGAAACGCTGGAATTGGCGGCCATGGAAGTTCGGGATCTCGTGCGTGACACTTTCCTCAACGGGTGCCCGATTCTTCCCTTTTCCGCCGTGGACGGCCGTGGGCTTCACGCCGTGCTCCAGGAAATCCAGCGGCTGGCGAATCGGGTTCACACAGAGACGGTCCATCCTGTGTTTCGCTTGTGGATCGATCGAGTGATCCAGGCGGCGGGCTTCGGCACCGTGGTTTCCGGCACGGTTCTTTCGGGAACCCTGGCCGAAGGCGATCCAGTGGAACTGCTTCCGGCCCGCCAGATCGTCACGGCACGGTTTCTGGAAGTGCACCACGAAAGGGTCCCGCGTATCGAGGCGGGCATGCGCGCGGGGATCAACCTGCGAGGAGTGCCCGCCGAGGTGGTGGATCACGGCATGGCGCTCATAACGCCCGGCTATGCCGCCCCGGCTTTTTACCTCAATGCTCGGGTGCACATGTCCCCATACGCTTCCCGAGCCCTTGCCAACAGGACCCGGGTGAAGATCCACTTGGGGACGGGCTGCCATAATGCCATGGTCGTTTTGATGGATCGCGACACCTTGGCCCCGGGAGAGTCCTGCCTGGCGCAATACCGCCTGGAAAAACCCGTGGCGGCCCTGGCCCGGGACCCTTTCGTCATGTGCTCCGTGGATCTGGAAGCCGTCCTGGGCGGAGGAATCGTCTTGGAGGTTTCCACCCAGAAATATCGGGAGCGCAAGGCGCCCAAGGTCATCCCCTTTCTCCAGTGCCTCATGCGAGAAGACGTCCCCGGCGCTGTGGACAAATTGTTTGAAAGGACAGGCCATCGTGCCGTGAGCCTCGTCGAGATCACGCGCGCGACAGGCTTGCCGGGCCAAGCCGTCGCGGACCATGTGGAACGCGCCTGCCGAGACGGAGTCTATGTTCGAATCGCTGAACACCTTTTCATGCCCAAAGCCTCTTACAGCCATCTGCGTGGTGAAGTTTTTCGAGCTCTTTCAGAAATCCTCGCAGAAAATCCTCTAAAAACCACCGTGACCCCCCAGGAAATTCGCCACCGGGTCGATGCTCCGATGGATGAGATCGTTGCCGAGCACATCCTGAAGGATTTGGAAAGGCGCGGGACGGTCACCCGGGATCCCGGCGGATACCGCCTGCCCGATCGGGTCACGGTCCTGCCTCGGCGCCAGCAGGAAATCGTCCAAAGGATTTTGGATTACGCGAAGAAATTGGGATGGCGAACCTTCGCCGTCGGCACCTTTTGTGACGATCACGGCGAACGATATCCTCGGCCGGAAGTCCAAAAACTCGTGGATTATCTGACGGCTCAAAAAACCCTGGTGCGCCTGCGGGATGGTCGGTACATGACCCGAGAGGCCCTGGAGGAGGTCAAGGAAAAGGTTCGGGCCAAGATCCTTCGAGACGGCGCCGTGACCGTCGGCGACTGTTCCGAACTGTTTGGGTTCGGTCGCACTCGAGGCCTCAGTATCCTGGATTACCTGGATTCCATCGGCATGACCGTGCGCGTGGGCGATCGGCGCATCCTTTCGGAACAGTACGCCAGAACGTTTTGGAACGGCCGCCGCGCCGACCCGACGTCGTCATAAAGGGATTCCCTTGGCGGAATTTAGGGGTTTTCGTTCCATTCGAAACTCTGCACGACGCAGATGCCGGCTTGTCGGGCCTTGTCCAACACCTTGGGTTTGGCAAAGTGCGTCACGAGAATGGGCACCAATTCGTCCTCGAAAACCGAACCCACCTTTTCCACCTTATCCATCAAGCTCTTCAACTTGGACGCATCGTCCAATCTGAGGACCGATTCCCCGACGAGAATCACCGGTTTGCCGTCCTTTTCGGCTCTCGCGAAGAAATTGATCTCTTCGTCGGCCACATCCGCCCGCACAATGCGCTCCCTCACCCGAATGCCGTGCACCGAAGCCAGGTATGCCGGAAGCTTCCGATAGGCTTCGTTTTCCAAAGCGTAGGCCATGCTTTTGGAGAGCCCTCCCAGCTGTTCCCGCGTCCCTTTGAGGCCGCGGGCCAAGGAGGCCACTTCTTTTTCCGTCCGCCTTTGCGCTTCGGCCAGTTCTTCTACCTTGCCTGTGAGCGCATCCAGACGCACTTCCGTGCGCCTCTGCGCTTCGGCCAGTTCTTCCACCTTGCCCGTGAGCGCATCCAGACGCTTTTCTGTACGTGCTTGCGCCTCCGCCAGCTCTTCCAGACGAACTTCCGTGCGCCTTTGCGCTTCGGCCAGCTCTTCAAGACGAATTTCCGTGCGCCTTTGCGCCTCGGCCAGATCCTCCACCTTGCCGGTCAGAACGCTGAGCTGTTTGTCGGTCTTCAGTTGGACATCGGCGATCTCACGGACCACGGCCTTGAGCTCGAGAAACTCTTTTTTGGACACCGATTCTTCCCGGTTACGCTCGACCTCTTCAAAGAGGCTGAGCAACACTTCGCGAAGGTCCGGCGCCACGGTTTGAAGTTTTCTGTATAAAGCAACGCTCATACCCATGGGATTCACCTCTTGATGCCATGCGGCCTCAGCATCGCAGCCATCCGGCCGCAGGCCAGGCTGTAATGCAGCGTGATGGTGCCATATTACTTAACGGAAAGAGTTCCGACAAGGTGGTTTTCCATAACACCTGAAGCGCCGTTCGAGGCTCTTGCCCAACCGCACGTTCTTTTCGCCCCATGCTGATCCCCGGCGCCGTAGGTCGGCATTCCAGGCCTAATCCCTCGCCCGGTCTACGGTGAACACGGCGCCCGCAAAAGCCGCCGCCCCTAGGGCGGCCAAAAGGCAATAGGCGAAAGGATCCGGCACACGACCCAAGGCGGCCTCGCGCATGGCCGATGCGGCATGGGTGATGGGCAGGAATCGAAGCATTTCCTGAGCCCACGAAGGCAAATGGGCCAGTGGGAAGAAGGTCCCGCCCAGGAATGCCATGGGCGTGATGATAAAATTGTTCATGAAGGCTTGGTCCGCATGGGATCTCACCAGCATGGCCAGAGCCACGGCCAAGCCCGAAAAGACCAGGCTGTTCAAAACGAAGGCGCCCCAAAAATACGCGTTGTAAGACAAAACCACGCCAAACAACGCGCCCAACCCGATGATGACCAACCCGGCCAACAGGGCTCGGCTCACCCCCGCAAGCACCTCCCCCAGCACGTACTCCACGTGGCTCATGGGCGCCGCCTGGAACTCTTCGAAAATATGCCAGTAAAACCGAGCGATATTGATCTCGCTGCCGATGGCAAAGGCCTGGGTCATGCTCGTCATGGCCGCCAGGCCCGGAATGAGAAAATCCAGGTAATCAACCCCTTGGACGATCACATTGCGGCCCATGCCGTAGCCGAAGGCGATGAGATAGAGAAGCGGGGCGACAGACCAGGAAAAGAGCTGGCGGAAGAAACGCCGGCGCAGGATGAGCATCTCTCGAAGATAAACCGCGACCCACGCGCGACTCATGCCACTTTCTTTCCCGTGTACGTCAAAAACACATCTTCCAGGTTGACGCGACGCAAGGCGTAGCCGTCACGGTGTTCTTCCGCATACCGGCGGGCCGATTCCCTGTCGGGGAAGTAGCGAGTGACCATGTCGTTTTCCTGGTAAACATCGATGGCCCACTGGCCCAAATCGTCCATGAGACGCCGCGGCGTATCCAGCGCCACGATCCTGCCTTCATCGATGAAGGCCACCCGATCGGCCAGGAACTCCGCCTCCTCGATGTAGTGCGTGGTGAGAAACACCGTCACACCGTCTTGCTGAATCTTCTTGATCAGGCTCCAAATGCGCCGCCGAATGGCCGGGTCCAGTCCCACGGTGGGTTCGTCCAAAAACAAAACGCCGGGCCGATGCAGCAAAGCCCGAGCGATCATGAGCCGCCGTTTCATGCCGCCGGAAAGGCGCTTGACCAGGCTCGTGCGCTTTTCTTCCAAGCCCACGTAGCCCAGCAGGTCGTTGATGCGGCTTCGAATGTCTGAAGGGGCCATGCGATGGAGTCTTCCGTGGATGATGAGGTTTTCCTCGACGGTCAGTTCCGCATCCAGATTGATGTGCTGAGGCACCAGGCCCTGGTGCCGTTTCGCCTTGAGCGGTTCCTTTTCCACGTCGTGGCCCCCGATCAACGCCCGACCGCCGCTTGGGCGCGTCAATCCCGTCAGGATGCGGATGGTGGTCGTTTTGCCGGCGCCGTTGGGCCCCAAGTAGGCGAAAAGCTCCCCGGAAGCTACGCGGAGACTCACTCCCTTGAGTGCTTCCAACGTTTTGTACTGTTTTCTGAGGTCCACAAGGTCGATCATCGAACGCCCTCGATGAAAAGGAGTTTCCCGAGACAACTTCCGCCGTATACAACGTCTCGGCTCAAGAATCCACAAGAGCCGCCCGGGAGAAGCCCTTCGATGAAAGGGAGCCGGCTATGGGGCGCTAGGAAAGAGCGGCACTTTTTCGGGGGCGGGCCCATGGAAAAGCGCCTGGGCGAGGGCGCAAATGCGCTCGACCATGGCCAGTTTTTCCAACCACCGACGGGGAATTCCCGACTCGCCGTAGTAAGCCCCGGCGATTTGGCCGCAGACCGCTGCGGTGGTATCGGCATCGTCGCCAAGGTTTGTGGCCATCAGCACAGCGTCTTCAAAACTTTCCGTTCGAGCGAAACAATAGAGGGCAGCTTCTAGGCACTCAACCACGTAACCCGAGCCCCGAATGTGATCCACCGGTTTGTGCAGGAAATCGCCCCGAGCGATGGCAGCGATCTTTTCCGACCGGATGGCCAGAGGCGGGCCTGCGATTCGGTCCAAATGGGTCCGCAAGAGATTTTCTTTTTTTTCGCCGTCGAGGGCCCGAACCAGGATATCCGCCAGAAGTCGACACGCCTCCACGCACTCAAGGGCCCCGTGGGTTGTTTTGGCGCTTTCCCCCGCGTAGAAGACGGCTTTTTCCCAGTGGGGGTAGTAATAGAGCGGCACGGGAGCCAGCCGCATGATGCAGCCGTTTCCCGCCGCATTGGGGGCCGTGGACCCGGAAAAGGGTTCACCGCTTTTCCGGAACCGCTGCAGAGCCCCCAGCACGGTGTTACCGATGTCGAAGCACGACCCGGTGGCGCTCCAATAGCCCTCCTCGTACCACCGCCAATAGCGCTCCATTTGGTCCCGCGGGTCAAATCCCGCGCACACCACGAGACTTTCCGCAAGACACAGCGCCATGGAAGTATCGTCCGTCCACTGGCCGGGTTTTAGGCCAAAAGGCCCGCCCCCGACCATATCCCGCACGGGCGCAAATGTTCCTCTCGGGTGAAACTCCACCGTCGTCCCCACGGCATCCCCAGACGCCAGTCCCAGCAAACATCCAAAGAAGCGATCTTCAACAGGTTTTTCCACTGTGCCCTCCCATGGTCCATCACCACCCGGATAGAATCTTCGCTTTGCCGGGCCCCTAGCCATTGTAGCCTGGGGAAGTTGATCCCTCCACACCGATTCGATAAGCTTCACCCACGGAATCCCAAAGACGAAAGGCAGGACGTTGTGGAATCCCCTGAAATTCTGACCCATGATCTGGACAGGGAAACCCGGGATCGCATCCTTTCCCGGGCGGGAGGGTGTCTGTCCGAGCGTTCGGAGATTCTTTTTGCCTATGCCCACGGGTCCTTTGTGCAGGAGTCGTTTTTCAGGGATTTGGATATCGCGGTCTTTGTGGATCCTCGCGAGATCACAGGGCGAACCTTCTATGAAATGGATCTTCAAGAAGAGCTCAAGAAAAGACTTCAGGTGCCCTTTCCCGTGGACGTGAAAACCCTGAACGCAGCCCCGTTGTTTTTTCAATTCAGGGCCATTGGAGGGCGGCTGCTCGTGGATCGAGCCCCCGCCGTCCGAGTCGATTTCTGCGTTAGGGTCATGAGCCGATATTTCGACATTCGTCCCTTTCTCCTCCACTATATGAAAGAGGCCTTCTGCGATGACATTGGATCTCAAACGTATCCAAACAAAGCTTGAAAACATATCCAAGGCTTTGGTCCGACCGAAAAAATTCCAAAACACCCCCAAAGAGGCTTTCCTCTCCGACGAAGACAGCCAGGATATCGCCCGTTCCCGCTTATTGACTGCAATGGAGGCCGCTCTGAATATCTGTTACCACGTGACCGCCCAGCTGCTGAAAAGGGTTCCTGAAGATTATGCGGACTGTTTTCGACTTCTTGGCGAGGAAAACTTCATTGAGCGAGACCTCGCCCGAAAGCTGTCCCAGATGGCGCGTTTCAGAAACAGGCTGGTCCACCTTTATTGGGATATCGACTACGAGGAAGTCTACGAGATCATTCAACATCATCTCAGAGACCTCGAAGAGTTTTCCTTCCAGGTGGCCCAATGGGCGGCGCGCCGGTGACTCGGCCCATCAAGGGTTTTTCAAGGCCTTGAGGAGGTAGCGGCCGGGGGCGTCTTCCAGGTACGCCAAGCGGAGGCCCGCCTCCGCGATAAGGCGGGCCATGGCGGCATCGCCTGGCAGAACGTCCCGACGCACGTCTTCATGGCCGGCGTGGTGCCGGGCCAGTTCGTCACGGCTCAAAAGATGGGCGATCACGAGCCAACCTGTGGGTTTGAGTGCGCGAGCCATTTCGGCTAAGGCCTTGGGGGGATCGTCGAAATGAGGAAAGGCGGCAAAGCAAATCACCCGGTCAAAGGCGCCGCTACGGCATGGAAGAGCGTGCACATCCGCGCGGACCACCGCGGTGCGCGGCGGCACGCATTTTTTCGACGCCTCAACGGTCATGGCCCAAGCCAGGTCGAAGGCAAGAACCAGACCTTCAGAGCCCACCAGGCGTCGCAGGTATGGGATGAGAATTCCCGGTCCTGTTCCCACGTCCAAGACCGTTTCACCGTGGGAAACCTCGAACGCCGGAAGGAGCGCCTCCAGGCGCTCCCGCACGTCCGGCGGATAGCAGGTCTTCTCCCACGAAGGGGCGCGCACTTCGAAAAAATCCACCTTTCCCGCCATGTCGCCTTTCCTTTCTGCGGTCCCGTTTCGCCTATTGGCGATCAAAACGTCAGCTTGGCGCCCACCATGACGTTGGTACCTGGCATGGGATAGCCCGGCAGATATTCGTAGTCTTCATCCAGGAGATTTTCCACGGCCACGTAGATCGTTCCGTCGGCCTGCCCGAAGGGCATCGGCAAGCGGTAGCTCAGCTTGCCGTTCACCAGGAAGTAGGAATCCACCTTCTGGGTGTTCATCGTACCAGCACGGCGAGCCTGTTCCCTCACCGTCATGGAATCCACGTGTTCCGCGTCCACACTCAGGGTCCATCGGTCGAGAAAACGCCAGTTGACCCCGGCGCTCAGCGTCCATTCGGGGGTGTAGGGCAGGTCTTCCGGGTCGGCGTCCAGGACAGTGGCCCCCAGGAACAGAGCCAGCCGATCCGTGGGATACACGGTCGCTGTCGCTTCCACACCCTTGAGCGTATAGTCTTCCACATTGTCGTAGATGGGCGGGAACGGAGGCGGCGGCACCACGACGTAGCGATCGGATCCCTCGTCTCGAAACGCCGTGACATCCACCGTAAGCCGGCTTCCCCAATGATGTCGCACGCCTATTTCAAAGTGATCCAGCACCTCAGGGTCCAGGTCTTTCCATGTTTCTTTCAGGGCCGGAATGACCTTTTGCGAAAAAACGACCACATCCAGCCCCGGGTACAACACCCCGCGAGCGTATCCGGCGTGGAATTCCGTGGCTTTATAGCCGACGATCAACCCCGCGTGCGGCGCCCATTGGGCATCAAAGTCCGTGTGGTCCTGATAGCGGATTCCTGCCGAAGGGGTAACGTGAAATCCCTGGGGCTCGCCGAAGGTATGGCTGAGCGCGGCATACGGCGACAGGATGGTAAAGTCGTGGCCGTCCCACACGTCTTTCTTGCCGTCGGTAAAATAGGCCACATAATCCCCTTCCGTGCGGTCCCAATCCAGTCCCGTGACGATTTCGCCACCCGACCATAAGGAAAAGCGTTCCCGCGCCTTGAAGCCGTAGAAGAGGAAATCGTTGAAAAGATCTTCGCGAACTCCGGCTGTGGCTGTGGGCTGGTCCAACCAGTCACCTTCACCCCCGCTGCGATAGACTTTGATCGATCCGGCGGCCTTTTCGTATTCGTTGGTCAAGGCGGCCGAAAGAAGCCACAGGCGCGTTTCATAGCGGCCCTGCCGCTGGTTCACAGGAGCCCCTTTGATGCCGGGATCGTCGGCGTAGTTATCGTTCCACAAGGTAAAGGCATAGGCTTTCCAGTTGGGATCGAGATCCCAACCCACGCGGCCATAGGCGTTTCCCAAGGCGCCGTCGGCGTTATCGCGGTGGCCGTCCGAGCGCCGATAGGCCCCTCCGACATAGTAGTCCACGGAACCGAACCGGCCCCCGTGTTCCCCTCGACCGACAACGGTCTCATAACTCCCGTAGGCTCCTTCCAGCCGCGTTTCATAGCCTTCCTTGGGTGCGGCCTTGGGCACAAGGTTCACCGCAGCAAAGGCGTTCCCGAAAAGATGGGGCTGCGGGCTTTTGTAGACTTCCACGGCTTGGGCCGGATCGATGGGCAACAAATCCAGCAGGGGATGGTTCCAGATGCTCATAGAGACGGGCACGCCGTCCACAAAGGTTTTGATTTCCGCTCCGGGACGGCTCGACCCCAACCCGCGGATGAACACGGCCCCGCCCGTAGCCCCGCCGAAAGATCCCACGGGATTGTATCGGGAAATGGTCACCCCAGGAGTGCGTCGAAGAGCGGTCTGCAGGTCCTGGGCATTCAGATCTTCCATCTGCTCTTGACTCACCACGGTCTTCTGCATGGCGAAGGCGTCGCCCTGGTTTCCTTCAATGATCGGTGACGCCACCACATGAACCGGTTCCAGAACGGCTCGGGTCGTTTCCCCTTCCCCGGCGTAACTGTTGGGGAGCGCGAGAAACAAGGCCAAAATCCCAACGGCGAGAAACACATGACTTCGATGGGCGTTTTGAAACATGGCGCATGACTCCTTTCTCGGGCCGAGGGCTAGTCCTGTGCGCTTGCAGCGCTTTCGGCGCAGCCACGGCAGATGAGCCCCAACGGTCCGGAAACCATCTTGCTCGGCATGGTGGGTTCGCCGCACCGCCGGCACGGCGCGGACGGTTCCATGCGCGCCCTTTCCGGCACCGGGGCCTCCACAAAGGTCGCCTGAAAAAGATGTTCGGGGTCGGCCTCGAGGATCTCCCGAGTGCGTTGGGCATGGAGTTCTTCGAATCGGGCTCTTTCGGCCGCATCGGCCTGGCCGCTCATGACCTTTTTCAGAAGGTGGGCATGCTCGGGATTTTGGGCGAGGATGTCGCCCTTAAGGGAAACCCGAACGCCGCGGCCTGAACGGCGGCTGAAAAGGGTGAGAGCAATCTTGCCGTAGTCTTTGTGGAAGAAATTGCCTTTTCCGAAGGTGCATCCGGTGAGGACCTGGACGGCATCCACAAAACAGGCGTCGTTTTCCACCACGGCCACCAGTTCTTCGTCTTCGGCGCGGCTGTCCTCCCGAAGCCTGGCCATGGCCAGGCGGGTCGCCGCATAGCCCAGGGCCAGTCCCGGACACACATGTCCATGAAAAGCCGCGCACTGCCGCCACATGGCCTCGCCGTGCCCTGAAACGATCTCGTTTTCCATGGTGCCTTTTCCTCCCATGCAAAAAGATGGCGGTTTTTCCTCGAAGCTCGGCCTAAAATTCCAGGGTGGCCGAAAGGATGGCCGTCAACGGCGCTCCGGCATAGTAGCTGGCCGCTCCGCCACGACTGTCATCGGAGACGTTGATGAGCGACACATAGCGCTTGTTGAAAACGTTATAGATATCCAGAGACAGGTTCAGCGTATTGTTGAAAAAGACGTTTTTCCATTTGTAGCGGGCGCCGAAATCCACCACGGTGAAAGAATCGATTTTTTCATTGTGTTGAATGTCCCCGTAACGTTTCCCCGAAAAACGAACGGAAGGGATGAGTTCCAAGTCCTTGTAGCTGTAAAGCAGCCCCGCCCTCACCATGTATTTCGGCGTATCCACTACCTGTTCGCCTTCCACATTGAAGGTCTGTCCCTGGTAGGTGATGTCCTCGTCGTATTCCAGCACGGTGAAGGTCGGGTTGATGAAGAGGGTAAGGTTTTTCGTTAGAAAAACGTTGGTTTCCACGTCCAGACCGTAGCCCTGGGCTTTGCCGATGTTTTGCTGGTAGCTCAGATTCACGCGCGGATCGTAGACTGTTGTCAGAAGGTTCTTGTGTTTGGCGTAGAAGAGCGTCGGCGCCAGTTCGACCCATTGGGTGTTCCAGCGGAAACCCAGGTCCACGTTGTCGGAGCGTTCGATGTCGTAGCCTTCAAAGAGGTCGTTCACGGTGATCCCTGCGGCATGGAATGTCTTGCGGTTCGTGTTGTACAGGCTGATTAAGGGCAGGTAGGCATAGGGCCGGATGAAATTCTTACCGTAGCTCGCGTACACCGAAAGATCCTCGAGAATGCGGTAGCCCAGGCCCACCGTGGGCAGCCAAATCTCATAGGTGCGGGCTTCCCGGTTCAGGTCGGGGGCGGGCACGGGGGTGTAGCTGGGAGGCGGCGTCGTGTAGCCTTCGCTGTCGGAATCTTCAAAGCGGAAGTACTTCATCCCCGCCTGCCAGTCGAACGGGCCATGGCATCCGGACACCTTGAAATACGGGCTGTGAATGTAGGTCGTCCCCGTGGTGGCGGCCACCCCAACGCCCTTGTAAACGAGGTTCATCCCCGAAATGCCGTAGTTCTTCTGCGTAATGTTCATGTCCGATTCTTCATACAGATACCCCAGTGTGGCAGCAAAAGGGGCCAAAGACCCCCGGGCTTCGGCGATGATCCCCGTGCGGTCGATGTCCCGGTAGCGTTTCTGAATCAAGCCGCCCTGGGATGCGGTGCCCTGATAAATTTCCGTGTCTTCGTCCGCATAATAGGGTTTCAGGACGAATTGAAAATGCTCCCAGGGCTTGAAGGTCAGCAGGGCGAACACGTCGCTGTTGTTGTACGAGCCTTTGTTGTAGTCGTAGTAATGGATATCTTGTGCGGGAACGCCCGTCCGGGATTTGTTGTAGTCTTTGTTGTAAGTATCCGAAAGATTGCGCGTTTGCTGGTAGGTGAGCGGTTTGTACAGGTTCTGGTCCAGATCGTTCACGTTGACCCACAGCTTGGCGTCCAGCCAATCGCCGACAGCCTGTTGGACCATGACGTTGGCGTTGTTTCGAGGCCCCACTTTTCCGGGACCTTTCCATTTGTCCACTTCGGTATAGGAATAGGAGGC
>Ga0209162_1000723_pt1 | contig 34895 bp, 37 predicted proteins | sample YNPNPMetaG_FD_187121 | JGI IMG/M metagenome (GOLD analysis project Ga0209162, IMG submission 187121) | Anoxygenic and chlorotrophic microbial mat microbial communities from Yellowstone National Park, USA - YNP NP MetaG (SPAdes) (version 2) ...
GATTTTTTTAAGCCCCTCCTGTCAGAAGCGGTGTGTCGTGATTCGTGGAGCGTGGTACGTGTTTCGGGTATCGTTTTTAGCCTTTCACGCATTATATTTAGCGAGCCACGAAACACGCATCACGAAACCCGTTGAAAATCAGTGAACCTTGAAAATTAAACTGCCCTTAAGGTCCCCTCCTGTCTTCTTACCTTTCACTCCTCACTTTTGTCTTTTGCCCCAACACTTTTCCATAAATTCGATACAGTCTTAACTGGCGGATAAGGGTCAAAAAATAACCACCCCATTTATTCTGTGGAAGCGTATTAAGTGTAAGATACTTGCCCGTGGACGGCACAGAGATTTTCTGATTCACCGCAGCACCAACAAGCGGTTTGGCTGCCTGCAGTACGGAATTAGAAGGCTTGCCAGGATTGAGGCACAACGTGAGGCAAAGAGGAAACAGGAGGCACAGCGCTATAACAAGGACTCCCGGGGCAGATGCTGCTTGAGGGTCAGAAGAGGACAGATATGCGGCAGTATCTGTTTGTCGCCATTGATGATTTTCCCCGTGAGCTGTATGTAGCCATCCTGCCGGATAAAACCCAGTACTCTGCCAGGAAATTTCTGCAGCAGGTGCTTGATGAGTGCCCCTACACTATTGAGCAGTACTATGCTGATAACGGGAAAGAGTACAAAGGCGACCCCCGGCATCACAGGTTTATGCTGCTGTGTGCCCAGTATGGTATTGAGCAGCGTTTCACCCGCGTGCGCACCCCCCGAACCAACGGCAAGGCCGAGCGGGTGATCAGAACTATTAGGGAACTGTGGCATGAGAAAACTCATTTTCAGTCCTCAGAACATCGCAAGGCTGAGCTGAGGAGATTTGTCAATTTCTATAACACGGTACGGCCTCACAAGGGTATTGATGGTATGACCCCAGAGGAGAAACTCTTTGCTTACTTTTATCCCGAAAAACAGTAATAACGCTGGACATTCTTATACTTAATTAATCCAGTACTAATTTATAACCTTGGTCAATTTTTTTGATACAAAAGTCTAAAAAGGGGGAAAGGTGGGGGAAGGAAGGGCATGCAAATAAAAGAGCACTTAGACGAAAACTATCCAAGTGCCCAAAATTCCTTATGGGCCGTCGGGGGCTCGAACCCCAAACCTACTGATTAAGAGTCAGTTGCTCTGCCAGTTGAGCTAACGGCCCGTATTATTAAATTAACAGCGCATCTATCTATCATACCTCGCTCCTGCTTTCAACCGGTTTTTTGAAAAGCTGCGCCCCTTACACGACCAGCGGTTCAGCATAGCAGTAAAGACACCCATTGGTGCACTTCAGGCTGTACCAGCCGATGTCAATGCTTTCCGTGCACCCGCACAGCGTTCGCTGCCCTTTTGATTTTCTCACCGAACACTGCTCACCACGTGGATGAAGGCTGCTCAAAAGCTCACTGTCAATGCAACGAGAGCGCGGGAACTCCTGCATAGCGCAGTAGTGGAGTGCGATGCCGCAGGCAGCAGCTTCCTTTTCAAAACGAGCAGCCTGCTCCATTTTTTCCTGTTCAGACCACGAAAGGAGCGTGTATCCTTTGCCGGCAATACGGCGGATGACTTTTTTATACTCCGCAACCCAGCTAATACGGCAGGTTGTTATGCCCAAGTCGCTGATTTTTTCAGCAAGAAGGTGAAACAGAGTGCTGTTTGTAAGAATCCCGTCAGGGGTTTTAACCCGGATCAGTGGGTCAAAACGCCATGAGATACGCCGCGCATCTCCTGTCAGCTCGATAAGGTCAGGGATCATCCCCACAATGCTTTCCCACGGCGGAATCTTTGGCTCAAGCACACTACCGCCAAGACCGGTGATCGTCAGGTGAATAAAGAGTTGTGCGTAGCGCAGGAGGGTCTGGCGCAGCCGCGTCTCGTGCAGCAGCGGCGTAGGGTTTTTTGTCCAGAGTACCAGTGTATGGACATTCTCGGGAGGATACTGCTCTAGCCGCTCGATGAGGTATTGAGGATAGCAGCTTACCAGATCGGTTCGTCTGCTTGCTGACAGGACTATTTTTTCACCCGTTGTAGCTGCAGACAAACACGGTGTCTGCCCAGGAGCCGGTCTTGGAGACTGGGGAAGGACATCATGCGGTTGTGTCTGTTTTTTCATATGCTGCTTTGAAAATATCCCTGCCGTGCAGCAAATATTTTCGTTCATAATGGGTTGTGGCATACTCGGGATTGACGGTGCTCGGAGACACAGTCGTACACAACGTTTCCTGCAATGATGCACAGGAACGCGCATGAGAAATCATGAGATCAAAATACTCTTTGAAGTCGGTCGCAAAAAAGATACTGCCGCCGGGAACCAGGGTGGCTGCAAGAATTGCAAGAAATTCGGGGGTGATGAGCCTTCGCTTGTGGTGACGTTTTTTGGGCCAGGGGTCGGGGAAATAAATGTGATAGGCGGACACAGAGCACAGAGGAACATAGGTTCGTATAAAATGCGCAGCATCAGTTCTGATGAGCCTGACATTTAGTGCACTAGACTGAACTACTCGCTGCTTGAGGATTCTAAAATATTTCTGGGCACGTTCAATGCCAAGATAATTTCTGTCAGGGTAGGCAATGCTGCGCTGTATAATAAACCTTCCCTTACCACTGCCGATCTCGATTTCTACTGGTTTTTTATTCCCAAATATCTGGTGCCAGTCCACCTTGCCATTGCACTGGCTCAGGAGTATTTCGATATGCGGTGGCAAGGGCAGGTCACTATGCTCACTGGAATGCAATGTCATTTTTGTGACTGTCTTTAATCTTATACATCCGCTCATCAGCCAGTTGCAGAATTCTGCATTTCGTGTCCGCATCAACCGGGAAAGTTGCAACGCCAAAGCTTGCAGTTATGTGAATATGCAAGCCGTCAGCGGCAAGAAACTTTTGGGCGTTGAGTTTTTCACGGACGAGGGTGCAGAAATCAACAGCCTGCTCTTTTGACGTATTTCGCAGAATAAGAACAAACTCATCACCGCCGTATCGTGCCCCAGCATGCTCTGCAGGAAGGTTCTCGGCAATGAGTTTGCCAATTTCACTCAAAAGCTTACTTCCGACCAGATGCCCATGGGTATCATTGACGGACTTGAAATTATCAAGATCAAAAAAGATGATGGAGCACGGCATACCGGTTTGCCGGGCACGCTCGATTTCCATGTGCAATACCTCATGGAGGTATCGGGCATTGTAAAGACCCGTGGTATCATCGGTGATCGTGAGTCTGCGGACATGTTCATAGTTGCGTGCGTTTTCGAGTGCGATCGCAGCATAATCCGCGACCGTGGTGAGGATTTCAAGATCATACTGGTGGTGGGCTATATCCTTTTTGTTCACCAGTTCAATCACGCCCAGCACCTTATCCCGTATTTTGAGCGGAATGCAGACGATTGATTCGGTTGAAAATTTGGTTGCTTCATCAACCTTGCGAGCGAAGCGTGGCTCCTTATCAACACTGGGCACAACCAGCGGCATGCCTGTTTTGGCAACCCAGCCAGCAATGCCCTCGCCGATTTTGAGACGAAGATTTTTGAGTTTTTCGGTGTGCCTGATGTTGCCGACCACGATTTCAAAATAGAGTTCGTGCCGTTCCTCGTCCACGAGCAGCAGAGACCAGTTTTCAGGGTTAAACAGTTCGGCGACTTTATAAAATATCTTTTCAAGAACCTCGTTGACCGTCAGCGATGATGTCAGCGTTTTGCCGATTTCAGTAAAAATAGCAATGTGACGCTTGATTCGCTCAAATTCAGTAACCTGCGGAGTGCCCATAGCACACCTCATTTTTTGACAGGGTCAGCCGCATGTACAGTACCGGTCATTAAGGCTGGAGAGCATGATTGAAAAGAACAGGGTTATTCAGGTGTTATGTCAACCGTAATTGATTTCGTTGCGGAAAAATTATTTTTGTCAAACACTGCTACAGTTATAGTATAGCGCCCCGGACGGGCATAGGTATGGTTTGCCGGAAAAAAGCAGTGGGGGTCACGTGTCCCATCGCCCCAGTCCCACTGAATGCGCTCAACCGGGGCAACCACACCGCCATTGACAGTAACTGTGGTGCCTTCAATCTGCGGTGGGCTCAGATTTAACTGAAAATCAGGTGGCTGCTGCGAGTCAGAGCATCCTGATGCAGCTAAAAAAAGAAAAAGGAGCAACACCGTGCTGCACCATCGCACCGGTACGCCAAACAGTCGTGCGCTTATGACGAGTCTCATCTGCTGGTTCCTCGCGATATTCTTACCTGTACGGCACAGACTGTGGAACTGCATGCAGCTTAAGATTACTAAGAAGTAAAAGTGTTGACAAGCATAAAAATATAGATATAGGTTAACAAAAGTAGTGCGGTGTCAGCTCCTTATGATTTTTCACAAGAAGGCGTTGCTGTTTATCCTGCATAGTGCTAATAACATCTTCTCTCAGAGGGCGCTTTCTGCTGTGAAAGGAGGTGATGCAACGGCTACAGTGGAAAGGCATGCCTCTGTTCCAAAGGATGGTTCGTTGTGACCACTTGGTACGTTAATCCAACTTGAACATAAGGAGGCAGCATATGAAAAAGTTTCTACTGTTGTTGGGTATCATTGCTCTCAGCATGAGCCTTGGTGCCTGTGCCACGGTATCAAAGGTTGACCTTGCTGGCGTTGCAAAATCAGCGGGCATGAAGAACATCACCACCGGCGACGGGACATTTGAAAACTACACCGCTACCTGATTTCATAAGGGCAAGGAAATTGGCATCGGTCTAGGGTTCTTCAACATAAAGCTGATGGAACTGTATCCAGCCAAAAGCAATGAAGCTCTCCTGACAGATGTTGCAAAAGACGCATCGGCTGCCGGCGCAAATGCCATGATTAATGTCACCCCTGCCTCCGGATTTTTTGGGGGGTTCATCATCGGGCTTTATTTTGATAGTGCATGCGGTACCGGGATCAAGACAAAATAAATAAATGTCGTGACGGTAGCAGAATTATGGAAACATCGCGGCCTTGGTGCCGCGATGTTTTTTTGAGCCAACCACTCCTATGGGTAATGTACGCATAGTTTCGGGCAAATTCAAAGGAAGAAAAATAACAACCCCTGCGGGCACAAGTACGCGACCGCTGCTGTCACGGTTGCGCAAAAGTCTGACCGATATTCTGCGCCCGAATCTCTCACAAGCACGGGTTCTTGATCTGTTCGGCGGCTCAGGCGCTATTGCCTTTGAATTTCTGTCCAACGGTGCTGCAACGGCTGTCATTGTCGAGCGGGAACCACACACCGCTCAGCTGATACGAAACAATGCTCAGGCACTTTGCCTTGAGAAAGCTGTTGAAGTTTACACCGGTGATGCGCTGGCAGCGATCACTTGTTTTGAACAACGTGGTGATACTTTTGATATCATCATTGTTGCTCCACCGTATGGGCACGGGCTGCAACACCAGACGCTCCAGCGTCTGGCATCCTCGATGCTGCTTGATGAAAAAAGCATTGTTGTGGTGCAGCGGGATGTCCGTGAACCTTGTGCATCAGCATCCGGACAACTGGTACCTGCCGCAACCCGCTCGTATGGACGCACGGTTTTTGACTTTTATGCTGTCCGACGCAAGCTCTGAGTTCAGCCATCTCAACATTCTGCATACTTTTTGTTTGACAAAAAAAGAGGAACTATACTACGTTACAAAAAACTTCGGAGAGCATGTCATGTATATGTAAGAGAGGAAGGTATCGGTTTATGACAGCTGAAAAAAGTATGTTGGATGCAATAAAAACAATTGGGGTTATTGGTGCAGGTCAGATGGGCAAGGGTATCGCCCAAGTTGTAGCGCAGAGCGGCTACACGGCTATTGTCGTCGAACCGTATGAGGAAGTTATTCTCAAAGCTAAAAAATCAATTGAGAAAAATCTGCAGCTTGCCCTTGAACGCGGCAAGATAAAAAAGAAAGACCTGCCCGCAATCCATTCCAGAATTAAATTTGAAAAAGAACTCGAAGGGCTGGCAGAAGCTGACTATGTCATCGAGGCTGCGGTTGAAAACGCAGCGGTGAAAATAGATATTTTTTCCCGTTTGGATCAGATTTGTGCACCGCACGTCATCCTTACCACAAACACAAGTTCGGTTCGCTTGGGAAGGCTTGCCAGTGCAACACGCCGCCCTGATAAAGTGCTCGGGATGCATTTTATGTACCCTGCACAGATGATGAAACTGGTTGAAATCATCAGGACACCGGCAACCTCAGAGGAAAGCTACCAAATCGTCAAAGACCTTGCCCTTAAAATGGGCAAAACCCCAATCACCGTCACGGATAGTCCCTGTTTTATAACCAGCAGGCTCATTCAAACGCTTATCAATGAGGCGATTTTCTGCTTGTACCAAGGCGTTTCAAGCAAAGAGGAGATTGACACTGCCATGAAACTGGGCATGAACCATCCTATGGGACCGCTTGAACTGGCTGATTTTATCGGTCTTGATGTGGTGCTTGCCATGCAGCAAGCATTGTATAACGGATTTCAGGATCCCAAATATCGTCCCTGTCCCCTGTTGATGAGTCTTGTTGAAGTGGGGCACCTGGGCCGCAAAACCGGCAAGGGTTTTTACGAATACAACAAAGACGGCAGCAAGAAAAGCTGAGGTGGATTGTGGGCAGTGAGGCACCACTGGTTGCAGTTGCCGGAGCAACGGGAAGGACGGGAAGGCAGATTATTGCTGAGCTTCTCCGCCGGGGATACCGAGTGCGGGCGCTCGTGAGAGATCAGCTCAAAGCATCTGCTCGTGCTCAAGAGGGAGTTGAGCTGGTAAAGGCTGATCTTGCCTCACCTGCATCGCTTGAGCATGCCCTTACGGGAGCTGACTATTTAATCAGTGCCATCGGTTCGCGTAAGCCATTCAACACGCAAGAAAACAACCGGGTTGATAATTTAGGGAACCAAAACCTCGCACAGGCAGCCCGCTCTGCAGGGATTCGCCATATGGTAATGATTTCTTCCATTGGTGTTGGCTCGAGCCGTCGCGCGCTGAATATTTTGTTTCGTCTTCTCATGGGACCAGTGTTGCGCATGAAAGAAAAAGCAGAAGCTTTCCTGTCCTCGTGCGGTATTTCATATACCATCATCAGACCAGGCGGTCTTTCAGACAAGGATATTTCCGGTGAAATCGCCTTCGGAGAAGGTGGGCATATTACCGGTATGGTGAGCAGAGCGCAGGTGGCGCGAGCCTGCGTTGATGCACTAACACACCCTGCAATGAAAAACCGTACCCTTGAAGTCGTTGCCGCGCAAACCCTCAAAGAAAAGCATCGTGCGTATGTTATCACGCTGTGAGATTAATTCTCTGGTTAGTCGAGTGCGCTGGTTGATTCATGCTGCATCCTGGGGCTTGTTTTTCTATGCCCTGTGGGGTACAGCGGCAGTGCATCAGTGCGGTGCGGGTGACATTGAGGATGCAGGCTCAGAGATTGTCACCTGCTCTGACGGCATTCTCAAGGTTGATGCAAAAGATATCCGCGCTGAAGATTTGATGAAAGAGATTGGAGAAAAATGCGGCATCAAGGTTGTCGTGCTCGGTGAGGCGTTTGCCGAAACTCCGGTGAGTATAAAATTTTCAAAAATGCCGGTCCGCAAAGGCATCGAGCGGGTACTGCGTACCGCTAATGTCACAAATTTTGTGGCTCGATTGCATCAGGAAGCGACAGGTCATCAGGTTTCAGAGCTCTATATTGTGGGGAAAAAAGGCGGTGAAAAACAGTTAACTGCAGGAGGCTCCCGAACGACTCCACCCATCCCCAGTGTTGCGGAGACCACGGTACCGCAGGCACCTGCTCAGAACAGGCGCGAAGAAAAAAAAGAGGTGCGTCAGGAGCTCACCAAAGAAGAGACTGGGAAAATCCAAGAAAACTTTCTAAAAATTATGGATGAAATCCTTAAAAATCAGGACGGTGCTGAGGAGCCAGATCCTGCCGAGATTCTGCGGCTTTTCAAAGAAGCAGTGCCGCCGGACATGAAAGATCAGATACCCCCTGAGGTGATTGAGGAACTGGAAAAATTGGAATCAATGACGCCACCCAAAAAATAGGTGGTCGTGCAAACCAAGACAAGGATTACTGAAAAGCAGCTCCCTCGTGAGCGTTATCCTGAGAGGAATGTAGAGAGCGCTATGACACGGTTTCAGATTGGCATGAAGCGAGAGCTTGTCGTATCCACGGGGCAAGAGCATACCGCACAAGTATTCTATAAGAATTTGCCGGATGTGTTTGCAACCCCGTTTCTTGCTGGTTTTATGGAGCGCGTATGCGCTGAGCTCATGGATGAGCACCTTCAGCAGGGTGAGCAATCGGTTGGTGCATTTATGCAGCTCAAACATACGGCACCCACCCCGCTGGGAATGTCCATTAGAATTGCCGCAACGCTTGTTGGCGTTGATGGTCCCAAGCTGACTTTTTCGCTTGAGGCATGGGATGAAAAAGAAAAAATCGGCGAAGCAGTGCATGAACGTTACGTGATCAAAACAGAAAAATTTGCATCACGAGTAGCCGCAAAGGCACAGTCACTGCATGAAACTTGACATCCTGTTTACTGATAACCATGTACTGGTCATCAATAAACAGGCGGGCCTGCTGGCGCAGCCTGATATCACTGGTAAACCTGATGTTCTCACCCTTGCAAAACATTACCTAAAAGAAACTTTCCATAAACCGGGACGTGTCTACCTTGGCTTGGTGCACCGTCTTGATCAGTTGGCATCAGGCGTTATGATACTTGCTCGTACCTCCAAAGCAGCCGCTCGTTTAAGTGCCTGTTTTCGGGAACACACTGCAGTAAAAAAATACTTGGTTATTGTAGAGGGCACATACTATGGCAGTGGCATATGCGACGACTACATTAAAAAACAGAATCGAACCGTTTCGATTGTCGCAAAAACCCATCCACGTGCCCAGCATGCACTGCTCTCGTGGTCGGCAGTGGCACAGCATAACGACCTGAGCCTTTTGTCCATTGAATTGACAACCGGACGACCGCATCAGATTCGGAGTCAACTTGCGCATCGCGGCATGCCTGTACTGGGAGATCTGCGGTACGGAAGTCGGCGGCGGTTCGCCGCAGATGCAATCGCGCTGCACTGCTACCTGCTCGGGGTTCCACACCCCGTGACGAAACAGGTTCTTATGTGGAAAGCACCGCCTCCTCCGTGCTGGCATGGTTATTTTGATGACGCCATTGCAGCGCTGCTTGCCGAGTCCTGCACCACAGCACCATCATCGGTGGAGCACTGAGCAAGCGTTATCGTCGTTGACGCACTGACTTTTTTCTTCTATGCTGTATTCTGTATGAAGCAAAAGCCACCATCACTTATCCGTGCCCATGTCGTGGTTTCAGGCCGGGTGCAAGGAGTCTTTTTTCGCGCCGAAACGCAAAAAACGGCTCAGGCGCATGGCGTTACCGGTTGGGTTAAAAACCTTCCTGATGGACGGGTTGAAGCAGTGTTTGAAGGCACCGAAGATGCTGTCAACGCAGTGGTGGCATGGTGCCACACAGGCCCGCCCTACGCAGTTGTCACTGAAGTCAGCGTGACACGCGAAGACTACACCGGCGCTTTTGACCGCTTTTTCATCACGTGGTAACTGCGGCAGATGAAGGTGTTGTTCATTCAGCCGCCGGTGCATGATTTTTATCAGACCACGATGCGCACCCAGCCGCTTGGGCTTGCCTATCTGGCTGCGGTTGTGCGGCATGAAGGACATGAGGTTGCACTGCTTGACTGCCAGAGCCCGCATGTCCGAACACCTGCGCCATTGCCTGAGTTCTTTTCATATCTCCGAAAATATTACCCTACGGCAGATCTCAGCCCGTTCAGGTTGTATGCTCGGTACTATCGGTTTGGTCTCTCTGCTGCTGCAATAACTGAATATTTGCAGCACATGCAACCTGAGGTCGTTGGTATTTCGTGCCAATTTACGCCCTACGTGCAGGACACTATTGCGCTTGCAGCACTGGTTAAGTCTCTTTCCCCTTCGACCGTGGTCATCGTTGGCGGCGCACATGCAAGTGCTTTACCAGCACAGGTGTTGAGCAATCCCTTTATTGACTATGCGGTGATCGGGGAGGGGGAAAGAACGATTGGAGCGTTACTTGCCAGTATTCAGCGTGGCGATGCTCCCGACCAGCTTGACGGCATTGCGTTCAAAAACGGACGTGAAATCAGAATACGTCCGCTCAAAAACTTTATCGAGAACTTGGATGAGCTGCCGTTTCCAGCCCGTGATCTTCTGGATATGCATTCCTATACGATTCACGGACAGCCCTACACCATGCTGCTTACCAGTAGAGGCTGCCCACGTGCCTGCACCTATTGTTCGGTTGCAACGGTAATGGGCAGAACGGTACGGCTGCGGTCGCCTGAGAACATTGTAGCTGAAATGCTGGTGTGTGTTGGGCAGTATGGCATTAGGGTGTTTGATATTGAGGATGACCATTTTACCGTTGACCCTCAGCGGGCACTGGATATCCTTGACCTTGTTATCAAAACCTTTGGCGAGAATACTCTTGACCTGTACGCAAGAAACGGGGTATCGCTGCTCTCACTTAACAAAAAACTACTTACCACCATGAAGCGTGCAGGATTCAAAAAACTTGATGGTGCACTTGGCGGCACAACGCCTGCCGAGGGTCATCTGATGCAGCGCACCGTGAACAGACGAAAAACCGAGACGGTTCTCCGGCATGCACAGCGTCTTGGCATACCCTCAACGACCTATATCATTCTTGGCATGCCCGGACAGCGGCTCGGTGATATGATTGCGGGAATTCAGTATGTGGCAGGTCTTCCGACACTGATCGGTCCGAGTATCTTTTACCCCAGCCCCGGCTCAGCGATGTATGCCCGGCTGCACCGTACCGGTGCATTGCCAAAGGATTTTGCCCTGATGCGGTCAAGTGCTTTTCCGGTGGAGACACCGCAGTGCTCACGGTCTGACTGCGTGACACTCGTGCGCATGACGCGGTGGATCAATTGGATAAAGCAGATGCTTGCACGCGCTCACGTCCCCTGTATCTCGGTTGATATGCTGGTGCACGATGAGCGTTTCTGCCACGCACTGCCGCCGGCACTGGTGGAAAAAGTGGTACAAGGGGGGAGCGCAATGCTCTGCGTTGATTCACTGCTTCAGCGGGACGCAGTAGGACGACTGCTCACGGGTATTTTAGTGCAGCATCACCTTGTATGCGGACTGCGGCGCATCAAACGCCGGGGCAGTCAGGGATATACATATGAGCTGTTTTGCTATGAAACCGCGCAAACAGTTATAAAAAAATTGTTTGAGTCACCCAGCACGCTGGTGATTGCTGCACCGGTTGCTGCTGGTCAGGGGTGAGAAAATCTGATGGAGACTATTTTAAATTTTGTACTGCGCAGCATCATGCGATCTGCGCTTAGGTTTGAAGACGTGCCGGATGCTATCAGTGCAGACCTTGAGTCAGGTATTGCACGCGATGCCGAGCTGCTGTATGTCCATATACCGTTTTGTGAATCACTCTGTCCCTACTGTTCGTTCCACCGGTATGTCTATGATGCTGCAGGTGCATCCGCCTATTTTGATGCGCTGACCCACGAGCTTGAGCTGTATAAACAACTTGGCTGTTCGTTTACTGCACTGTATGTTGGTGGCGGTACACCGACTATATGCCCGGATCGTTTATTAGACATTATACACTGTGCCCGAAGTCTCTACCCGTTACGGGAAATTTCAGTCGAGACCAATCCCAATCATCTGCAGGAGGCTCTTCTGGTACGTTTGCGTGATGCTGGGGTGCGTCGGCTGAGTGTTGGGGTTCAGAGTTTCAACGACGATATGCTCCGTGCACTGGGGCGGTATGAAAAGTACGGCAGCAGCGCTGCGATACAAAAACAGCTTCGCGCAACGCATGGTATTTTTGAAACCTGCAATATAGACCTGCTGTTCAATCTGCCGTTGCAAACCAAGGCACACGTGCTGCATGACCTTTCGGTCATTGAAGAACTTTTGCCCGACCAAGTAACCTTCTATCCGCTCATGACATCACCATCGGTTGCCGCAACCCTCAACCGATTGCTGGGGCAGATCAGCTATCGTACAGAAAAGGATTTTTATTTTACGATTCTTGAGCGGATGCGACGCCAGTACACCGGTTCAACTGCATGGTGTTTTTCGCGACATGCCACGATGATTGATGAGTATATCGTGACGCACGGACGCTATGTTGGTGCAGGGAGCGGTGCCTTTGGGTATCATGGTAATGGTATTGCCATCAATACGTTTTTGCTTGATCAATACTGTCAGCGTGTGCGTAGCCATCGTTTGCCGATAACTCGTTTCAAAAGGTTTTCTCGCTGGGAAACACTCGCCTATATTTTTCTCATGAAACTTTTTGGCTTATCGCTGACCGCAGCAGAGCTGTCGCAGATTCGGGCACGCTATGGCCGCCTGGCACTCGTGCCTGAACTTTTTATTTTACGACTGATGGGCGCGGTATGTGGAACAAAAGAGGGTTTTACGCTGACTGACCGCGGCAAATATTACTGGGTTATGGCAATGCGGGAATTTTTTATTGCGGTTGACACGCTCAGAGACGTCTGCAGACCCCGGCATGCTGAAAAAACATTGCCTCATTGATGGACAACGAGCAACGCTCGATGTGACGCTCCTTAAAAGTCTTTGAGTTCATCCTCATCAAAGGGTATAATTTCCTCAGGCCGTACTTCAACGGGCTTACTTTTGGGCTGCGCCACATTTTCTTTTTTCAACATTTTCTGGCCCGGTATATTCCCATGCTTGGTGAACAGGGGAGGTGCGCTTTTGGTACTTGTTTCCGGGAGAGCCGTCGAAGATTCTGCTGCCATGCCCGTACCGCTCACCAGTGCTGCAAGCTTACTTACCAGCTCTTTCATATGGAGCGATTGTGCAGAAAGCTGCTGGCTTGCCGATGCTGATTGTTCTGAGCTTGCAGAGTTCTGCTGGACAATATGATCCATCGTGGACACCGCCTGATTGATTTGATCAATGCCTTGCGCCTGCTCGCGGCTTGCTGCAGCAATTTCAGTAACCAAGCTTGCCACTTTGTTGACACAGTCTAAAATCTCTTTCAGCACTTTATTGGCTTCGGCTGCTTGCCGGATGCCATCTTTGGTCCGAGTGCGGCTCTCGGTTATCAGCTCGCTGGTGGTTTTAGCCTGTTCACTTGCGCGCTGTGCAAGATTTCTGACCTCCTCGGCGACCACAGCAAACCCCTTCCCTGCCTCGCCAGCACGTGCTGCCTCAACCGCGGCATTGAGCGCAAGCAGGTTTGTCTGAAACGCGATTTCCTCAATGCCCTTGGCGACTTTTGCAACTTCTTTGCTGCTTTGGTTGATTGCCTCCATTGCCTTCATCAGAACATCCATGGAGGTAGAGCCGTTGAGGGCAGCTTGTTTGGCATCATTGGACAGCGTGTTGGCTTGCTGGGCATTATCGGCATTGTGACTTGCCATAGAGGCAAGTTCCTCAAGCGATGCTGATGTTTCTTCGATAGAGGATGCCTGGGAGGATGCACCCTGTGCCAGTTGTTGACTTGACTGGGATATCTGGTGCGCAGCGTCAGACACCTGCTCGGCAACAAGATTCAGCGATGAGGTAATGGTATTAATCGGTTTGGTAACCCGTGCTGCAACATAGATAATAACGACAGCCGCAAGCAGGAGAATCACGATCGTCATAATTAAATTCAGCCATCCCAACTGCCGTACCGGTTGCATAATTTCATCACTCTCCACGCTTGCAACGACCGTCCAACCAATGCCGCGGTCTTTCTTAAAGGCAAGCATGATCTTCTTGCCTTCTATGTCTTGCTCCAGCAGCCCTTCTTCCTGACTAAGCATGCGCTGACCATACTCAAAAGACTTTATGTTTAATTGCATAATTTTTGAAGGGTCGGGATGGGATATGACCATACCGTTACTATCCACAATATACACATACCCCGTTTGCCCTATTTTGATTGGTTCAACAAATTTTTTGGTGAAGTAGGGTAGGTCTACAACACCATAGAGAATGCCGATGACCGTATCAGCAGACTTGATGGGAGCAGCAATAGTCACTACTGGCTTGCTACTGAACTCACTCACCGTGACATCCGAGATAATTACTGTACCCTGTATTGATTTTTGAAAGAACTGCAGTTCCTTGATATTGCGTCCGGTCATGGTCCGACCCGCCCCTGTTGTTTCTTCTTGTATTTCTGTTTTTGAGGTGGTTAGCACATTGCCGTCAGCTTTGACAATAGCGATTTCTTCAAAATAGGGGTGCGCTTTTTTGTAGTTTTTTAAGTTTTCGCAGGCCTCTTTAATGAAAATAAAGCTGCCTGAGTCTTCATCAACGCCAGCCATATTGATTGCCTGTGTAATGGTGCTCTGTTGTGCCCAGAGGATGATATCCTGCTTGCGGTTTTCCACCCAGGAAACAATATACTCAAGGGTTGATTGCGCGTTTTGCTGCAGCTGTGCGTTAATCTGGGAGCGCAACGTTCTTTTTGAATTGAAAAATGATATAGTTGCGGTGAGCGATGTGCCCATCAAAATCAATAGAAGCGTGGGGATCAAAAACTTTTCGCGCAGACCTGTTTTCATCAGTTTCCTCCTGTACATCTGAAGGTATTCTACTGTGCTCAGAAAATCAAAACAAGAGCTTTTATTCTGGCAAGCTTTTCACTTTTACAAAGTAGTTATCGTAATTTTTTTACCATGACTTTAAAAAGACTTGCCATATCAAAACAAAAATGTTGTACCCTGCACCTATGGTGTTCCATATTTTGTCCAAAATACGTCATTAACCTCTTGTTGCTACCTAATTTCTAAAAACGAGATTGCAGCAGCGTCGTCTCACAGGGCGAAACTCCCCGCAATGACAATGATGTGCCTGCCATCGCGCATCACGCACCGCGGAACGTGCTATTTTGTGTTTTGGACAACATTGATTGTACCCTTCGGGTAAAAGGAGGGATAAAAGAAAAGGTAGAAAAGCCAGCTACTGCAGGCTGCGCTGCAGGGGGATCGTGAGCCCGCAGTAGCTGGCGGGGAAAGTTATCAGGCGGTACAGTTAAATGTCCATGGGCTAAAATTATCTGACGCGGCGTAGGGAGAGGCGGTTCTGATTCTGCGAATATGCTCAACCGTTGCATGAATCAGTTTCCAGGTCTGGTATGCTGAACATACCATTTTAAATTGTTCTTCGCGTACCCGGTCGCCCGGATAAAGATCCGGATGGTTTTGGCGTGCAAACTCTCGAAATCTTTTTTTGACAACTTTAGCCGGTGCATGAGCATGAATACCGAGCAAATCGTAGATATTGTCTCTTGTCCTCTTCATCGGTGTGGCCTCCCATGATGTACCTTTATGAATCTGTTACTCCACTTTTGCAGCAAGGATGCCGAAATCGGACGCAGCCACAACACACTGAAATAACTTCATAAATAATTATCTCAAGCCGCAGTCTTGACTTTTTTTGGAAACAAAGAGCGCAAGCACATGCGCACATAGGTAGCAGGGTTGCGCAGTTTTTTCTCTTTTGTCCGTGCCTATAGCTACCGTGGCACTTGACAATGGTTGGGTAATTATTACTTTTAAAACGTTTGAGGCTATAATGACAGGAATGGCAGGAATCAGTGATAAAGTGGAGGATCGAACCCGTGATTAAGCATGAAAAGAAAATTGAAGCATCCGAATCAGATACAGCGCACTCCTCTGAACAACCAGCTCGTAAAAAAGCTCACCAGGGAAACATTTCTCAGCAGCCTGCAATTGAAGCTGAGCATGCTCAGGAGAAAGTTTTATCTGAATCGGTGATTGATGAGCCTGCAAAAAAAGAGGTGTTGCCCACAAAAAAGGACCTTATGGAAGAACTTGAAAAAGTCCGGAAGGAAAATAAGGAGTTGTCGGAGCGCCTTTTGCGCACACTTGCAGAATTTGACAATTACAGGAAACGGGTGACCCGCGAAAAAGAAGATCTTGTCGCATGCGGGACAGAGAAATTAGCGCTTGCACTTCTGCCGGTTCTTGACAATTTTGAACGTGCCTGCGATCAGGCACATACAGCGCAGGAGGTTAGCCAAGTTGTTGAAGGGATTGAAATGATTTTAAAACAGCTCCGGGAAACGCTTGAGAAATTTAATATCAAACCTTTCAGCGCAACCGGCGAGCCGTTTGATCCAGAAAAACACGAAGCAATCGCCCAGCAGGAACACGCCACCTATCCACCCAATACCGTCACTGCTGAAATTCAAAAGGGCTACTATGTCGGAGAAAAACTCTTGCGTCCCGCACGGGTTATCGTTGCCAGAGAACCGGAATTAACACAGGAATAAACTTGAGATGAACCGCTCTATTCACGGGGCGCCGAAAAGGGTACCTGCACAGGGAACGCTTTTGTGCTGCTCACCAACTTTTCATTGAGCGCAGCCGCTGAATGCGCTCTTCAACCGGTGGATGGGTGCTGAAAAGATTCATGAGCGCTTTGCCGGACAGCGGATGCACGATAAACATATGGGCGGTTGACGGTGTTGCAGCAAGCGGCACGCGCTGAGCGGCAAGGCTAAGTTTTTCAAGAGCACTGGCAAGGCTCAAAGGATTTCCCGCAAACCGTGCACCTGTTTCATCTGCCAAATACTCGCGCGAGCGAGAAATGGCAAGCTGAATGATAAGTGCAGCAATCGGAGCAATAATGGCAACCACCAAAAGCGCGAATCCATTATCGCCCTCATCGCTGTCGCGTGATCCTGCGCCAAAAATTGCTGCCCAGCGTGCCATGTTTGCGATCATGGTAATAGCGCCTGCAAGGACTGCTGCGATAGTACCGATTAAAATATCGCGGTTGTGAATATGGGCAAGTTCATGAGCAAGAACCCCTTCCAGTTCGTCACGGGAAAGAATCCTTAGAATGCCTGAGGTTACGGCAACAGCAGCGTGGTTTGGATTCCTGCCCGTTGCGAAAGCATTTGGCGAATCATTGGCAATGATATAGATCCGAGGTAGCGGAAGTCCTGCAGCGCTGCAGAGCTTGCGAACAATTGCATAGAGCTCAGGAGCTTCAGCCTCAGTGACTTCCTGCGCCCGGTACAGGGATAGAACAATTTTGTCGCTGAACCAGTAGCTAAAAAGGTTCATACACAGGGCGACGATAAGGGCAATCATCATACCGTTTTGACCTGCCACGGCATTGCCAATCCAAACAATCAGACAGGTTAAAATTCCCAGTAGCACTGCAGTTTTTAGTTGGTTTCCCATAAGTTATGCCTCCAGAATAATTGGAAATGGCTATTTCTCAGCTTTGGTTGCTAAAAAAGTTTATTTAAAAATAACTGCTAATAAAATAGTAATTTTCTTTAAATCCGTCAAGGAGGCATAACCTGATATGATTTTTTTAAAAAAATTTGTCGCTTGCCTTGACATTTCCATAAACATCCTTATTTTTTTTACGTTGTCGCGTGAGGGTAGTTTTTTCGTGTTTTAACAAGTTGTTAAAACTTTATTTTTGTACACATTATAGTAAAACCAGTTAACATTTATGGAGGTGAAGGTATGAAAATAAGACCACTGCAAGACCGGATTATCGTTAAAAGGCTTGAAAGCGAGGAAAAGACAAAGGGTGGAATAATTATCCCAGACTCAGCTAAAGAAAAACCGATGGAGGGAAAAGTTATTGCAGTCGGTAATGGGAAGCTGCTTGAGAATGGACAGCGCTCAAAACCCGAAGTCAAGGAAGGTGACCACGTGCTGTTTGGCAAGTATGCTGGCACGGAAGTAAAAATTGAGGGTGAGGAGCATTTAATTTTGCGCGAAGACGATATTTTGGGAATTATCGAAAAGTAAAAAAACCTTTTTTGAGAGTGGAGGATTCAGAGATGGCAAAAGAGATAAAATTTCAAGATGGACGTGCTGCGATTTTGCGGGGTGTTGATATCCTGGCAAACGCAGTTAAGGTGACACTCGGGCCCAAGGGAAGAAATGTTATTATTGAAAAGAGTTTCGGCTCCCCAACCGTCACCAAAGACGGTGTGACCGTGGCAAAAGAGATCGAACTTGAGGACAAGTTCGAAAACATGGGTGCCCAGATGGTCAAAGAAGTTGCCAGCAAAACAAGCGATGTCGCTGGCGATGGAACGACAACGGCGACCGTACTTGCACAAGCAATTTACCGTGAGGGCTTGAAGCTGGTTACCGCCGGTCATAATCCTATGGAACTCAAACGCGGCATTGACAAGGCGGTTGAGAAAGTGGTTGAGCATCTCAAAAAGATGAGCAAACCGATTAAAGATCAGAAAGAGATTGCACAGGTTGGCAGTATTTCCGCTAACAACGACGAGACCATCGGCAATATAATCGCTGAAGCCATGGATAAGGTCGGCAAAGAGGGTGTCATTACGGTTGAAGAATCAAAGACTATGGACACCACGCTCGAAGTGGTTGAGGGTATGCAGTTTGACCGTGGTTATCTGTCACCGTATTTTGTGACTGACCCCGAGCGGATGGAAGCAGTACTTGAAGACTGCTACATCCTGATTCATGAAAAGAAGATTAGCAGCATGAAAGACCTGTTGCCAATCCTTGAGCAGGTTGCCCGGAGCGGCAAACCCTTCCTGATAATCGCTGAAGATGTCGAGGGCGAGGCGCTTGCAACCTTGGTGGTCAATAAACTGCGGGGTACGCTCAAAGTCGCAGCAGTCAAGGCACCTGGCTTTGGCGACCGACGCAAGGCAATGCTTGAGGATATCGCGATTTTGACCGGCGGCAAGATGATCGCTGAAGACCTTGGCATCAAACTGGAAAGCATCACCATGAGTGATCTTGGTCAGGCAAAGCGGGTTACAATTGATAAGGACAACACGACCATTGTTGAGGGTGCAGGCACGAAGAAGGCAATCGAAGGACGGGTGAAACAGATTCGCGCCCAGATTGAAGAGACAACCTCAGATTATGACCGCGAAAAATTGCAGGAACGGCTGGCGAAGCTGGTCGGCGGTGTTGCGGTGATTAATGTGGGTGCTGCAACCGAAACTGAGATGAAAGAGAAAAAAGCTCGGGTGGAAGACGCACTGCATGCAACCCGCGCAGCAGTTGAGGAAGGTATTGTGCCCGGCGGTGGCGTCGCCTTGGTGCGGTCATTGAAAGCCATTGAAGGACTTAAACTCGACTCTGATGAGCAGCAGCTTGGCCTTGAAATTGTACGCAAGGCGTTGGTCGAACCACTGCGCTGGATTGCTCAGAATGCTGGCTATGACGGATCCATTGTGATTGAAAAGGTCAAGGAGGGCAAAGAGGGCTTCGGATTCAACGCCCAGACCGAAGAGTATGAGGATCTTACCAAGGCTGGTGTCATTGATCCCAAGAAAGTGGTGCGGTGTGCCCTGCAGAATGCAGCAAGCGTTGCTTCACTGTTGATCACGACTGAGGCTATGATTGCTGAAAAGCCCAAGAAAGAGCAAGCAAATCCTCCAATGCCTCCGGGAGGCATGGGCGGCATGGATTATTAATTTAATCCGCTTCTATTCACCCTGCTGGATACAAAAAGCCCCTGCAGCTCTGTGCAGGGGCTTTTTTTGCGAAAAAATGCTGGTGGGCTGTGCTATGCTGTCTGAAAACGTTCCTCGAGTTCTTGCGTTGCCTGAAAAAGGAGCCGTTCAAGCAGGCAACAACCGTTTTCAGCAGGAATTTTTCTTGATATTAGAAAATCAGTATACTTTATAAACTGCGTAAGTCGGTTTTTATCGCTTACCGCGGTTTCTAAGGTATAGGTGAAATATTCATTCGTGTCTGCAATGCCACATTCGATTGCATAATGCAGTATGTCCTGATAGTACTGCAGTTGTACGTCCGGCTGTTGAAGTTGCTCCACTACAAGATCCAGAAACTTTTTCATAAATTTTACCCGTAGCGTATCGGCAACGGTTGAGAGCAGTGTTGCATCAATCATACAGATAAGAGCAGGCTCATTGCTTACAACATAAGCACTTGTCTGCCGTGGGTTTTCAGGGTTGCCGACAACCTGTTCGCCAAAGACATCCCCAGCTTGCAACGCAGAAACAGTTCTTTCTGTGTTGTGACCGCTTGCTTTGCGTAGTTCGACCTTCCCCTGAATAATAATGTAAAAGTGCTGGTCAAAAGAGCCTTGTTTGAAAATTATGTCCCCCGGGTTAAATTTTATCCATTTAATTAAACGCTCTTCTTGCACCAGCGTATAAAGTTCTTCAAGCGAAAAAATGTTGAAAAACAAGACACCATACAAAACTTGTGCAATCTTTTGTGTGTTGTCATGAGCGCATCCTGCCGCTGTTTTATTCGTCATCACAACTCCCCTCCGTGCATGATGGTAATTGAAAATGGTTGCAATAGAGCACCGCAACTATCAGGGTACTTCCCAATCTTTTAATCCTGCGACATTATATTTCGGTGAATTTTATGTCAGCAGTATATTTTTTTATCATCGGGAACAGATCAGCACCAGCAGCAGTGCTCTATGAGTTGCGTCACAACATCCGCAATAACAACGCTTGCCTTCCGGATGTCGCGAAACAGACGCACGGTTTTTACAAACTCGGCAGGATGCTGCAGAAAATGCTTGCCAATGCCAAGGCTACCCTTCTTTTGTTTCTGAGAATACAACGTTTCAAGATCTGCAGTATCTTCACGGGCGGTATCGGAAACAATACGGACATTGAGAACAGGAACCTCTGCCGAAGCGAGTTGTTGACACAGTGTGTCGCTTTCCATATCAACCACGCGTGCGCCGAAACGCTCAAACAATAGCTGCTTTTCACTTTTTTTGTGAATGAATCGGTTCACACCGAGGCAGGTTCCTAAACTGACCGGAAATCTTGCTTCGGTGAGAATGCCAAAAGCCCTTTTTTGTATCAGGGCAGGGCAAGGGATCATATCGCCACGCCGAGTCAAAACGCGTTCTACAATCACAATGTCACCAAACGAGAGCACTGGGTCAATCGCTCCTGCAAAACCAGTTATGAGAGCAGATGCAGGAGCATATCGTTGCAGCATGTGGCGTGAAGCTGCCCCGGCTTTTTTTGCGCCAACACCGGTTCTGACCATCACGACGTCCCTTCCTTGCAGTGCACCAGTAAAAAACACGGTGCCAGCGTGTACTTCATGCTGCGCGCGGCTCATTTTTTTTATGAGGCACTGCAGTTCACTATCGGAGGCGATCATGATAACAATTGGGACTCTTTTTTTCATATCAGGCTCTTTTGGTGACTCAAGCGCTCAGTCATTTTGCCATAAAAACAATTAGTTTTAAATGCTTCACTCTTCCTCTCAGATGTGCTAAAAAAAAAGCATTTTGTGAACTATTTCAGGAGTTCTCATGAAGGGCATTATCCTTGCCGGTGGTTCTGGCACACGCTTGCATCCGGTTACCCGCTCTGTCAGCAAGCAGCTGTTGCCGATTTACGACAAGCCGCTTATATATTATCCGCTTTCAATTCTTATGTTTGCAGGCATCCGTGATATTCTTATCATATCAACCCCACACGATTTACCTCATTTCAAAACGCTGTTTGGGAGTGGCAGCCATCTTGGGCTATCGTTTTCCTATGCTGAGCAGCCTCGGCCTGAAGGAATTGCACAGGCTTTCCTTGTCGGCAAGCATTTTATCGGTTCTGATACGGTCTGTCTTGTGCTGGGTGATAACATTTTTTATGGTCATGGTTTCCCTGAAACGCTCACCCGCGCTGCTGCCTTGACAAAAGGAGGGCTGATTTTTGGCTACCCCGTGAAGGATCCTGAGCGGTACGGTGTGGTGTCGTTTGATGAAACCGGCAAAGTCCTTGATATTGAAGAAAAACCGCGGCATCCTAAATCACGTTTTGCGGTCCCCGGGCTCTATTTTTACGACAATACGGTTGTAGCCATTGCCGAAAACATGAAACCTTCAGCGCGGGGTGAACTTGAAATTACTGATGTCAACCGCGAATATCTGCGTCGCGGTTTGCTTCGTGTGGAGTTGTTGGGCAGAGGGCTTGCCTGGCTGGATACCGGTACCCACGAAGCGCTGCAGCAGGCTGCGCTCTATGTGCAGGCAATTGAAGAACGGCAGGGATTAAAAATAGCTTGCATCGAAGAAATTGCCTATCGGCTCGGCTATATTGACCTGAAACAGCTTGAGCAGCTTGCTACAGAAATGAAAAATAGTTCTTACGGGCGGTATCTACGTGATATCGTGCATGAGGAAATAGAAAAACATCATGGCACTCACCATTGAACCAGCAGCCCTTCCTGGTGTTTTGATCATTAAACCTGATGTTTTCAGCGATGCTCGCGGCTTTTTTGCTGAGACTTACCACCAAGCCAAGTACACAGCGCAGGGGTTGCCCGTAACCTTTGTGCAGGACAATCACTCTCGGTCGGTCAAAGGAGTTTTGCGCGGGTTGCACTACCAATTGCACTACCCTCAGGGGAAACTGGTTTTTGCAGTGCGGGGTGAAATTTTTGATGTAGCAGTAGATATTCGGCAGGGCAGCCCAACCTTTGGGCTGTGGACCGCACAGGTTCTTTCAGAGACAAACCGCTATCAGATGTATGTGCCTGAAGGGTTTGCACACGGATTTTGTGTTTTGAGCGATGTTGCAGACGTCGTGTATAAATGTACTGACTTTTTCCATCCCGAGGATGACCGGGGGGTTTTGTGGTCTGACCCTGACATCGGCATTTCATGGCCAGTACAAGCGCCACTGGTGTCAGACAAAGACAGTCAGCATCCCCGGCTGACTGCGGTACCTCGCGATTTGTTACCTTTATTTGTAGCGCACCCTGCTTAACGGCAATCGGAGTTGCTTTGATGCTTTGTCGAATTTTTCAAGTACAAACGGTCTTTTGAGAACTGTTGACATTACTGAGGCTATCAGATATAGTTATTCATTCTTATATTTTCACCTGTGTGATTTTGACAATCATAGTGGAGGAAACCATGGAAGAGTTGAAACCCGGACCACTGAACGGAGTAACGGTACTTGATTTTACCTGGGTGCTGGCAGGCCCTTTTGCCACGCGAACCCTTGCAGACATGGGCGCCTATGTTATTAAAGTTGAACGCTATAAGGACGGCACAAACGAACGTCATTTGCCGCTCATTATGGAGACAAAGGAAGGAGTCAAACAGAGCTCATATAACATCAACTGCAACCGAGGCAAAAAAAGCATCTGTATCAATCTCAAGGACCCGCGGGGAAAAAAATTGATTCATGAGCTAATTAAAAAAAGCGATGTGTTGATTGAAAACTTTGCCCCCGGCGTTATGGAGCGGTTGCAACTTGACTACGAATCGGTCAAGAAAATTAATCCACGAATTATCTACTGCTCGGTATCCTGCTTCGGTCACTGGGGCCCCTACTCTCACAAGCCCGGCTATGACATGATCGCACAGGGAGCCAGCGGTTGGACTGATCAGAATGAACTGCCCCAAATAGCACCTGTTTCCATCGGCGATATGAATGCAGCTATTCATGCCTGTGTGGCAATTTGCGGTGCTCTGTATTGCCGTGAAAAGACCGGCAAAGGGCAGAATATTGACATCTCTATGATGGATTGTCTTTTCTCGTTTCATGAAAATACCCTGCCATGGTACCTGCTGAGCAGCGCACTGGGAAAACCCGTTGAACCTCCCAAGATCGGCCGTTTGCATCCGGGCTATGCACCCTATGGCATTTACAAGGGCAAAAATGGCTATATTGTTATTGCATCCCTCACCCAGCCGCGATGGGAGGGGATTGTTGCCGCGATGGGTGAAAAATACAAGTGGCTCCTGGATGAACCACGAGCCGCGACGGTGTCAATTCGGTGCACTCAGGAAAATGCACCGTTTATCCACAAAGTGGTTGAAGAATGGGTAATGTCGTGCGAGTCGGTTGAAGAGGCTGAAAAAATACTTGAAAAGTATGAAGTGCCGTGTCTGCGGGTTCGCTCGATCAAGGAGCTTGCTGATGTTGATCCGCATATTAAAGCACGGGAGATGATGGTTGAAGTCGAGCAGCCGTTTGTCGGGAAAATGAAGATGTACGGTAGCCCACTGAAGATGTCAGAGACCCCCTGCGGTGTCAGAGGACATGGACCGCTGCTTGGTGAACATACTGAAGAAGTGCTTACCAAAGTACTGGGATACACAGAGACACAGATTAAAGATCTTTACACAAATAATATTGTTTACCATGAACCTGCAGTGGAAAAATTGCGGTAATGTTAAAATTGATGCACACCTTTGCAAGAAAGGGCAGCCAAGTGGCTGCCCTTTCTTGCAAAAGCCATATGATTTTGGCAACTTTGGTAATATGATTTCAAAAACGCTCTGCCGAGGCATAGGTTTTTTTATGAATCGAGCAAAACTGCTTTGGTGTATCTCGTTGTGCATTCTGGTTTTATCTGCTGGCACTGTTGGTGCGGGCACGTGGTATCGTGGCGATCTGCATGCTCATTCCCTTTACAGCGATGGCGACAGTTCGGTTGCTGACATGATCGCCCGTGCCGAGTCTTTAGGGCTTGATTTTTTTACTCTGACCGATCACGATACTTCATTTGGTGGCAATCCGCGTCACTGGTATGATCCTGACTATGCCTCCGACAGCATGGTTCTTCTCTACGGCATAGAGTGGACAACTCCTTATGGACATGCCAATATCTGGGCTGCGACTCCTTTTTCCTATGAAGCTTTATGGCAGGCAAACAGAAATTGCGATGCGCAGGCAGCTGTTACTGCAGCGCATGAGCAGCATGCTTTTTTTTCTATCAATCATCCGGCATCCGTGATTTTTTCATTGCCGTGGCAATACATGGTGCCCGAAGGGGTTGACAGCATTGAGGTGTGGAATTCTCTGTATCGTCTTCCAAGCCGCAACCGTTGGGCAGGTCACTGTGTTTGGGATCAACTACTTCAGCAGGGACGCCGTATTCCCGGTGTGGGGGGCAGCGACGCTCACATGCTCAAGGGCTGGATGTCGCTGTTCTGGGGTCCAGGCAACCCGACGACATGGGTGTATGCTGAAACCCTGAGTGCTGAGGCAATACTTGCAGGTATTGCTGCCGGGCATGTCTCCATCAGCTACAGCCCAGATGCTGTCAGGGTAGAACTTTCCGCGGATGCAGATGCTGACGGTGTTTATGAGACAATGGCAGGTGATACGATCACCGGTCAGGATCATCTTGTGAGGTTCAAAGTCAGTCTTGAAACTCCTGGGCAGGAGGAGCCTTTGCGGGGGTGGGGAACAACCGAGCTTGAGGAGACGGTGGTGAAAAAGCTTGCCGACTGTTCACTATCGGTAGCAGATATATTTGCCATTGCCTCATCTTCTGATGCCCCGCTGTACCTTGTTGGTGTTTTCAAAAACGGATATCTGTTTAGAGTTTTTTGTATCAGGGGGTGCACTGGCGTATGCACATTTAGCGATATTGCGAGGGGAAATTCTTATTACCGCGTTGAAGTCATCGGAACCCCTACGGTACCACCACTGCATCACCTGCTGTACGGCCATGTGATTGCACTCACCAACCCGATTTTTGTCTCCCTGGTGGAATAACAATCCGATGACTTGGCGAAATGAAAGCGAGCATGCGACCTTCACAGCTGATTCTTTTAAGCTTTGCCGCGGTGATTGCCGCCGGGACGGTTTTATTACTGCTGCCCGTAGCACAGAAGGGTCCGCCGCTGACGGCTCTTGATGCTCTGTTTACTGCAACCTCGGCGGTGTGCGTCACTGGCTTGACTGTTATTGATGTTGGGACACGCCTGAGCCACTTTGGTCAAATTGTCCTTCTTGTTTTAATACAGACCGGTGGTCTCGGAATTATGACCTTTTCAACCTTTTTTGTTTTTCTCCTGTCCCGTCGCCTGTCAATCCGCAACCGAGAAGTTTTAATCCAAAGTTTGAGTCAGCATCCCATCAAAGATATGGGGAAGCTGCTGCTTACCGTATTTCAAACAACCCTTGTGATCGAAATCCTGGGGGCTCTCTGCCTGTGGCTGCGGCTGCGCATGGATTTTCCCGATCCTCAGGCTGCTTATCTGGCGTGCTTCCACTCAGTCTCTGCATTTTGTAATGCAGGGTTTTCCCTGTTCCCTGACAGCCTGATCAGATATCGCGACGATGTCGTTGTCAATCTGACCATAATGCTGCTCATCCTGCTCGGTGGCATAGGATTTCTGGTGCTGTTTGACGTTTACCGTGCCTGGCAGACATGGCATCGCGGCGGAAGGTTTAAGCTTTCATATCATTCTCGCATCGTGCTAATCACTTCAGCAAGCCTTGTGGTGAGTGGCGCGGTGTTGCTGCTGTTCTGCGAATGGTTCAATGCGCTTCGTTTTTGCAACATCAAGACATTAATTTTTGCACCGCTGTTTCAATCAGTAACGGCAAGGACGTGCGGCTTCAATACGCTTGACATCGGTAGCTTGACCGAGGCATCGCTGGTGGTAATTTCGGTTTTAATGTTTATCGGGGCTTCCCCAGCTTCAACCGGTGGTGGCATCAAAACCAGTACGGTTGCGGTACTGGTTGCTTTGATACGGGCACGGCTCCAGAACCGTGAAGACGTTCAAATACTGAACCGTCGAGTGCCGGAGGATATTGTCTCACGCGCTGTTTCAGTTGCTTTTTGCTCTGTGTTGCTAATTGGCATTGCGACGTTTTTGATGGTGCTTATTGAAAATGAAGCTGTTGCCCATCCACAGTCAAAAGATAGTTTTATTGAACTGCTGTTTGAAGCCATATCCGCATTCGGTACCGTCGGTCTGAGCACGGGTATCACAGCAACACTGCACGATATGAGCCGTGTTGTTCTGATTGTGCTGATGTATCTTGGAAGGGTTGGCCCATTGACGCTTGCAATAGAGCTTGCTGGCGAGGAACGGAAACCGCCGTATCGGTTGCCCCAAGAGGAAAATATTCTCATCGGATAATTACTCCATTCAGGAGGAAACACTTATGAAAAATTACGCTGTCATTGGTCTTGGCAATTTCGGGCATTTTATGGCACGCTTTCTTGCCGCACGCGGCCTTGAGGTGATTGCCATTGATACAGATGAAGCACAGATAGAGCGGATCAAACCGTTTGTGGAGAAAGCCGTAATTGCAGACGCAACCAACAAGGAGGTGCTTGAGCGACTCGGCGTTGGGGATATGGATGCGGTGATCGTCAGCGTCGGCGAGCGGGTTGATACCAGTATTTTGATTACTTTGTATCTAAAAGAGCTGAAAGTGCGACAGATTATTGCCAAAGCAATCAGCGAAGATCATGGCAAAATTTTGCACATTATTGGAGCAACCGATGTTGTGTTTCCAGAGCGCGATGTTGCTGCGAAAATAGCTGAAACACTGGCTAATCCAAATATTCTTGATACCCTCAGCTTAGGGCCTGATTATAGCGTCGTACAGCTGGTGCCCCCTCAGCAGTTTTTGCACAAAACCTTACGGGAGCTTGATATCCGTAATCGGTACAACGTTCACGTTATTGCCGTTAAGGAATATGTGCCGGAAAACATTATCGCAGTTCCTTCACCGGACTATACCATCAAGGATAGTGACGTGTTGCTGGTGATTGGCAAACAAGAGGATATCGACGCATTGAGAAAACTGACATAGAGGCAGAAACAGCGATAGCAGCTGATCTGCTGTTTTTAAGCTCTTTTTCTGATGATGTGCACGGCAGTTGCTTTGAATGAGGCGGTAACGCTGCTCCCTTCACCAATCCCCAGTGTTTCAAGTGAGCGGCCGGTGACATAGGCTGCAAGAGGAAATCCACAATCAAGCGATACCTTGTAAAAAAGCCCCCGGGGGACAATGCGTGTCACCGTTGCTGGAAAGACGTTGCGGGCACTGCTGTCAGCCGGGTGCGCTGTCGTGCTCAAGGTTACGTTTTCCGGTCGCACGCCGATGAGCAGTTCCTCGCCCGGCTGGGCTTCGCCGACTGCTGCAATCAGATGTTTGGCTACTGATATGATCATGATACCGTGGTCTGCCTCGTGCACAATGCCATGCACGACCGTTTCCATACCAACAAACGATGCGACAAATTCATTGTGGGGGTTGTTCATAACCTCTTCTGTCGTGCCGAGCTGTATGATGGTGCCATGGTGCATAACTGCCATTCTATCGGCAAGCCGCAGCGCCTCTTCCTGATTGTGGGTTGCAAAGACAATGGTTGTTTTTGTTTCTGCGATCACCTTTTCAAGGTCGTGGATGAGTGCTTCGCGGGTTGGCGGGTCAAGGGAGGAAAACGGTTCGTCAAGAAATACAATCTGCGGCTTGAGAACAAACGCCCGGGCAAGACTGACGCGTTGCGCCTCACCACCGGACAGGGTGCGAGCCGAACGACTGGCAAGAGCGGCGATGTGAAAACGGCAAAGCGCTTCCTCAACAGCCTGTTTGATACACCGTGCTGGCACGCCGCGCAGCTTCAACCCTACCGCAACATTGTTGAAAACCGAGGTGTGTAAAAGCAGTGGCTCTTGAAAAACCATTGCAATGCTTCGGCGGTATGTGATGGCTGAGCTGCGATGATTGAGGGCATGTCCCTGCAACAGAATTTCTCCACGGGTCGGGGTGAGAAGACTGGCAAGCGTCAGAAGCAGGGTTGATTTTCCTGAGCCATTCGGACCGACTAGTGCAAGCACCTCGCCGTTGAGGACTGACAAGTGGGCAATGGAAAGCGCTTGTACACCACCACGCTGAAGTTCAAGATTGTGTGCTTCGAGAATGATTCGCTGCTGGCTCATCGGGGTCTGTCGTGTTGCTGGACCATGGTGAGTATCAGGTTAATCGCAAAGGTAAGGAGCAGCAAAATAATCCCTAAGGCTATTGCAAGATCAAAATTGCCTTTGCTTGTTTCCATAACCGTTGCTGTTGTCAGTACCCGTGTATAGCCTTTGATATTACCGCCGACCATAAGTGAGGCACCAACTTCTGAGATAACACCGCCAAACCCAGCCATGACCGCTGCAAGCAGCGGCAGGCGCGCTTCTTTAACCAGCAGCCAGACCATCTGTAGTCGCGTCGCACCAAGTGCAAGAATCTGGAGCCGCAAATTTTTCGGCAGGTGCTGGATAGCAGCTATGGTGATACCGGTAACAATCGGCGTTGCAATCACTGCCTGCGCGATTACGATCGCTGTGGGCGTATAGAGCAGCCCCAGAGAGCCGAGCGGACCGCTGCGCCACAGCAGTATCGTAACCAACAGACCCACCACGACCGGCGGTAATCCCATGCCGGTATTGACCATGCTGACCACTATCTTTTTGCCGGGAAAATCACTCAAACCAATCATGACACCTGCACTCATACCGATCCCGACACTGATCAGTGTTGCAAGACCTGAGAGTTGGAGTGAGAGCAGGGTGATGTGCAGTATCTCATGGTCACCGGTGAACAGCAGCACGAGTGCTTTTTGTATGCCGTGCCAAAGAAGATCCATAGCTGACCTTTCAGAAACAAGTACTCTGTCAGTATATCACAGCACCTTGTCGCGCCAGCATAAAAAAAGAAGGCCTCAGATGTGAGGCCTTCTGTGAAGGAAAAACGTGAAAGCATTTTATTTGCTGCATGATGGCAAGTCTGTAACCTGAGGACAACTTCCATTGTCGGTGTGAATTAAAGTATCGTCCTTGCATGTCTCAGGGAGCTTCCATGTGGTGCCGTTTGGGCAGGTCCAGGTTTCGTCTTCATGTACGGTATAGGTCTTCCCATTCAGAATGAATTGCGGCTCGTTTTTTGAATTTACCGTTATGGTATAGCAAGGGGTGTGGGTGCGGTCATACATGGTTGTCTCATAATTCGCTATATTATTTTCATAGGAAAAACATACTTTGTCAGCACTATCGTAGTAGGTAGTCACGACCTTATCCGAACCAGATTCCATGACATAATAAGAGCCATCCTCATATTTCAGCATTATGTTGTTATTATTCATACTAAGGCACACGGGACATTTGTGATAGGGGTTGAGCGTAGCTGCGCAACGTATATCACAAGTGGGCATAAAATCGCCGCACGGAACGCATTCAGAAACACCGCCGGGTACAGTTGTTGTCGTGGTATCGCTGTCGCCGGTGATCGTGATCGCCACGCCGGATGCTTCAACAGCACCCCGTTTCACGCTGACCTGGTAGGTTCCCGGTTCGGGATTTGCAGCAATAATCACAATCGCCAGAACCCGGGTATTCAGACTGAAGGCAAACACCGTGCGCAGCACGTCTTCCCGCGGACCGGTAAAGGAGACCTGTGCTTTGCCGAAGCCGAGGCCGGTGCCGAGAATGGTGAAGAGTTTTGTTTGGGCCACAGCGCTGCCTTCTATTTCAGACGGCGTGATTGAGGTCAGCACCGCTTCAGCAGTAGCACTGATACCGGTGTTTGCCCAGACTCCTCCCACATGCGGTTCAGCAACAAAACTTGCACATAGCAGCACAGCGGCAAACATACCAACAACAAAAATTTGTGTTCGCTTCATACGACCTTCCTCCTGTGTTTAGGTTTAGATAACGTTATCTGGTATATTATTCCATTGCCCCTTGCACAGCTCTAATGCTTAAGCGCTTCCTTATTGACTTTGCCGGGCAACCCGTCCCCAATAAGGGATTTCAATGGTTGCCTGATCTTTATCAGTGGTGGAGATAAGAATTTTCCCACGTAAAATTGCACCGGGCGCAGCAACGCTTTCATCAGCTGCTATCTTAACGTTATATTCCTTATCGGGGACCACCTTTTCAATAACAGCCGAAATCGCCGGATTGTCGCTGTCGGCTTTTGTAACCTTGAAAGACTCTTTCCCCGATGCTTTGAGATTTATGGTGCGCTCGATTTTTTGACCCTGCTGCAAAACCCCAAATGACACCATCTGCGGACTGACCAGTATATTTCCCATTACCTCACCGCTCACCGGAAGCATCAATGTTTTTACACTCGGATGGTCGGTCGTGATGGTCACCCGCTCTTGAAACCGTCCCGGTTTGAGACCGGGCAGAACCGTAATTTTTATCTTTTTTTCAGGATTGTTATCAAACCCCTGATTGTTGACGGCAACCTTCATGAGCTTATGTGATGACTCGGCGGAAATAATCTTTGCCGTATTTTTGTCGTTTCCAATGAGTCCTGCGTAACGAATAATGGGTTCATTTTTTTTGATTTGCCCCATCACCAGTTGCTGTGGCTGAAGGGCAAGCACTACCTCAATGTCAGCAGCGATTTTGAGCGTTACGGTTTGCTGGAGCGGATCGTTTGTGGTTACCGTAATGGTCTTTTCATTTTTTCCCTGACGCGTCCCCGTGTTGAATGTAACGTCAATCGTGCCTGTTTGCCCCGGCTGAATTTCTTTGCCTGATGCAAGGGCTGCAGTGCAACCACAACTTGAGCGCACCTTGTCAATCACAAGAACACCTGTTCCGGTATTCTTGAAACTAAAGGAGTGCTTCAAACTTTGGTTCTGTGAAGCTTTCCCGAAATCATGGGTGAGTTCTGCAAACTCAATGCGCGGTGCTCCTGATGCTGTTTGTTGTGGTGTGTTTTTTTTCTTGTCTCCGGTACTGGCACAGGACAGAAGCAACATTACGGACAGCGCTACAATACTGTTTACGAAATGTCTTGCCTTCTGTGTTTCCATTTGCGTGCCTCCTGTGGTTGTGGCATGATGGGGATTAAACGCGACCATATTCACCTGTCAGTTACGATCATTGTATGACGATAGCTTGGTCCCGTCAATGTACTTTATTCTGAAGAGGCTTCTGATGCAACAACAAAAAATAATCTTTAAAACTCTCTGGTGGTTCCACCCTCTGACGTTGGTCTGCCTGCTGGCTGGCTTGTTTGTCGCGCAGTCGCTGGGGGCAGCAGAGACTGCTGCTGTAAAAACCATCATCCTTGCCACAACCACAAGCACCCAGGACTCGGGGCTCCTCGACGTGCTCGTGCCTGTCTTTGAAAAAAAGACCGGCTGTTTTGTGAAAACCATTGCCGTTGGCTCGGGACAGGCACTGGCGCTTGGCACACGCGGCGAGGCTGACGTGCTGCTGGTACATGCACCACGCGAGGAAGAGAAGTTCATGCAGCAGGGCAATGGCAGCCGGCGGCTTCTGGTGATGCACAATGATTTTACTATTGTCGGACCGCCCGGGGATCCTGCGCGGATCAGAGGCATGAGCTCAGCAAGTGAGGCATTCAAAAAAATCGCAGCCTCGCAAACACTCTTTGTCTCGCGGGCTGACAACTCAGGAACTTATGCAAAAGAGCGGGAAATCTGGACCGCAGCAGGCATCGAGCCGGAAGGCAGGAAGTGGTATCAGCAGACAGGGCTTGGCATGGGACAGACCCTTGGCGTTGCCTCGGAAAAAGCAGGATATACCCTTACCGACCGAGGAACCTATCTCGCGCTCAGGAAAAATCTTGCGCTTGAACTTTTGTGCCAAAATGATCGTGCGCTCCTGAATATCTACCACGTAATCGAGGTCAATCAGGACAAGTTCCCCAAGGTCAATGCAGCAGGCAGCCGCATGTTTGCCGATTTTTTAGTTTCACCCGAAGCGCAGCAGATCATCAAAACCTTCGGCACCGATACCTACGGCGAGCCGCTGTTTTTCCCTGATGCGGGAAAGGCTGAAAAGCAGCAGTGAAATTAGCGCATCACCGCAACGGGATATAAGTGGCACCGTACGGCTAAAGGTTCACACTTCATTGCGGAGGGTAAAATGATGAAAAGCAAAAAGGCAAACGGTACCGCGGCTGCGGCAAACAGCCTATACGGACGCATACGGGTCGGGCTTTGGCGCGTCGGCGGTGATCGGCGTGAAAACCTATGGGGCTGATCTGGGCATGCACTGGACGCGCGTGCCCATTGATGTCAGCAGCGGCAACTACACGGGCGCCAACGCTGATCCCATGCTGAAAGATATTCAAGGTGTCGGCGTTGTCGGTTACGGCATCATTAATCCGGCAGCAGACATGCAGGGCGGCTCCTTTATCACTGCCGCGCAGTTTGCCCAGGCCGTGGGCCGCATTGTCGAGCGCTATGACGGCGACGGCACAAGCGATATGGAGGGGCTTGTGTATCCCATAAAGGTCTGGGAGCTGATCAACGAATATTCAAGCAGCGGCATGTCAAAGCAGTATCCGTCGGAATTTACCCGGGCCGTGTATATGGACATGATGCAGCAGGGAGCTGCGGCGCTCAAAAGCGCCTGCCCGGACTGCCTGCTTGCTTTTGACCCCTTTTATGAGGATGACGTAACCGCGCTGCTCGGGCAGTTTTCAGCGTCAAACATTGATCTGATCGCTTTTCATGCATATACCCCGCTTGATTTTGTGGACGATTATGCCTCCGATTTTTACATCGGCAACATCGCCGTCTACCTGTCCAGGCTTGGTCTTTCCGGCAAACCGGTGTGGGTTACTGAATACGCGTTTTACGACCACAAAGGCGCAAACCGGGCTGAAGGCACATTTCCGGGATCGCAGGAGGATAATGCCCGCTGGTTTGTGCAGACTACCGGCTGGGGATTTGGCAGCGGTGCCTTTGAAAAGATAATCTACACGGAAATAGAGCCGCCCAAGGATGCCCAGACAGATCCGGCCCTTGCCTGGATGTCGCTTGTTGACAGCAGCGGCGGCAAAAAGCCCATTTATTATGCCTTTCAGAAAATGGTCTCCATGATAGACCGCTACGAATCAAAAGAGGCGCTTTCCCTGGGAACAGACATCTACGGCTATAAATTCAAAAAAGACTCAAAGGTGGTGTGTCTTGTGTGGAGCAGGGAAAACACGGGAAGTCACCAGGTGGCGCTCCCGCTTCCGCAAAGCAGCAGGGCAACGGTAACCGAAGCTGTTCCCGACGGCAGCGGCGATTTTTCCTCGACCGTCATGACGTTTTCCGGCGGGAGCCTTGCGCTCACCGTTGCTGAAACCCCTGTTTACGTTGAAGCCGATGAGGCACAAGGGGGGGCGCCCGCAATAGCCGCATCCCCCGCATCCGTTGACTTCGGGGAGGTGCAGCAGGGCCACACCTCGACCCCCGCCCGAATTGTTGTTTCAAATACAGGCGGCGCCGGCCTGACTATCGGTTCGGTTGCACTCACCGGCGACAGCAGTTCCTGTTTTGCCATAACCGGAGACAACTGCACCAACAGCACGTTTGGTGCGAACCGCTCCTGCGCTGTACAGGCTGTTTTTTCACCAAGCAGCCGGGGACCGCATTCAGCCCGCATTTCCATTTCCTCAAATGATCCTGAAACGCCTGTCCTTGACATAGCGCTTGCCGGAACGGGCGTTGCAACAGATGGTGATAATGGCACCGATCAGGACAATGCCACAAAATGCCCGATCGCCTCCGTGCTCGGGGAACATGATGCCGGGACGCAGGCGCTTCGCGCCTACCGTGATGACGTGCTTGCAAAAACAGCCTCCGGACGTCTGATCATCCAGACATATTATGCCGGTGCAGATGTGCTCCTGCGCTTGTGTGAGTTGTCCCCGCATTTTAAAGAAACCGCCAAAACGGCTGTGCGCCTGCTGGCGGAAGTAATTGCGACCTCAACTGGGTACACGTACACACAATAAAGGAGTCAATCCTCTCCTCGATGTCGCGGAAGTTTCCCCTTTTCCGTCACGGGCAGCGATTACGACACAGTCTCTACAGGGGAGGCTTACTGAAATGGCGGATAGGGGTCAAAAGAATAACTGGCCCCTTTATTTTGTGGAGGCGTGGTTAGGAGCTGCCCCCGATAAAAAGCAACGCTCAGGGCCGGTAGTGCAGGATAGTGTTGCCGCCGGCTGCGACAACGCTCCCATCATCAAAGCTCCATACAGCAAACAGCGGCGGAAGGGTTCCACTTTCCGGCTGCAGCCGCGTCCAGGTGTCGCCG
>Ga0209162_1000724_pt1 | contig 34894 bp, 26 predicted proteins | sample YNPNPMetaG_FD_187121 | JGI IMG/M metagenome (GOLD analysis project Ga0209162, IMG submission 187121) | Anoxygenic and chlorotrophic microbial mat microbial communities from Yellowstone National Park, USA - YNP NP MetaG (SPAdes) (version 2) ...
TGGTCTTTATTTGTCCAGATTAATTATTGAGGCCCATCAAGGTAAATTATGGCTTGAATCTGAAGGACCAAACAAAGGAACTACTTGTTTTGTTGAACTCCCTCTTTCTCAAAAACCAGAGAAAACAAAAGAAAAAGAAACTCAAGTTAAAATAGATTAAAAACTCATTTTTTTATAAAAAAATCTCTAATTTTTTTAATAGTATCAATTTTTATTTTTGCTTGACTTTTTTTTCTTTTAAAAATAAAATCAAATAATTAAAATTTTATGAAAGAATTCGTTCATCTTCATTGTCATTCTGAATATTCTCTTTTGGACGGAATGATGCGCATTGATGAAATGATCCAGAAAACAAAAGAATACGGAATGAAAAGCATTGCTTTAACAGATCATGGTAATATTTATGGCGCTGTCGAATTCTTCAAAAAAGCAAAATCAGAAAATATCAAACCGATTATTGGTTGCGAAGTTTATATTGCTTTCGAAAAATATTGGCAAAAAAGACCAAAAATCGACGATAAAAGATATCATCTTGTATTGTTAGTAAAAAATAAAAAGGGATATCAAAATTTAGTCAAAATTATTACCAAGGCGCATTTGGAAGGTTTTTATTACAAACCCCGAATCGACGATGATATTTTAAAAGAACACTCAGAAGGATTAATTGCTCTCTCTGCTTGCTTACAAGGAAAAATTCCTCAACTCATTCTCGCTAATAAAATTGAAGAGGCAAAAAAAGTAATAAAAAACTATGTTGAAATTTTTGAAAAGGAAAATTTTTATCTCGAGCTCCAACCGCATTTTAAAATTCCAGAACAAAAAAAAGTTAATGATGTTTTAATCAAATTATCAAAAGAATTAAAAGTTCCCTTGGTGGCAACAAACGACGTCCATTATTTAAATCCTGAAGATGCGCCGATCCAAGATATCTTGATGCTTATCAACACAGGTAGCGATCCCAACGATCCTGAAAGATTAACGATGTTGGGCGAAGATTTTTCATTAAAACCGCCTGCTCAAATGATCGAACATTTTAAAGAAGTGCCCGAAGCAATCGAAAACACGATTAAAATCGCTGAAGATTGTAATTTTGAATTTCAATTTGAAAAACAACAACTTCCGGTTTTTGAAATCGAGAAAAACAAAACGCCCAGCGAGTATTTAAAAGAACTCTGTTTAAAAGGGTTAAAAGAAAAATACGGCGAGAATTATCCTCAAAAAGCAAAAGAAAGAATGGATTACGAACTCGAGGTTATTGAAAAAACGGGCTTCACTCCTTATTTTTTAATCGTTCAAGATTTTGTTAATTTTGCAAAAGAAAAAAAAATCGCTGTCGGTCCTGGCCGAGGGTCGGTCGGCGGATCCCTTGTTGCCTATCTTTTAGGAATCACCAATATCGATCCTTTAAAATACAATCTTTTGTTTGAAAGATTTTTAAACCCTGAAAGAATATCCCCACCAGATATTGATATTGATTTTTCAGACGAAAGAAGGGATGAAATCATCGATTATCTCAGTCAAAAATACGGAAAGGAATGCGTCGCTCAAATTATTACTTTTGGTCGCATGAATGCCCGAGCTGTTGTTCGTGATGTCGGCCGGGTTTTAAAATTACCCTATTCTTTCTGCGATAAATTAGCAAAGATGATTCCTTTTGGAATGACACTAAGCGAAGCGATGGAAAAAAATCCTGAATTTAAAAATGCTTATCAAGAAGATGAAAACGCCAGAAAAATAATCGACATTGCAAAAAAACTTGAGGGTTTGGCGCGTCACGCTTCTCGTCATGCATGTGGTGTTGTTATTTCAAAAGAACCATTAGATCAAATCGTCCCTCTTCAACATCCAGCCCAAAACGATGAATCGATCGTGACCCAATTTGAAATGCACAGCCTTGAGGATCTGGGACTTTTAAAAATCGATATTTTGGGGTTAAAAAATTTAACCATTATTGAAAAGACAATTCAAACGATCGAAAAAAATCATAATCTCAAAATAGATATCAACAAAATCCCTTTTGATGATCAAAAAACATTTCAAATTCTCCAAAGAGGAGAAACAATTGGAATTTTTCAATTGGAATCTGAAGGAATGAGAAAATGGTTGAGAGAATTGAAACCGACTAACTTTGAAGATATTGTTTCTCTTTTAGCGCTTTATCGCCCCGGCCCTATGGAATGGATCAAAGAATTCGTCGACAGGAAACATGGAAGAAAAAAAATTGAATATTTACACGAAGATTTAAAACCCATTTTAGAAAATACTTATGGAATTTGTATCTTTCAAGAACAATTAATGCAAATTGCCCAAAAGTTAGCAGGCTTTACCCTGGGTCAGGCCGACACTTTGAGAAAAGCGATCGGAAAAAAAATTAAAGATCTTTTATTAAAACAAAAAGAACAATTAGAAGAAGGAATGAAAAAAAGAGGTTTAAGTAAAGAAATTGCTGAAAAGATCTGGAACTGGATTTTACCTTTTGCTTCTTACGGGTTCAATAAAAGCCATTCAGTTGCCTATGCCATCATTGCTTTTCAAACCGCTTATTTAAAAGCTCATTTCCCCCTTGAATTTATGGCCAGTCTTTTAAATTCTGAAACCAATGACATTGAAAAAATTGCTTTTTTGATCAACGAGGCAAAAAGAATGAAAATTGAAGTTTTACCACCGGATATTAACGAAAGTTTGGAATATTTCTCTGTTGTTCCCGAAAAAAAATGTATCCGTTTCGGTCTTTTGGCAATCAAAAACGTAGGTTTGGCAAGCACCCAAGCAATCATTGCCGAAAGAACTAAAAACAGACCCTTTCAAACAATCGAAGATTTTATCTTTCGTATTCCTCCTCATTATATCAATAAAAAAACGATGGAAAGTTTGATTAAGGTTGGTGCTTTTGATAATTTGGCTGAAAGAAATTTTCTGTTACAAAATTTAGAAACAATATTGGAAGAAAATAAAAAATTTTTCCGAGAAAAAAATTCAAAACAAATTACTCTTTTCGATAAAAATCAAATGAAACCAAAATTAAAACTAAAATCTGTACCGCCAGCTTCAAAAAAAGAAAAATTAATCTGGGAAAAAGAATTGCTCGGTCTTTTTATTGTTTCTCAACCCTTCGAAGAATTAAAAAAAGCAATCCAAAAAAGCGCGATGCTTGTTTCTGATTTCCTCTTTTTTGGTAGCAGTTCTCCACGAGTGAAAATCGGGGGTATGATTTCTTCGATTAAGAAAATTTTCTCAAAAAAGGGCTATCCAGTATTATTCCTTGATTTGTATGATTTTTCTAGTAAAATAGAAGTGATTGCTTTTCCTTCGGTTTTTGAAAAGAAACCAGAAATTTTTCAGGAAAATAAAATTGTTTTAATTTCAGGAAAAATCGAAAATCGAGACGGCGCCCCAAAACTCATTTGCGACGATATCGAAGAAGTAATTGAAATTTAAAAAAATATGGAAAAAAAATCAAAAAAAATCGAAAAGATTAGACATTCTCTAGCCCATCTCTTAGCTTCAGCTATTCAAGAACTTTATCCGGGTACAAAATTTGGCATTGGTCCCGCAATCGAAAACGGATTTTATTACGATTTTGAATTCCAAAAAGAAATCTCAGAAAAAGACCTTCCAAAAATCGAAAATAAAATGAGAGAACTAATAAAAAAAAATATTAAATTTGAAAAAGAAATTATCTCAAAAAACAAAGCAAAAAAAATTTTTCAAGATCAAATTTATAAACTAGAACTCATTGAAGAATTGCCAGAAGATAAGGTTTCTATTTTCAAATCTGGAAATTTCATCGATCTTTGTCAAGGACCCCATGTGAAAAATACAAAAGAAATTGATCCCGATTCTTTTAAATTAAAAAAAATTGCTGGCGCTTATTGGAGAGGGTCGGAAAAAAATCGCATGTTAACAAGAATTTATGGTCTCGCTTTTGAAACAAAAAAAGAATTAGAAGATTATCTCCAAAAAGAAGCCGAGGCAGAAAAAAGGGATCATCGAATTTTGGGCCAAAAATTGGAATTATTTTTGTTCGACGAAGAAATTGGACAAGGCCTTCCTGTTTGGATGCCCAAAAGTACTATCTTAAGAAAAATCATCGAAAATTATCTTTATTCAGAATTAAAAAAAGAAGGTTATTTGTGGTTAACGACTCCTCATATTGGAAATTTGAATCTATGGAAAACATCAGGCCATTGGGAACTCTACCGAGAAAACATCTATTCTCCGATTAAAATCGATAACGAAGAATATCTTTTAAAACCAATGAATTGTCCTTTTCATTTGAAGGTCTATAAATTTAAAATGAGATCTTACAAAGAATTGCCCATTAAATATGCTGAACTGGGAACTGTTTATCGTTATGAAAGATCGGGAACATTACACGGACTCACCAGGGTTAGGGGCTTTACCCAAGACGATGCCCATATTTTCTGTACCAAAGAACAATTGATTCCTGAGTTAGGAAAACTTTTAAAACATGGTTTGAAAATTTTAAAAAAATTTGGCTTTAAAGAATACAATATCTATCTGGCAACAAGGCCTGAAAAATTCGCTGGTACTGAAAAAATGTGGCAAAAAGCAATGTCTGCCTTAAAATACGTCCTGGCTAAACAAAAACTTCAATATCAAATCGATCCAGGCGGTGGTGTTTTTTACGGACCAAAAATTGACATTAAAATCAAAGACTCTCTTCAAAGAGAATGGCAATGCACAACCGTGCAAGTTGATTTCAATCTCCCAGAAAGATTCGACCTTAATTTCATAAATAAAAAAGGAGAAAAAGAAAGACCGATTATGATCCATCGAGCGCTCCTTGGTTCTCTGGAAAGATTTCTTGGTGTTCTCATTGAACACTATGCCGGCGCTTTTCCCTTTTGGTTGGCGCCAGAACAAATCTGGATTTTGCCCATCGGCCAAAAACACAAAAAATACGCAAAGAAAATAGCCGAGAATCTAACGAATGATAATTTCAGAACCAGAATAAACGATGAAAACGAAACGCTTTCCAAAAAAATTCGAGAAGGAGAACTTCAAAAAATCCCCTTTTTGATAATTTTGGGTGATCAAGAAATGAAAAATAAAACAATAAGAGTGAGAGAAAGACAAAAAGGAGATTTAGGCGAAATGAAATTTGAGAAATTCTTGGAAAAAATAAAAAAATTATCAACCTAAAAATTTTTTTCTCTTAATTTCAATTTAATGATAAAATAAGATATCAAAATGAAATATTTTACCATCACTTTTGGATGTCAAATGAATGTTTCAGATACCGAAAGAATCGAAACCCTTTTAAATTCTTTGGGTTACGAAAAAGATAATAAAAACCCTGATCTTTTGATTGTCAATATGTGTTCAGTAAGACAGTCAGCAGTCAACCGCGTTTTTGGCCTCGAAAAGAAAATTAAAAACTTTAAAGCTAAAAATAAAAATTTCAAAGCAATCTTAACAGGATGCGTTACTGAAAGAGATAGAGAAAAATTAAAAAAAATTTTTGATTATGTGTTCGAAATTAAAGATCTTTTTTCTTTTTTTAAAAAAGAAGAAACTTCGCCCTTTAAAATCTACCCAAAAATAAAAGAAAAGTATTTTATTGGTCTGGTTCCTGTTTCTCGCGGTTGTAATTTGGCTTGCGCTTATTGTGTCGTTCCTTTTGTCCGCGGAAAACTCGTCTCTCGAAACCCGGAAGAAATTTTAAACGAAATTAAAGAAATGGTCAAAAACGGAGTTAAAGAAATTTGGCTTTTGGGCCAAAACGTTAACGATTATCACTTTCCTCCTTTTGATTTTGGAGATTTGGTAAAAGAGGTTAACAAAATAGAAGGGAAATTTTGGTTAAGAATTAACTCTCCTCATCCGATGAATTTTTCAGAAAAAACGATAAAAACCCTAGCCACATCTTTAAAATTTGCGCCTTATCTCAATTTACCCCTTCAATCTGGCGATGATTTCATTCTTAAAAAAATGAACAGAAATTATACTTTCGCTGATTATAAAAAACTTGTAAAAAAAATCAAAACCGCCTTTAAAAAATACCGTCAAGGTTTAGAAAAAAACATTGCTCTTTCAACAGATATTATCGTGGGTTTTCCCGGTGAAAAAGAAAAGAATTTTGAAAACACAAAAAAACTAATTCAAGAAATAAAGTTTGACAATGTCTATTTAGCAAAATTTTCTCCACGACCCCACACTGCCGCCGAAAAAATGAAAGATCGGGTTGCTGAAAATGAAAAGGAAAAAAGATACCAAGAATTAATGGAATTAATTTCTCGCGTTAGTTTTCAAAAAAACCTCAAATTCTTGGGAAAAGAAATTGTTGTTTTGGTCATCGAGAAAAAAAATAATTTTCTTTTTGGAAAAAGCTGTCATTTCAAAACAGTGAAATTTGAGGGCAAAGAAGATTTAATCGGAAAATTTGTTACCGTAAAAATTACTGGCGTTCAAGATTTTGGATTAATCGGTCAATTAAAAAAATGAAAAAACCAAAAATCATTGTTATTACTGGACCGACAGCCAGCGGTAAAACAAAATTATCCTTAAAGATCGCAAAAAAATTTAACGGAGAAATTGTTTCCGCTGATTCAAGGCAGGTTTACAAAGAATTAAATATCGGCACTGACAAAATCAAAAAGAAAGAAAGAAAAAAAATCAAACACTATCTTTTAGATGTTGTCTCAATAAAAAAGAAATTTACTGTTTTTGATTATAAAAAATTAGCAGAAAAAGCGATCGAAAAAATTTTAAAAAAAGGAAAATTACCCATTTTGTGCGGAGGAGGTTATTTTTACGTTAAAGCCTTGACTCAAGGATTACTTTTTCCTCCGGTTTCTCCGGATTGGAAACTAAGAAGAAAATTAGAAAAGAAAAGCAAAGAAGAACTTTTTTCTTTGCTAAAAAAATTAGACCCTCAAAGGGCAAAAACAATCGATAAAAATAATCCCCGAAGGTTAATTAGAGCCCTTGAAATTGTTATTAAAAGCAAAAAAAGAGTGCCACCGCTTTTAAAAAGACCTTTGGATTTTGATTTTTTAATCATTGCCATTGAAAAAAGTCCTTCTTTTTTAAAAAAAGCAATAGAAAAAAGATTTTTAAAATGGCTAAAAGAAGGCCTTATTTCAGAAGCGAAAAAAATCAAAAAAATGCGACTTTCAAAAAATCGGATTAAAGAATTCGGACTCCATTATCAAGAAATCTTCGATTTTTTGGACAAAAAAATTTCAAAAAAAGAAATGATCGAAAACTCGATTAAAAGAATCTTTCAATTCGCTAAAAACCAAATAAGATGGTTGAAAAAAGAAAAAAATATTATCTGGGTAAAAAACGAGAAAGAGGTCGAAAGAATAATCAAAAAATTTTTAAAACAAAATTAGCTTAAATGTTTCTCGATCTCTTTCTTTATTGTTTGGGGGTCAAAAACTCCTTTCGTCTCTTTCATTACCTGGCCAATTAAAAATTGTAAAGCGCCGCTCTTTCCTTTTTTAAAATCTTGAACTGCTTGCAAATTTTCTTGAATAACCTTCAAAATAATACCATTAAGAGAAAACGAAGGTTCCCTTCTCTCTTTTTCCAAGAGACCAAAAATTTCAAAAGGATCTTTATTTTCTAAAAAGGTTTCTCTTAAAATTTTTTTTGCTAAAAAAGAATTTGGTTTTTTTTCAATAACCAAAGAGATGAACTTTGCAAAAGAAGGTTGAGATAAAATTTGATTTTTTTTCTCTTCTCTTTCTTTCAAGATATTCAGAAATTCGGAAAAGAAATAGTTTGAAAAAATCCTTTTTTCTTCGTTTGTAAGACCTTCTTTTTTTAAAATTGATTTTAAATTTTCGAAATTAAAATCAAAATAATCTTTTATTTCTCTGTTTTTTAATAAAAATTCAATTTCCCAATCTTGTAATTGATAATCATTCTTTAATCTTTCTCTTTCTTGAAAAGGTAAAGGAGGAATTTCATGACGAAGCTTCTCGATTAAATCTTCTGGAATTTCAAAAGCAGGTAAATCTGGCTCTGGAAAATAACGATAATCCTGAGAATATTCTTTCTTTCTTTGCAAAAAAGTAATCTTTTTTTCCGGATCAAAACCACGTGTTTCTTGAAAAATCCTTCCTCCATTTTCTAACAACTCTCTCTGTCTGGAAATCTCATATTCAATCGCTTCCTCCACTGCCCAGAACGAATTAAGATTTTTAATCTCCACTTTTGTTCCCAAACTATTTTCTTTTTCTGCCAAAGATAAATTAACCTCGATTCTCATTTGGCCCTTTTCCATATCTGCTTCTGAAACGTCTAAATATCTTAAAATAAGCTGAAGCTCCTGAGCAAAGATTCTTGCCTCTTTGGCTGAACGAAAATCTGGAAAGGTAACCAATTCCATTAAGGGAATTCCCGCTCGATTAAAATCAACCAAAGAAAAATCTTTATGATGCAAAAGTCTGCCGGTATCTTCTTCTAAATGAATCCTTTGAATTCTGATTCTTTTCTTTTTTCCATCGCAAAAGAAATCAAAATGACCGTCAAAACAAATAGGTTTATGGTACTGAGAAATCTGATAACCCTTGGGTAGATCAGGATAAAAATAATTTTTTCTTTCAAAAAAACTTTCTCTGTTAATCTGACAAGAAAGAGCGAGACCGGTTTTTATTACTTTCAAAATGGCTTCTTGATTAATTAAAGGAAGCGTGCCAGGATAGCCCAAACAAATCGGGCAAACGTTTAAATTCGGTTCTTTTGCCAAAGGATCATTCTTGCAATAACAAAACATTTTATGTTCTGTCTTTAATTCCAAATGAATCTCAAGCCCAATAATCGGAAAATACATTTTTCTTTTTTATTTTATTTTTTTCTCTTTTTGAATTCCTCAACAATCTGGACACTAAAACTGCTACCGATAATATCAGCCCCCGCTTTTCTCATCTTTAAAAAAGCAGAGAGATCTGAAATTCTTCCTGAGGCCTTGACCAAAAGACCAGGCGCTGATTCTCTCATTAACCTTAAATGCCACGCTTTTTCTTCCAATTCCCTCTTTTCTAAGGGATCTTTTTCTGTTGCTGTTTTGACGCAAAAGGCGCCCGCTTTCTTTGCGATTTGGCAAACCTTTTCAATTTCTTCATCCGTTAAATAACCTGAACCGATAATTACTTTTGTGGGCAAAACTTTACAAATCCTCTTTAAATCCATAAGGATTTTTTGCCATCTTTCATGTTTTACATCAGGGATATTAACAACAACATCGATTTCATCAGCCCCGCCTTTCTTTGCTTTTTTACAAATAGCCAACCTTTTTTTTGAAGGAGAATCGCCAATCGGGTCATCAACGAGAACAATAGTCTTAATTCCGGTTCCATGCAATTCCTTTTTGACCAATTTCACCCATTGAGGTCTAACGCAAACACCTCGGAATTGATATTTTTTTGCTTCCTCGCAGGTTCTCAAAATATCTTCTTTTTTCGCATCCTTTCTAATGTTGGTATGATCAAAAAATTTTGAAATTTCCATTTTTTTAATTTTTTTATTTTGACCTTTTGTATTTTAACTTTAAAATCTCTTTTACTTCTTGAAACACATCAAAAATTGATTTTCGCGCATCGAGCAAAAAAATATTCGGAAACTTTTTTCGCAAAAAGAGATAATTTTTTCTTACTTCTTTTAGAATCTTTTCTTTTTCAAAGAGAGAACTTTTATCTCTATCTTTTTTAATTCTTTTTAACGATTCTTTCTCTGAAAGGTCTAACAAAAAAGTAATGTCTGGCAAAATAAATTTTTCATTCAATCGATAGAGCCAAGAAAAATCTTTAATTTCTAAAAGGCCATATGCAATGGTCGAGAAAAAATAACGATCGGAAATAACATCATACCCTTTTTTTAAATAGGGTAAAACAACTTTTTCCAAATGATAAGCACGATCAGCGCAAAAAAGCAACTGCAAGCCCAAAACACTTAATTTTTCTTTCTTTCCCAAAAAAATAAAAAGGGTTTTACCGATAGGTCCTTTTGTTGGCTCTGAAGTCAAAATAACTTTTCTTTTTTCTTTTTTTAAAAATTGATACAATAACTTTGCCTGGGTACTCTTTCCCGCGCCATCGATTCCTTCAAAAACAATAAATTTTCCTCTTTTTTTAGAATTCATTGTATCATTCTTAAGACAAGCATTTTAATGATACCAAACATTAACAACGTCCCTCCGATACAATAATAAATCCTCGCCTTTTCATCTTCGCCTTTTTCAAGAAGTTCTGTTGATTTCAAGACAAAAATAAATCCTAAAAAAAATGAAACCAGTAAAAAAATTGGCATGCTTTTAAATTTTGGGCAAGGTCAATTTTTTTTGCTTATGATATTTTCCTTTGCGGTCAGCGTAAGAAACCTCGCAACCTTGCTCATTCTTCAAAAAAATAACCTGACAAATTCCCTCTCTGCTATAAATTCGAGCGGGTAAAGGCGTTGTGTTGGAAATCTCGACAGTAATATATCCTTCCCATTCAGGTTCTAAAGGCGTCACATTAACAATAATTCCACAACGCGCATAAGTTGATTTCCCCAAACAAACACCCAAGATTTCTCTGGGAATTCGAAAATATTCAACGCTCTTTGCTAAAACAAAAGAATTGGGAGGAATGACGCAAACCTTTCCTCGAAAATCAACAAAAGAACGACGATCAAAATTTTTAGGATCAACGACAGCATTCATGGCATTCGTGAAAATCTTAAACTCGTCATCAATTCGAAAATCATAACCAAAAGAAGAAAGCCCAAAAGAAATAACATTTTTTCTCACCTGTTTGGCGGAAAAGGGTTCGATCATTTTGTATTTTTTGACGTATTGTTTTATTTCTCTATCAGATAGGATCATGTTTTTTATTCGATTTGAAGGCCCATATTTTTCGCTGTGCCTTCGACAATTTTAATCGCCTTTTCTAAATCATTAGTATTTAAATCGGGTAATTTAATTTGAGCGATTTCTTTTATTTTCTCCCTTGAAATCTTTCCAACAATCTCTTTCGAACCTGTTTTTGATCCTTTCTCAATTCCTGCCTCCCTTCTCAATAATTCGACGACGCTCGGAGATTTTACCTTCATTTGAAAGGTTTTGTCTTCGAAAACAATGACCTCGACCGGAATTAAAATGCCCGGCGTCTTTTTTGTTTTCTCGTTAAAGACCTCGCAAAAATCTCTAATGTTCAAACCATGCTGAGCCAAAGCAGGACCAACAGGAGGCGCTGGCGTTGCCTGTCCGCCAGGAATCAAAAGTTTTATTCTCGCTTTAATTTTTTTGTTCATAATTTTTTTACCTGTAAAAAATCAAGTTCTACGGGTGTATCTCGGCCAAAAAGATTTACCAAAACCCTTACCTTTCCTTTTTTCTCATCGACTTCCTCTACCCTTCCCTCAAAATCTTTAAAAGATCCATCGACGATTTTTACTAAATCTCCCCTTTTTAAATCCAGTTTGTACTGCGGTTCTTTTTCTTCCAATTTTTCTAAAACCTTTTGAATCTCTGTGTCAGAAATAGAAAAAGGAGTCACTCCAGCGCCGATAAACCCAGTGACATGTGGAGTGTTTCTGACAACATACCAAGAATCGTCTGAAACAATCATCTCAACCAAGACATAACCAGGGTAAATCTTTTCTTCAACAACGTATCTCTTTCCGCCCCGCACCTTAATCTTTTTTTCTTTAGGAACAATGACATTAAAAATCTTATCTTCCATCTTGAAAGATTTTATCCTTTTTTTTAGGTCTTCCGCTACTCTGTCTTCATAACCAGAATAAGTGTGAATAGCGTACCATCTTCTTTCTGGTGGTAATTGTTGTTTTGGCATATTCTAAAAAATAAACTTTTGAAAAATCAACATAATCAACCAATCAATCAAGCCCAAATACAAACCAACAATAAAGGAGAATAACAAAACAATCAAAACATAATTTAAAACCTCCTTCTTTTTTGGCCAAGTAACTTTTTTTACTTCCTCAACGACCTTTAAGATTGACTTTTTAATTTTGTTTATCATATGTCTAAATTCTTGACTGTCTTTGCCCAATTTTGAATAAATTTTTTTCGCGGAGAAACTTCATCGCCCATTAAAATATCAAAAATCTTATCTGCTTCCTTTGCATCCTCGACGGTGACACGAATCAAAATTCTGTTTTTCGGATCCATCGTTGTTTCCCATAATTGTTCAGGATTCATTTCTCCCAAACCCTTGTATCTTTGAAGGGAAAAATTTTTATTTTTTAAACTTTTCAATTCTTTTTCTTTTTCTTCTTCAGAAAAAAGATATTTTATTTCTTTTCCGATCTGAAGCCGATAAAGGGGCGGATGGGCAATGTACAAATAACCTTTTTCAATCACGGGTCTAAAATACCTCCAGAAAAGCGTTAAGAGAAGGGTTTTAATATGGTTTCCATCAACATCAGCATCAACAGCAATAATAATTTTATGATACCTCAATCTTTCAATATCAAAATCCTCGCCAATGCCCCCACCCAAAGCCAAAACTAAAACCTTTATCTCTTTCGAAGATAAAATCTTGTCGATTCTCGCTCTTTCCACGTTTAAAATCTTTCCCCTCAAAGGTAAAATCGCTTGAAACCTTCGATCCCTGGCTAATTTACAAGAACCACCAGCGGACTCGCCTTCGACAATAAACAATTCAGCTTCTTCTGGGTTTTTAGTAATACAATCTGCTAATTTACCAGGAAGCGTTAATCCTGTCAAGACACTCTTTCTCACAATAGCATCCTTGGCTGCTTTCGCTGCTTTCCTTGCCTTCTGCGCCAAAAAGCATTTTTCTAAAATGGCTTTGGCGTCTTGAGGATATCTTTCAAAAAACTCTAAAATAGCAGGTAGCACTGCTTTTTCAACTGCTGATTTTGCTTCAGGATTTCCCAATTTTGCTTTTGTTTGACCTTCGAATTCTGGGTTTGAAATTCTGACAGCAACCAAAGCATTCAAACCTTCTTTTAAATCATCGCGCGTTAAAGCATCTTCTTCTTTTTTAATCATTTCTTTTTTTCTTGCCCATTCGTTAAAGGATTTGGTTAAAGCGCTTCGAAAACCAGTTAAATGATATCCGCCTTCTTTGGTATTGATATTGTTTGCAAAACTTTCCTCGTATGGTTCAAACTCATCGGTATAACAAAAAGCTGCTTCAACAAAAATTTGATCAACCTTTTGACAGACATAAAAAATATTTTCATGGATCATTTTCTGGCCTCGGATTAAATATTTTAAATAAGAAACGAGACCATTCTCAAAATAAAAATTGATTTTCTTTTCTTCTTTTGACGTTTTGTCAATAAAAGCATAATTGATTTTTTTTGATAAAAAGGCCTGTTCTCTTAAATAATTGATGATTTTCTTCTTATCAAATTTTATTTCTTTAAAAATTTCAGGATCTGGCTCAAAAAGAATTATTGTTCCTGTTTCTGAAGTTTTCCCGACTACTTTTAAAGGACCCAACACCTTTCCTTGCGAATATTCTTGTTCGTAAATTTTTCCATCCCTTTTGACCCTGGCTTTTAGATATTTGGAAAGAGCGCAAACAACCGACAAACCAACACCGTGCAAACCGCCTGAAACTTTATAAACATTCCCGCCAAATTTAGCACCGCTGTGTAAATAAGTAATGATCGTCTCTAAAGCCGATTTCTTTGTTTTTTCATGAATATCAACAGGAATACCCCGGCCGTTGTCTTCAACGGAAACTTTTTTTTCTGAAAAAAGGGTGACCTGAATTTTATTGGCGAAACCCGCTAAGGCCTCGTCCGTGGCATTTCCAACGATCTCCACCAAAAGATGATGAACTCCCTCAGGACCCGTAGAACCAATGTACATTGCGGGTCTTTTGCGCACCGGCTCTAATCCTTCTAAAATTTGAATATCTTTAGCGGAATAATCGCTTTTTTTAATTTCTTTTTCCATTTTATTCTTCTTTTTTTCTGACTTTCCAACCTTTGTTTTTCTCCAAAGTCTTGATTATCTTTTCTTGTAAAAAATCAAGTTCTTTATCAGAAAGGGTTTTGTTTTTCGATTGAAAATAAATATGAAAGCTTAAACTCTTTTTTCCTTCCTCAATACCATCAAAAATATCGAACAAATCAACATCACGAATCAAAGGAGAAATAAACTGAATTTTCTCTAAAACCTCATCAACCCTTACCCTTTGGGGAACAATGAGAGAAATATCTCGAATGGCAGCAGGAAACGGAGAAATTTCTTCATACTCCATTTCTTCGGTGGCTACCTTTTCCAATTTTTCAAAGTCAATCTCAAAAGCGAAGATTTCTTTTTTAATTCCATATTTCTCTCTCAAGAGTGGCGAGATTTCTCCTAAAAAACCAATTTCCTGATGGTCGAGTTTAATTTCTGCGATTCTCGTCGAATGCCAAACTTCTTGTTGAGAATCTTCGCTCGTTGCCTCGAAAGAATCGTACCAAACACCAGCAATACCCATACGTTCCAAAAGAAAATCGATAACACCTTTTAATTCAAAAAAATCACCGCCCAAAATCATGCCCGCTATCATTTTTTTCTCTAAAAATTTATTTTTTTCCTTTTTGAAAATTTTGCCAATTTCAAAAATTCTTATTTCTGAAAAATTCTTTTGATTAAAGGCAATGTTTTTCAAAAGACCGATTAAAAGACTCGGTCTTAAAAAATTAAAATTCAAGGAAAAGGGATTTGCAATTTCAATCACTTGATCTTGAGAGTAAAAGAAGTTATCAATATCTTTTCGATCGCAAAAAGAATAACTCATTATTTCATCGAAACAAGCCTCCTTTAATGTCTGCTTTACTTTATTTTCCCAAAATAAACTGGGGTTTAAAGACGCCATGACCTTAGGGCCCAGAGGAGGAATCGAAGGGATTTTATACAGACCATAGATCCGGCCTACCTCGTTGATTAAATTCTCTTGAATGTCGACTTCTAACCTGAAAGTTGGAACCTCAATTAAATTTTCAGATAAAATTTTAAAACCTAATTTTTTCAAAATTTCTTTTATTTCTTTGTCTGAAATTTCTAATCCCAAAAGTTGTCTGGTTTTTTCAAAATCAAGTTTTATTTTTTTGGGAAAAACAATCGTTGGATAAAAATCAAAAATACCCTTTGCTTCTCCGCCAGCCAATTCTTTTACCATTAAAATTGCTTTTTCCAATGCTTCCCTAACACTGTTCGGATCACGACCATAGGAAAAACGAAAAGAAGCGTCGGTAATTAAATTCAATTTTGAAGATGTTTTTCGAATGACCAAAGGATCAAAAACAGCGCTTTCAATTAAAATGTTTTTCGTCTCGCCCGAAATTTCTGCTTTCTTTCCTCCTTTAATTCCAGCCAAAGCCAGGACATCTTTTGAATCAGCGATAACCAACATATCATCGTTAAGCAAAAATTTTTTATTATCCAAAGAAAGAAAACTCTCGTTTTTCCTAGCCCTTCTTATTTCCAAAGAAGGTAATTCAACTTCTTTTCCGCTTCGTCTCTTTATCCTTTCTTTTTCGATTTTGTCAAAATCAAAAGCATGCAAGGGTTGGCCTGTCTCCAACATCAAATAATTTGTGATATCGACAATGTTATTCACGGGCAAAATACCGCAAACCCTCAATCTTTTCTGTAACCAAGAAGGAGAATTTTTTACTTTAACACCCAAAACCAAACCAGCACAATAACGCGAACACGAAGAAGTATCTTTGACGTTTATCTCTACTAATTTTTCTATCTTCTTTTCCTTATCTTCGATCTTTTTTTCTTCTTCTTTTAAGGGTAAATCAAAAAGGACAGAAATTTCTCTGGCCATTCCCAGATGAGAAAGACAATCGGGTCGATTGGGTAAAATATCAATGTCAAAAATCCAATCGCCTTCCTCTTTTCTTAAATTCTCAACCTCGAAAGAATGAAGCGTTAAAACCTCTGCCAATTTTTTGGGCGGTGGTAATTTTTTTGAAAAAAAAGATTGAAGCCAAGAATAAGAAAACTTCATACTTTAAAATTGATGGATAAACCTTAAATCGCTTAAATTAAAAAGTCTAATATCTGGAATTTTGTATTTGACCATCGCTAATCTTGTCAAACCAAAACCAAAAGCAAAACCCTGCCAGTGCTGAGGGTTTAATTTTACTGCTTTAAAAACATAAGGATGAACCATGCCCGCGCCTCCCATTTCCAACCAGCCCGTCTTTTTACAAAGCGAACAACCCTTTTTTCGACAAACAGGACAAGAGGCATCAACTTCAACGCCAGGTTCCACAAAAGGAAAATAAGAGGGCCGAAATCTGATCTCAATATTTTTAGCAAAAAACCTTTTAAAAAATTCCTCTACAATTGCCTTAAAATTAGCCAAGGAAACCTCTTTATTAACCATGAGTCCTTCCAACTGCCAAAAATCAATCTCATGGGAAGCATCCAATTCATCTGAACGAAAAACCCGGCCCGGCACAATAATCTTTAAAGGTGGGTTATGGGTTTCCATATAACGAATCTGGACTGCAGAAGTATGAGATCTCAACAAATATCTTTTTTCGTTTTTTAAATAAAAGGTTTTTCCTAAAGATAAAGTTTCTCTTGCTGGATGCCAAGGAGGAATGTTCAAGGCGTCAAAATTATGAAATTCATCTTCAATCTCAAAACCCTCAACAACTTCAAAACCCAAGGACTGAAAAATTTCTGCCACTCTTTGTCTCACCAAAGTCAAGGGGTGTAAATGACCGGTCTTGATTTTTTTGCCCGGCAAAGAAACATCAAAAAATTCTTCTTTTTTCAAAAAATCCCTTTTTAAAAATTCTTCTCTTTCTTTTATTTCTTTCTCGATTTTTACCTTTAAATCATTCAATCTCTCGCCTTCCTTTTTCCTTTCTTCTAAAGGTAAATCTTTTAAAGATTTCAAGGCCAAAGCAATTTTTCCATTCTTTCCCAACAAAGATTCAGAGATTTCTTTTAAAGAATCAAAATCTTTTGCTTTTTTGATTTTTTTAATTATCTCTTGAAAATCTTCCTTTTCCATATAAGAATATTTTATCAAAAAAGAAGAAAAAAGTAAAATATTAAAGGTAAGAATAAAACTTCTTTTTTATTTTGATTTTTTTAAGGGGAAAAGGTAAATATTCAAAAACAAAAAGACCAGCTCCCAATTTTGGTTTCTTTTCCAAAGTTTTTTGAGAAAAAAGCTTTTTCATTCTTCTTTCTATAATTTTATCTTCTTTGTGTAAACTAATTTGGGGATAATACACTTTTTCCAAAATCAATTCTCTCAAAATTAAATTTTTTTTCGTGAAAAAATCTTGAAAAAATAAAAAACGATTACCGATGGCTTCGTCTCCTAATTCTAGAAAAACATAACCGCCATCCAGAGAAAAATTAAAAAGACCAAAAGACATAAATTTCTGGACACCCTCGAGAGTATAAACAGGATTAATCAAAAAACCAACAAAACTTTCTCCGAGATTTTTTGTTTTTAATAAATTTACTTTTCTCGTTTCGATTTTCAAATTAAATTTTTCTGAAAAATTTTTGATCTTTTCCAAAAGATCTTCGTCAATATCAACAACCATTGACTCAATCGAAGGATCGACCAAGGATAAAAAAAGAGAAATAAAATCATCGTCTCCAATAAAAAGGAATTTTTTATTTAAGGGCAAATAGTCCAAAATCTTTTTTACGACAAAAACAGCTGATTCTTGAGAAATAGGCATTTGATCCCACTGACCCTTTACCTTAAAAGAAAAAAAGAAATCTGAAACTTTTTCCTTTTTTTTAATTTTCTTTTTGGTTCTTTTCTCGATGATCCTAATAATTTCTTCTTCGCTTTTGGGCCTGGGAATCAAAGAAAAAACCTCAGGTTTTTTTAAAAAAAGACGCTCTCTTTTAAAACCAATTAAGTTTTCTTTTTTTAAAAAATATAAATGTTTATAAAAATCCCAATCCTCGGTAATATTTTTTAAAATAAAATCAAAAACATCTTTCGAAAAAACAAGGTCTTTTGTCCTTTTTAAAAAACTTAAAAAAGAAGATTTTTGATAATTGTCATAAACCAAAGAGAACTCTTTTTGAGAGAGTTTCAGTTCTTTGACGCCTAAAAAATTTTTTATATCTTTGAGATAATTTTTCTTCTCAAAATCAAGAAATTTTTTATAAAGATTTTTTAAAAAAATAATTTCTTTCATTTTTTTTATCATTAAAAAAACAGAAGGCCAACCGTGGCCAAAAAGAACTTAGTTTTTTTCCTTAAAAATCTCTGGTTTGAACCTTTCGATTTCCTCTCTTAAAGGGTGGCACCAGACCCAAAGAAATTTTAAATTCTCATCATCAAAAATATGCTTCCATTTCATCCAAACCCCCTTTCGCATCCTTGGATTCCACAAAATAATCAATCGAATATCTTGCCTGATTCTTTCGCGATTGTCTGATCCCTTTACCAAAGATAAAAGCCTTTTGCTTGCCTTGTCTTTTAATTCTTGATCCTGGGCCATCCAAATCATGGCCCGCAATTCAAAAGGATCCACATTTCCGTTATTCACCATCTTCCACCAATACTCTTCAATGGGCAATCTTTTCTTTTTCATCTCTCTCTCCTTTAAAAAAAGACAAAGAACTCGAAAAACGCCTATTCTTATTTTAACATTTTAGAAGAAAAGTCAAGTATTTAAAAGTTCAAGATTTTCTTTGCGTTTTCAAAAACGATCTCTAAAATTTCTTTCTCGCTCTTTTTTTTAATCTGGGAAATAACTTTTGCTGATTCTAAAATATTCCAGGGTTTGTTTTCAAATTTTTTTCCTTGAGAAAAAGGATCCAGCCAAGGAGCATCTGTTTCTAAAAGCAAATTTTCCAACGGTGTCATTTTTGCCAATCGTGGATGCTTTTTTGTATAGCATAAATTAGTGGCAAAAGAAATAAAATATCCTCTTTTTAAACTCTCTTTCAAAACACCTTCGGACCCAGAAAAACAATGCAAAATCACTCTGGAAATATTTTTTTCTTTTAAAATCTTTAAAAGATCCTCAAAAGCGTCACGGCAATGAATCAAAACAGGCAAATCGTATCCTTTGGCTAAATCCAAAAAAGTCAAAAAAATTTCTTTCATTCTTTTTCTATTTTTTTCAGGATAAAAATAATCAAGACCAATCTCGCCTAAAGCCAAAATTTCCTTTGAATTTTCTTTTAAAAAATCATCATAATCTTTTAAAATTTTTTCTGAAAATTTATCTTCGTCAAAAGGATGAAACCCGAGGGTAAAAAAGAAAAATTGAGGATTTTTCTCTTTTAAAACTAAAAAATCTTTTGCTTCTTTTAAATTTAAAGCGCAAGAAATTAAAGCTTTTAATTTTTCTTTGCTCTCTTTGATAATTTTTTCCTTATCCTGAAAACAAGATAAATGAAAATGGATATCGACCATTTTTAATTTTAACATCAAAAATTTAAAATAAAAAAGAGGGTGTTTTTTTACACCCTCCCTCTGGTTAAAACCAGAGGATTTTAAAGGAACTAAAGAATCCTAAGGGGACTGAGACTAGTAAACCAATTTCACCAATTCCCTGATGTAAGAGGGAATCTTGTTTGGGGACATTGAATCAGCAATCCTGATTTCAATTGTCCCTAAAGATCGGCGTGGCCGAGCCCACCACCAGAGAGTCCCCTCTGAAAGGGGATCGCCCAGGCGGCTCATCGTTTCCAAATCGGGCTCCAGGCCCTCACTCCCCCTTTTCAATAGCCGGGGAATTCGTCCAATGAATTCCTCCAGTGTCTCGTATGAATAAAAAATCCTTCCGTTTCTTTTGTTGGGCAAACGCCGAGCGTCTGCCCAACCAAACCACTTGTTCACCCTTTCTGGAGTTGCAAATTTCTTCCTGAGATCATCAGCATTATTGAAAGTATTCAATAATGCTACAACCCTGCCTCCATCCCGTTCGAAATCCACATCAAGATGAACATGGACAGAGGCAATTTTCGACATCTCTTCTACGCCCTGCCAAGTTGCAAGGCTTTCCATCTGTAAGGCCCTCTTTAGAGCAAAATATCTTTGCTTTGGGGTCCAAAGCGATTCAGCTGGCAAACCACCCGGGTCATATCCTTGCCAGTAAAATTTCCAATCCCTTTCAAACTCTTGCATGGTTTTATAGACCATTTCAGGAATATGATCCAGATCCAGCACCTCCACTGGCGGTAAAGCCAGCTCAATCATATGCTTCCCTGCATCTGTTTTTACAATGGTGCCATTGATTTCATACTCTTCATTGCCAAAATGGCACCTAAGCCAGCGATAAACATCCACGGGCTCTCCGTTCAAATAAACAAAACCCTCCAACTCAACACCAACTTTCATTGATTGGCCTCCTTTCAAAAAAGGTCCTCAAAAACAAAGGTCCTTAAAAACCAAAAAGAACTAAAAAAACCTCCCTTTGTTGGGAGGTTTTTGTTTTAGAAAAATAAATGATTTCTAACCCAAAAATCTCCCAACAAAATTTTGGGAGGCCAAAAACAACAAAATAAACAATCTCTTATTTTCGAAATTATTGTTTTCCATTTTTTTATTATATCTTTTTAACATTTAGAAAAATCTTGTCAAGACCCTTGGAATCTTGAAATTTTCAAGAAATTTTCAAAAATTTTCTCGGTTTTTACTTTAATTTCCTTAAGCTCCTCTCCTCTTTTTTTGTAACTTTTGTAAAAATCTAAACGAAAAAGAAGTTCTTTAAAATCCAGTTCTGGATGAAATTGAACGCCATAAACATTTTTTCGATAACGAAATGCCTGAATCGGACAAACGCGATTAAAAGCCAAATGAAGAGTGTCTTTAGGTAAATTAAAAAGAGCATCTTTATGACCCTCGACTGCAAAAAAACTTTTCTTGAACCCAAAAAAGAGAGGGTCTCTTTGTCCTTCTCTTGTTAAAAAAATTTTTTTGATACCCGCTTCTCTTTGTTCTGGCGCAAAATCTAATTTGGCGCCCAAATATTCTCCCAAAATTTGATGGCCAAAACAAATGCCCAAAACCGGTTTCTTTGTCTTTAAAATTTCTTTTAAAAAATTTTTTGTTTTCTCCTTGAGGCAAAAAAACTCTTTTCTTTTTTTCTCGTCTTTTTCATCATGAGAATACTCTCCTAAACCACCAAGGATAATTCCTTTTGATTTTTTCAAAAAACGAGAAAAAATATCTAATGAAAGAGCGTCAGAAAAAAGATTTAAAAACTGAATTTGATGAAAAGGAATTTTTAACGATTGATAAAAACATTTTATTTCGTGCCAACCTGTTTTATCTCTTCGAAATTGTAAAATCAAAATCATATTTTAATTATACAAAAATTATAAAAAAAACAAAAAACGGGGCAATAAGCCCCTAAATATAAAATGTGCACAAACGATCTATCCAGGATTAATGGTTATTACGAATTTGTCTGCGAATTCTCAGAATTTCTTTTCTTAATTGTCTTTTTTCTATTCTTTTTTTCTTCTTTTTGAACCCCTCTTCCAAATCCCGGAGTCTCTTTTTCAATGCCATGTGATCTGTCATAACAATCTCCTTTTTGGAAAAAAGAACTCGTGGCCCAAACCGTTGGGCCGTAATATCTAATGATAGCAATTTTAAAAACTTTTGTCAATGGTAAAACAAAACAACGAATTCGCCTTTAATTTTATCTTTCTCGATTTTTTCAATAATTTCGCTGATTTTTCCTCGATAAACCCTTTCAAATTTTTTTGTCAATTCTTTAAAAACAATTAAATAAAAATCGTCTTTTTTCATTTCCTGTAGTTCTTTTAAAGTTTTTAAAATCCGATAAGATGATTCGTAAAAAACTACGGGATAAGAAAAATCAACGATTTCCTTTAAAGTTTTTTTTCTTCTTTTTTTCTTTGGTAAAAAACCAAAAAAAGCAAATTTATGAACAGGAAGGCCAGCAACACTTAAAGCAGTGGTCAAAGCGCAAGGTCCTGGCACGGGAATGATTTTTACATCCTCTCCCAATTTTTCTAAAATCTCTTTAATTAACTCTCCGCCAGGATCTAAAATCCCTGGCGTTCCTGCTTCAGAAACCAAAGCCAATTTTTTTCCTTTTCTTAATAAATTCAAAATCAAATCTTTTTTTTCTCTTTTGCTATGTTGAAAATAACTGATTAATGGTGTTTTGATATTATAAAATTCTAAAAGAATTTTTGTCTTTCTTGTGTCTTCAGCCAAAATATAATCAACCTCCTTTAAAACCTCCAGAGCTCTTAGAGTAATATCCTTTAAATTGCCAATCGGCGTGGCAACGACATAAAGCTCGCCCATTTTTTAAAAATGCGACTCTTTTTCTTCTTTAAAAAATTCGCTCCAAAATTCAAAGATCAAAACAAATAAGGGAATTGAAAAAAAAGCCCCTAAAAAACCAAAAATTTTTCCGCCAATAATAAAGGAAAGGAAAATAATCAAATAAGGAATTTTCATAAATCTTTTTAACAAAACAGGCAAAATTAAATTTCCTTCGATCAACTGAATCAACCAAAAACCTAAAACAACCAAAATGCCTTTTAACAAACTTTCTGAAAAAGAGACAAGAAAAAGAAGAAAACCTAAAATAATAGGCCCTATCACAGGTACAAAATTTAAGATGAAAGCGCCGAAAGCAAAAGAAAGAGAATAATTCAAACCAAAAACAAGGCATAAAAGAAGGGTTAAAAAAGCAACAAACAAAGAACCCAAAATCTTGGCGCCAAACCATTGAGAGGTATTTTCCTTGACCCTTTCCCAAATCAAAAGCATTTTTTCTTCATATTTTTTGGGCAAAATTTCTTTTAAAAATCTCTCTTCGATATTCCTTTCCAAAGAAATAAAAAAACTTAGAAAGCAAAAAAGGAAAAAAGAAAGAATGCCAGAGAAAAAGGAACGAAGAAAATCTAAAATCTTTGTCCAATCCTTTTTAAACCATTCTTCAAAAAGAAAAGAAAAAAGGTCAAAAGAATGAAGGTTTAAAAATTTTAAAAAATCGTCAACCCTTTTAATATAATCAGGGATGAGAAAGAAAAAGTTTTTCAATTCATTGAAGAATAAAGGTAAAAGAAAATAAATAAAAGAAAAGAAAAAGATGGCAAAAAAAGAATAAACAAGAAAGGCAGAAACGAAACGCGAAAAGCCCCTTTTTTCCAAAAAGATAATGGGTTTTTCCATCAAAAAAGAAAGTAAAAAAGCAAATAGAAGTAAAATTAAAATATCTTTTATTAAAAAAACGAAATAGAAAAAAAGCAAAACAAAGAAAATTTTTATAATCGATTTCCAAGAGAGATCAAGGGTATTTTCTTTCATTTTTTTCAAAAATTTTTAAAAATTTTCTCGATTTTTTCTGTCTTCACCTTTGGCCCAACGAATGCCAAATTTAATTTTCTTGGCTGAAAAACTTCCTTGGCAACACTGAAAATCTCTTTTTCTGTAATTTTCTCTATTTTTTCAATGATCTTTTCTTTTTTTTCTATCTTTTTCTCTAATAATTCTTGAAAACTATAAAAACTGGCCTGACTGTTTGAGGTCTCCAAAGAAATTTTTAAAGAGCCGATAGCATTCTCCTTCGCTTTTTCTAATTCTTTTTTTTCAATGCCTTCTTCAAGAATTTTTTTAATCTCTTTCAAAATCAAATCAATACCTTCTAAAAAAGATTCATTTCTCAAACCAGCTGAAACCTCAAGGGAACCATTTTCTGGACTCAAACTTGTCCCAGCTGAAATATAATAAGCCAAACCCTTTTCGATCCTTATTTTCAAAAACAAACGAGAACTCATCATCCCGCCTAAAATTTTCGCTAACAATTCGAGAGGATAACGTCGTGGGTCTAAAAGAGGAATCGCTCTAAAACCTAAAATCAAATGGGTTTGGTCTGTTTTTCTTTCTTCTTGTAAAATCTGGGGTTTTGTTTGTTTTTCTTTGACATCAATCAATTTTTGTTCTTTCCCTTTTTTGACTTTAGAAAAATATTTTTTGATTAAAAAAACTGCTTTTTTCTCTGAAAAATTTCCAGCCAAACAAACCAAAATATTTAAACCCGTATAATTCTTTCTCTTGTATCTAAAAAGAGCGGTTTGATTAATATTCTTAATCGTTTTCTTGGTGCCAGTAATCGGCCAGCCGGGGGGTTGATCGCCATACAATAATTTGAACCACAAATCCTCTACGTGTTGATGGGGATTATCATAGATCATGTTGATTTCCTCCTCGATCACTTTTTTTTCTTTTTCAACTTCTCTCGGGTCAAAAATCGAATTCAAAAAAATATCCGCTGCCATTTCTATGATAAAATCTGAGTGTAAAGAATCGGCCTTAATCCAATAGCCAGTAAAATCTTGGGAGGTAAAAGCGTTATAGACAGCGCCAATTTCATCGAGGGGTTCAATGACTAAAAGCGGATTTGGCCTTTTTTTTGTTCCTTTAAAACACATATGTTCTAAAAAATGAGAAATACCATTCTCTTTCTTGTTTTCATGTTTGGAGCCGACTCTGGCTAAAATCAAAACCGTCATCGTCTCGATATCAAAACGAGGCACCAAAAGAACCCTGATACCGTTTGACAAAACAATTTTTTTGAATTCCATTTTTTAATTTTATCAAAAATATCTCAATTTTTCTCTAAAGAAATCCTTTAATTCCTCGATTCTTTTTCTTTCTTGTTTCATCGTGTCTCGATCGCGCACGGTGACCGTTCGATCCTCCAATGTTTGAAAATCAACGGTAATCGCAAAAACCGTTCCGATTTCGTCTTGACGACGATATCGTCTACCAATCGAACCTGTTTGATCGTAAAAACATAAAAATTCTTTTTGCAAAGATTCAAAGATTTCTCTCGATATTTTTACAATACCTGAATTGTTTTGAACTAAAGGCAAAACCGCAATTTCTACTGGTGCCACCAAGGGCGATAATTTCAAAAGAATTTCTTTTTCCTTTCCTTTGCCAGAGCGACCCTTTTCGAATTCTTCAAAAGCATCACACAATAAAGCAAAAAATAAACGATCAACACCAACAGAAGTTTCGATGATATAAGGAATGAATCTTTTTTTTGTTTCCGGATCAAAATAACTCAGATCCTTGCCTGAAAATTGAGAATGCCTTGAAAGATCCCAATCGCCCCGATTATGAACGCCTTCGATTTCTTTCCAACCAAAAGGAAATTTAAACTCGATATCTATTTGTCTCTTGGCATAATGCGCCCTTTCTTTTTCAGGAACTTCAAAAACTCTTATATTTTCTTTTCTCAAACCAATTCTCTCTAAAAAAGCTAATCTTTCCTTTAACCAAAAATCAAACCAAAAATCTGCTTTTCCAGGATCGCAAAACCACTGAAATTCCATTTGTTCAAACTCTCTCAATCTATAAAGAAAATTCCTAGGACTGATCTCATTGCGAAAGGCCTTGCCAATCTGACAAATTCCAAAAGGCAAAGAACTTCTCATTGTCCTTTGAACGTTCAAAAAATTAACATAAATTCCTTGGCAGGTTTCAGGCCTCAAAAAAGTAATCGATGCCTTATCCTCAATGGGTCCAATAAATGTTTTCATCATTAAATTAAAATTTTTAGGTTCTGTTAACTCCCCTTGACATTCAGGACACTTTTTCTCTTGGGTCTCATCGATTCTGAATCTCTTTTTGCAATTTTTACATTCAACCAATTGATCAACAAAACCAGCCAAATGGCCTGAGGCCTCCCAAATCTTTGGCGCCATTAAAATCGCAGAATCAAGACCAAAGACCTTTTCTTTCCTTCGAGTCATTGTCTGCCACCAAAAATTTTTTATTTTATTTTTCATTTCAACGCCCAAAGGCCCATAATCATAGCACGAAGAAAAACCGCCGTAAATTTCAGAGGAAGGAAAAACAAAACCCCTCTTTTTTGCCAAATTGACAATTCCTTCGAATTTATTTTCTTCCATTTTTTTATTGAACCCTTGAAAGTGATTCTTCTAACCTTTCGCCTTGTTCGAGCATTGTTGTCAAACCATTTCCCTGAAGGGAAATGCTCTCTTTCGTGAAAAGATCGTAACCCTCTAAGGTAATTTCAGAAATCAAAGAAGGTATTTTCCCTCTTTGATCTAATTTCGGAGAAAAAATCACCTGAAAATAAACTGTTTTTTCTTGATTGCTCTCTAACTTATCTAATAACCAAAAAATCTCTCTTTTTTCAGAATCGTAGAAAAAACGAGAAGCTTCTGTTTCAGGAAAAATATTAGAAAGAGAAAGCTTTACATTTTCTCCCAATTTCGCTCGAACCTTAACATTAGAAATTTCATTCAAAGGATTTTTAATTAGCCAACCAATAGTAAATGTTGTTTGTTCTCCGACCCGTGGCGGCAAAGAACCAGTATTTCCGAAAACCTCATCGTGATAATAACCGACTTGTGAAATTTGAATCGGGCTCAAAATTTTTGTTTCAAATTCTTCTTTGCTCGAACTAATAAAAACCTTGTTTTTTAAAATCGGACTTTTCACGTTTTCTTTTTTTAAACTCACCCAAAATTCAATTTTTCCCTCTTCCATTGGTTCTAAAAAAGCTAAAGAAGGATTTGTTTTCCAGTCAAAAACAATCGAATTATCTCCTTTTTGAAAATAACCAGTTAGTGTTTTTAAATCATCAAAATTAAAAGCATCGCCTTCTAAAATACAAATCAAACTTAATTTTTCTAATGGTTGATTTCCGATATTCTTAAAATAAATCTCATAATGGAGAACATCGCCCAATGAGGCCACAAAATTGGGACTACCGTTAATCTCTTGCCTTAAAAAGAGGTTTGTTTTTTCGATCATGACTTTTTTGGTCAGCTCTCTTAAAAGAATGCTTTTTTTATCCTTTTCGTAAAAAAGAGAAAATGAAAAATTTCTCATTTCGCCCACCGCTCCTTTTAAAATTCCCTGAATCTCAATTTTTCCGCCTGCCTCTGGTCCCAGATCATTTATCGTCCAAACATTCTCTTCAGAAAAAGGAAGAGAACTGGAAATTAACTGAAAATCATTCGGAAAATTAGCTTTAATTTTAACTTGAGAAAGGGATTCTTGACTGTTTGAAAAATAATAAATGTTGAAAAGAAAAACCTTATCCTTTTCCACTTTTGAGGGCATATCAACTTCAAAATTCAAAAGACTTCTTGTGATTTCAAAATGAAAAGAATTTTTAACCTCGAATTTTGATTTCAAATTTTTGGGCCGAAAAACAACCCAACTCTCAACCTCTTTAATTTCCTTTTCTTTGCCCCATAAAATACATTGAAAATTAAAACTTTTTTCCTGACCCGGATAAATATCTTCCAATTCTTTTTCTTCCATTCTCTCTCCGCTTTCTAAATAAGAATCTGAAGGACATTGAAAATAAAGCCGAGCTTCTTTCAAAATAGCGTTGCTATTGTTTTTGTATTTTACCAAAAAACTCGCTTTTTCTCCGACAGCGACCTTTTCTGGCCCAAAAATTTCAAGCCTTAATTCGCTCTTTGAAAAAGAATTTTTGTTCCAGATAAAAATCAAGGCAAAAATAAGGATAAAAAATAAAAGATAAAAAAGTTTTTTAATTCTCATAATTGATTTTTTTTCAATGAAAGATAATAAAACTCAGAAAAAGAAAAAAGATCTTTTATCAACCCTTCATTAATGTAAATTTTATCCAAAAAATCTGACATTTGAAAGATCAAATAAATAACCTTTAATAAATTACTGGAAACGGGATAAATCTGACCATCACTCTTTTTATAACATTTTTCGCAAAAAAATCTATTCTCTTTTTCAACCAAAAAGACACTTCCTTCTTTAAACCTCTGCTGACAAAATCCGCAATAATAAAAATCCGTGGCCCAACCTAAAAAAAATATAAACCGCCAAAAAAAATAAAGATAATAAAGAGAAATTTTTTTTAAAACAAAAGAGTTTTCGATTTTCTCAAAAACTTCTTTTAAAAGATCAAAAATCCTTTCATCTTTCTCGGGCCCAAAAATCAACTCGTCTATTTTTTGAGAAATGAAATAAAAATATTTTACTTTATAAAGATACTTTTTTGTTTTGGGAAAAGAAGAAATTAAAAAAACATCAGTGAGAATCTTTTGATAGCGCCCTTGAACAAATTCGATCTCCAAAAAATTAAAAAGTTGAGATTGCATTCTCAATTTTGACTCAATCTTTCTGATCGAACGGCCCAAAACCTCAATCTTTCCAAAGTCCCTCGTGAAAAAAACAAAATTTTCATCTTTTTCTCCTGAAGGATTTTTTTTAATCAAAAAAGCCAAGGTCTTAATTTTCTCTGTCATTTGATCTTTTTTAAAATGAGAAAAATTTTCTTTCCTTCCAAAAATAATTCCTTTTCTTTTAGTGGTGCTTCTTTTAAGAAATCAATTTTAAGCAATTTTGTCTTTTTCAAAAAGTTCTTTTTATTCTCGAATAAAAGTTCCTGGTATTCTGAGGGTCCAAAAAATTCTAAAACGATTTTATCCTTCGGTAAAAAACCTTGCTTCTTTTTCAAATCTTGAACCAATCTCACAAATTCTCTCAATAAACCCTCTTTTTTCAATTCAGGAGTAATTGTTAAATCCAATTCAAAATCATCTTTCAAGTTTTTGTCAATAAAAATTTTCTTAACATTCACCTCTTCTTTTAAAAGGGATAACAATTCCTTGTTTTTTATTTCGTTTTTAATCTTTAACAAAGACAAAGGTTGGCGAATTTTTATTCCCGCTTCCTTTCTCTTTGAAAGAACTAAAGAAGCAATTCTTAAAATTTCCTCCATTTCTTTTTCCAATTTCTCTTTTCTCAATTTTTTTGGTAAAAGAGGAAAATTCTCTAAATGAACAGATTTATCTTTTGAAAACGGTTCTTTCAAAAATCCTTGAAAAAAATATTCAGCCAAAAATGGACAAAAGGGAGCCAAAATTTTTGAAAAATTCAAAAAAACAAAAGAGAGCGTCTTTTCAACTTCTTTCCTTTCTCTTTTTCCCAATCTCTCTCGGGAACGGCGAATGTACCAACCAGACAAATCCTCGCTTAAAAATCTCTCAATTTCCCTGGCTGCTCTTGTGATTTCAAAATTATCCAATTTCTCTTTGACAAAAGAAGATAAAAAACTTAAACGAGAAACAATCCAAGCGTCCAAAGCAAATTTAGGCGAAAATTTTTTAATCATTTTTGGTTTGAAATAAAAAGTAAAAAACCTCCAGCAATTCAAAGAAAGCAAGATGAAATTTCGAAAAATCTTTTGAAAATCTTCCTCTCGAAATCTTTTTGAATCTCCAGGTTCATTAATGGTATAACAATACCATCTTAAGGTATCCGCGCTAAATTTTTCGATTAAATCCCAAGGGTCCACAATATTGCCTTTTGATTTTGACATCTTTTCTCCTTTTTCGTCCAAAATGTGGCCAGTAGAAATGACGTTCAAATAAGCGGGCCCTAAATCCAAAGCAGTCGAAACAGCCAAAAGAGTATAGAACCAACCGCGCGTCTGGTCAACCGCTTCAGCAATAAAATCAGCGGGAAAATCGATTTTTTTAATCAATTTTTTATAATTTAATTTCTCAAAATTTTTAGAAACCGAAAAAGGAAAATGAGCTTGGGCCAAGGGCATAGCGCCAGAATCAAACCAACAATCAATTACCGACTCCCTTCTTTTCATCAACCCGCCACAATCGCAAAAAAAGAAAACTTTATCAACATAAGGACGATGCAAATCGATTTCCATGTCATCATTAAAAGGTAAAATTTTAAAAGAAACTTTTCTCAATTCTCCTTTATCGATTCTCTTTTCCCGATTCTCAAAACGCCATTTTAAAATCTCTCCTATTTCCATTCCTTCTAAAGTTTTTTCTAAAACCGTCAAAGGAAACTCATGAGAAACCAAAACAATTTTCTTTCCCTGATATTTTTCTTCTAACTCTTTAAAAAAACGATACATTCTTTTTTGAACCTCTAAAGGACTCTCCCCGCTTTCTGGCTTTTTTGTCTTCCATTTAAAAACATCCTTTTCTTCTTTTTCAAATTCTTCCCAAACAAGACCCGCTCTTTTTTGATTTAAAACTCCTAAATTCCATTCCCTTAATTCTTTGCTAAAAAATAATTTAGCATTCGTTTCCTTTGCCAGAATCTCTGCTGTTTCTTTTGTCCTTAAAAGATCAGAGGCAAAAATGAGATCAATCTTTTCTCTTTTCAAAATTTTTGCCAAGCTCTCAATTTGTTTCCTGCCCTTTTTTGTTAAAGGGTTCTTCTTTTTTTCAGGCCAACAAGAAACGATGCCCTTTAAATTTGACAAGGCCTCTCCATGACGAACTAAAAAATATTCATTCTTTGAAAACTTTTGCGAGAGTAATTCCTTTAAAGAACCGATAACTTTTAATTTCGAACATTTTTGACATTCCCAAACAGGTAGGGGCGTTGCCCAATAACGCTCCCGAGACAAAGCCCAATCTTTTACTTCTCTTAACCATTCGCCAAAGCGACCCTCCTTTAAATGAGAAGGAACCCAATTTACCTTTTTATTATTCTCTATTAATTTTTCCCTTAATCTTTGCATTCCAATAAACCATGTCTTTGTTGCGAAATACAAAAGAGGTGTTTTGCAACGCCAACAAAAAGGATAATCGTGCTCATACATTTCTTCTTTAAAAATCAGTCCCTTTGCTTTTAAATCTTCAACGATTAAAGGATCTGCTTCTTTCACAAACAAATCTTTAAATTTTCCCTCTTTAAATTTTCCCTCTTCGTTAACATCTTGAAAAATAGGAAATTTTTCTTCTCTTTTTTCGTTCTCTTTTTTAATCAGATCCATATCCTCTTGGCCAAAAGCCGGCGCAATATGAACCAAGCCCGTCCCCTCCTCTAAAGTAACAAAATCAGCACCCAAAACTTCATAAAGACGTTCTTTTTCTCTTTTCTCTTTTTCAAAAGGCGCAACATAAGAAAGACCCTTGAGTTTCTCGCCCAAAAATTCCTCGACAATTTCTACTTTTTCTTTTCCAAAAACCGCTGGGATCCTTTCTTTGGCTAAAATAAAAAAATCATTTTTAAATTTTACTTTTGAATAAACAAAATCCTCTTTCACCGCCACAGCAACATTACTCGACAAAGTCCAAGGCGTTGTCGTCCAAACCAAAAGAAAGACGTTTTTAAAAGAAGAGTCTTTTAATTTAAACTTTACGAAAATGGCTAACTCTCGAATTTTTTTATATCCTTGGGCAACTTCATGAGAAGAAAGAGGCGTTTGACAGCGCGGACAATAATGAACCACTTTTAAATCCTCGAACAAAAGTTTTTTTTCCCACAATTTTTTCAAAATCCACCACAAACTCTCAATATAATTTTTATCGTAGGTAATGTAAGGATTTTTAAGGTCTAAAAAATAGCCAATTTTTTGGGTCAAATCTTCCCACCTCTTTTTAAATTCAAAAACCGATGCCTTGCAATTTTTATTGAATTTCTCAATTCCGTATGCCAAAATTTCTTTTTTGTTTTTCAAACCCAATTTTTTCTCGATCTGGATTTCCACAGGCAAACCATGAGTGTCCCAACCTGCCTTTCTTTTAACCCGAAAACCTGACATTGTCTTAAAACGACAAATCAAATCCTTAATCACTCTGACCAAAACATGGTGAAAACCCGGTGGCGCATTAGCCGTCGGCGGGCCTTCGAAAAAAATAAAATCTCCTTTTTCCGCCTTTTTCTCAACGCTTTTTTCAAAAATCTCTTTTTCTTGCCAAAAATTTAAAATTTTTTTCTCTAAATCAGAAAAAAAATTCATATCTTAAATTTTACCATAAACTATTCTTAAAAATAATCTTTAGAAATTAGAAGCACTCTCTGTTCCGCTCTCTGCCGAGGGTTGGTCTTCAGAAAAACTCCCGGCGTTTCCTTGATTATCGTTTCCTTGCGCTTTTTGATTATCGTTTTCTGGCGCTGTTTGATTTTCATTTTGATTAATTTCATTTTCTCCGTTTGTTTCGTTGTTGTTTTCCGATCCTCCCTGACCACTCTGATTGTTTTCATTTTGTCCATTAGTATTTTGGTTGTTTTCATGGCCATTTTCTCCACCATTATTATCTGGCAAACCCTCTCTATTTTGAAATAATTCTTCTTGGCAATAACCCAATTTTTGTTTAATTTCGCCCTGCTCAATAAAAAGACAATAAGGTTCTTTTGTTTTTTTATCAAAAAGAGTAATGCCCGAAGGTTCGTCAGGGGTTCCAACCTGCAATTTTTTTGTCTTCAATGAATTGACCTCAATTTCACCCTGAGCGTTGATTTTAAAAGGCAAATTTTCAAAATTACCAGAAGTCAAAATTCCAGCTTTTTGAATTAAACTTAAATTTGTTTCTAACATTTTTATCTTTTCTTCTTGTGCTTTCAAAATAACATAAAGATAAATCGGCAATCTATCATAATTAACGCCCACTGGCTTTTCTTTTTCAAACCTCACTAATTCAGGAAAAACCTCTGCCACTTCTTCAGCAATAAAGCCAACTTGTCTGCCTTCAATCCTGAAAGGTAATCCTTCTTTAAATTTAAAACTTTTGGGAACTAAACTCAAAAATTTTTCTTGGTCAAATTCCAAATCTTGAATATCTTCTTTAAATTCTCTTGAAGAACCTAGACAAACAATCTTTCCGTCAGCATCAGCTGTTAAAGTACAATTTGTCGCTCCTGTTTGTCTAATACTTCCAATAACGTGTAATGCCTCAGCTGGCTCAATAGTATTAATTCCTAACTTTCCATTAACAGTTAAAAATTGACTTGTTGTTGCGTCAGCAAAAACACCATAAACTAAAGCTTTAATTCTGGCATCTGATTCATTAGTTCTTTGTCTGTTATCAATGAAAAGTTTATTGCTTCCTGTTTCCCAATAACCTGCTTGATAACCAAGAAAGACATTACCTTCAGATGAGCTAGCAGAATAACCTGCTTGATAACCTACAAAGACATCATTGCTACCTGTTAGTGAATAACCTGCTTGTCTACCAATGATAACATTCCTTTTTCCTTGTGTTAAAGAATAACCAGCGTAAGAACCAATGAGAGTGTTATAAAGATCGGTTAAACTAGTATTAAGATTGTGTCCTGCATAATAACCAACTGCAACACCTCCATACGGTCCTTTAGCATAATATCCAACTGCAACACCAGAAGAGTAACCTCGAGCATTACGTCCAACTGCAACACCAGCAGAGTCACCAGAAGCAGTATATCCAACTGCAACACCATAAGAGTAACCTCGAGCACCATATCCTATTGAAATATTATAGTCAGCACCACTTTTTCCTGTTCCAATGTCAGCTGAAATCCAGTTTGAACCATCAAAAATGAATTCTTTAATACCCTGAGCATAGACATAATCTAAAGTTGTTGAACAAGCTGTTGTTCCTTGACAAATTCGAAGATAATAAGAAGAATCATAGCTTCCATTGTGTCTGATAATGAACCTGTCTCCTGCTCTAGCATTTGTTGTTGAAAGAATGACATCGTAGTTACTTGAGCTTGGGGTTAGATATTGATACATTTTATCAGTACCAACAGTTAAAATTTTTTGTGAGGTTATTGTTTCAACATTTATTCCAGCTGAAATTGATAATGTTGCTCGAATAGTACCTGTAACATCTAATGTGTATTGAGGAGAAGTATTGTTAATACCAATATTAGTACCATCATCATAAATTATTGAATTTCCTAAACTTGTTGAACCTGTCCATTTTGCAAGATAATTTTGAGTACCACTACCTGAAATGTTTCCTACTGTTGACCAATAGAGATTTCCAGTTCCATCTGTTGTTAAGGCCTGACCTGAAGAACCTGTTGTTGTTGGTAGAGTGTAGGTAATATCTGCGGTTTGATCTCCACCTTGGAAAATAGTATAGTATTGAGGAGAAGTTCCTCCTTCTAATATCTTTAATTTGGCATTTATTGCTAATGATTGATTAGCTGGAGAATCATCAAAAACACCATAAACTAAAGCTTTAATTCTGGCATCTGATTCATTAGTTCTTTGTCTGTTATCAATGAAAAGTTTATTGCTTCCTGTTTCCCAATAACCTGCTTGATAACCAATAAAGACATTACCTTCAGATGAAGTAGCAGAATAACCTGCTTGTCTACCAATGATAACATTCCTTTTTCCTTGTGTTAAAGAATAACCAGCGTAAGAACCAATGAGAGTGTTGTAAAGATCGGTTAAACTAGTATTAAGATTGTATCCTGCATAATAACCAACTGCAACACCTTCATACGTTCCTTTAGCATAATATCCAACTGCAACACCAGAAGAGCCACCAGAAGCATAATATCCAACTGCAACACCAGAAGAGCCACCTTGAGCACTACGTCCAACTCCAACACCAGAAAAGTCACCAGAAGCATCATATCCAACTGCAACACCAGAAGAGTAACCATAAGCATCATATCCAACTGCAACACCATAAGAGCCACCAGAAGCATCATATCCAACTGCAACACCATAAGAGCCACCAGAAGCATAATATCCAACTGCAACACCATAAGAGTGACCAGAAGCAGAATATCCAACTGCAACACCAGAAGAGTAACCTTGAGTATAATGTCCGACTGCAACACCAGAAGAGTAACCAGAAGCAAAAGATCCAACTGCAACACCAGAAGAGTAACCTCGAGCAGAAGATCCTATTGAAATATTAAAGTCATCAAAATTTTTTCCTGTTCCAATGTCAGCTGAAATCCAGTTTGAACCATCAAAAATGAATTCTTTAATACCATTGGCATAGACATAATCTAACTCTATTGAACAAGCTGTTGTTCCTTGACAAATTCGAAGATAATAAGAAGAATTATAGCTTCCATTGTTTCTGATAATGAACCTGTCTCCTGCTCTAGCATTTGTTGTTGAAAGAATGACATCGTAGTTACTTGAGCTTGGGGTTAGATATTGATACATTTTATCAGTACCAACAGTTAAAATTTTTTGTGAGGTT
>Ga0209162_1000725_pt1 | contig 34887 bp, 34 predicted proteins | sample YNPNPMetaG_FD_187121 | JGI IMG/M metagenome (GOLD analysis project Ga0209162, IMG submission 187121) | Anoxygenic and chlorotrophic microbial mat microbial communities from Yellowstone National Park, USA - YNP NP MetaG (SPAdes) (version 2) ...
AGCTCAGTCGGGCTGGAAGCGAAAGCGGCGCTTGGAGCGCCGCAACCCACAGAGAGGAGTTCCCATGGAATTCACCGAGTTGATCCAATCCCGTTACAGCGTGCGTGCGTATCGGTCCGATCCGGTGCCCGAGGCCCTACTGACGCGCGTGCTCGAGGCCGGCCGGCTCGCGCCGACCGCGTCGAACCGCCAGCCGTTCCGCCTGATCGTGATCCACACGGCCGGCCGCCAGGAGGAGCTGCGGCGCCTTTACCATCGCGAGTGGTTCGGCGCGGCGCCCCTGGTGATCGGCATCTGCGCGGTGCCGGAAGAGGCGTGGGTGCGCCGGGACGGCGTGAATTACGCGTTCGTAGATGCCGCGATCGTGATGGACCACATGATCCTGGCGGCCACCGACGCCGGCCTGGGCACCTGTTGGGTCGCCGCGTTCGATCCGGCCGCCGCGCGCGAGATACTGCACCTGCCAGAGGGGGTCGAGCCGGTCGCGTTCACTCCGCTCGGCTATCCGGCCGATGCCCCGCGGCCGAAGGAGCGCAAGCCGCTGGCCGAGCTGGTGCGCTACGAGCGGTGGTGATGCGCATGACTACGACACGCCACCCGCTGCGCCAATATATGGACTTCGCGGCCGAGACCGTCTATCTGGCCGGCCGCTTGACGTTAGGCTACTTCAACGTCGGCGTTCGCCCCGACTTCAAGGCCGACGACACGCCCGTCACCGTGGCCGACCGCCTTGCCGAGCAGCTCATCCGCCGGCGGATCGAGGAGGCGTATCCCGGCCACGCGATCGTCGGCGAGGAGATGGGAACCACCGGGAGCGCCGACGCCAGCCATCGCTGGTTCATAGATCCGATAGATGGCACCAAGTCGTTCATGCGCGGGGTGCCGCTCTACGGCGTGCTGTTGGGGTTGGAGATCGAGGGCCGGGTCGAGGTGGGCGCCGCGTATTTCCCGGCCACCGACGAGCTGCTCTGCGCGGCGACCGGCGAGGGGTGCTGGTGGAACGGCCGCCGCGCTCGCGTGGCCGCCACCGCCGACCTGAGCCGGGCCTATCTCTCGACGACCGATCTGGGCGGCGTGTTCGCGTTGGGCCGGGCGGCCGCCTGGGAGCGCCTGGCCCGCCGGGTCTACTCTCGGGTCGGCTGGGGCGACGCCTACGGCTATCTGCTGGTCGCCACCGGCCGCCTCGAGATCATGCTCGATCCGGCCATGCATCCGTGGGATGCCGGCCCCTTCCCGCCCATCCTGCACGAGGCCGGCGGCTATTTCGGCGACTGGCATGGCCGCGAGACGATCTACGGCAACGAGGGATTGGCGACCACGCAAGCGCTGCTCCCTGCAGTGCTGGAACTGCTGGAAGATAGAGAAAAGGGCTAAAAAGATATTCCACTCGGTTATCCATGCGCCGGTCGGTGCACAAGGCGCCATGAAAACGAGCGACGCTTACGTGCCAGGCACTCTGCAAGATGCCCCTGGCCCGCGTGGCGGAGCCAGGGCGGGCCGGCACGTGACGACGATTTTCAGGTGAGAGGTCCTGCGCTATGTCATTCATCGCCATTGAGGGACTGGGTCATATTTTGCAAGCTCTGCTTGCCACGATCTTTACATGGGCTATGACGGCCGTCGGCGCGGCCGGAGTCTTCTTCTTCAAGAGCGTCAACAAGCGCGTGTTGAACGCCATGCTCGGCTTTGCAGCGGGCGTGATGATCGCGGCCAGCTTCTGGTCGCTGCTGGCGCCGGCGATCGAGATGGCCGAGGAAGGGCCGCTGCCGGCCTGGTTGCCCGCCGTCGTCGGCTTCCTGGTCGGCGGCGCGTTCCTGTGGGCGGTGGATCGCGTGCTGCCGCACCTGCACATCGGGTTGGCGACCGATCAAGCCGAAGGAGTGAAGACCCAATGGCAGCGCAGCGTGCTGCTGGTGCTGGCGATCACGCTGCACAACTTCCCGGAAGGACTGGCCGTGGGGGTGGCGTTCGGCGCGCTGGCAGCCGGGTTGCCGTCGGCCTCGCTCGCCGGCGCGGTGGCGCTCGCCATCGGCATCGGCCTGCAAAACCTGCCGGAGGGGATGGCCGTCTCGGTGCCGTTGCGCCGCGAGGGGATGCGGCGCTTCAAGGCGTTTCTCTACGGCCAGGCGTCGGGCCTGGTCGAGCCGGTGGCCGGCGTGTTGGGCGCGGCGGCGGTGCTGCTCGTCCGGCCGCTCCTGCCGTATGCGCTGGCGTTCGCGGCCGGCGCCATGATCTACGTCGTGGTCGAGGAGCTGATCCCCGAGGCCCAACAGGCCGAGGACACCCATGCGGCAACGGTCGGCGCGATGTTGGGCTTCGCGCTGATGATGTTGCTAGACGTGGCGCTCGGATAGGGGGATGAGAAATGGAAAACGTGATCGAAAAGCTGGAGGCGATTATCGCCGACCGCAAGCAGAACGCGCCGGCCGGCTCCTATACGGCCAGTTTGTTCGCCGCGGGCCTGCCGCGCATTGCGCAGAAGGTGGGCGAGGAAGGGGTCGAGACGGTGGTCGCGGCGCTCAGCCAGGAGGACGAGCGGGTGGCCGCGGAAATGGCCGACCTGATCTATCACTGTCTGGTGCTGTTGGCCGCGCGGGGAATGCGCTGGCGCCAGGTGGAGGCCGAGCTGGCGCGACGCTTCAAGTAGCCGTCACCATTGAAAGCCGCCGCGCAACGGCACCACTTTCTGGCGCAGATTGACCGTAAGGCTTTCCAGGCGCTGGATCAGATATTGCCATTGCGGCGTCTGACGGGCCGCCTGCACCGTCGCCAGGTCGTCGGCAATGAAACCCAACAGCCGCAGGGGGTAGTTGCCATAGGCCGTGTGCCAGGCGTCGGAAGGGATCAACCCCAGTTCCTGGGCCTGGGGCAGGAACTCCTCCTGGATGAATCGTCGGTAGGCGCTTTCGTATCCGGGTCGGATATCGTAGGCAACCAGCAGTTTGACCTGTTCGTCCATGGCGCAGATCTTCCGAAACACTGGATCTGGAGCAGAGCGTACTCAATTCATCATAGCGGGGAAAAGGGACTGTGTCAAATTGCCGGAAGCCGACAGTTGGGGGTCGGGAGAGGAGCATTGAGGAAGCAGGGAATGCCAATTTTGACATCGGCCTGTTTGTGGATATAATGTGCATTCGGCGGCTGATTGTCGCTCAGCGCTTATTCTTGGAGGAGCAGGAAAGTCGTGGGGCAGGAAGAAAGTCCTCTGAACATTCCACCTCGCAAAGTCGTCAAGACCCTGGCAGTTGGCCAGGAGGTGGAAGGGGTTGTGAAGCGCGTGACTGATTTTGGCGCGTTCGTGGACATCGGCGTGGGTCGCGATGGCCTGGTGCACGTCTCCGAGATGGGCACCGGCCGCGTCACCAAGCCGTCCGATGTCGTACGCGAAGGCGACAAGGTCAGGGTGTGGATCAAGGAGCTGGATCGGGAGAAAAACCGCATCAGCCTCAGCATGATCGCACCGGGCACGCTGACCATGCGCGATCTCGAAGAAGGCATGATCGTCACCGGCAAGGTCACCCGGCTGGAACGGTACGGCGCCTTCGTGGATATCGGCGTGGGACGTGAGGGGATGCTGCACGTCAAAGAAATGGGTCACGGCTACGTCCAGCGACCGGAAGATGTGGTCCAGATCGGCCAGGAATTACAGGTTCAAGTGATCGGCGTGGACCGCCGGCGCGGGCGCATTGACCTGAGCATCAAAGAGCTGTTGCCTAAGCCCGAGGAACAACAGCCGGTCGTCGAGACTACCAGCGTCGCGGCCACCTCGCGCGAGGAATTCCTCCCCGTCTCGGAGGAGGACTTCATCTCCCCGTTCGAGCTTGCGTTCCAGGAAGCGGCCAACGGCCGGCGCAACCAGCGCCGCGAACGCCGCAAGAAGGCCCGTTCCTGGGAGTACTTCGACGAGGAAGAGGACATCATCGAGCGCACCCTGGCGCACCACCGCAAGAACCAGTAAGCAGGCGCCCGGCGCGAAATGCCTTCCGCGCAGGGCCAGGGCGTGCATCCGCTCATACAAAAAAACGGTGTGGGTCGGTCGGCCCACACCGTTTTTCGCGCCCCGCGCACGCTCAACGCGGGTCGAGCCACACCGTGACGAGCGTCCCGGCCGCCAGTCCGCTGCTGTTCAACGGCACCTCGACCACCCCATCCGAACGCACCAGCGTAAAGATCAGGTTCGACTTGCCGAAGACCGGCACGGCCCACGTCTCGCCGTCGCGTTGCTCCAGGCGCACGCGCACGAAGTCGGCCCGGCCGCTGGCGGCCGGGATGTTGCGTTCGAGCCGGGCCTGCACCGTGCAGGCCGCCGCCGGCGCCGCGCCGAGCAGGAGCCGGATGGTCGGCGCCACGAAGCGACGGAAGATGTTGATGCACGACACCGGATTGCCCGGCAGCCCGAAGACCGCCTTGCCGTCGCATACCGCCAGGATCGTCGGCTTGCCCGGCCGGATCGCCACGCCGTGCACCAGCACCCCCGGCGCGCCCAGCTTGTTGATCGCGTTGGCCGTCAGGTCGCGATAGCTGACCGAGCTCCCCGCGGTGATGACCACCATGTCGGCCTCGTCATAGGCGCGGCGGACGGCCGCATCGAGCGCTTCCTGCTGGTCGGGCACGATCGGATAGTTGAGCGGGATGCCGCCCGCCTGGCGCACGAACCCCGCCAGGGTGTAGCTGTTGATATCGCGCACCTGGCCGGGCCCCGGCTCCTGTTCGGGCGGCACCACCTCGTCGCCCTGGCTGATGATCCCCACGCGGGGTTGGCGGGCCACCCACACCTCGGTCACCCCCAGGGCGAGCAGGCCGCCGAGGTCTTGCGGCCGCAGCTTGTGGCCGGCCGGCAGGATCAGCTCGCCGGCGCGCACATCCTCGCCGATCTGGATGCAATTCTCGCCGCTGGCGACCCCCCGATAGACTTCGATGGCAAACGGCTTCCAGGAAGCCACCTCGGGCCCGCCGGCCGCCTGCGCGTAGAGCGGCTGTCCGGCCACATGCGTGTGCTCCAGCATCACCACGGCGTCGGCGCCCGGCGGCACATGGCCGCCGGTGTGCACCAGGGCCGCCTGGCCCGGCTCCAGGGTGAAGTCGGCCCGCGCGCCCATCGGCACCTCGGCCACCACATCCAGATACGCCGGCATGCCGGCCGATGCGCCATGCGTGTCGGCGGCCTGCACCGCGTAGCCGTCCACCGTGCTGCGCACGAAGGTCGGCAGATCGTGCGGCGCGATCACGGGCCGCGCCAGCACCCGATCCAACGCGTCGGCCACCCGACAGATCTCGGCATGGACGACGGGAGCGAAATGCGCCTGAAAGATCTCCCAGGCTTCTTCTGCGGTATGTAGTTTGAGAAATTCAGCCATGGTGCGAAAGCTCAACTCCACTCAATCCATCGCGCCGGCCAACCCGATGGCGATTACCGTCGCCAGGGCCGTGGCAACCATGATCGCCAGCAGAAGCGCGATCAGCGCCGGCAAGAGCACGGCCAGGAGCGCCCGTTCGACGCTCATCTGGTGGCCGACGGCCGTAGCCTTGACGTAGACCGCCGCCCCCCACAGGTAGGCAATCACGCTCAGCGCCGGGCCGACCGCCGGCGCAAACGCAAAGACGCGCAGCACGTGGGGCACGGCGTAGAGCGCGGTCGCGCCGAAGAAGCCGGCCAACGTCCCCCGGCCGCCGAGCAGCTTCGCAAAGAGCATCACCCAAATGCCGTAGCCCAGCCAGGCGCCCAGCGACACGTTCGCCAGCGGAAAGCCCCCGCCGGCGAACGGCTGCGAGACCCAGCGGCCGATGGCCTGCAACGTCCGATCGGCCGGCTTCGGCAGATAGGTGGGCAACGCCTCGACCTTGCCGGCGATCTCGAAACCCAAGCGCAAGCCATCCTTAAACTGCGCCATGAGCTCACCTGCCATTTCGTCGGACATGCCGCCGAAAAGCGGTCGGAGCTGTTGAATGGCCTGCTCCAGCTCCGACATCGCCTGATCCATCTCGACGGCGACCGGCTGGGCCCGCAGGGCGGCGCTCACGCCGCCGACCAACGTCGGCAGGTGGATCAGCAGAGCAACGGCCGCGATGATCGCCAGGCCATACCAGAAGGCATTGCGATGATCGCGCAGATCGGCGAACGCGGGCTCGCGCAAGAGGATGCCGTTCCAAAGTGTGCGCAACCAGGCGGACATGGCTCACCTCCCTCCCTGCGCGGCCACGGCCGCGGCGATACCCAATGCCACAATGAGACCGATCACCGTCCAGAAGACCAGATAAACGCCGAAAGGCAACACGGTGGCCCAGAAGGCCCGGCCCCACGAGAGCTGGCCGGCCGAGCGGATCGCCTTGTAGCGGCAGATGAGCTGCCACGTGTTGAGCGCCGCGCCCACCGTGAAGTAGGGCACGAAGCCAAGCCCGTGCACCAGGAGCGGCGCATAGGACAGCGAGAGCGTGCCCAGGGTCTGATCGTATCGGCCAACGCCGCCCAACAGGCGGGCGAACAGATGCGCCAGCGTGCCGTAGATCAACCAGCTCAGCAGCGCGGCCAGCGGCCAGAACAGGATGTTGAGGCTCGCGGCCAGCGGATCGGCCACGCCGAAGAGCCGGGGGAAGATCTGCCATCCCAGATCGTAAAGCTGCTTGAACTGCGCCATGGCTTCGGCATCGCCGGCCATCTGCGACCACCACGGCATGGTCGGAAACGCCTGCCAGATCAGATCCTTGATGGCGCTCATGGACGGGGTGCCGGCCCACGCCAGTGCCTGGCCGATCAGGTTGAGCAGCGCCGTGGCCACGCCGATCAGCACGATCAGAAACAGCCCTTCGACGAACGGATTATCGTCATCGCGCAGCCGATCATACGCTTCGCTGTCGAGGCCCAGGGCCCGAAAGACGAGTTCGAACGACAGGGTCCGTTGTCCCATGCCAACCTCCTCATCCCGGACGTGCCAGGCGCCTTGGAGGGCGCCCGACAGAGACATCGCATCGCTTCAGGACGAAGCGGTGCATCGGGGAGAGTATAGCATATGGGGGCGGGGCGATGCAACTGGGGAAACGGGTGCGGTGTGCATCCGTGTGCCAGGCGTCTGGCCAGACGCCTGGCACATCGGCAGGGCTTCAGGTTCAGCGCGGGCCGCCGGCGGTGGGCCAGATCATCATCCAGGTGGCCGTGACCGTCCCGTCGGCCGCCTGCATGCCGCCGACCTCGGCGCGCGCGCCGACCCTGGCATAGCGCGTGCCGGCCAGGCGGGTCCGCTCGGTCACCAGCACGGTGCGATCGGCGATGCGCCACTCGCCGAGCAGGCCGCTCGCCGGCATCTGCTGGATCGGCCCGCTGAAGCGGACGAACTGACCGGACGATTGCGGGCTGGAGAGCACCACGATCAGGGTGGCGATGACGCGGTCGCCGGCCTGCCAGCCGACCACATAGACTTCTGCGCCGACGACGACCAGGCCCTTGGTCTGATTGATCGCGGTGCCGGCCGAGACCACCACGGGGCGGCCCGAAACGGTCCACATGCCGAGCAGTCCGCGCGGGGGCAACGCCTCGACCGTGCCGGTGAACGCGACCGGCACGGGTGTGGTGCCCGGTTCAAGCACCGACACCTTCAGACGCCAGGCCTGGAGCGAACCATCCGGCTGGAGAGACGCATCGGCCATGGCCAACAGATCTACGGCCGGCGTACCGATGATGAGCGTATCGGTGATGACCGTGATCGGGATGCTGCTGAGCACCCAGAGCGTGTCGTTGAACGACTGAATGGCCCCGAAGACGTTGACGTCCTCCTGGGGTTCGATCCCCCGCATGCGAACGGCCACCAGGCCGGTAGGGGTCTCGGTCGCGAAGACCTCGGCCCAACCGCCCACTTCCAGCGCCGCGCCGCGCTCGCTGAAGCGGGTCTCGACCGTAGCCGTGATCGGGATGCCGGCGATGATCCAGGTTCCGACGCCGGTCGGATCGGCCGGCTTCTCACCGATCGGGCCTTTGATGCGCACTTCGGCCGGCATCACGACGATCCGCTGCGCTACCAGCGCGCCGTCGGCGGCCGGCCGGGCCGTCACATCGGCCCACATGCCCGGCGTGGCGGGCGTCGCGGGCAAGACGCGGGTGCTCGCATTGACGATCACCGCGCGGCCGGCCACCTGCCAGGTGCCCAGCGGATAATCGGCCGCGGGGGGCACGACGTTGATCACGCCGGCGAACTTGACGACGGGCTGGGGCGTCGGTCCGGCCTGCGCGGGCAGCGCCGGCAGGCACAAGAGCACGGCCAGCAAAAAGGCGCCCAGCACACTGCTCAAGCGGCGAAACATTTGACCGTTCATGGCAATAACCTCCTTGTCCTCGTGTGATTGTGATCCGTTATCGCAGCAAAATCGGCAAATACACTTTTGACCCAAGACAGACGACCAGGCTCGCGTCGTCTACGTAAAAATCGGTCGCGTTGTTGGCGTCGGTAGTCGCGTGAAATGCCAGGATCACCGATTGCCCCCCATAGCCCGTCAGGTCGAACTCGGCCAGATCCCACAGGTTCTCGGCAGCGCTGCTGTCTATGGTCATGAGATCGGCCAGGAGAGCGCCGTCCGGTCGGCGCAGGGAAACCGCCATGCGATCGAAGGCGACGCCGGGCTCGGTGGTGGAGATGGCCCACCAGAAGCTCAGCGTGGCGCTGATGACGCCGGCCGGCAGGGCGATCTGTTGGCTCAGCCGGTCGTCGGCCTGGTTGGCGCCCCCCAGGAACGCGGCCAGGCGTCCGGTGCGGGGGTGGAAGTCGCTGATCAGGCCATAGCCGCCGGCGCTGGACTGCGACCAGCCCGTGTCGCCCTCTTCGAAGCCGCCGTTGACGAGCAGCTCGCGGCAGGTCGGCGCCTGCGCAGCGGCGGAGCGCGCGGCGAACTGAGCCGGCCACGGCCACGTGGCCAACAGCGCGGCCGCGGCGAGCACGGAAAGCAACGAGACGATTCGACGTCGGTTCTTTGCAGCTCTCATCGCATCCTACGGCCTCCTGCGCCGGGTCGGTTGCGGCTGAGGCGGCGGCGCCGGCGTGTTGGCCGGCGGCCCGCCGCCGGGCGGTTGCCATGTCGGGGCGGGCGCCTCGGGGGTCGCCACGGGCCGGCGGGTGGGGCCGGCCGGCGGCGAGCCGGGCATTGGCCCGGGCGCGATGTCGGTGGCGCGCCGCGTCGGTTCGGGCGTCCATTCGGCCCGGCGCGTGGCCACTATGCCCGGCGCCGGGGACGCCGGGCCGGCCGTCATCGCGGCGGCCGGCGCGGTCGGCCGCTCGCCGCGCGTCCCGGCCGGCGGCGAAACGGTGAGCTCGGCCGTCGCTCCCGTGGGCCGACGCGTGGGCGTCGCCGCAGGTGTCGGAGGGGCGTCCGTCGGCATTCCGGCGCGCGGAGTATGTTCGGGCGCAGTCGTCGGTCGGGCAAGGGGTGTCGGCCGCGGCGCAACGGTCGTGCCGTGCATCGGCGGCGCCGGCGGCTCCATTCCTTCGGCCCCGTCTCCGCGCTCGAGCCGGATGCGCAGGCGGCCGACGAGGCGCTGAAGCTGTCTGGCGGCCACGGCAAGGCGTTGGCGGGTCGCGTCGTCTGCAGCGGCGTCGGCCAGGATCGAGAGGCCCGTCGCGTGCGCTTCGATTCGTTCGGCTACGGCTGCGCGCTCGGTCGGGGGCAACGTTTCCGCGACCGAAGCTGCGGTCTCATCGCTGCTCACCAAAGCGCCCAATGCGATGGGGTCGGCCCGGCCGGCGCGCTGCACATCGGCCAGGCGCCGCTCCGCGACGGCCAGCTCGGCCGCGACGCGCTGGTTCCCGCGAAGGGGCCACGTGGCCGCGCGTTCGATGACCACCCGCGCGGGGTAGGTTGGGTCGCCCGGCCGGCTGGCGGCCACCGCGGATGCCGCCGCGACGACGAACAGGAGGAGCGCGGCCATGCCGACCGCGACCGGAGCTTTGAGCCAGGAGAACCATCCCGTCCATGCCGCGGGCCGGACGCGCTCGCTCTGTGCGGCGAACGCCTGACGCAAGGCGCGTTTTCCCGCCAGCCGCCGGTCGGCCGCGAGCCGTTGCGCCGACAGGACGCGCAGTCGAGCGGCCGCGGCCAACATGGGCTTCAGCTCGGCGGCCTGCTGTGGGTAGCGGTCCAGGCAATCGCCCACCGATTCGCCCTGTTGCAGGCGGATCAGGCAATCGTCCAGGATGGCTTCCAGGTTCATGTCGGCCTCTTCGCGGGGCCCAACAGGCGGCCCAACGTGCGCAACGCCCGATGTTGCAATGACTTGACTGCGCCTTCGGTTTTGCCCAACCAGGCGGCTATCTGCGCATTGCTCATCTCTTCCACGAACTTTCCGATGATCACCAGCCGTTGTTCTTCGTTCAGGGCCTGGATGGCCTGCGCCAACCGGGCCAGCGTCTCGCGCTGTTCGGCCACGGCCTCGGGCGCGGGGTCGAGGCCGGGCAGCGGCAGCTCTGGGTCGAGGCTCACCTGGACGACGCGACGCGAACGCCGATGATCGCACGCCAGGTTGGCCGCGATCCGGTAGAGCCAGGCACTGAAGGAGGCGGCCGGCCGCTGGCGGTTGAGCCGGAATCCCGCCAGCCGGCCGATCATGCGCACGAAGACTTCGGTGGTGAGGTCGGCCGCCAGCTCCTCGTCGCCCAGGCGCGCCAGCAGATAGCGGTAGATGCGATCGGCATAGAGCTCGTACAACTGCTCCAGAGCGCTTTGATCCCCGCGCTGACAACGCAAGACCAGCGAAGTGACCGTTTCATCGGTCACCGGTGTCGGTACGGCCATACCATATTGATAAACGGGGAACGGTCGGAGAAGATACGGGAAGGCCGGCAATTTCAAACGACGAACAAAGCGGAACCCGGCGCACATCCCCGGTTATTCGTGCATTCGCGTACTCATTCGTGGATGGCCCCCACCATCTCCTGCACCAGCCGCTCTTCTTCCGCGCGGGTGGTGATGGCGCCGTCCAGCCGGCCGGCGCGCAGCCGGTTGAGAATCTGGCTGTAGACGCGGCCGGGCGGCAGGCCCAGGCGGCGCAGGTCGTCGCCGGTGAGCTCCGGCCGGACGTGGCGCCAGCGGCGCTGATATTGATCGAGGTATTGGCGCACCAGCCACGAATCGGTCGCCACGCGGATCACCAGCCGGGCCTCGTCGCTGCTCTCATCGAGAAGCGCCACGATCTCGCTCGGCTTCAGGCCGTTGCGGTTCAGCTCGGGCAGGCGGCCGCGCAACTGCGCGACTTCTTCCACCAGTTCGCGGTACGCCTTGCGGATGTGGTACTTTTCGATCAGGCCCTGCACGCTGGACGCGGGCATCTGATAGGTGAGCAGGGCGAAATAGAGGAGCGGCAACCGGTCGGCCGGGATGGCCATGGCCGGCGCGGCATCGTCGGCCGGCGCGGTCACCAACGCGAACTGGCGGCGCAGCTCGGCCGCGCGGGCCTGGAACCAGCCGTTGCAGCGCAGATCGGGGTGCAGGACCGCCAGGACACCCATCTCGGCCAGCCGACAGAAGGCCCGTTCCGGCTCCGTTTCGGCCAGGAGCAGCTCGATCTCGTGGCGGATGCGCTCCGCGCTCACGCGGCCCAGCAGATCGAGCGCGTTGGCGATCAACTCTTCGGTGCGCGGTTCGATGCGGAATCCGAAGCGCTGCTCGAAGCGCACCGCGCGCAGGATGCGCGTGGGGTCTTCCACGAAGCTCAAGCTGTGGAGGACGCGGATGACCCCTTCTTCCAGGTCCTTGCGGCCGCCGTAGAAGTCGAGCAGCTCGCCCCAGCGGGCCGGCGACAGGCAGATGGCGAGGGTGTTGATGGTGAAGTCGCGGCGGTGCAGGTCGAGCTTGATGCTGCTCTGTTCGACGGTGGGCAGGGCGGTCGGCCGCTCGTAGAACTCGGTGCGGGCGGTCGCAAAGTCGAGCGTTTCGGGCAGGCCGTGCCCATCGGCAAAGCCGGAGCGATCTTCCGGCAGGATCCATTTGGCCGTGCCGAAACGCCGATGGCTGCGCACACGGCCGCCGAAGCGCCGGGCCAGCTCCTGCGCCAGGGCAATCGCATCGCCTTCGACGACCAGGTCTACGTCCAGATTGGGGTGGCCCATCAAGAGATCGCGCACGAAGCCGCCGACCGCGTAGAGCGGATAGCCCAGTTCGGCTGCCAGCGCGCCGGCCCGCTTCATCAGGTCGAGGAGGCCGGGGGGCAGGGCGGCGGCCATCTGCCGTTCCAGCGATTCGGCCCGGCCGGGCACCGCGCCGGCCCACTGCTTCAACAGATCGGTGCGGGTGACGATGCCCAGCAGCGCGCCCGTCCGGCCGTCGAGCACGGGCACCTGGCCCCAATCCTGCTCGGTCATGATCTGCCGCAGCGTCTCGATGGAGTCTTCGGGCGTCACGTATACTTCCCCGCGGCGCATGTAACGGCTCACGGGGTGGCGCTGGAGGCCATGATGCATGGCGCGGTCTATCTCGCGGCGGGTCAACATGCCGACGATCCGGCCGTTTTCGACCACAGGGAATCCCTCGAAGCCGTACTTGCGCATCCGTTCGGCCGCCGTCGCGATGGTGTCGTCGGGCGCCAGGGTCTGGGGCACGCCGTAGGACATGATCTGGCCGACGGTCACCAGCGGCCGGACGTGCGTTTGCAACAGGTAGACCAGGGTTTCCAGGATGCTCGCCAGCGAGCCGTTGCGGATCAGCGCGGCCGCGGCGCGGCCGTGGCCGCCGCCCCCGAGCGCCGCGGCGATCTTGCCCACGTCCACGGCCTCGCTGGTGCTGCGCGCGACGAGCTGGATGTTGTCGCCCATCCGAACGAGCATGAAGACGGCATCCGGCTCATAGAGATCGTGCAGTTTGTGCGCCAGGGTCGAGATCTCCTCGACCGTTTCGTCCACGCTCGCGTGGGCGATGATGATCGAATGGCCCTGGAACTGATAGGCCAGGACGTTGTCGGCCAGTTGCTGGTAAAGGTTGCGCTGTTCTTCGGTGAGCGGATGATGAAGGAAGCGGTGGACGATCCGTTGATTGGCGCCCTGTTCCAGCAACCATGCCGCGGCGCGCAGGTCGCGCGCGGTGGTCGTCTCGTAGTATAGCCCGCCGGTGTCCTCGTAGATGCCCAGCAGGAGGAGGGTCGCTTCGGTGACGTTCAGCGCGATGCGCTGATCGGCCAGTTGTTCCACCAGAAGGGTGGTCGTGGCGCCGACCTCCTCGCCGATGAAGCTCCAGCCGGGGGGCAGGTCGCGCATCAGCGGGTGATGGTCGATGATCAGGCCGGTGGCGGTGGGGGAAGGGCCCATGCCGCGCACGTGTTGCACCGTCTGCGTGTCCACCAGGATCACATGTTCGACGCGGCGCCGGGGCAGGTCTTCGCTGCGCTGGAACGGCAACACGTCCCGGTAGACCGCCAGAAACGCGTCCAGGTTGCGGTTGCACTGGTGCGGCAGGACGGGGATCGCGTGCGGATAGAGGCGGGCGGCCGCCAGGAGGCTCGCCAGCGCGTCGAAGTCGGCGTGTTCGTGCGTCAGAATGATGGCGTAGGGTGCGGTCACGGTCGTCAACAGCAGTTATATAGACAAACGCCCGGCGTTGGCCGGGCGTATCCAAAGCCATGAACAGGGGACGTCAACGTCGGCGCTGGGCGCACTGGCTGCAAAGGGTCGTGTGGCCGAGCACGGCCAGCCGTTCCGGTTCGATCTGTCTGCCGCAACGTTCGCAGCGACCGTAGATGCCCAGCTCCAGTTGTTCCAGCGCAGCTTCGATTTCGGCCAGGTGTTGCTGCGCGCGTTCAAGCAAGGCCAGGTTCAATTCCCATTGATAGATCATGGGATCCCCGACCCCCAGGCTATAGTCCCCTTTGGCTTCCAGCCGGGAACGCAGCGTTTCAACTTCGTTGAGCACTTCGGCGCGCTCGGCTAACAGGCGCGCCCGTGCTTCCGCGATGGAATCTTCCTGGACTGTCATTTTGAGCTGGCTTCGTTTTTTCACCTGGCGCGGCCGGCACAGGATGCACGCCACCCGCCCTGGCCGGCCACGTCCATGTCCCCACAACTCGCTGTGCAGCGCAGCTTTCACTCAGTCGTTGCGTCCTTCATCGGTGGCGGCGTCATCCGCGGTGGCCGGTTCGGCCTCGAACGCCATGGCCATCTCTTCGGCCGGGATGTCCGGAACCTCTTCCTCTTCGCCGGCCAGGGCCGTGAACGCCTCGGCCTGTTCGGCTTCAGCCTGGGCCGCGGCCGCCCGTTCGGCTTCGGCCTGGGCCGCGGCGTGCTTCTCGCGATAGCTCGCAGCCCACTCGGCCCATTCGGTCTCCGACACCTGGCGGAGGCTCAACCCGATGCGCCGCCGCTCGGGCTCCACGCGCAACACGCGCAGCAAGAGCAGGTCGCCCGGCGACACCAGGCTCTGCGGGTGGTCGGGCCGGATGTCGGCCATCTCGGTGACGTGAAGCAGGCCTTCGACGCCGGTGCGCAGGCGCACGAACGCGCCGAAATCGCTGACCCGCGTGACCACAGCTTCGACCAACTCCCCGACCTTGTAGTCCTCCTGGGCGGTGGTCCAGGGATCGGGTTGCACGCGCTTCAAGCTCAGGCCGATGCGCTCGCGCTGCTTATCCACGCGCAAGACCTTGACCTGCACCTGTTGCCCGACCTTGACCACTTCGCTCGGATGCGAGACGGGGAACCAGGCCAGCTCGGAGATATGGATCAGGCCGTCGGCCCCGCCGATGTCTACGAATACCCCGAAGTTGGAGAGGCTGCGGACGATGCCGGTGCGGATCTCGCCCGGCTGGATCTCTTCGAGCAGTTGCTTGCGATGTTCGCGTTGCCAGCGCCGATGCACGGCCCGCTCCGACATGATCAGGCGACGCTTGCGGCGATCAACCTCGACGATCTTGACGGGGATCTTCTGGCCGACATAGGCTGCCAGTTGCGCTTTGCGCTCCTCGGGCGTGGCCGCGCGCGGCAGGGTGGAGATGTGCGATGCCGGCACGAAGCCGCGCAGCTTGCCGAAGATGACCTCCAGGCCGCCGGCGTTGTAGCTGCTGACCTGCGCCTCGAACATCTCGTTTTTCTCCATCATCTGCTGCGCCACCAGCCAGTCCTTCTCCTGGAGCGCGCGCGAGAGCGAAACGATCAGGTTCCCTTCCCGATCCGATGGTTGCAGGATGTAGACGGGCCAGGTGGAACCTACGACCACCTCCGCAAGGACATTTTTGTCTACCCGCGCCAGGTCATTGGCCGGGATGATCGCTTCTCGTTTCAGGCCCAGGTCTATGACGATCTCCTGGGGCGAAACGGAAAGGACCGTGCCTTCGCGAATGTCCCCGCGTTGGGGCATGTCGTACCCACCCTGATCCAACAGGGCCTGCATCGGATGGACCTCAGCCGGGGGCTTGGTCGGCGGCAAAATCGTACTCATGGGAAAAGAACCTCCACACGATAAGAATGACGTTTTTCAGGGCCTACCCCTGAAACGAAAAAAGGCCGGCTGTTGCACCGCATCCATCTGGCGTAGCAGCCGGGCCTTCGACCGCAAAAAGATCATCCAGCAACCTGCCGTTCAGCAGGCCGCTGAGCGTAGTGGCGCCAGGAAGAGCTCGACGGACGGAACGATGGACCTGGACCAAGGCCTGTTACGTGTGCGTAGCGCCAACAAACCGTGTATTGCAGAGAAACTTATAGCCGTGCAATGACAGGGCTATTATAACGTAAGCTGCAAGACTTGTCAACGCACCGCCAGGGTGATTTTGGTCCGTTGCGGCACGCGTGCGCCGTCCACGAATCGGAGCACGAATACACGAATGACATCGGCGCGGCCGCGCGTCCTTACTATTCGTGCATTCGTGAGATCATTCGTGGACGGCCCCCCGCGTCCCCCTACTGCCGGCCCAGCTTCGCCTTGAACGCCTCCGTGAGCGCCGGCACCACCTCGAACAGGTCGCCGACCACGCCGTAGCGCGCCACGCCGAAGATGGGCGCATCTCGATCTTTGTTGATGGCCACGATCACCCTGGCGTTGCTCATGCCGGCCAGATGCTGGATCGCGCCCGAAATGCCGCACGCGATGTACAGGTCGGGGCGCACGGTCTTGCCCGTTTGCCCCACCTGGTGCGGATAGGGGATCCAACCGGCATCTACGGCCGCGCGCGATGCGCCGACCGCTGCGCCCAAGACGCGCGCCAGCTCGCGCAGCGGCGCAAAGCCCTCGGGCCCCTTGACGCCCCGGCCGCCCGAGACGATGATGCTGGCGTTCTCCACGCCGACCTCGCCCGCTTCCGCGGCCTCGAAGCCCAACACTTCCTCCTGTTCCGCCAGCTCGCTCAAGTTCACGGCCAGCGCCGCGATCTCGCCCGACCGGCCCATCGCCTTCGTCGGCAGCGGGAAGCTGCGGCTGCGCACGGTCGCCATCTGCGGCTTCGCCTTGAAGGTGACCGTGGTCAGGATGTTGCCGGAGAAGATCGGCCGTTCGGCCACCAGGTTGCCGTCCGCGTCCAGGTCGAGATCCTGGCATTCGGCGGCCAGGCCGATGCCGAGCTGACACGCGGCGAGCGCGGCCGCATCGCGCGCGCCGGCGCTGGCCGGCGCCAGGATGATCGTCGGCTGCGCCGCGGCGATGGCCGCTTTCAGCGCATCGGCATAGGCGTAAGCCCGGAACGCCGCGAAGGCCGGACCATCGGCCACCAGCACCCTGTCCGCGCCGTAGGCGATGGCCTCGGCCGCCACCTCGCCGACCCCGTGGCCGATCACCAGGCCGATCAGGGGCACGTGCAGGCGGTCGGCGAGCGCGCGTGCCTTCCCCATGATCTCCCACGATACCGGCTTCGCCTGGCCCTGATTTTGGGCGATGTAAACAAGCACGCTCATTTCCTCGCTCCTTTCAGATGACCTTCTCGGCGATCAGCCTGTCGGCCAGGATGCTGGCCGTCTCGGCAACGGTGGCGCCCTGGATGAACTCGCACTTGCCGACGCGCGCCGGCGGCTTGCGCAGGTTGGTCCAGCGGATCAGCGCGGCACCTTCGCCCACCTGCTTCGGATCAAGGCCAGGCAGCTGCGCGGCCTTCAGCGCCGGGATTTGCATACGGGAGGCCTTGCGGATGCCCATGAAGTTCGGATAGCGCGGCTCGTTGATCTCTTTGCTCACCGCAAGCACGGCGGGCGTCTTGACGCGCACGGTTTGCACCCCTTCGTCCAGCGCCCGCAAGACCGTGGCGCTTCCTTCGGTCACCTCCAGCACTTTGGCCACCTGCGAGACGAACGGCACGCCCAAACTGGCGGCCAGTCCCGGGCCAACCAGGCCGCTGTTGCCGTCCACCGATTGGCGGCCGGTCAAGACCAGGGTCACTTCGTCCATCCGTTTGATCGCCTGGGCCAGGATACGCGCGACGCCCCAGGCATCGCTCCCCTCGAACAGGGGATCGGAAAGCAACAGCGCTTCCTCGATGCCCATCGCCACGGCGCGCCTCAGAGCCTCTACCGCCTCTGCGCCGCCCACCGTCACGACGGCCCCCTCGCCGCCGAAACGATCCTGAAGCTGCAACACCTCTTCGACGGCGAACTCATCCCATGGATTGAGCACCATGGTGACCCCCAGATCGCCGGAGCCGACATCTTCCGGCCGCACGTCGGCCAACTGCTCCGTGTCGGGGGTCAATTTGACACAAGCGACGAACTTCATGCGGGCCCTCCTTCCTTGGTTGAATTGCGATCAGGCAACCGGCGAGCAAGAGTATATCACGAAAAGCCTCGAAGCCCAACCTGGTCGACCAGCGCAACCGGGCAATTATGTTTTCGGCGCATCTTGCGTTACAATTCGTCGCAAGCAAGCCATCGAAAGCGAGCATTTCTTTTTGGAGCAACCCATGTCTCCCCGCGAATTGACGGCAGAACAGTTGCGGCGCCGTTGCGACACGACGCATTTCGCCTTTGCCACCACCGCCGAGGCGCCCGAGTTGGAAGGGATCATCGGCCAGGAGCGCGCCACGCGCGCCATCCAGTTCGGGATCGAAATGCCCTATCCGGGCTACAACATCTTCGCCATGGGCCCGGCCGGCGCCGGCAAGACGACCACCATCACGCACTTTCTGGAAGATTGGGCGGCCGGCCGGCCGGTTCCCCCCGATTGGGGCTACATCCACAACTTCAAGGACCCCGATCACCCGAAGGCGATTCGCCTGCCGCCGGGTGGGGGCGCGCGGCTGCGCGATCAGATGGACGCGGCGCTGGCGAATCTGGCCGAGGTCCTGCCGAAGACCTTCGCCAGCGATCAATATGCCGAGCATCGCAACGCGATCGGCCGTCAGTGGGCAGAGCAGCGCGATCAGCGCCTGCGCCAGTTGGACGCAACGGTGCGCCAACAGGGCTTCGCGCTCGTCAACCTGCCCACCGGGCTGGGCATCGCGCCGGCGCGCAACGGCCGGCCGCTCACCGAAGAAGAGTTCAACAAGCTGTCGGACGCGGAGAAGATCGCGCTCAGCGAACGGGGCCAGGCCTTGCAAGAGGTATTGGAGCGCGTCATGCGGCAACTGCGCGAGCTCGAAGAGGCGACTCAGGAGCAACTGGCCAACCTGGATCAGGAGGTCGTGGCCCGCACCATCCGGCCGACCTTCGAGAAGCTGGCCGCCGAATACCGGGATTGGCCCGACGTGCTCGCCTATCTGGCCGGCGTGCAGACGCATATCGCCGAACACGCCGACGATTTCAAGGTCAAGCCCGGCGCGGCCGAAGAGACGCCCCAGGAAGGAGAGGACGGCAGCGAGGAGGCCGGGCCGCCCTGGGTGCAGCCGCGCGCGGATACGCCGCTCGATCAATATCGCCTGAACGTCATCGTGGACAACAGCGGGTTGCGCGGCGCGCCGGTCGTCGTGGAGACGAACCCGACCTATGCGAATCTCATCGGCCGCGTGGAGATGCGCGCGGAGCTGGGCACGCTGGTCAGCGACTATCGCCATGTGAAGGCGGGCGCGCTCCACCGGGCCAATGGCGGCTACCTGGTGCTCGACGCGCGCGTCCTGTTGCGCCAGCCGCTCGCCTGGGAGGCGCTCAAACAGGCGCTGCGCAACCGCCGCATCCGCATCGAAGAGGGCGTGCAGACCGGCGTGCTGGTGGCCGCCACCCTGAGCCCGGAGCCGATCCCCCTCGACGTGAAGGTGGTGTTGATCGGCGATCCGGAGACCTATTACCTGCTCTACGCCTACGACGAGCAGTTCGAGAAGCTGTTCAAGGTGCGCGCCGACTTCGCGTTCGAGATGGATTGGACGGCCGAGAACGAGACGCGGCTGGCGCAGTTCATCCGCAACCGCGTAGAGGATGAAGGGCTGCTCCACTTCGACATCAGCGCGGTCGGCAAGGTGATCGAGTACGCCGGCCGGCTGGTGGAAGACCAGCGCAAGCTCACCACCCGGCTGGCGCACGTGAACGACATCGTGCGCGAGGCATCGTTCTGGGCCGGCCGCGCCGGCCGCACCCTGGTGATCGCCGAGGACGTGACCAGGGCGATCAACGAGCGCATCTATCGCTCGAACCTGTACGAGGAGCGGCTGCGCGAGGCAATCACCGACGGCACGATCATGGTGGATGTGACCGGTGCGGTCGTGGGCCAGGTGAACGGCCTGGCGGTCGTCGAGCTGGGCGATTATGCCTTCGGCCGGCCGACGCGCATCACCGCGCGCGTGTTTCAGGGCCGGGCCGGCGTGATCAACATCGAGCGCGAGGCGCGGCTCTCGGGCCGCACGCACGACAAAGGGGTGTTGATCCTCTCCGGCTTCCTGGGCGGCCGCTTTGCGCAGGATAAGCCGCTCAGCCTCTCGGCCAGTATCGCGTTCGAGCAGTCCTACGAGGGGATAGACGGCGATAGCGCCTCGGCGACCGAGCTGTACGCGCTGCTTTCCAGCCTGGCCGACCTGCCGATCAAACAAGGGATCGCGGTCACCGGCTCGGTCAACCAGCGCGGGGAGATCCAGGCCATCGGCGGCGCGACCCTCAAGGTGGAGGGGTTCTTCGACGTGTGTCGGGCCATGCCGGGCGGGCTCACCGGCGAACAGGGGGTGATCGTGCCGGCCGCCAACGTGGCCAACCTGATGTTGCGCGAAGATGTGGTCGAAGCGGTCGCCCAGGGCCGGTTCCACATCTATCCCGTGCGGACGGTGGACGAGGGGATCGAGATCCTGACCGGCGTACCGGCCGGCGAGCGCGGGCCCGATGGCGCCTATCCGGCCGACTCGGTCAACGGTCGGGTGGACCGCCGTCTGCGCGAGCTAGCCGAACAGCTACAACAGTTCGGCCAGTCGTCACGCAACAACGAGCGGGAGAAGAAGCCGAAGGAAGAGGAGCCGGAAACGGAAGAGCCGGCCGGAAAAGAGCCCCCCGGCGAGCCGGAACTCCCCGGAGAGGAGCCGGCACCGGCCGAGCAGTAGCCTGTTCTCTATTCCCTCATTCCTTGGTCACCCGCAACGTCAATCCTTCCTGGCCGGTGACGATGACCCGTTCGCCGACGCCGATCGGCCCCGACTCGGCGCGCGCGCGCCACAGCTCGCCCTGCACGAAGACCATGCCCTCTGGCTCCAGGGCCTGGCGCACCACGGCCGTCGCGCCGATCAGGCTTTCGCTGCCGGTGGCGGGCGGCCGGCGTTGCGCCCACAGCGCCTTGGCGATCACAAACGCAAAGAAGCCGGCCGTAACGACCGCCAGCCCGATGATCGTGGCCCACGGCACGGAGAGCTCGGGCGTGTTGAAGAGCAGATAGGCGCCGAACACGAAGCTGGCGATCCCGGCGATCGTCAGCACGCCGTGGGTCGGCGCCTTGATGTCGAGCACGAACAGGATGAAGGCCAGGACGATGAACCCCAGGCCGGTCCAGTTCGCGTTCAGGGTGCCGAGCGCGTAGAACGCCAGCAGCAGGCACACCGCGCCGATGGCCCCCGCCACCCACCCGCCCGGATTGGACAGCTCGAACAGGATGGCGTTGAGGCCGATGGTGAGGAGGATGGCGGCGATGGCCGGGTTGGTGATCGTGTTCAGCAGGCTTTCCAGCGGATTGAGCGGGATCTCCTCCACCGGCCGGCCGGCAAGCTGCAACGTCACGGTCTTCCCCTGCACCGTCACGGTCTTGCCGTCCAACCTGGCGAGCAGCTCGGGCACGTCGCGGGCGATCGCGTCGATCACCCCCAGGGCGAGCGCTTCGTCGGCGGTGGCAGCAGCGGCTTCGGCGACCGCCTTTTCGGCCCACGCCGCGGCCTTTTCGCCCCGGCGGGCGGCCAGGTTCTTGATGTCGGCGACCAGGATGTTGGTGGCCTTGGCCTTCAACGTCTCGGGCAGATCGGCCCCCTCGGCGCCCACCGGGCTGGCCGCGCCGATGCTGCTGCCGGGCGCCATCGCCGCCGCATGGCCGGCCAGCGTGATGAAGGTGCCGGCCGAGCCCGCGTGCGCGCCCGCCGGCGCGACGTAGACGATCACCGGCACGGTGGCCGCCTGCATGCGCTGCACGATCTCCTTGGTGATGTCCACCGAGCCGCCGGGGGTATCCAGTTGCAGGATCACGGCCGGCGCGCCGGCGTCCTCGGCGGCCGCGATCGCGCGATCCAGATAGGATGCCAGCACCGGCGTCACCGGCCCCTTGAAGATCGCCAGCTTGACGGCCGCGCCGGCCTGGGCGCTCGCCCGGCCCACGATCAACAAGAGCACCAGCAGCACAGCCGACCAGACACTCAGGTTTCTTACCCTCATAAGTCCTCCAATCTGGCTGTCATACTTCAACCGCGCGTAAGCGACCATAGATCGCGAGTCAGAAACTGCTGAAACTCAAAAATCTGCTCATTCAGCCGTGGATTCACGAGCATTTCGGGTCGAGGATCCACGTAATAAACTCCGTCGAGCCGATTGAGCGCCACACTATAGCCCAGGAAATGGTTCGTCTTGAAGGTAGAATTGATGCCGAAGATGCTGTTGCCTCGCCGGGCCCGTTGGACATCATGAAGGAAGATTGCTATGACCGGCACATTCCGGCCGAGGAATTTGGTCAATAGATATTTGTCAAGGAAGATCTTGTCTATACGGTCTTTGCTGGTGGTCTTGACCGATCCGATCACTTCGGAGGGATGGATCACCCTGGTTTCCGACGCCAGGATGGCATGGTGGCGCGAGAAAACCAGGTCAAGCTCATAAGACATCTCATAGCCCGTATAGTCTGGAATCGGAAGGTTGATCGTGCGGGGTTCGCATTCCACACCTACTTCCTGAATAACCAGTTTCACCAGCGACTCGAAAAGCTGGCCGGCCCGCTTGCGAGATTGATTTGTGTCATCGAAGGTGACACAGATGCATCCAATCGCTTGCTGAAAGGTATAAATCATTCGATTCACGGGCCGTGACGCCAGGTATTTTTGTCGGGCGATTGGTTCGCAGGCCATTTCCTGATGACGTCGGAGGTCGGACAGGAACGTCATGAAACGCTCATATTCTGTCATAAGATCCGTTTCAGATCCTATGAGCAGATCGGCATTCAACGGCCGGGTAATCTTATGGCCGAAATCGCTGCCATACTGAAAGAAGACATAATTCGGTTGCGTCGGCGACACAATGCGCGTGGGATGATCTCGCTCGATTAGGCCGAGAAAAGCCTTGCTGAAGAGAAAGTAGTCCGCCAGCGAAGTAAACGCCGAGCGATCTCGCACGCTTTCCTGCAGATCGCCGAGGGTAATCTGAGTCATCGGATGGCCTTTCTGCGCTCTGCATTTTGCATATCGTACTCGATCCACTTTTCCACGGGCCAATCCTCGACTAGCTCAATACGTCGGGCCGCCCAACGACAATATTCCAGCGAAATATCTACGCCCTTCCAACGACGACCCAGCTGCTCGGCTGCTACAGCGGTTGTACCGGAACCCAGGAAGGGATCTATCACCAGGTCTCCGGGATTGGAAGATGCCAGAATGATTTTGCGTAACAACTCCTCCGGCTTTTGGGTCGGATGTGGCGTCTTTTCATGCATGCCATTGCAGGTCGTAGGAACTTCGATAACATCTTTTGGCTTAGCGCCGCGCGGATGCGGCCGCCACAGGTGACCTTTGCCATCACCCCGCCCATACTGACTCGTCTCTGCCTGAGGATGCTCCGGGTATTTCAGAGTATGATTCCCGTAAGGGATGCGCACGTCATCTACGTTGAAGGTGAACTGGCGACTTTTGCGAAAGTGTAGGATGCTTTCGTGCGAACGGCCCCAATCGTTTCCCAGATTGGCTTTGTTTTTGTAATGCCACACCAACCACCGACAGCCTTGAAAGAAACGTGCGGCAGGCAATCGGAGATCGGCCAGGATTTCGGAAAACCCACATATATACAGGGTGCCGGTTGGTTTGAGGATCCGGGCGGCCTGCTCGATCCACTGCAGCGACCATTGAATGTATTGTTGCTGGGATTCAAATGAGTCCCACTCGGCCTTGCCGATGTTGTAAGGTGGATCGGCGAAGATCAAGTCGGCCGATTCCGCCGGCAGTGATTGCAACCAAGCGACCGCATCGCCGACCCAAATCTCCCCATGAGGATGCGAGTAAAACAAAACGGGCATTTGGGGGTCAAGGCACCCCTCGTCGATTTCGGCATAGCTCCCTTTTAGTAGTGGTTGTCCGAAAAAGGTCGGAATCTCCGTATTGCGCACATAAACAGCGGATGGATCACGCATCGTTTGACCGGCCATCGAGATCTACCTCCTGACTCGCGCTCACGCGGCGTAGCGCGCGGCTACCGGCATCCGCCGGCCCGTGCCGAACGCCTTGGACGTCACCTTCAACCCCGGCGCGGCCTGCCAGCGCTTGTACTCGTTGCGGTCCACCGTGCGCAGCACCCAGGCCACCGTCTGCGGATCGTAGCCCGCGGCCACGATCTCGGCCCGGGAACGGCCTTCGTCCACATACAGCTTCAGGATGCCGTCCAGGATTTCATAGGGCGGCAGGGTGTCCTGGTCGGTCTGGTTCGGTCGCAGCTCGGCCGAAGGCGGCTTGGTCAAACAGGCCGCCGGGATGATCTCGCCGTGGCGGTTGATGTGGCGCGCCAGCTCATACACCATCGTCTTGGGCACGTCGGCGATGACCGCCAGGCCGCCGCTCATGTCGCCGTACAGCGTGCAGTAGCCCACAGCCAGCTCGCTCTTGTTGCCCGTGGTGAGCACCAGGTAGCCGAACTTGTTCGAAAGGGCCATCAGGTAGTTGCCGCGGATGCGCGCCTGGATGTTCTCCTCGGTGATGTCCGGCGGCCGGCCCTCGAAGAACGGCGTCAAGACCCTCAAATACGCCTCGTGGACCTCGGCGATCGGGATGATCAGAAAGCGGATGCCCAGGTTGGCCGCGAGCTGCCGCGAATCGGCCACGCTGCCCGCCGAAGAGAAGCGCGAAGGCATGGTGACGCCGAGCACGTTCTCCGGGCCCAGCGCCGCCGCGGCCAGCGCGGCCACCACGGCCGAATCAATGCCGCCCGAAAGCCCCACCACCGCCTGCCGGAAGCCGGTCTTGCGCATGTAATCCCGAATCCCCAACAACAGCGCCTCGTATACCGACTCGATGATCGGCTGCGGCGCGTAGGAAATGGGCCGGACAGGGACGGCTTCCGGCGTCAGGTCTACCATCTCCACGTGCTCCTGGAATGCAGGGAGGACGGCCAACGGCCGGCCGGCGCAATCCACGGCCAGGCTCCGGCCGTCGAAGATCAGCTCGTCGTTGGCGCCGACCTGGTTCACGAAGATGAACGGCAGCCGATGGCGCGCCGCGTGGCCGCTCACCAGCCGGAAGCGGATCTGTTCCTTGCCGGCCCAGAAAGGAGACGCCGAGATGTTGATCAGCACGGTAGCGCCGGCCGCGGCCAGCTCGGCCACCGGATCCCGGTCATAAGGCATGCGCAGCCAGAGCTCCGGGTCGGTCCACGCGTCTTCGCAGATCGTGATGCCCAACACCTCGCGGCCCAACGGCACGGTGGCGATGGCCGGCGCGGGGTCGAAGTAGCGCGCCTCGTCGAATACGTCGTAAGTGGGCAAGAGCGACTTGTTCTGCTGGAACAGCACGCGGCCGGCCTGGATCAAGAGCGCAGCGTTGTAGAGCCCCTTGCCGTTGGGCCGGCCCGTGGGCAACGGCGCGCCCACCAGAAACGCCCGGTGCGGATGCGCCTGCGAGATGGCCAACAGCTTCGCGACGGCTTCCTGCGCCTGCTGCACGAACCAGGCGCGCTCCAACAGGTCGCGCGGCGGGTAGCCGCAGACAAACAGCTCGGGAAACACGACCAGATCGGCCGCGGCCGCCTCGGCCGCGGCCAGGGTCTGCTCGACCTTCGCCAGGTTGCCGGCATAGTCGCCGATGGTCGGGTTGAGTTGGGCCAACATCACTTTCATGGACGAATCACCCCAGGGAAGATTGACTTCAAGCGCATCATAGCATACACTACGGATAGCGTCAACGCGCAACGGCTTGCCGCCGCGGGAGGGACATGGATCGGCCGATGGCTCTGATCATAGACGGGCACAACCTGATCGGCGTGTTGCCCGACATCCAATTGAACGATCCGGAAGACGAGGCCCGGCTTCTGGCGCGATTGCGCGCCTATCGGTCGTTCACCGGCCAAGACATGGTCGTATTCTTCGACAGCGGCGAGCTGCCCGTGCCGGCCGGCCGCGCGGCCCGCCTGTCCAGTCCGGGCATCGCGGTGCATTTCTCCGGTGCAGGCCAGACCGCCGACGACGCGATCGTGGAGTATCTGCGCGGCCGGCCGCAACCCGGCCAATACGCCGTCGTGACCAACGATGCGGAGCTGATCCGCCGGGTGCAGGCGCTCGGTGCGAGCGTGCTGCGCGCCGGCGACTTCAGCCTCAAGCTGACGCGCAGAGCGGAGCCCGTTCCCGATGAACCCGCCGAGCCGACGCCCGACCCGCGCGATCCGGCGTTCGCCGACATCTATCAGGGCTTCCTGGCCGCCGAACGCGGCCGCGCGGTGGCGCGGCCCGCGGCGCCGGTGGGCACGGCCGAGCTGCAATCCTATGTCGAGGAGCTCTACGGCGAGGATGTCGAGGCCGCGCAGAGGGCGGCGCGCTGGTTGGGCCGCTGCGGAGAGAAGGCCGCCCTGGAACCGCTGCGCGACGCGCTCACCCACGAGGATGTGCGCGTGCGGGCCGCGGCGCTCCTGGCGCTCGGCGACCTGGCCGATCGCGCGGCCCTGCCCGACCTGTGCGACCGGCTGGCGCACGATCCGGGCAGCATGGCGCGCGAGGCCGCCGCGCAGAGCCTGGCCCGCATCGGCGACCGCACCGTCCTGGCCGCGCTCGAAGCCGCCGCCAGGAGCGATCCGAAGAGCAAAGTGCGCAAGGCCGCGCTGGCGGCCCTGGCGCAGATCAGGGCGCGCGCCAAATGAAGGCGTTTTATCGCGGCCGGGCGGGCCTCACACCGTGGGCAGGCTCCGGCGCATGATGTGGTAGTTCTCGAGCGCCTTGCCCGCGCCGAGCGCGACGCAGGCCATGGGATGCTCGGCCACGAAGCAAGGCACGCCGGTCTCCTTCGTCAGGAGCCGGTCCATGTTGCGCAACAGCGCGCCGCCCCCGCTCAACACCATGCCCCGATCTATGATGTCGGCCGCCAGCTCGGGCGGCGTCTTCTCCAGCGTCTGCTTGACCACGCTGATGATCGAAGCGAGCGGCTCGGCGATCGCCTCGGTGATCTCGCCGGAGGTGAGGGTGATCGTCTTGGGCAATCCGGCCACCTGATCGCGGCCGCGCACCTCCAGGGACAGCTCTTCGGGCAACGGCAACGCGCTGCCGATCTGGATCTTGATCTCCTCCGCGGTCTGCTCGCCGATGATCAGGTTGTACTTCTTGCGCACGTAATTGATGATGGCCTCATCGGTGCGGATGCCGCCCACGCGCACGCTGCTCCACACCACGATATCGTTCATCGAAACCACGGCCGCCTCGGTCGTCCCGCCGCCGATGTCCACCACCATGTTGCCGGTGGGCGTGCCGATGGGCAACCCTGCGCCGTAGGCGGCCGCCAGCGGCTCGGGGATCAGATACGCCTCTTTGGCGCCGGCCTGCATCGCGGCATCGTGCACCGCGCGGCTCTCGACGCTGGTCACCCCGCGCGGCACGCTGATCATCACGCGCGGCTTGAAGAGCGGATTGCGGCCCACCACCTTGCGGATGAAATAGCGCAACATCGCCTCGGTCACCACATAGTCCGCGATCACCCCTTCGCGCATGGGCCGCGCCACTTCGATGCTCTCCGGCGAGCGGCCGATCATCTCGCGCGCCTCCTGGCCCACCGCCACGATCTTGTTATCGCGGATCGAGATGGCCACCACCGAGGGTTCCCGCAACACGATCCCGCGGCCGCTCACATAGACCAGCACGTTCACCGTGCCGAGATCAATGCCGATCTGTCGTTCAAACATGAAAGCTCCTGGCAAGGGCGCCGCGCGCACCGGCGCGCGGCGCTTCAGATAGGTAGATTATATGCGAAAGAAGGGGGCTGCGCAAAAAACAAAACGTGCGATGCAACCGACATGCATCGCACGTTGCCTGTTCGCGTCGGCCCGGTCATTTTTCCTGTGCGGACTCCAGCGTCTGGTCGGCCGAAGGCCCCACCGGCCGCCAGCCGGAACGACGTTGCGCCACCTTCAGGCGGATGCGGGAGCGCTTGAGGGCGTACAGCGCGCGCTCCAGATCCACACCGGCCGGCCGCTCGCGCAGGCGCTGCTCCGCGCGGCGTCGGGCGGCCTCGGCCCGCTCCAGATCTATCTCGTCCGAGCGCTCGGCCGAACGGGCCAGGATCGTCACCCGATCCGGCAGCACCTCCATCCATCCGCCGCTGACGGCGAAATAGAGGTCCTCCTGGCCGGGGATCTTTACGACGATCTCGCCGGGCGCCAGCACGGTCAACAGCGGCGCGTGTCGGGGCAAGATGCCCAGCTGGCCTTCGCTGCCCGGGGCCAACACCTCGCTCACCTCGCCGGAGAAGATCAGGCGATCCTGCGAAACGAAATCAAGCCGCATGGTAGACATGGTACGATTTCCCGAGACGTCTCGTCTCTCTGCTCGCGCGGCGTTCGTCGAAGACGGGCCGCCGCGCGCTGCGGCGCTACAGCGTCCTGGCCTTCGCCACCGCGTCCTCGATGGTGCCCACCATGTAGAACGCCTGCTCGGGCAGGTCATCGTGCTGGCCTTCGAGGATCGCCTTGAACCCCCGCACGTTGTCTTCCAGCTTGACGTACACGCCCGGCTGTCCGGTGAACGCTTCGGCCACGAACATCGGCTGGGTGAGGAAGCGTTGGATCTTGCGCGCCCGCGCCACGGTCAGGCGGTCCTCTTCGCTCAGTTCCTCGACCCCCAGGATGGCGATGATGTCTTGCAGGTCCTTGTAGCGTTGCAGGGTGCGCTGCACCGCGCGCGCCACGTCGTAATGCTCTTGCCCCACCACCAGCGGATCGAGGATGCGGCTGGTCGAGGCCAACGGATCCACGGCCGGATAGAGCGCCTGTTCGGCCAGGGCGCGCTCCAGGGTGATGGTGGCGTCCAGGTGCGCGAAGGTGGTGGCCGGCGCGGGATCGGTGTAGTCGTCCGCGGGCACGTACACCGCCTGCATCGAAGTGATCGAGCCGGTCTTGGTGGAGCAGATGCGCTCTTGCAGCTCGCCCATGTCGGTGCCGAGGGTCGGCTGATAGCCGACCGCGCTCGGCAGGCGGCCCAACAGCGAGGAGACCTCGGAGCCGGCCTGGACGAAGCGGAAGATGTTGTCAATGAACAGCAGCACGTCGCGGCCCTGGTCGCGGAAATACTCGGCCATGGTGACGCCGGTCAGGCCGACGCGCAGGCGCGCGCCCGGCGGCTCGTTCATCTGGCCGAAGACCATCACCGTGCTGTTGATCACGCCCGACTGGCGCATCTCGTGCCAGAGGTCGTTCCCCTCGCGGCTGCGCTCGCCGACGCCGGCGAACACCGAGTAGCCGGCATGGAACTTGGCGATGTTGTGGATCAGCTCCTGGATGATGACCGTCTTGCCCACGCCCGCGCCGCCGAAGATGGCCGTCTTGCCGCCCTTGGTGAACGGAGCGATCAGGTCGATCACCTTGATGCCGGTCTCGAAGACCTCGGCCTGGGTGGATTGTTCGATCAGGGCCGGCGGCCGGCGATGGATCGAGTAGTAGTCGGCTGCTTCGACCGGCTCCGGCGAGTCAATGGTCTCGCCCAGGACGTTGAAGATGCGGCCCAACGTGCCCGGCCCCACCGGCACCTTGATCGGGCCGCCCGTGGCGATGACGGGCATTCCCCGGCGCAAGCCATCGGTGCTCGACATGGCGACCGAGCGCACCCAGCCGCCGCTGAGCTGTCCCTGCACCTCGCAGACCAGCCGGCTGCCGTCGTCCCGTTGGATCTCCAGCGCGTCATAAATGTCCGGCAGTTCCTCCGGCTTGAATTCGACGTCTACGACCGGGCCGATGACCTGGACGACTTTACCGATCGCACCGCTTTTGCCCATAGCTCATTTTCTCCGTTCAAACGCAATGGTCTTAGCTGACCTGTCGGAGCGCGTTGGCCCCGCCCACGATGTCCAGCAATTCTTTGGTGATGGCTTCCTGCCGCGCCTTGTTGTAGGAAAGGGTCAGGTCGGCGATCAGATCGTTGGCGGCATCCGTGGCGTTGCGCATGGCCACCATGCGCGCCGATTCTTCGCTGGCGATCGCTTCGTAGATCGCCTGCAAGATCTGCAGTTCGGTCAGGCCGGTCAAAAGCTCGTCCAGGATGGCCGTCGGGCTGGGTTCGAAGATGTAGTCGGCCGTTCCCGGCGTTTCCGCGGTCGCCGGCGTGATCGGCAATAGCTGACGGATGACCGGCTCCTGACGCACTGTGTTGATGAAGTTCGTATAGCCCAGATAGACCGTATCGAAGTTGCCGGCGATGAATTCGTCCAGGACGATCCTGGCGACCGGACCGATCGCGGCCGCCGAAGGTCGGCCCCCCAGGTCGGCAAAGGTGAAATCGGCCTTCTGCGGGGGGCCATGGCGTGCCATCCAGTCCCGGCCCTTGCGGCCCACCGTCACCAGGCTCACCTCTTTGCCCTCGGCCTGCCACGCGGCGATCTGGGTGGCCGCGGTGCGGATCATGTTGCTGTTGTACGCGCCGGCCAACCCGCGGTCGGCCGTGATCAACAGGAGGCCCACCTTGTGGCCGTCGCGCTTCTGGAGCAGCGGATGGGCCGCCGTCGTGTTCGGCAGCCGGGCCAGGTGGGTCAACACCTCCCACGATTTTTGCGCGTAGGGCCGCGTGGCCAACACCTGTTGTTGGGCCTTCCGCATCTTGGCGGCAGCCACCGTCTCCATGGCCTTGGTGACCTTGGCGATGTTCTTGACGCTGCGGATGCGGCGGCGGATTTCGCGTGTGCTGGGCATACACCGTCCCCGAAAGTGACTGTTACACCCCGAACGTCTTGTTGTAGTCCTCGATCGCCAGCCGGAGCCCTGCGATCGTGGCCTCGTCCAGCTTCTTCGTCGTGGCGATGGTGCGGCCGATGTTCGGGTGCGCGGCGTCCATGTAGCGCAGGAACCCTTCTTCCCAGGCGCGAATCCTCTCCAGCGGCACCTTGTCCAGGTAGTTGTTGGTGACGGCGAAGAAGACCATCACCTGCTTCTCCATCGGCATCGGCTGGTATTGCGGCTGCTTCAGGATCTCGGTGATGCGTCGGCCGCGGTCGAGCAGGCGCTGCGTGGCCGGGTCGAGGTCCGAGCCGAACTGCGCGAAGGCGGCCAGCTCGCGGTATTGGGCCAGCTCCAGCTTCATGCGGCCGGCCACCTGCTTCATGGCCCGTGTTTGCGCGGCGCCGCCCACGCGACTGACCGAGAGGCCCGGGTTGACGGCCGGCCGGATGCCGGCGTAGAACAGGTCGCTCTCCAGGAAGATCTGGCCGTCGGTGATCGAGATGACGTTGGTCGGAATGTAGGCCGAGATGTCGCCGGCCTGGGTCTCGATGATCGGCAGCGCGGTCAACGAGCCGCCGCCGTATTCGGGCGCCATGCGCGCGGCGCGCTCCAACAGGCGGCTGTGCAGGTAGAAGACATCGCCGGGATACGCCTCGCGGCCGGGGGGCCGGCGCAACAGGAGGGACACCTGGCGATAGGCCTGGGCATGTTTGGACAGGTCGTCGTAGATGATGAGCGCGTCCTTGCCCTGCTCCATGAACTCTTCGCCGATGGCGCAGCCGGCATAGGGCGCGATGTATTGCAGCGCGGCCGGCTCCGACGCGGTGGCCGCCACGACGATCGTGTGCTCCATCGCGCCGTGGCGTTCCAGCGTGGCGATCACCTGGGCCACCTGGCTCTGCCGCTGGCCGATGGCCACGTAGATGCAGATCAGGTTGCCGCCCTTCTGGTTGATGATCGTATCAATGGCCAGCGCGGTCTTGCCGGTCTGCCGGTCGCCGATGATCAGCTCGCGCTGGCCGCGGCCGATGGGGATCATCGCGTCGATGGCCTTGATGCCGGTCTGCACGGGCGTGTCCACGCTCTTGCGCGTGACGACGTTCGGCGCGATCCGCTCGATGGGGCGATAGCGGTCCGACTTGATCGGCCCCTTGCCGTCGATCGGCTGGGCCACGGCGTTCACCACGCGGCCGATCAGGGCGTTGCCGACGGGCACCGAGACGATGCGGCCGGTGCTGCGCACGGTCTGGCCTTCGGCGATGCCGGCGCTCTCGCCCATGATGATCACGCCGACGTTGTCCACTTCCAGGTTGAAGACGATGCCCAGGGTGCCGTTTTCGAATTCCACCAGCTCGGCTGCGCGCGCGTTCGGCAGGCCGCTCAGGCGGGCGATGCCGTCGCCGACCTGGAGCACGGTGCCGATGTCCACCGTGCGGGTCGGCGCCTGAAAGCTCAGGATTTGCTGTTTGAGTTGCGCAACCAGATCTTCTGTACGAACGGCCATGTATGACTCCCCGTACTGCTCATGCTGCGAATGCGCGGTGGTTATTCCGCCGCGGCGACGCCCAATGCCTGTTTCATGGCGGCCAGTTTGCTCGCGACGCTGCCGTCAATCAGCTTGTCGCCCACCCGCACGATCAGGCCGCCCAGGATGGCCGGATCCACCTGGTACTCGAACTCCAGGTCGGCGCCGTATTGCGCGGTGAGCTTTTGGGCGAGGGCGGCCTGCTCTTCCGGCGTCAGGGGCACTGCGCTGGTGACGATGGCGCGGATCGCCGCTTCTTTGCCGCGCTTTACGCGTGCGCGCAACGACAAAATGACCTCGCGCAACAGGCCCAGATCGCCGCGTTGCGCCAGGGTGTAGAGCAGGTTGCGCACCGGCAGGTCCACGTCCGCGGGCAACAGCCGGTCCAACTGCTCCTTGCGGACGACGAACTCGGCCTGATCGGCCTGGCCACGGGCCAGCAACCCCGGCTCGCGGGCCAGGCGCTCGGCGACTTCCGTCAGCGCGGCCAACCACCGCTCGAAGGCCGCGGCGTAGAACGCCTCCGCGTAAGCACGCGCCCGGTCGCGATCTTGCGTGTTCATGATTGCGTTTCACCCAGGGCGGCGATGAACTGGCTGATCAGCCGGCGCTGCGTGGCCTCGTCGACTTCCTGGCCCAGGATGCGCTCGACGGCGGCCATGGAGAGGCTGGCGATCTGGCTCTGCACCTCGGCCAGGATGTGCGCCCTTTCCTGGGCCGCTTCTTCGCGCGCGCGCTGGCGGATCAGCTCGGCCTCGCGTTGCGCCTCGGCCTTGATCTCGGCGCCCACCTGCTCGCCGGCCTGCGCGGCCTGGGCGATGATCTCCTGCGCCCGGCGCTGCGCTTCGGCGATCTTGCGGTCGTACTCCTGTTGCGCCCGGGCCGCGGCCGCGCGCGCGGCATCCGCGTCGGCCATGCCGGCCGCAATGCGTGCCTTGCGTTCTGCCAACATCCGCAACACCGGCTTGTACAACAGCAGATAGAGCAACGCGGCCAGGAGGGCGAAGTTGATGAATTGGGAAATCAACAGTCCCAAGTTGATGCCGAGCTTTTCCAAAGGCCCCTCCCCTTGAGTCGAGTAGTCGGGTAGTCGAGTAGTCGAGTAGTCGAGTGGTCGGATAGTCGGGTAGTTGGGTAGTCAATCGGGAACTGCGCTGGACGATGCCCATCCGGCCATACGGACTATACGACCATACGACCATGCGACTATGCGACTATACGACTAAATGACTATCAGACAAACTTAATAATCAGCGCGACGACCAGCGCGTAGATGGCGACTGCTTCGGCGAACGCGATCCCCAGGATCATGTTCGTGCGGATGTCGCCGGTCGCTTCCGGGTTGCGGCCGATGGCTTCCATCGCCTTGGCGCCCAGGATGCCGATGCCGATGCCGGGGCCGATCGCCCCCAGACCGATGCTGAGCGCTGCACCGATAGCCTTCAGTCCTTCAACGTCCATGTGTCCCCCTTGTGATGAAATGTCATACAAGCCCCTGGCTTGTGCATTTGCTCGATTGGACGCAAGCCGGAGGCTTGCGTTACAGGTTGCTCGCGGGCTCAGTGATGCTCTTCGCTGCCATGGCCGATCGTCGCGACCGTGAAGAAGACCAGCGACAACATCATGAAGACCAACGCCTGGATGAAGCCGACGAAGACCTCCAGGCCGTAGAACGGCAAAGACGCGATGAACGGGATCAAGAAGGCGATCACCGCGAGGAGGACTTCGCCGGCAAAGATATTGCCGAAGAGACGGAAAGCGAAAGAGATGATCTTGGCAAATTCCGCCACCAGCTCCAGCAGGCCCACGAACAGCATGATGACGCCCATGAACGCACCCTGCTTGAAGCCGGACAGATCGAGAAACTTGCGGAAGTAGCCGAGATTGAGCGCCTTGACGCCCCAATACTGCGTCAACAGCACGGAGGAGAGCGCCAGCGCCAGCGTGAAGTTGAGGTCGGTGGAAGGCGGCCGCAAAAGGGGCACCAGGATCACCCCTTCCCCGTCGTGCGCCTGTTCGGCGGTCATCACGACGCCGTGCGCCACGTAGCCGTGCATGGCCGGATCTTCGGGGTGCTCAAACAGCCCGATGGACCCCACGCCCGGGATCAGTCCCAGCCAGTTCGAGGTCACGACGAAAAGAAAGATCGTCATGACGATGGGGAAAAACTTCGACACCCATTGGCCGGCCACGCCCGCCGAAAAATTATACATCCCCTCGACGACCCACTCGATGAAATTGGCAAACATGCCGGCCGGCACCAGCTCGCTGTTGGAGGCGGTCGCCAGGTCTTTGGGATAGCTGCGCGTGGTGAGCAAGGCCGCCGCGATGAGGATGAGCATCACGATCCAACCGGTCAAGAGGGCATTGGTGATGGCGAACCCGCCGATATGGAAAAGAGGCTCGGCCGCCAGAGCAACATGGGGAGGAGGAACTTTCAGGCCCAGCCAACCGGAGACGACAAACAGGGCCACGACCCCGAGAAGGATCACCAGATTACGAACGGTCAACAGTTTCTTCAACACTACGCTCGATCCTCCTTTCCGTAGTCGCCGCTACGGAATACTCGTGCGATGAGCCGCCAGACGACAATGCCTGCAACTGACGCGATGTGATCCGCACCACCAGCCATGTGCCCACCAGGATGCCGATGCTGCTGCCGATCAACAGGGCGAGCAACGGTCGGTTAAGCACCGAACCCATCACCAGCGCGAGGAGCAACGGCGCCCCTATGCCCGCGCCGACCGCGCCGATCAGCTTCCACAGCAAGTTGCGTCTCATGCGAAGAGCCATCTGCCCGCTCTTTTCTGCGGCCAGGCGCGGGCGAGATTATAACAGGAAGTAGCAAAAGGTGCAAATCCGATCCGAATTATGATGACGGCAACGTGAATAAATCCGTCTTCTCCGCGGCCGCATTATCGGCCGGCGACCGATAGTTGATGCGGCGCT
>Ga0209162_1000726_pt1 | contig 34880 bp, 34 predicted proteins | sample YNPNPMetaG_FD_187121 | JGI IMG/M metagenome (GOLD analysis project Ga0209162, IMG submission 187121) | Anoxygenic and chlorotrophic microbial mat microbial communities from Yellowstone National Park, USA - YNP NP MetaG (SPAdes) (version 2) ...
AGCGATAAGCGATGAGCGATAAGCGATAAGCGATAAACGATGAGCGATAACCGATTCCCCCCCCTGGCAGGACTGGTCATCGGCATCCTGGCGGCGTCGACGGCCTCGACATTCATCCGGCTGGCGCAGGGCGAGATGCTCTCGCTGGCCATCGCTGCCTGGCGGCTGACGCTGGCCTCGCTCATCCTGGCGCCTTTTGCCCTGGCGCTGCGCTGGCAGGAGCTGCGCAGCCTGACGCGGCAGGAGTGGCTGTTGGCGCTGGCGTCGGGGGCGCTGCTGGCGCTGCACTTTGCCTCGTGGATCACCTCACTGGCGTTGACCTCGGTGGCGGCGTCGGTGGTGCTGGTCTCGACCAATCCCCTCTTTGTCGGCGTCGCCTCCTACTTTCTCTTCAAAGAGCGGCCTGGGCGGGCGATGGTCGTCGGCCTGATCGTGGCCGTGGCGGGCTCGGCGGTCATCGGGCTGGGCGACCTGGGGCAGGGCCAGGATTCGCTGGTCGGCGACCTGCTGGCGCTGCTGGGCGGGATGGCGGGGGCGGGCTATTTCCTGATCGGGCGGCGGCTGCGGGCGCGGCTCTCGCTGCTGGGGTATGTATTCCCCGTCTACAGCACGGCGGCGGTGCTGCTGATGGCGCTGGCGCTCATCACCGGCGCACCGCTGACCGGCCACTCGACGGTCACCTGGCTGTGGCTGCTGCTGCTGGCGCTGGGGCCACAGATCGTCGGCCACTCCTCGCTGAACTGGGCGCTGCGCCACCTGACGGCAACCTATGTCACCCTGGCGGCGCTGGGCGAGCCGATCGGCTCGGCGCTGCTGGCGCTTCTGGTCCTGGGCGAACCGCCCACCCTGGCGGCGCTGGTCGGCGGCGGGCTGATCCTGGCCGGCATCGCCATCGCCAGCCAGTCCAACATATCCACAGATCATAGAGCGGAGAAATAGGTGTGCCGGGCTTCAAGCCTGGCGGGCCCTTTATCGTGAAAAGTCATTTGGCTGACGGGAACAATGACACTTGCCAACAAGGCCGGTCGGCTATATAGTGCAAGAGGGGTTGTCTCAACGTGGGAGAGGAAGGAAGAAAGGACAAACCAGACCTGCCGTGCTGTTGAGGACCGTGCGCCGGTTCTTGAAATCAGTGTATCCACCTGAGGAGGCTGCTCCTGATGACAGTGAAATTGCCAAACCTGCTGACTGACAAACAACTGGACCGTGACTTGATCATCCAGGTCGAGCCGGACTGGCACAAGCTGGCGACGTGCCTGCAATGTGGCACGTGTACCAGCTCCTGCCCGGCCGCCACGTTGATGGACTATGGGCCGCGACAGTTGTGGGAGATGCTGCGGCTGGGTCTGCGCGACCAGGTGCTCAACAGCCGCACCTTCTGGCTGTGTACGCAGTGCTACGCCTGCCAGGTGCGCTGCCCGCGCGGCATCTCCATTGCCGAGACGATGCGCAACCTGCGCGAGTGGGCCGTCGCCAACGAGCACGGCGTGCCGCCGGCGCTCCTGACCATGCGCGACAACGTCAACGCTTCCTACAACATCCTCAACGAGGACAACCAGAACCACCTGATCTGGGCGCAGAATCTCGATCCCCAGCCGGCGCAACTGAAGGAGGTGCGCAAGGGGCAGGCCGAGGTGCTGTTCTACACCGGCTGCGTCTCGGCCTTCTACCCGATGGCCTACACCATCCCCCAGGCATTGGTGCAGATCATGGAGCGGATCGGGATAGAGTACACCACCCTCGGCGGCGAGGAATGGTGCTGTGGCTATCCTCTCTATGGCGCGGGGATGAAGGGGGAGATGGAAAAGCTGGCCCGGCACAACATCGAGCAGGTGCGGGCCATCGCGCCCCGCTATCTGGTCGCCTCCTGTTCCTCCTGCTACCACACCTGGCACCACCTGTACGACGACTATGCCGACGGGCCGTTCGAGTTCGAGGTGCTGCACGCCAGCCAGTTCCTGGCCCGCCTGATCGAGGAGGGGCGGATCAGGCTGGGCGAACTGCCCTGGGTGGTTACCTATCACGATCCGTGCGACCTGGGCCGCAAGGGCGGCGTGTTCGACGAGCCGCGCGCGATCATCACCAGCATCCCCGGCATGACGCTGCGCGAGATGGTGAACAACCGGGAGAACGCGATGTGCTGCGGCGGCGGCGGCGACATCGCGATGATGGAGGCTGACGTCTCAGAGCAGATCGCCATGCGGCGGCTGGCCCAGGCCGTGGACACCGGCGCCGAGGCGATCATCTCCTCCTGCCAGCAGTGCAAGCGCACGCTGCTGCAGGCAGCGCGCAAGTCCAGGACGCGCATGCGTGTGCTGGATGTCACCGAACTGGTCTGGCAGGTGATGGAGAAGTAGCGTCTCGCGGCTCGCGTCTCGCATATCGCTTATCGCGTATCGCGTATCGCCCAAGTCCCGACGGTCGGCGATGAGCGATAAGCGACAAGCGATCGGCGATGAGCGATAAGCGATGAGCGATCCACGATAAGCATGAGCGATCCACGATAAGCGATCAGCGATACGCGATACGCGATAAGCGATAAGCGATACGCGATACGCGATGCGCGATAAGCGATACGCGATAAGGAGGTTCCTCTCAATGACAACTGAAGAGCCAAGAATCGGCGTCTATGTTTGCGAGTGTGGCATCAACATCGGCGCTGTCGTCGACGTGCCGGACGTGGCCCGCTTCGCCCAGAGCCTGCCCAACGTCATCATTGCCCGCCCTCACCGCTACACCTGCTCCGAAGCCGGGCAAGAGATGATCAAGCAGGATATTCGCGAGTACAACCTCAACCGCGTGGTGGTGGCCTCCTGCAGCCCGCGCATGCACGAGGGCACCTTCCAGAACGCCGTCGCCTCCGCCGGCCTCAATCCCTACTACTTCCAGATGGCCAATATCCGCGAACACGTCTCGTGGGTAGTGAAGGACAAGGAGCAGGCCACAGTCAAAGCCAAGCGGCTGGTCCTGGCCGCCGTGAACCGGGTGGCGCTGCAACAGCCGCTGGAGGTGCGCAAAGAGAGCGTCACGCCGGCAGCGCTGGTCGTCGGCGGGGGCATCGCTGGCATCCAGGCGGCGCTCAACATCGCCGAAGCGGGCTACCCGGTCTACCTGGTCGAGCGCCGGCCCTCCATCGGCGGCCACATGGCCCAGTTGGACAAAACCTTTCCGACACTCGACTGTAGTACCTGAATCCTCGGCCCCAAGATGATGGATGCCGGTCGGCATCCTAACATTCACCTGCTGACCTACGCCGAGGTGGACGAAGTTTCTGGCTATGTGGGACACTTTCACGTCAAAGTGCGCCAGCGCCCCCGCTACGTGGACGTGAACCTCTGCACCGGCTGCGGGGCCTGCGCCGAAGCGTGCGTCTTTAAGAAAGGCGTGCCCAACGAGTTCGACGCCGGGCTGAGCCGCCGCCGCGCCGCTTATGTGCCGATGAACGGCCAGGCCGTACCGCTCAAGGCGGTGATCGACGACAAGGCCTGTCTTTTTCTGACGCGCGGCAAGTGCACCCAGGCCTGCCTGGAAGCCTGTCCCACCCGCGCGATTGATTTCGAGCAGAAGGAGCAGATCGTCGAACTCGACGTCGGGGCGATTGTCATCGCCACCGGCTTTGAGATGTTCGACCCGCGGCGCCTCTCTGCCTTCTCCTACGGCAAATCGCCCGACATTCTGGACGGCCTGCAGTTCGAGCGCCTCTCCAGCGCCACCGGGCCGACACAGGGCGAGATTCTCACTTCCGCCGGCAAAAAGCCGGAGCGGGTGGCGATCATCCACTGCGTGGGCAGCCGCGACGCCAACGCCAACCGCTACTGCTCGCGCGTCTGCTGCATGTACGCCCTCAAGCACGCCCACCTGGTGCGCGACAAAACCGGCGCCGAGGTCTTTGAGTTCTATATGGACATCCGCGCTTTTGGCAAGGACTATGAAGAGTTCTACGAGCGCGTCCAGGAGGAAGGGGTCTATTTTGTGCGCGGGCGCGGCGCCGAGGTGCAGGTGCGGGAAGGCGGCCAGCTCGTGGTCAAGGCCGAGAACACCAACCTGGGCATCCCGGTCGAGGTCAAGGTGGACATGGTCATCCTGGCGACGGCAATGGAGCCTCAGCCCGACGCGGACAAGGTCGCGCCGATCTTTGGCATCAGCCGCAGCGCCAGCGGTTTCTTCCAGGAAGCCCACCCCAAGCTGCGTCCCTTCCACACCAACACCGATGGCGTCTTCCTGGCCGGGGCCTGCCAGTCGCCCAAGGACGTACCCGATACGGTAGCCCACGCCAGCGCCGCCGCTGCCGAGGTGCTATCGCTCTTTGGCCGCGGCGAGGTGATCATCTCGCCGACCACGGCCCAGGTCATCACCGAGAAGTGCGTCGGCTGCGGCGACTGCGTGCTGGTCTGCCCCTACAGCGCCATCTCGCTGGTGGAGGGCAAGTCTTCCGTCAACGCCGCGCTGTGCAAGGGCTGCGGCACCTGCGTCGCCACCTGTCCGTCCGGCGCCATCGAGGCGCTGCACTTTACGGACGAGCAAATCGTCGCCCAGATCGAGGGGGTGCTGGCATGGTAGAGTTCGAGCCGCGAATTGTCGCTTTCATGTGCAACTGGTGTTCCTACGCGGGGGCCGACAACGCCGGCGTGGCGCGGCTGCCCTCGCCGCCCAACATCCTGCCCATCCGCGTGATGTGCTCCGGCCGCGTCTCGCCGGAGATGGTGCTGCGCGCTTTCCGCGCCGGCGCCGACGGCGTGTTGGTGATGGGCTGCCACCTGGGTGACTGTCACTACGACAGCGGCAACCACCGCACCCTCAAGCGCATGCCGCTGCTGCGCAATCTGCTGGGATATGTCGGCATCAACCCGGAGCGGCTCAGACTGGTCTGGGTTTCGGCCTCGGAAGGACCGCGCTTTGCCCAGGTCACGACCGAGTTCACCGAAAAGATCCGCCAACTGGGCCCCCTTTCGGCAGAGGTGAGCCATGACTGAGACGAGCCTGCTTGCAGAAATCCGCCAGGCGGTGAGCGAAAGCCTCGACCGCCTGGATGGCGTGATCGCCCTGCGACGGTCGGGCACGGGCGTCGCCCCCCATCTCTTCCAGCGCGGCGACGACCTGAGCGAGTTGGTGATCGAGCCCAAGTACCCGCTTATGACCGTCGTCTCGCGGCTGCACAAGCGCTTTCCCGAAATCCGCCTGGGGGTGGTGGCGCGCGGCTGTGACGAGCGCGCCTACGTCGAGATGGCCAAGCGCAACCAGATCGACCCGCAACGGCTGACGATCATCGGCTTTGCCTGCACGGCCGAGGAGGCCCAGGAGTGCTATTGCAGCCAGCCCTATCCGCAAAAGCTGGTCGTCGGCCAGCCGGCTCCCGCCGGGCCGGTCAACCCCCTGGTGGCCGAGTACGACGCGCTCTCGCGGGAGGAACGGTTCGAGTTCTGGAGACGCCAGTTCGTCAAATGCATCAAGTGCTACGGCTGCCGCAACATCTGCCCGGAGTGCTTTTGCGAGGCCTGCGCCATGGAGGACGCGGCCTGGGTGGAGCCGGGCCTGCTGGCCCCGCCCTTCCCCACCTTCCACCTGATCCGCGCCATGCACATGGCCAGCCGCTGCGTCGCCTGCCGCGAGTGCGAGCGCACATGCCCGGCCCACATCCCGCTGACGGTGCTGTACGACCTGATGCGGCGCGACATGGAGGCGCTGCTGGGCTACGTCCCCGGCGCTGACATCGACGCCGAACCGCCGCTGTCGGTCAAGCTGGACAAGGTGCCCCTGCGCCAGGACGTCGGCGTCTAGCCAGGAGAACAGGCCCTGACGAGGAGAAAGAGCATGGAATACAAGAATGTCGAGACAACCTGCATCTACTGCGGCTGTGGCTGCGGCCTCTACCTGGAGGTGCTCGACGGCCGCGTTATCGGCGTCTGGCCAGACAAAATGCACGCCGTTTCCCAGGGGAAGCTGTGCATCAAGGGCTGGAACATCAGCGCCTTCCTGGACCATCCCGACCGGCTGACGAAACCCATGATCCGGCGGGATGGCCGCCTGGTCGAGACGTCGTGGGACCAGGCGCTGACGCTGGTGGCAGAGCGGCTCAACGCCATCAAGGCCGAGAGCGGCCCCAACAGCATTGCCTTCCTGACCTCGGCCAAATGCACCAACGAGGAAAACTACCTGCTGCAAAAGCTCGCCCGCGCGGTGATCGGCACCAACAACGTCGACCACTGCGCCCGTCTCTGACACGCCCCCACGGTGGCCGGTCTGGCCGCCGCATTCGGGAGCGGAGCAATGACCAACTCGATCCCCGAGTTCGAGACGGATACCAACTGCTTCCTGATCATGGGGTCGAACACCTCAGAGGGACATCCGCTGATCGCCAGCCGCATCATGAAGGCGAAAGAGTCGCGGGGAGCCAGGATTATCGTCATCGACCCCCGCGACACCCAGATGGGCCGCATTGCCGACCTCTACCTGCCCTTCCGCCCCGGCACGGACGTGGCGGTCCTCAACGGGCTGATGAACGTCATCATCAGCGAGGGGCTGGAGGACAGGGAGTTTATCGCCACGCGCACGGAGAACTATGACGAGTTCAAAGCGGTGGTGGAGCAGTTCACCCCAGAGCGGGTCGAAGAGATCAGCGGCATCCCTGCCGACAAACTGCGCCAGGCGGCGCGTCTCTACGCCACCCACCGCCCCTCGGCCATCGTCTATGCCATGGGCATTACCCAGCACACCACCGGCACCGATAACGTCAAGAGCTGCGCCAACCTGGCCATGCTGACCGGCAACCTGGGCATCCCCGGCGGGGGGGTCAACCCGCTGCGCGGGCAGAACAACGTGCAGGGGGCGTGCGACATGGGCGGCCTGCCCAACGTCTACCCCGGCTACCAGGCGGTCACTTCGCCCGACGTGCAGCAGAAATTCCGCGACGCCTGGGGCAGCACATCGGACCTGGAGGTGGGGCTGACAGTGACCGAGATGGTCAACGCCGTCGGCGACGGCCGCGTGCAGGCGCTGTTTGTGATGGGCGAAAACCCCATGGTAGCCGATCCCGACATCCATCACGCCCGTCACTGCCTGGAACAGGCTGGCTTCCTGGTCGTGCAAGACATCTTCCTCAGCGAGACCGCCGCGATGGCCCACGTTGTCCTGCCTGGCGCCGCCTTTGCCGAGAAGGACGGCACCTTCACCGCTACCGACCGGCGGGTGCAGCGCGGGCGCAAGGCAGTCGAGCCGCCGGGCGAGGCCAGGGCCGACTGGGAAATCCTCTGCGATCTGGCGCGGAAGATGGGCGCCAGGGGATTCGATTTCACCTCGCCCCAAGAGATCATGGAAGAGATCGCCCGCCTGACCCCCAGCTATGGCGGCATCCGCTACGAGCGGCTGGAAGAGCTGGGCTTTTTGCAGTGGCCGTGCCCGACCCCCGACCACCCCGGCACGCCCTACCTGCACAAGGGCAAGTTCTCGCGCGGACTGGGCCACTTCCACGCTGTCGACTTTAAGGAAGCGGCAGAGCTGCCCGATGACGAGTACCCCTTCACCCTGACCACGGGGCGGATCATGTTCCACTTCCACACCGGCACAATGACCCGCCGCAGCGAAAAACTGCACCAGGAAGTGCCGGAGGCTTACGTGGAGATGCACCCGGACGACGCCGCCCGCATCGGCCTGAACGGCGGCAGGCGCGTGCGCGTCAGCAGCCGCCGTGGGCAGATCGAGCTGGGCGTGCGCGTCACCAGGCGCATCAAGCCCGGCATCGTCTTTATCCCCTTCCACTTTGTCGAAGCCGCAGCCAACGCGCTCACCCACGCGGCGGTGGACCCCATCGCCAAGATCCCCGAATACAAGGTCTGCGCAGTCAAGGTGGAGCCTGTCTGAGCGGGGGGAGGGTAACCCTCCTGAGGAGAGGGACGGTTTTGAACAAGTGGGGGCAAAACCGTGATGAGGGAGGCGGGTATCAACCGATTCGCACGTATGGACATCTGCTTTGCTTTGTCTATCCCTTTCCATTTCCTGCAGGAGGAGCCTATCTATGAGCGCTGACCTTCAGATTGACGCCTTTCCGCCGGCAAAAATGGCCGCACGGATGGAGGATGTGGGCGTCACCAAATCCAAACTCAACATCTGGACCATGTTCGTCCTGGCGATCCTGGCCGGTGCTTTCATCGGCACAGGGGCCATCTTTTGCACCACCGTGCTGGCCGGCCTGGGTTCGGCGGGCGTTGCCTACGGCATCCAGCGCCTGCTGGGTGGCCTGGTCTTTTGCCTCGGCCTCATCGCCGTCGTTGTCGCCGGCGCCGAGCTGTTCACCGGCAACAACCTCATCATCATGGCCTTTGCCAACCGCAAAGTGACCATTGGCGCCCTGCTGCGCAACTGGGCAGTGGTGTATACCGGCAACTTTGTCGGCTCGATCCTGGCCGCCCTGGTCATGTTCCTGAGCCGCCAGTTCACTTTTGGCTCCGGCGCCGTCGGGCTGACTGCGCTGACCATTGCCAACGCCAAGTGCGGGCTGAACTTTTGGTCGGCCTTGATGCTGGGCATCATGTGCAACGCCCTGGTCTGCCTGGCCGTGTGGATGTGCGCCTCGGCCCGCTCCACCACCGACAAGATCCTGGCCATCCTCTTCCCCATCTCCTGCTTTGTCGCGGCGGGGTTCGAGCACAGCATCGCCAACATGTATTTCATCCCCATCGGCCTGTTCATCAAGGCAGGGGCGCCGGCAGCCTTCTGGGAGGCCATCGGCAAGACAGCGGCCGATTTCGGCAACCTGACCTGGGCGAACTTCTTCATCCGCAACCTGCTGCCGGTGACCATCGGCAACATCATCGGCGGGGCCGGCTTCGTCGGCCTGGTCTACTGGTTCACCTACCTGCGGCCGCAGCGGGTGGTACAGGTGGCCAAAGAGGCAGCGGTGCACATCCTGATCGTCGATGACGATCCCGACTTTGTCGATCTGACCCGCGCCATCCTGACCAAGGAGGGCTACAAGGTCTCCACAGCCGCCAGCGGCGACCAGGCGCTCGCGGCGATGAAAGCGCAAAAGCCCGACCTGGTCCTGCTCGACGTGATGATGGCCACGCCGCTGGAAGGCGTCGGCGTGGCGCGTCAGATGGCGGAGGACCCCGCCCTGAAGGCCGTGCCCGTCATCATGATCTCGAGCATCGACAGCACAGAGTACCGCGAGCTGCTGCCAGACAGCCTGCACATCCCCGCGGACGCCTGGATCAACAAGCCGGTGGTCCCGGAGAACCTGCTGCACACCATCCGCCGATTCCTGAGCTGAGTGGCCTGGCTTTACTACCCTCCCGCCGGTTGGAAAGGCCCAAGCCTGCGGGAGGGTAGGCACATCCGTCTGCGGTTGTTTCGTGTCCAAAAAGGAGCAGGACGATGGACAAAGCCACACGCATTCTGGTCGTCGACGACGAACTGGGCATCCGCGAGGGCTGCCGCCGTGCGTTGACCCCTCAGGGCTTTGAAGTCGACGTGGCCGAAAACGCCGCCGTCGGCCTGCGCAAGCTGCGCGAGACTCCCTTCGACGTGCTGTTGCTGGACGTCATGATGCCGGGCATGAGCGGCCTGGAGATGCTGGAACAGGTGCGGCAGTTTGCGCCCGAACTGATCGTCATCATCATCACCGGCTATGCCACCATCGAGATGGCGGTAAAGGCCATCCAGCAAGGCGCTCAGGATTTCATCGCCAAGCCCTTCACGGCCGAGCGGCTGGTGCAGATCATCAACCGCGAGCTGGAGCGGCAACAACTGCGCCGCGAGGCCGCCCGCGCCCAGGCTTTGGAGGAAGAGACCCGCGAGCTTGCCCGCGCCAAGGCCGAGCTGGAGCGTCTGGACGCTATCGAGAGCCGTTTTATGCTGACCCTCGTTCACATCCTGCGCGCGCCCGTGGCTGTGCTGCAAAACTCGGTCCAGCTCATCCTCAAGGGCTACGTGCCGCCAGAGGAACAGCCGGAAGTGCTGGCCCAGGTCGACCGGCGCGCTGGCGAGCTGCTGACGACGCTCGACGACCTGCTGCTGCTGGCCTACCTGAAAGAGGGGATCGGCCTGGCGAAACCCTCTCCCACTTCTTTGGCCGCGACGCTGGAGGAGGCGCTGGTCGAGCTGCGTAACGAGGCCGAGCAGCGTCACATCGCCGTGACGCTCGACCTGGCTGACCAGCCCACCGTCGTGGCAAACCCCAAGCACCTCAAGGCTCTCTGGTGGAACCTGCTGAGCAATGCCATCCGCTATACCCCCCACGGCGGGCAGGTGACCGTCTCGCTGCGGGCAGACGCCGGGCGAGAGCAGGCCATCGGCACCGTGTCCGACACGGGCATTGGCATCCCGCCGGCGGAGATTCCGCACATCTTTGAAGAGTTCTACCGCACGCTCGAAGCCAAAGAGATGCAAGAAACCGGTACGGGCCTGGGACTGCCCATCGTCCAGAAAATCGTCGAGATGTACGGCGGCACGATCGAAGTGGAATCGGAGGTGGGCCAGGGCAGCACGTTCCGCTTCACCCTGCCCCTGGCCCAGAGCGGAGAGTGAGCATGGAGCGCTTTTTCTTTTCCGTACTGGGAGGGCGCCTGCGCGTCGTCCTGATCGCATCCTTTTCCCTGGTCGCCGCGATCACCGTCGGCCTGAACGCCCTGGTCAGTTCGCGGGTCATCACCAGCTATCTGGAAGGGGCTATGGCCGAGCGGGTCGCCCGCGACATGAACCTGGCGACCGTCTTCTACCAGCTCAAGCAGGACGAGATCACCGCCATCAGCCACCGCCTGGTGCTCGACCCGGGGGTGACCGGCAATCTCATCCCGGCCAGCCAGGGCGACAGGCAGGCGATGCAGGCCATTGAGCAGCAGATCGCCAACAAGATCACCGTGCTGGCGCTGGGCGGCACGCACGTGATCGCGGTGCTCGATGCCCAGGGCAATCTGCTGGTTGGTCGGGTCCTTTCGCCAGCCGGCGAGCAAACCGCCATCCTCAACGGGGGCTCCTGGGGCGACCTGCCCATCGTGGCCGAGGTCCTGGCCTCCGCAGAAAGCAGGTCGGGAACCGAGGTCATCCCGGTCGAATTTCTGCGCCAGATCAACCTGGAGGAGCAGGCGCACATCGAACTGCAGCCCACCGAGCGGGCAGCGCCCGAGCCATACGACTCGCGCGAGGGCAGCGCCGGCCTGGCCATTGTCGGCATCTCGCCCGTGATCGACGAAAATGGCACCCTGATCGGTGCCGCCCTCGCCGCCTACATGTTCAACAACGACTTTACGCTGGTTGACCGCATCAAGGAGGCGGCCGGCATCGATACCGTGACCCTCTTTTTCGGCGACCTGCGCATCTCGACGAACGTGCGCAACGAGGACGGCACGCGCGCCGTCGGCACGCGGATCTCGCGCGAGGTCTATGACGTGGTGCTGATCCAGAACCGCGATTACGTCGGGCGGGCTTATGTGGTCAACGACTGGTACATCAGCCGCTATGCCCCGCTGCACGATCATGCGGGGCACGTGACCGGCATTCTCTATGTCGGCGCCCGCGAAGCGGACTTTTTGGAACTGGTCAAGACCTTCAACAGCCGCGCCATCCTGATCGCCCTGGTCTGCATCGCCCTGGCCGGCCTCATCGCCATGCCCATCGCCCACCTCATCACCCGCCCCGTCGCCGAGCTGGTGGAGGCCAACCGCCAACTGGCCCACGGCAACCTGAGCGTGCGCGTGCGGCCCTACGGCAAGGGCGAACTGGCTGTGCTGGGACAGTCGTTCAACGCCATGGCCGAAACGCTGCACAAGACCCAGCAAGAGCTGCTGCACAAGGAAAAGCTGGCTTCGATGGGCCAACTGGCCGCCGGCGTCGCCCACGAGATCAACAACCCCCTCGGCACCATCCTGCTCTTTTCCGAAGCCATGCACCGTGAAGCCCCTGAGGGCTCGCCGCAGCGCAACGACCTCAACATGATCATCAAAGAAACCACCCGCTGCAAGAACATTGTCGCCGATCTCTTGAACTTTGCCCGGCAGCAGGAAGTGCTGGCCCAGGAGATGGATGTCCATGCCCTGCTGGAGCGGGCAGTCGAGGCAGTCAGCCACCAGCCGATCTTTGAGCAGGTCCAGATCGTGCGCCAGTTTGCCCCCGGCCTGCCCACGATCCAGGCTGACCCCGACCAACTGCACCAGGTCCTGATCAATCTGCTGAACAACGCCGCCGACGCCATGGATGGCAAAGGGACGATCACGCTGGCCACCCGCGCCGTGGACAACAACTGGGTCGAGATCCGCGTCACAGACACGGGCCGTGGCATCCCGGAGGAAAACCTGGGCAAGCTCTTCACGCCCTTCTTTACGACCAAGCCGCCGGGCAAGGGCACCGGCCTGGGCCTCTCGATCGTCTACGGCATCGTCAAGATGCACCGCGGCCAGATCACGGTCCAGAGCCAGGTGGGAAAGGGGACGACGTTCACCATCACGCTGCCGGTGCGCTTGCTGCGCGAGGGTGGGGAAGCCCGCCCGGCCGCTGATGTCATCGGGTGAAACGGAACACGCAACACGCAACACGTCCTCCAAGGCAGGTGATCTGTGGAAACAGCGCGTATTCTGGTCATTGACGACGAACAAGGCATCCGCGAGGGATGCCGACGCGTGCTCGAGCTAGCGGGCTACCTGGTCGAGACAGCCGCCAGTGGCCAGGAAGGGCTGCGCCACGTCCAGGAGGGCAACTTTGACCTGGTGCTGCTGGACGTGATGATGCCCGACATCCGCGGCGTCGACCTGATCGAGCCGATCCACGACAAGGACCCTGAAACGGTCTGCATCATCATCACCGGCTATGCCACCGTTGAGCTGGCCGTGCAGGCGATCAAAGCGGGGGCGTACGATTTCCTGTCCAAGCCCTTTACTGCGGACGTGCTGTTGATGACCGTGCAGCAGGGGCTGGAACGGCGGCGGCTGTCGCTGGAGGCGCGGCGGGCGCAGGAACTGGAGCGCCAGGCGGCGGAACTGGCCCGCGCCAAAGAGGAACTGGAACGGCTGGACCGCTTCAAGACGACCTTTACGCTGACCGTGGCCCACGAGCTGCGCGCCCCCCTGACCGCCCTGCAGAGCTTTCTGATCGCCATCCTCAAGGGGTACATCTCGCCGGAGGAGCAGCCGGCGATCCTGGAGCGGGCCCTCGGGCGAACGCAGGAGTTGTTGGACCTGGTGGACGACCTGCTGAAGCTGGCCAGAGCAAAGAGCGAGCAGGGGCCCCAAAAGCGACAGGTGCTCTCGCTGGCCGAGCCGCTGGAGAAGGTCTTTGCCCTGCACAAGGCCCAGGCTGACGAGAAGGGGCTGGCCTGCGTCCTGGAGGTCCGCGCCCGCCCGCAGGTGGAAGCCGATCCCGACCAGATGACGCAGTTGTGGACCAACCTCATCTCGAACGGGATCAAGTACACGCCGACAGGGGGTCGCGTGACCGTGACGCTGGATCAGCAGGATGGCTGGGCAGTGGGCTCGGTGGCCGACACCGGCATCGGCATCGCGGCGGAGGACCAGGAGCGCATCTTTGAAGAGTTCTACCGCACGCCGCAGGCCAAGGCGGTCGAAGCGCGCGGCACCGGCCTGGGCCTGCCGCTGGTCAAACGGATCGTCGAGGCCCACGGCGGGACGATCACGGTCGAATCAGAGTTGGGGAAGGGCAGCCGCTTCACCTTCCGCCTGCCCGTGGCCGAATAAGCCGGCCGAGGGCGATCATCAGCCCCCCAGGGGGTGTTCGTAGCAAAAGGATAACTGCCTACGACGCCGACTGAAGTACGACAAGGCACCGCCTCGCCCGTACGCCGCTTGAGCCTTGTCTACCCTCTGTCAACCCGATACTGGCGTGGCCGGTGTTCTGCCCCCTCACCCCACCCCCTGGCCCCGCCCCTCTCCCACAAGCGGGAGAGGGGCGGGGGTAGGGGGTGGGGTGAGGGCCCAGCGCCGCGGACGGTAGTCAGTCACGCAAACGGATAGAGCGCCCCGCCCCCTGCTCCCGCCGGGTCTGTGACCCGGCGGCCCCGCACTGGCGGGGGTCGCAGACTCCCGCCGAGCAGGGGATGCCCCACGTCGGCGTTCTGCCACGAACACCCCCAGGTCCCTCACATTGACAACTTGTTTTGTAACTATTCAGCCCGGGTTGGTGTGGATACCCATAGGACACGGATTAACACGGATACAACGGACTGACACGGATTTTTCTGGATTGATCCGTGCTGATCCGTTTCATCCGTGTTTATCCGTGTGCTAAAGATGCCAGGCTGAATAGTTACCTTGTTTTTAGCCTCATACAATGGAGCTGTGAGACTTTTTAACCTGAGGGAGGGCAGGAGCAGTATGTGTAGTTTATCAATAGTCAATTCTCTATTGACAAAAATTACATAGTGTAGTACGATCAGGCTGAAAAACACAAGCCATCAGAGGAGAAAGACGGATGCTGCGATGTGCTCAGCGGAGAGGACATGGATATGCTCGCCGGGCGGCTGGCCTGGCCGAGTCGGTGCTGCTATTGCTCCTGCATCAGCAGCCGGCCCACGGCTACACCCTGCTGGAAGGACTGGGCGAGTTCGGGCTGGGGACAATAGACCCCAGCGCGGTCTACCGCTTGCTGCGCGAGATGGAGGATGTGGGCTGGGTCACCTCGACGTGGGACGATAAGAGCCTGGGCCCGCCCCGGCGGGTCTATCGCATCACCGACGAGGGAGACCGCGTGCTGGCTGTGTGGGTGCAGGAACTCGACGAGACGCGCAAGATGCTCGACCGTCTGGTGAGCCAATACCGTGCTCACATGGCAGAGTGTGAGGGAGAGCATTATCCGCGCGCTGCCGGAACAGAATCACAGGAGGAAAGATGATCACAACGGAGCGAATCATGCAGGCCCTGCGCGGGGTTCATGACCCCGAGTTGGGGAAGAGCATCGTCGATTTAGGGATGGTGCATGATCTCGAAGTGGAAGGTGGGGCGGTGCGTTTTACCCTGGCGCTGACCACGCTGGCCTGCCCGCTGCGGGAGCAGATCGTGGACCAGGCCCGGCGGGCGGTGCTGGCCCTGGACGGCGTGCCGGAAGTCCAGGTCAGCCTGCGCGAGATGACGCCGGAGGAGAAGGAGCGCATCTGGCCGCGCCAGCAACAACAGCGGCCGGAGGCTGGCGTCGCTGCCCACCTGAACCACATCCAACGGGTGCTGGCGGTGGTCAGCGGCAAGGGCGGCGTGGGCAAGTCGTCGGTGGCGGCGATGCTGGCGGTGGCCCTGCGCCGCCAGGGGAAGCGGGTCGGCGTGCTCGATGCCGACATCACCGGCCCCAGCATCCCCCGCATGTTCGGCCTGCACAGCGCGCCGCCGATGGGGCCGGTGGGCATCCTGCCCGCCGAGACCGCCAGCGGCATCCGCGTCATCTCGATCAACCTGCTCCTGCCGGACGAGGACGAGGCGGTCATCTGGCGCGGCCCGCTCATCGGCGGGGCAATCAAGCAGTTCTGGGGCGACGTGGTGTGGGGCGACCTGGACACGCTGGTGGTGGACCTGCCGCCCGGAACTTCCGACGCTTCGCTCACGGTGATGCAGTCCATCCCCCTCAACGGTGTCGTGCTGGTGACCTCACCGCAGGACCTGGCCGGGATGGTGGTGCGCAAGGCAGCGCGGATGGCCTGGCACCTGAAGGTGCCCATCGTCGGGCTGGTGGAGAACATGGCCTACGTCGTCTGCCCCAAGTGCGGCGAGCGCATCGAGGTCTTTGGCCCCAGCCAGGCGTTCCACACGGCACTGCAACTGGGTGTGCCGATGCTGGGGCAACTGCCGCTCGACCCGCAGTTGGCCCTCCGCTGTGACGCGGGCGACATCGAGGGCTACGCCGCGGAGGCGTTTGCCCCGATTGCCGAGAAGGTCATGGAGCGGGCCTCGCCGCAGGCGAGCACGCCGATATTCTAACGGGAGGAAAATCCATGCGAATTGTCATCACGTCGAACGGCGCCGGCCTGGACGCGCCGGCCAGCCCGGTCTTTGGGCGCTGCCCTCACTACGTCTTTGTGGATACGGAGACGATGCGCGCCGAGACCGTGGAGAACCCGGCCGTCGCCTCGGGCGGCGGCGCCGGCGTTCAGGCCGCCCAGTTCGTCATCGGGCGCGGAGCGCAGGCAGTCGTTACTGGCAACGTCGGACCCAACGCCTTCCAGGTCTTTCAGTCTGCCGGTGTCCCCGTCCATCTCTTCAGCGGTGGGACGGTGCGGGAGGCAGTGGAAGCGTTCGTCGCCGGCAGGCTGCCCCTGCTCACCACGGCGACCGCGCCGGAGCACGCCGGGCGCGGGCGTGGCCGATCTGGATAAGGAGAAAAGCGATGCGGATAGCCATTTCTTCCGACAGCCCGCAAGGGCTGGATAGCGTGGTCAGTCCCCACTTTGGGCGCTGCCCCTACTTCACCCTGGTGGACATGGACGGGCCGACGATCACGAACGTGCAGTCGGTCGCCAACCCCTACTACCCCAATCACGAGCCTGGACAGGTGCCGGCCTTTATCCACGGGCAGGGCGCCAACGTGATGCTGACCGGCGGGATGGGGGGACGGGCGATCAGTTTCTTCCAGCAGTACGGCATCCAGACGGTGACCGGGGCCGGCGGCACAGTACGCCAGGCCATCGAGCAATACCTGGCCGGGGCGCTCCAGGGCGCCGCGCCGTGCGCCGATAGCGTCGCCCACGGCCACTGAGAGAGTACCCCCTACCCTCCCGCAGGTTACAAAATGGCAGACAAGAGGGTAGGCAGCTCATTGCGGCGCACTCCAAAGATTGCGTCCAAACCTGCGGGAGGGCAGATAGTTACAGCAAACCCAAAAGGAGGTGAGTCAAATGAGTCGAGGTCGTGGAGCAGGTGGTGGTCGTGGCGGCGGCGCGGATCGCGGCCAGGGCCAGGGTGGAGGCCGCATGGGCGGCCCCTTTGCCGCCGGTCCGGGCGGCTACTGTGTCTGCCCGAACCCCAACTGTGGGCACCGTGAGCCGCACCAGCCCGGCGTGCCCTGCACTCAGCAGAAATGCCCCAAATGTGGGATGCAAATGGTCCGCGAGCGCTGAGGAATCCAGACGCTCTGCGCAACACCATCCTGGCCCGCCTCGCCACGGTCATGGACCCGGAGACCGGGGTGGATGTGCTGCGCATGCGGCTGATCGAGGACCTGAGCGTGGACGAGGAAGGGACGGTGCGCTACCGCTTCCGTCCCTCCTCGCCCCTCTGCCCGATCGCTGTGCCGCTGGCCCTCTCGATCCGCAAAACGGTGGCAGAGGTCGAGGGGGTCACCCGACAGGAGATCGAGGTGGTCGGCTACCTCAGGGCGGCCGAGCTGAACGCGATGTTGCGCGAATGAGCCGGGGATGCGCCATGATCGCTTTCGGCCCGCTGCCGTCCCGTCGCCTGGGGCGCAGCCTGGGGATCAATCACGTCCCGCCCAAGGTCTGCTCCTATTCCTGCGTCTACTGTCAGGTGGGACGGACGACGCAGATGCGTGCCGGGCGGTGCGCCTTTCACGACCCGGTGGAAATCGAGCGGGCTGTCCGTGAGCGGGTGGCCGGGCTGAGGCAGGCCGGCGAGCGGGTGGACTGGCTGACTTTCGTGCCCGATGGGGAGCCGACACTGGATGTGAACCTGGGCCGGGAGATCGCGCTGCTGCGCCCCCTGGGCATCCCGATCGCCGTGATCAGCAACGGTTCGCTGCTCTGGCGCGAGGACGTGCGGGCGGCGCTACAGGCGGCCGATTGGGTCTCCCTGAAGGTGGATGCCGCCCGTGAGGAAGTCTGGCGGCGGGTCAACCGGCCGCACCGCGCCCTCCGCCTGTCCACGATCCGGGAAGGCTTGCGCGCCTTCGCACAGGCCTATCGCGGCCAACTCGTGACCGAGACGATGCTGGTCGCCGGCGTCAACGACAGCGAGGACGACCTGGTCGAGGTGGCCGACTTTCTGGCTTCCCTGAAGCCATCGGTGGCGTATATTTCCGTCCCCACGCGGCCTCCGGCGGAGACGTGGGTGCGACCGCCCGCCGAGGCGACCGTCAGCCAGGCCTATCAGATCTTCAGCCACAGGCTGCGACGGGTGGAGCTGCTCGTCAACTACGAGGGCAGCGACTTTGCGGCCACCGGCGATGTCGAAGCGGGCCTGCTGGGCATCACCGCCGTCCATCCGATGCGCGAGGAAGCCGTGGCGGAGTTCCTGGCTGCGGCCGGGGCGGATTGGACTGTCGTTCGGCGCCTGCTCGATCAGGGCGAGCTGACGGAAACGGCATACGCGGGGCACACGTTCTACGTGCGCAGGTTCCCCCGCCGCGCCCGCAGTTCGACCCGCTCCGGAGGTGAGGCTTGATCGTCGCGGTCGCCAGCGGCAAAGGCGGCACGGGCAAGACGACGGTTGCCGTCAGCCTGGTGCTGAGTATAACAACGGATGGGCAGGATTTCTCGGATCGGCGATCCGTGAATCATGCCCATCCGTTGTTCTTAGACTGCGACGTGGAAGAACCGAACGCCGCTCTCTTCCTCCGCCCCACCATCCACGAGCGGCGCCAGGTGGGCCAGAGGATCCCCCAGGTGGACCTGGCGGCCTGCACCTCCTGTGGCCGCTGCGCCGAGGTCTGTCAGTACCACGCCATCGCCGTCATCGGGCGAAACGTGCTGGTCTTTCCCGAGCTCTGCCACGGCTGCGGCAGTTGCACGCTCAACTGCCCGCCGGGGGCGATCGACGAGGTGCTGAATGTCACCGGCGTCATCGAGCGGGGCCGGGCAGGCGCGGTCGAATTCGCGCAGGGGACGATGAACGTGGGCGAGCCGATGGCCGTCCCCATCATCCGCCAGTTGAAACGCTGGATGATCCCCCCAGGCGAGCGCCGCCGTCCGATCATCCTGGACGCCCCGCCGGGCACCGCCTGCCCGGTGGTGGAGACGATGCGCGGCGCGGATTTCGTGCTGCTCGTCACCGAACCGACCCCCTTTGGCCTGCACGACCTGCGCCTGGCGGTCGAGATGGCGCGCGGTGAACTGGGCCTGCCGGTCGGTGTGGTGGTCAACCGGGACGGCGTGGGCGACCGGGGCGTGGACGAGTACTGCGCCGCGGCGGGCATCCCCATCCTGCTGCGCATTCCCCACGACCGGCGCATCGCCGAAGCGTACTCGGAGGGGGTGGCACTGGTGGAGGCGCTGCCAGAGTACCGCGAGCGCTTCCGCGCCCTGTACGCGGCTATCGAGGAGGGCTGGGGACGATGAAACAACTGATCATCCTCAGCGGCAAGGGCGGCACCGGCAAGACGACCGTTGCGGCGGCGCTGGCTCACCTGGCCTCCCAGGAACTGTCCCTCGTCCTGGCCGACGCCGACGTGGACGCCGCCAACCTGGAACTGGTGCTCGATCCCGTGAAACAGGAGACGCACGACTTTACGGGGGGACAGGTCGCCGTCATCGCAGCGGAGGCGTGCGTCGCCTGCGGGCGCTGCGCCGAGGTCTGCCGCTTCGACGCCGTGCTCCGTCCATCCCCCGCTCTGCCCGACGAGCGGTTCGCCATAGACCCCCTCGCCTGCGAGGGCTGCGCCGCCTGCTTCTACCAATGCCCCGCTGACGCGATTCGGATGGCGGAGCAGCAGGACGGGCAGTGGTTCCGCTCGGACACGCGCTTCGGGCCGCTCTTCCACGCCCACCTCTTCGCCGGGCGGGAGAACTCGGGCAAGCTGGTCACGCTGGTCAAGCAGCAGGCCCGCCTGTGGGCGCTGGACACGGGTGCGCACCTGTTGCTGGTGGATGGGCCGCCGGGGATCGGCTGCCCGGTCATCGCCGCCATCGCCGGCGCCGACCTGGCGCTGCTGGTCACCGAACCGACCGTCTCCGGCGCCCACGATCTGGAGCGCATCTTGAGCATTGCCGATCACTTTGGCGTGCCGGCGGCAGTGGCGATCAACAAGGCCGATCTGAACCCGCCCCGCGCGGAAGAGATCGCCGCCTTCTGCGCCGGGCGCAACATCGAGGTCGTGGGCAGCATCCCCTACGACACCGTCGTGACCGAAGCGATGGTGCGCGGCCTGCCGGTAACCGCGGTCGGCGACCAGCCGGTGGGCCAGGCGTTGCGGGCGGTCTGGAATCTCGTTCGCCGGCGGCTGTCTGGGGATGAATAGCTTAACGCAGAGACGCAAGGAGACTCTGGGCCTTTGTGTTCATTTTGGGCACTGCGCGCCAGGCGTCGGCGAAGGCCGGCACCTGGCGCGTGCGTTCCGGCAGATCGGCGCGAACTGGCTGTTGGCCGCCGGCTCATCAGGGCCGCTTCAGATTTTCTCGCCAATTTCGATAGATTTCAATATTCTGCTATTGACATCAGTGAGAATATGTGATACAATCGGTCGCGGGATTCGAACCACCGCGAACGGCAAGAAGCAGGGCCACAGGCCTCTGCGGAGGGATCGCGTGCCCACCGATCTGGAACACCTGGAACGGGAAGTCAACGTGCTCCATGCGCACATCTGCGAGGGGTTGGGAGACCCCAAGCGGGTACTGATCCTCTATCTGCTGGGCGAACGCTCGCACAACGTGACGGAACTGACCGCTGCTCTGGGCGTGTCGCAATCCACCGTCTCCCATCACCTGAAGATTCTGCGTGACCGCGGCCTGGTTGTAGCCGAACGGGAGGCCACCACTGTGGTCTATTCGCTATCCGATCGGCGCATCATCGAGGCCCTGGACATCCTGCGCACCATGTTGGCCGATCTCCTGGCCCGACGGGCGAGCCTGTTGGGCGTTTAGCCCGGCCGCCCGCAGGTTCGGAAGTGACCGGGCAACGAATCGGAGTGGCCATGGAGGTGCGATTTGAGCTGCAAATTGCGCCCAAACCGTTCGGCTGAGCTCACGGCGAAGCCTGCGGCAGGGTGAGCAGTTACGGGCGAACTTATCCTTGTAGGAGGAGACAAGCGATGACGATACCGGATCCGTCATGGTTGCGAGAGCGCTTTGCGACTCGTGTCAGCACCGATCTGCTGGAACGCAAGATCTACAGCCACGATGTGGGCGTCATGCCTCCGTTGGTCAGGCCGCTGATCGGCAAGGCCCTGGCCGACGCCGTCGTCCAACCGAAGGACGAGGCTGAGATCGTCGAACTGGTGCGCTGGGCGACGCGCAACCGCGTGCCCCTGGTGCCGCGCGGCAAGGCGACCTCCGGTTACGGCGGCGTGCTGCCGGTCAAGGGCGGCGTGACGGTGGACTTCCGGCGCTTGCGGCGGGTCCTCGCCGTGGACCGCCAGGCCCTCACCGTCACCGTGCAGCCGGGACTGGTCTGGCGCGACCTGGAACGGGAGCTGGGCAAGCAGGGCCTGGCCCTGCGCCTCTATCCTTCCAGCGCCCCCTCCTCCACCGTCGGCGGCTGGCTGGCCCAGGGTGGCTTCGGCTTCGGCAGCTTCGAGTATGGCTCTTTCCCGGCCAATGTCGTCTCCGCCCGCGTGGTGCTGCCGAACGGCGAGGTGCGCGAGTTCTCCGCGTCCGACCTGGAGCTGATCGCCGACGCCGAGGGCATTACCGGCATCATCACCGCCGTCACCCTGCGGGTGCGCCCGCTGGAGGACGAGGTGGTGATGGGCGCGCGCTTCGCCGAGGCCGGACAAGTGGCCGCCGCGCTGAAAGAGATCGTGGCCCAGGGGCTGCCCCTCTGGTCGGTCAGTTTCATCAACCCGACCATGGCCCGCCTGAAGAACCAGCTCCCGCCCAAGATGGAGCATGGCCAGCCGGCGCACGAGCATCGCCCGGCGCTGCCCGAAGCCTACCTGGCGTTCTTCGTCTTTCCCGCCGCGCGGGAAGGGCGCGTGCGGGAACCGCTGACCGCCATCGTCGCCCGCCACGGCGGCGAGATGCTGCCCGCCGACCTGGCCGCCCACGAGTGGGACGAGCGCTTCTCGATCATGCACATCAAGCGACTGGGACCATCCCTCATCCCTACCGAGGTCGTCCTGCCGCTGGACACGCTCGGCGAGTCCCTCGCCGACATCGAGGGCAGCATCCACCAGCCGTTGGTCGTCGAAGGGATGGTGGCCCAGGGCAGACAGGTCATCCTGCTGGGCTTCATCCCCCACGACGAGCGCAGCCTGCTGTTCAACGTCGCCTTCGGGCTGGCCCTTTCGGCCATCCAGAAGGCGCGCAAGCACGGCGGACGGGCCTACGCCAGCGGCCTCTATTTCGCCCACGAAGCGCGGAACATCCTGGGTACTGAACGGGTCGAGCGGCTGCGGGCCTTCAAGCAGGAAGTGGACCCGCAGGGGGTGATGAACCCCGGCAAGATCCTCGGCAACGGCCTGCTGGGCGCGTTCATGGGCGCGGCGGGCGCGTTCGAACCGCTGGTGCGGGCGGTGGCGAACCTGGCGAAATCGCCCATCGGCGAGCGTCCGGCGGGCGCCGGTCGGCGCGGCATCGCCGACGACGTGGCCTGGTATGCCCTCACCTGCGCCCAGTGCGGCTACTGCGTGGACGGCTGCGACCAGTTCTACGGCCGCGGCTGGGAATCGCAGTCGCCGCGCGGCAAGTGGTTCTTCCTTAAGGAGTACCTGGCCGGACGTATCGGTAAAATGCCCCAGCAGCAGGTGGACACCTTCCTGGCCTGCACCACCTGCGAGGTCTGTAACGTCGAGTGCCCGCTCGACCTGCCCATTGAGTCCTCCTGGCTGAAGCTGCGCGGACAGCTCGTCCACCAGGAGAACCGCCTGACCTTCCCGCCGTTCGAGATCATGCGCGCCAGCCTGCGCAAGGAGCACAACATCTGGGGCGCGTACCGCAATGACCGCCCGAACTGGGCCGCCGCCGGCCTCGATACCATCCCGGAAAAAGCCGACATCTGCTACTTCGCCGGCTGCACCGCCTCCTACATCGAGCAGGACATCGCCCAGTCCACCGCCTGCCTGCTGCGCAAAGCCGGCGTGGACTTCACCTACCTGGGCGACGACGAGGCCTGCTGCGGCATCCCGATGCTGGTTGCCGGCCTGTGGGATACCTTCGAAGAGATCATGCGCCACAATATCGAGGCGATGAAGAAGCGCGGCGTCAAGACGGTGGTCACCTCCTGCCCGGCTTGCTGGCTGGTCTGGAAGCAGTATTACCCGGAGTGGGCGGCCAAACTGGGGATTGACTACCCCTTCGAGACCAGGCACTACTCCGAGATCCTGGCCGAGCGCATCCGCTCCGGCGACCTGGTGCTCGACCGGCCGGTGGACATGCGCGTGACCTGGCACGACTCCTGTCACATGGGCCGCGCCGGCGGCATCTACGAGCCGCCCCGCGAGGTGCTGCGGGCGATCCCCGGCCTGGAGTTCGTCGAGATGGAGCACAACCGCGAGCACGCCCACTGCTGCGGTTCGGTGCTCAGCCTGGTGGCCGACCCGCCGGTGGCTCAGCGCATCGGCGACATCCGCCTGCGCGAGGCGGACGCCGTGGGCGCCGAAGCCGTCATCTCCACCTGCCCGTGCTGTCAGGTGCAGCTCCGCGTCACCGCGCAGAAGACCGGCCGCGACCTGCCGATTATAGATCTGGGCGCCCTGACCTGTCAGGCGGCGGGCATTCCCCACCCCGATTCCACCGCCTACGCGCTGGAGCAGTGGGCCACCTTCGAGGCGATGATCAACCTGCTCAAGCCGCCGGCGATGGCCGAGCTGATGGTCGAGCTCTTCCCGCAGATGGTGGACGCCATGCCGCTGGGGATGGGCAAGATGATGCGCGCCATCGGGAAGGCCGGGCCGCTGGGGGGCGCGGCGCTCAAGGCGATGAAGCCGATGTTCCCCATCCTCTTCCCGCTGCTGATGCCGGGGATGATGCCCAAGGTGCTGCCGGACATGCTGGCGGCGGTGGAGCGACGGGTGCCTATGCCGCCGCACATGAAGGAGCAGATGCCCGACCTGATGCCGGCGGCGATGGACAACCTGATGCCCAAGATGCTGCCGGCGATCGTGCCGCTGATCAGCGACCCGTTGATCGCTTATCTGCGGGGGGCGACTGCTGCTCAATGAGCAATGGCAACTGCTCACCCTCCCGCAGGTTCGGGCGCAATTGGCAGCCCAAACCTGCGGGAGGGTGAGCAGAGCAGTTACGATCCGTGAGCGGATGAACAATGGTCAGGGGCGGCCGAAGTCGGCGATGAAGTAATAGCCCCAGCCGGTCTGGGCCACGCCGACGCCGACCTCCGCCAGCCAGGCGCTGAGCAGCGTGCGCCGGTGTGGGTCGTTCGGCGGCGTCTCGTCCATCCACATATCCACCGCCCCCTGGGGAGTCGGGCTCTGCGCCCAGCACTCCGCCCAGCCGCTGCCGGTGTAGCCGGCGCGGAGGATGCGCGCGTGGGCGTCGGAGCCGTCGGAACCGGTGTGGCTGCACCAGCCGCGCCCGGCGCAGTCGTTCGCCTGCCCCTGCGCCGCCTGCGCCAGCGCCGCGTGGTAGGCCAGCGGCGGCAGGCCGTGGGCGGCGCGCACCTCGTTGATCAGCCGGGCGACCTCGGCGGGCCAGGCGGCGACGTCGCCGGGCGGCGCGGCCGGCGGCGCAGCGGGCGGCGGGACGGTGGGCGCGGCGGTCGCCCCGACAGTCGGAGCAGGCGCGGTGGGTGCGGTCGTCGGGCGCGGGGTGGGCTGGGCGGCGGCCAGCGGCCCGCTCAACGGCAGCACCAGCGGTTGGCCCACCGCCAGCCGGTCAGCGTCGCTCATCCCGTTGACCGATTGCAGCGTGGCCGCGCTCACCCCGACCGCCTGGCCGATTGGACCGGTTGGATTGCCCTGGCCGGGATGGCCTTTTTCATCGTCTATGACCCGCTGACCAAGGCCAGAGCCAGGCGCAGTCGCTCGTCGGAAGGCGCGTCACAGGAAAAGCTCTGCTGAGCGTCTCTGTCCGCCCTCTCCGCGGACGCGGCTCGACCGCCAGCCGCCTTTGCGGGGTGAACCAGGCGAGCATGTCAGGAATGAGCATTCCTGACGCCCGTGAGGAGATTGCTTCGGCAGCTACCGCCGAACTGCCAGACGGGGGCTGGGCGGCCCCCTACACGTTCCGATAACCGGCCTGCAAGGCGGACATGTCGATGCCGCTGGAGGCGATCCGCTCGACCGGCAGGACGCGCTCACCGATCACCTGGCGCAGGTCGAGCGTCTTCAGGTAGCGGCGGCACTCGTTGCAGACGTAGAGGCGGTAGGGGCTGTCCTCGTTGCTGTAGTAGCCATAGCTCGCCGGGTCCTGGTTGCCGCAGAACGGGCAACCGACCCGATCAAAGTGCCACTCGGTGTCGCAGCGCGAGCAAAAGAGCCGCCGTTCGCCTGTCACCGGCCTCAAACAGGCAAAGTCAGGTTGGCCCCCGCAGACCGGGCAGCTCTTCTTCCCCCATAGCCCGTCGTTCAGCAGAGAGGCCAGGTCGTTCGCCCAACGGAGCAGGAAAGGCCGCCAGGTATGGACCATCAGGAACGTCAGGAGGCTCTTTTCTGACGAGTCGTCCAGGCTGAGCTCCCCATCGCGGAAGTACTGGTCCAGCGCGGCCAGCCATTCCTCTCGCTGCGTCCGTGGCCACTCCTGCGCTGCCCGCAGCCTCTCCGCCTGCGGCTCCAGGGGCCGCGCCGCGATGTCGCACACCTGCCGCCAGACCTCCTCCATCGCCGGAAGGACGAGCGGGGGGGCGTCGCGCTGGAGCAGGGGAATCCCGCGCTCCAGCAGGGCGTTGGCCTCGGAAGGGAGCCATTCCACCGGCAACGGAGGCACGGCGGTCGTCTGTTCCAGGCGCAGGAACGCCACATAGGTGGGGATCAACGGTTCCAGGAACGGCAACGGCTGGACGAACTGCTGCAGGTCATTCTGTAGCTGGTCAGGTGTGACGGACACGATCATGGGGACAGCTTCCTCCTCCTGAGGACACAGTCCGGGAGGGGAGCGTCGCGGCTCCCCTCCCGGCATCCATGCGGCTGCTGGTCTTTACCTGGACAGCGCGCCGAGCGCGCGGTCGATCCGCTCCAACAGTTGGTCGGGATCGATAGGCTTGTGAATCCAGTCCTCGACCGGGATGTACTCATCCGAGGGCAGCTCGATCTGCTCCCGCGCGCCGGTGAGCGAGGTGACCATGATCACCGGCACGTCCTTCAGTTTGGGGTCCTGAGCCATCTCCCGGCTCACGTCCAGCCCGTCGAGGATATAGGCCATCATGATGTCCAGCAGCACCAGGTCGGGCTTTTCCTTGCGCATCTGCTTGAGGGCGGCCTCGCCGTTGGCGGCGGTGAGCACCTCATGGTTGCGTGAGCGCAGGACTCGCCGGATCAGATTGATAAAGTCAGGGTCGTCGTCCACAACCAGGATCTTTGCCATATTCCTAACTCCTTCGCTAGTGCTCTGTCCCGGCAGCCTGTCTCTTCTGCGCTTCGTACAGCTCCATCGCCCGCTTTGGCCCGTAGTACCACTTGGCATGGTGTTCGGCGGCGTACTCGGCCGAGGTCACCCCGAAGCGCATGCTGACCAGCCCGGCCCACATCAGCGGGTGGGCGATGGCCAGGTAGAGGTGCACCAGCAGCATGCACACGGAGATGATCATCATCACGTCGTGGATGATGACCATCGCCTGGAAGAGGCCGGAAGGCAGGACGCCCTTAGCGAACCACATGATCAGCCCGCTGAGGCCCAGGAGAACCCAGGCAGCCATCATGATCAGGCCGTTCATCTTCTCGCCGGTGTTGAAGCGCCCCTGCGGGGGCATGATCCCGTGCCTGCCCAGGACATAGTAGCCAAAGGCGTTCTTGAGCCAGCCAATGTCCTCTTTGTCGAACAGGAACTCGCGGATGTTCATCAGCAACCGGCGGGGCTGGATGATGAAGTAGACGATGGGGATGAGCCCGAAGAGCACGGCGGCGATGCGGTGAACCAGGCGGAAGAACTGGCCCGCCGGGCCCTGCGCCAGCGGCTGAAGGAAGGGGAAGAAGAGAATCATCCCCGTCAGCGCCAGCGGGACAAAAGTGGCCGTGTGCAGCCAGTGACCGGCCCGTTCGAGGAATGTGTACTTGGGGATCCAGCGAATGGTGATCGCTTCCCGCTTGCCCTTGAGTTGGACGGTCATTGGACTTCCTCCATACGGATATTCCTGCGGATGACGAAGAAGGCGCCGATGATCCCCAGGATCGCTGCGCCGAAGGCAACGCTGCCCAGCGGCTGGACGATCTTTTGCCAGAAGGCCGCCGAGGCCGGGTACTGCGGGTTCGCCGGCAGCCCATAGGCTTCAGGCGGGGCGATCAGCACGTACAGCCGGCCCAGCCCGCCGACCAGGTTCTCGCCGTACAGGTTAGCCTCCGAATACCCACGTTCCAGCAGCGCCTGCACTCGCGCCTTCCCCTTGGCAATCATCTCGTCCCGGTCGCCAAAGTCCAGCGCCTTGGCCGGGCAGGTCTTGACGCAGGCCGGCAGCAGGTTGTTGCTCACCCGGTCCTGGCAAAAGACACACTTGGAGGACTTGGCCTCGCCGGTCAGGGGATTTGCCACCTCCAGCCGGGGGATGTGGAAGGGGCAGAACTGGGTGCAGTAGCCGCAGCCGTTGCAGAGGTCCTTCTCAAACGAGACCAGCCCGTTGGGCTGTTTCTTGAGCGCGCCGGTGGGGCAGACCGCCACGCAAGCCGGATCGCCACAGTGCATGCACCCTTCCTTCAGGAACAGCCAGCGGAAACCGTCCGGCCCTTCGTACTCGTTGAAGCGGATGCGCGTCCAGGTCTGCGGCGAGAGGTCCGGCGGGTTCTCGTAGGAGCCCCGGTTGCGGGTGTGGGAGTACTCCCACCCCTGCAGGTCGTTCCATTGCTTGCAGGCGACCTGACAGCCGCGGCATGCGGTGCACTTGGATTCATCGATCAGCATAGCTACTCTTGACATCTCACACCTCACGCCTTCTCGATGTCCACCAGGAAGGCCTTGTACTCAGGGATGGTGGTGTTGGCGTCGCCGACATGGGGGGTCAGCACGTTGGCCGTGCTCTGCACCAGCGTCGTCTCGCCCAGGTCGTAGGTCAGGCCTTTCCAGCCCCAGTGCCACGGCATGCCGACCTGATGGACAGTGCGCCCGTTGACCTGGAACGGCTTGAAGCGGGCGGTGACGATGGCGACCGCCTCGATCTCGCCGCGGGCGGAGCGGATGCGCACCTTGTCGCCGTTCTGGATGCCCTTCTCGGCGGCCAGTTCGCGGCTCAGTTCGACGAACATCTCCGGCTGCGTCTCCACCAGCCAGCCCAGCCAGCGGGACATGCCGCCGGCCTGCCACTGCTCCACAACGCGGTAGGTGGTGGCGACGATGGGGAACTGGTCCGGCGTGCCCCAGTTATCGCCAATCTCCTGCCCCTCGTCCGTGTGCCAGACCTTGATCGCCGGGTTGACCTGTCGGCCGGAGAGGAGGTTCTGGACAGGCGACTCGACCGGCTCGTAGTGCTCCGGCAGCGGCCCGTCGTTCATCGCCGCGAACAGCCGCCCCTTGCCCTCGGTCTGCATGATGAAGGGGTCCCTGCCGCCGGCAGCCGTGGGCGCTTTGGTCACCACAAAGTCCGGCACGTCGTAGCCGACCCACTTGCCCAGGATGGGGTTGCCGTTGGCGTCCCGCGTGCCGGAATCGGCCGTCGGGTCCCACCAGATCAGCTTCTTGTCCTCCGACCAGGGGTTGCCGTCGGGGTCGGCGGAGCAGCGGTTGTAGATGATGCGCCGGTTGGCCGGCCAGGCGAACGCCCACTTGGGGTAAGTGCCCAGCCCACCGGGGTCGTAGGTGCTGTTGCGCCGCTTCGTCGCCGGCATCGTCCGGCCCATTCCATCGTCGGCGGGGTAGAAGTAGCCGCCGTAGATCCAGCAGCCGCAGGCGGTGGAGCCGTCGTTGGCCAGCTTGACGAAGCCAGAGAGCAGGTCGCCCTGCTTGCCGACCACATTGCCATTGTCATCCACGACGTCCCGGGTGTAGTAGCCGTTCAGCTCTTTGGCGACTTTCTCGATGTCCATCTCCGCGCCATAGTCCCAGTTCAGGTGGAGGATGGGGTCGGCGAAGGGGCCTGGGTCTGCGGCGTACAGCTCCCTCAGCTTGAGGGCGATGAGGTTAAAGATCTGATGGTCGGGCAGCGCCTCGCCGGGGGCCTCGGCAACCTTCTCCCTCCACTGGATCAGCCGGCCACTGGTGACGATGCTGCCCGCTTTCTCCATCGCATCGGCGGCGGGGAGGACAAAGACCTCGGTCTGGATGTCCGCCGGGTTCACGTCCGGCGCGCGCCAGAAGGAGGTCGTCTCGGTGTCGAACAGCTCCTGGACGACCATCCACTTGAGTTTCTTCAGCGCCTCGCGCTCCAGGCGGCTGTTGGGGCCACTCACCGCCGGGTTCTGGCCCAGGATCCACAGCCCCTCGATCGTGCCAGCGTACATGGCCTCGAAGATGGGGATCCAATAGTGGTTCGCCGGGCTCTGCGGCTTGGGCAGGTAGTCATAGGCGAAGTGGTTGCGCTCGGTGGCGTGCTCTCCCCACCAGGCCTTGAGCAGGCTGACGAAGAACTTGGGCTTGTTCGACCAGTAGCTGGTGGCCGGCGTCTCTTTGGTGATATAGTCGTCGAAGGTGGGATGGCTGACGGCGTTGGGGATCGCCATATAGCCGGGGACGTAGTGGGCCAGAAGGCCCTGGTCGGTGGAGCCTTGCACGTTCGACTCGCCGCGCAGGGCATTGACCCCGCCGCCCGGCCGCCCGGTGTTGCCCAGCAGGAGCTGCACCATCGCCATGCAGCGCACGTTCTGCGAACCGACGGTGTGCTGCGTCTGGCCCATCGCGTAGAGGATGGTGCCGGTCTTGTCCGGCGCGCCGGACTCGGCGTAGGTGCGGTAGACCCGTTCCAGTTGGTCCCTGGGGCAGCCGGTGACCTGGGAGACGGTGTCCAGGTCATAGCGGTTATAGTGCCGGCGCAGGATCTGGAAGACGCAGTGGGGGTCCTGCAGCGTCTCGTCGCGCAGGATGTTGCCATCCGCGTCGGTCTGATAGGCCCAGGTGGAGCGGTCGTACTTGCCAAAGCCGTCGCCGTCATCATCCACAAAGCCGGAGAACAGTCCGTCCAGTTCGTCCGGCCCCTGGTAGTCGGGATTGATCAGCATGGCGGCGTTGGTGTAGTGGAGGACGTAGTCGTGGTGATAGAGGTTGTTGTCCAGGATGTACTTGATCATCCCGCCGTAGAAGGCGATGTCGGTGCCGCTGCGGATCGGGGCATAGACATCAGCCTGCGAGGCGGTGCGGGTGAAGCGGGGGTCCACGACGATCAGTTTAGCGCCCCGCTCGTCCATCGCCTTGTGAATCCAGGCCATCGAAGCCGGGTGGTTCTCGGCGCAGTTGGAGCCGCAGACCAGAATATAGTCGGCGTTCTTCAGGTCCACCCAGTGGTTGGTCATCGCTCCGCGACCGAATGATGGGGCCAGACCGGCCACCGTCGCGGAGTGTCATATACGGGCCTGATGGTCCAGGTTGACGATGCCCAGGGCGCGGGTGAGCTTGGCAGCCAGGTAGCACTCCTCGTCGTTGTTGGCCGCCCCGCCCAGGAAGGCGATGGCCTGGGTGCGGTTGACGGTGACGCCGTCGGTGTTGACGCGCTCGAACGTCGCGTCGCGGGTGGCCTTGATCCGCTGAGCGACCTGCTCGATCGCCCAGTCCCACTCGACCTCTTCGAAATGGTCGGCGCCGGGGGCGCGGTAGAGGGGCTTGCGCAGCCGCAGTGGGCTTTGGGAGAGCTGGCGCACCGAGATGGATTTGGGGTCGAGCGCGCCGCGGTTGTTGATGTTGTCGGGATCGCCCTCGGAGTTGATGATGTGGCCGTCCGGCCCGGTGGCGATCAGCAGCCCACAGCCGCAAGAGCAGTAGGGGCAGATGGTCGCCGCTTCCCCCACCATCTTGTGCAGGGGGAAGGAGGGTCCCTCAGCCATGGCCATATCGGAGGGGATCAGCAAAGCACCAGCGGCAGTGGCAGTCAGCTTGAGAAACTCTCTACGGTTGACCTTCATATGACGATACCTCCTAGACATACCGTGTGCCCTCCATGATCTGGAGGTTGAGGATACACAATGCGTTAGTCACAGGTTGGGCCTACTCGATAAGCACCTCCTCGTTCAAACAGATGCCCCTCTTGAGGGTGAATAATGTTAATGTCAAATTATATCCCCAGAGAGCCAGATGTCAAGCGCGCAAGCCCCCAACAAATTTGGGACACACCCAGCCCCCAGGGGTTCGAAGTAAAAGGACAGAGCGCCCCGCTTGCCCTGCTCCCGCCGGGTCTGTGACCCGGCGCCCCCCAGCGGGGGTCACAGCCCCCCGCCGAGCAAGAAACTGGCTTCACCAAGTCACCCTACGGACACCCACCCCTCCCTCCATCCACTTGACAAGATTGTCAAACGGGTGTAGTATATGCATTGTGTTGCATATTCAATTCGTCGAATATAGCAAGGAACGGCGATGAGTGACGAAGTGTACCGCGCGGTGGCCGGGCTTTACTCCCTGCTCTCCCACCCTGCCCGCCTGCGCATCCTGGACGAGCTGCGGCGGCACGAGGCGTGCGTCTGTCACCTGCAGGCCGTGCTTGGGCAGCCCCAGCCGTACATCTCCCAGCAGTTGCGGGTGCTTCGCAATGCGGGCGTGGTCACCGATCGCCGGGAGGGGAACAACATCTACTATCAACTGGCCGACGAACGGGTGATTCGTCTGCTGGAGGAAAGCCTGGGCCGGGCGGGCGCAGCGACGCGACCGACGACCTGCTCCTGCCCTCGCTGTCAGGCTGAACAGCATTCGGAGGAGGCATAGGGTGAATATTCTGGAATATCTGGCCAGCGCGCTGCAGGCTGGCCTGGGCAACCTGGCGGCCTACCTGGCCGCGCATGTCTTGCTGTGTCTGTTGCCGGCCTTTCTCGTCGCCGGGGCTATGGCCGCGCTGGTGCCGAAGGAAGCGATCATGAAGTACCTGGGTCGAGACGCCTCCAAATGGGTCTCCTACCCGGCGGCGCTGCTGGCCGGATCGGTGCTGGCGGTCTGCTCATGCACCATCCTGCCGCTGTTCGCCGGCATCCGCAAGAAGGGCGCGGGGCTGGGCCCGGCGCTCACCTTCATGTTCTTCGCCCCGGCCAGCAACATCCTGGCGATCATGCTCACCGGCGTGCAGATCGGCATGGACATCGCCCTGGCGCGCATTCTCTTGTGCATGGTCTTTGGCGTCGCCATCGGGCTGATCATGTCCTGGCTGTTCCGCAAGGAAGAGGCGCAGGAGATCGTCAACAACGGCCTGCCCTTTTCCGGCGGCGCGAAGGTGCCGCGCCGTATCTGGGTCTTTTTCGCCCTGCTGCTGGCGGTGCTGATCGTCGGCACGCTGCAGGTGGGGCTGCTGCGGACGCCCTTCGCCTGGTTCACTCTCCCCGCTACCTGGGCCGCGCCCTTCCAGGCCTGGCTCGACCGCGTCGTGCCGCCCAACCCGGCCCTGGGCATCGAGGGAGTCAGCGTACAGGGCGTCTTCCTCATCGGGCTGCTGGCGCTGATCGGCGTGACGGCCTGGCGGGGGCTGAACAAGGTGGACGAGGGCTTTAACGCCTGGACCGGCATCTCGTTGGGGGTGATGAGCTTCACCCTGGTCATTGCCGCCTTCCAGGTGACGGCGGGCAGCGACGGGCTGCGCGTGGGCATCGCCGGGCGGCTGCTGGCGGAGATTGTCCTGCTGGCTGCTCTGTGGTGGATGGCCCTGCGGAAGATGGAACAAGAAGAGGTACAGTCCTGGCTGTGGGAGATGTGGCGCTTTGTCAAGCAGATCATCCCGCTGCTGATCACCGGCGTCTTTATCGCCGGCATCGGTCGGGCGCTCGTTCCCTCCTCGTGGATCCAGGCGGTCTCCGGGCGCAACACCCTGCTGGGCAATCTGGCCCCGGTGATCTTTGCCATCTTTATCTACTTCCCCACCCTGGTCGAGGTGCCGGTGGCGCAGACGTTCCTGGCGCTGGGGATGCACCGCGGGCCGCTGCTGGCCTACCTGCTGTCCGACCCGGAACTGAGCCTGCAGTCCATCCTGGTGACCAGTTCGATCATCGGCAAGAAGAAGACAGCGGTCTATGTGATCCTGGTGGGCATCTTCAGCACGGCGGCGGGGTTGATCTTTGGGCATTTTGCGGGGTAGGGGAAGGGGGCAAGTTTGCAAGTGGGCAAGTGGGCAAGTGGGCAAGTTTGCAAGTGGGCAAGTTTGCAAGTGGGCAAGTGGGCAAGTTTGCAAGTGAGGAGAAGATGCAGAACAAGGATGGGCAAAGGGTGATAGGGCAGTGTAGCTGCGTGAAGGATGGGTTTGCCGATCTGCCGCCGGAGTTGCGGCCGCGGGAGCGGAAGCCAAGCAGTCTGCGCCAGGTGACCTGCCCCGGCTGCGGGCTGGTCTATTGGACCAACCGCACCACCGATCTGTGTATGGAGTGCGAGCGCAAGGGGAACGCGCCCGCCGGGTCGTGAGCGGAACGCCGCCAACTCGCTGTGATTCGCTGACTCGCTGATTCGCTGACTCGCTGATTCGCTGACTCGCTGATTCGCTCACTCGCTGATCCGCTCACTCGCAGGTTGAACATCACATTACGGAGGTCAAACATGCTCTCGATCAAAGTGTTAGGGCCAGGCTGTGTGAAATGTGACTTGCTGGAGAGACATGTCATCGAGGCGCTGGAGATGCTGGCGGAGGAGGATCCGACGCTGGAAGCAACCCTCCAGCATATCAGCGACTATGATGAGATGCTCAAGTATCCGATCATGTTCACGCCAGCCCTGGTGATCAATGAGAAAGTGGTTTTGAATGGACATGTCGCCTCTACCGCGCAGATCAAGAAGTGGCTGCAAGAGGCGCTGCAGAGCAGCCAGGCCAAACCGTGACCACCGACGACGGACGACAGACGACAGACCACAGACCACAGACGACCGACCACCGATCACCGACCACGACCGACAACAACGGCCATTATCCGTGGTCCGTCGTCCGTGGTCCGTCGTCCGTGGTCAACTCAGAACCCCTACCAAGGAGGATACGAATCATGGAACAGCCGACAACAAGAACTGCTGAGAGGGCACTGCGTGCGCGTCCCGGCGTGACCCGTCAACTCTCGGTACTCGACCGTTTTCTGACCCTGTGGATCTTCCTGGCCATGGCCGTGGGTGTGGGGCTGGGGTATTTCCTCCCCGCCGCCGTCCAATCCTTCAACCAGGCCGTCTCGGTCGGCACGACCAACATCCCCATCGCCATCGGCCTGATCCTGATGATGTACCCGCCGCTGGCCAAGGTGCACTATGAGGAACTGGGCGACGTCTTCCGCAACTGGAAGGTGTTAAGCTTCTCGCTCATCCAGAACTGGCTCATCGGGCCGATCCTGATGTTCGCCCTGGCGATCCTCTTCCTGCGCGGCTATCCGGAGTACATGGCCGGGCTGATCATGATCGGCCTGGCCCGCTGTATCGCCATGGTCATCGTCTGGAACGCGCTGGCGCGGGGCGATAACGAGTACGCCGCCGGGTTGGTGGCCCTCAACAGCCTGTTCCAGGTCTTTTTCTACAGCGTCTACGCCTACATCTTCATCACCGTGTTGCCCACCTGGTTCGGCCTGCGGGGAACAACGGTACACGTCACCATCGGCGAGATCGCCAGGAGCGTGTTCATCTACCTGGGCATCCCCTTTATCGCTGGCTTCCTGACGCGGGTGGTCCTCATCCGCCTGCGCGGCAAGGAGTGGTACGAGACCCAATTCGTGCCACGGATCAGCCCGTTGACGCTGGCGGCGCTGCTGTTCACTATCGTGGTGATGTTCAGCCTGAAGGGCAACCTCATCGTGACGTTGCCACTGGACGTGGTGCGCATCGCCATCCCGCTGGTGCTCTACTTCGTGCTCATGTTCCTGATCAGCTTCTGGATGGGCCATCGCATCGG
>Ga0209162_1000727_pt1:5000-34853 | contig 34853 bp, 26 predicted proteins | sample YNPNPMetaG_FD_187121 | JGI IMG/M metagenome (GOLD analysis project Ga0209162, IMG submission 187121) | Anoxygenic and chlorotrophic microbial mat microbial communities from Yellowstone National Park, USA - YNP NP MetaG (SPAdes) (version 2) ...
GGGGAGGTATCGTCGCTTGAGGAAGGACGACGACGCACGCACCGCTACGAGCGAAGCGTTCATTTATGTCGCCATGATTCACGTTATGGTCAGACGGTTGGCCCGCATCGATATCAACGACTCTTCATAGAATTTTCAGACACTCTCTCAGAGCCTATCCAAATAATCTATCATGACATCACGACGGATGAACCTTGTCAATAGATGTGCGAGGAAAGGCAAGGCGGTGCCTCGCCCTTACAGATGTCCACGACGATGATCACGGAGTGCCAATCCGACATCGCCTGTTGCAGCAGATTGGTCGGGGCACTGCTATGCCCTGAAGCATAACAGCTCTGTACCCATCCATCCACCGACGGGTTGCATCCGTTTTATACCGTGAGACGGTTATTCGGATAGCCACAATTCACACACCCCCTTCCGTGCCCTGTTTGGGAGCGGAAGGGGGCTGAAGGGATGGTAAGGGGCTGCTGAAACCACTGCCCCATACCGATGCAGTTACCTAGTCGTAGCTGGCGCGATCGGCGTATTGGGTTCGATACCACGCAGGGCTGCCATGACCAAATCGCGGTTGAGCTGGGCAATAGTCTCGAGGCTGATCTCTTTAGGACAAACCGCCGCGCACTCACCAATATTGGTGCAGTTTCCGAAGCCCTCGAAATCAGCCTGGGCAACCATATTCACAACCCGCTGATAGCGTTCGGGTTGACCCTGCGGTAGTAGTGCCAGATGAGTAACTTTAGCAGCCGTAAACAGCATCGCCGAGCCATTTGGACAGGCGGCAACACAAGCCCCACAGCCGATACAGGCAGCAGCATCCATTGCCCGATCAGCCGCTACCTTCGGCACCGGAATAGTATTGGCGTCAGGTGCCGAACCGGTACTGACACTGATATATCCTCCAGCTTGAATAATCCGGTCGAAGGCACTCCGGTCAACGACCAAATCCTTGATGATGGGGAACGCCGCAGCTCGCCATGGTTCGACCGTAATCGTGTCACCGTCGTTAAAGCTACGCATGTGCAACTGACAGGTCGTGATCGCATTCTTGGGGCCGTGCGCCACGCCATTGATCATTAGCGAGCACATGCCGCAAATACCTTCGCGGCAGTCGTGGTCAAAGGCAACCGGCTCTTCACCACGTGACACAAGTTCCTCGTTGAGCACATCGAGCATCTCGAGGAACGACATATCAGGGCTAACGTTGTCCATCACGTAGGTCTTGAACTCGCCGGGAGTGTTGCGGTTCTTTTGCCGCCAGATCTTCAGTGTGATCTTCATACTCTATACTCCGGTCACCGGCTGGTGAGGCCAACCGGTGACAATAAAACTAATCTCAGACGACGATAGTCGGATCACTTATAGCTGCGCTGAGTCGGCTTCACGTACTCAAAGACCAGCGGCTCTTTGTGCAGACGTGGCCTGGCGAGATCGCCGGTAAATTCCCACGCTGCTACATACGAGAACTGCTCATCGTTCCGTAGCGCTTCACCTTCTGGAGTTTGATACTCTTCGCGGAAGTGACCACCACAGGACTCTTCGCGATGAAGTGCATCAAGGCACATCAGCTCAGCCAATTCAAGAAAATCGGCGACTCGTCCTGCCTTTTCCAGAGCCTGATTGAGGTCACTCGCTTCGCCGGGTACATTGACATTCTCCCAAAACTCGGCACGAATCTCGGGGATACGCTGCAATGCTTCACGCAAACCGGCTGCATTGCGCGCCATCCCACACTTATCCCACATCAGTTTACCCAGCTCGCGGTGGAACGAGTCAACGGTACGCTTGCCACGAGCGTTCATCAAGCGATGAACACGCTGATGAACTTCAGCTTCCACCTCAGCAAACTCAGGACGATCGATGCTGATGCCACCGGGCTTCACCTGGGCAAGGAAATTCGCGATAGTGTAGGGTAGGATGAAATATCCATCGGCCAATCCCTGCATCAACGCCGAAGCACCAAGCCGATTAGCCCCGTGATCCGAGAAGTTAGCCTCGCCGATCACAAACAGACCGGGGATCGTACTTTGCAGGTTATAGTCAACCCACAAACCACCCATTGTATAGTGAGGTGCGGGATAAATCCGCATCGGCGTCTCATACGGATCCTCGCCGGTAATCTGCTTGTACATATCGAAGAGATTACCGTAGCGTTCAGCGATCTTCTGTCGTCCTAGGCGCTTAATTGCATCGGAGAAATCCAGATAGACCCCTAATCCATCAGGGCCCACACCGCGGCCTTCATCACAGACCTGCTTGGCAGCCCGTGAGGCAATATCGCGCGGAACCAGATTGCCGAAGCTCGGATAACGCTCTTCAAGATAGTAGTCGCGTTCGGATTCGGGAATATCTTGCGGACGACGGGTATCACCCTTCTTCTTCGGCACCCAGATGCGACCGTCATTACGCAGTGACTCGGACATCAACGTCAGTTTGCTCTGATATTCACCACTCACCGGAATACAGGTTGGGTGAATCTGCGTAAAGCAAGGATTACCGAAGAAGGCGCCACGGCGATGCGCACGCCAGATAGCCGTCGCATTACATCCTTTCGCGTTCGTACTGAGATAGAAGACATTACTATAGCCACCAGTCGCCAGTACCACTGCATCGGCTGCATAGCGCGAAATCTTACCGGTGACCAGATCACGAACAATGATTCCGCGTGCCCGGCCATCAACCACAACGAGATCGAGCATCTCGGTGCGGGGGAACATCTTCACCGTACCGGCCGCAATCTGACGACTAAGCGCCTGATACGCACCAAGCAATAATTGCTGACCGGTCTGACCGCGCGCATAGAAGGTACGGGCTACTTGCGCCCCACCGAACGAGCGGTTGTCAAGCAAGCCACCATATTCACGGGCAAACGGCACGCCCTGGGCAACACACTGATCAATAATATTCACCGAAACCTGTGCCAGGCGATAAACATTACTCTCGCGGGCGCGGAAATCACCACCCTTTACCGTATCGTAAAAGAGTCGGTAAATGCTGTCACCATCGTTGCGGTAGTTCTTCGCTGCGTTAATGCCACCCTGGGCAGCAATACTATGCGCACGACGCGGACTATCCTGATAGCAGAAGCAGAGCACATTGTAACCAGCTTCACCCAGAGTCGCCGCCGCTGAAGCTCCGGCCAGACCAGAACCAACCACGATGATCGTGTATTTGCGTCGGTTAGCCGGATTGACCAGCTTCATCTCGAAGCGGTGCTTATCCCAGCGTTGCTCAATTGGACCACTCGGTACCTTAGAATCTAGCGCGCTTACAAACTCTATTTGCCGCGTGCCGGTGCGAACTGTCGTTTCGTTCTTCGTCTCGCTCATGCGGGTTCCTCGCTCTTCTAGCGTTGGTTGGTGATCTTCTACGCGACAAAGCCAAAGTAGACCGCCAATGGGAAGGAAACATTACCAATAAAGACGGCTGCTGCAATCAAAATGGCTAAACCGCGCAACAGGCGATCATACGTGCGGTTATTCCAACCCAACGTTTGAAACATGCTCCAGACCCCATGGTACAAATGTAAACCGAGAAACACCATGGTCAGGAGATAAAAGCCAACGATAAATGGGTTCTGAAAGCCATACACGACATTGCTATAGGTTTCGTATACACCGTCGTGAGGATGGAGAAATTGTCCTGGTTCATAACCAACGATACCAAAGGTTAGATGCAGGATATGATAAATAATAAAGAAGAAGATTAGCACACCACCAAACCGCATCGTGTAATCGGCATACCCTGATTGCCGCTTATGCTGACCATAGCGACGCACCGTTGAAATGCTATTTGCTCGGATGCTGCGCTGGCTTTGCAACGTTAGACTAGTAGCGGCCCAGATGTGGAGGAAAACCGAGGCAAGTAACACAAAGCGTGCGATCCAGAGCAGATGCTCGTGACCGAAGACCGGATAACCAAGTTCGCGCAATCCGGCTGCGTAAGCGTTGTACACTTCAGGGCCCTGATACATCTTCAGATTGCCGTACATGTGAAAGACGACAAAGCCGACGAGAATGAATCCGGTCAGCGCCATTATCACCTTTTTACCGACCGACGTGCGGGTGAGGGTGAGCACTCCTGTCATCGTTCCATCCTTCCCAGAACAACATCTGCACAACAAAAACAGATGATTAGTAACCGCCGGCTAGAGCCAGCAGCAGGGAAATACCTGTGACTTATCCCACGAAGTATCTTGCTCTGTAGAATTATAACGGAATTACGATCAATTGTCTACCGAATGCAACGATGCAGTAATACCTTGTGAAGAAAGACACGAGGCTTCACAAAGCGCTAGATCGCTTTCTTAGCCCAAGCCAATGGAACCGTGCAGAACCCTTCGATCTTGAATCGATAGCAAAAAAGTCTGCAAGGAAGTGCATATTATGCCGCAAACGATAGTGGATGGCTAGAGGTGTTAGGAATAAGTTAGGGTTGTTCAACGTTTTCATCCTACACAGCAATGGTGCAGAGTCTTAGCCCTGAAAACGTTGAAAACCCCTCTGGATGAGACCCGATCACGCACAGATAGGCCAGCAGGGTGGAATGATTAGAGATCCAGCCGAACCTTAGCCCCGAAGTTCTTCTTCTCCTTACTGGGGAAATACGAGAGGCATGCAGCATCGAGCAAATCAGGACTCAGAGTTGGCGTCTCCATATTGTAACGGGCAATCGCGATCAATTGATCAAGAATATCACGCGGCTGACACATCCGAAACGGCCGCTGATCAGGACGAAACCACTTCGCGATCAGATAATCGATACTCCGATCATCGTAGGGCACCTTACGCACTCGACACATAATCTTCCAAATCTCTCGCCATTGTTCTTCCGTCGGATCGATAATCTCGATCTTAAATTTGATCCGACGCAGGAGTGCATCGTCGCCTAGGTCTTTCGGATCAAGATTTGTACTGAACATGATGAGCTGGTCGAATGGAATCTGTATCTTCTGCCCTGAAACAGTGTTAAGAAAGTCATAACGCTTTTCCAACGGCACAATCCAGCGATTGAGGAGATCGAAAACTCGTACTTGTTGCCGACCAAAGTCATCGATGAGGAAGATGCCACAGTTTGCTTTCATTTGAAACGGCGCTTCGTACACTTTTGAGGTCGGGTTGTATACCAGATTGAGTTGTTCGAGGGTTAATTCACCACCGACAATCACCACCGGACGACTGATCCGAATCCAGCGATGGTCGTACTCGGTATCTTCCGGTAAAGGCCGCCGCGGCGGCTCGTGGATAACCGAGTCGTACAACTTGATAATCGCACCATCGGCATACACTGCATACGGAATAAAGATGTCGTCACCCATCAGGTAGGTGATCCGTTCGGCAATCGTCGTCTTGCCGTTGCCAGGATACCCAAACAGCATAACCGACGAGCCAGAGTTTACCGCCGGCCCCACCATGTTCAAGATAGACTCATCGATCACCAACCCCTCAAACGCATCCCGGATATTGCGCCGGGTAACCTTCACATTCTTCACCGTCTGTGCCTTCACCGACTCGATCCACTGTTCAAGCGGCACCGGACAAACACCCGTATATTGCACTTTTTCCATTGCCGCTTGCGCTGCGGTCTGACCACGCGGTGTCAATACATATTCGTAATTGATGTCGCCAAAACCACGTTGACCGACAATATCGATCTGTTCAACGTTCCGCAAATCGATAATAATCTGCTCAATGATCCGGTAAAACAATCCCATAGCTGCGGCCAGCTCCATACCGGTGGCCCGTCCTTTGTTGTAGAGAATGCGCAGGAATTGCTCGGTGAGGAAGGTTCGGTTTAGTCCGGTTTCCTCCAGAGTTGCTGGTTGTGCAGGCAGAAACGAATTATTCAGTTGCGGGCGTGCTTCATCATCGGTCGGTGGCGGATCGCCAAGCATACGCAGCGTCGCTACGTTTTCACCCCGTGCCCGTGCTTCACCGATCAAGCGTTCGAGATCGCTGACGTGCATCTGAAGATGGAGCAGAGCATCGACATCATTTTTGGCTTGCGCTTCTTTTAAGCAAGCATATACGGCACGAGCGACGGTGTATTTGACACCGCCAATGTAAAGGTGATGACAATACTCTTGATTACGCACATAACAATCGTGCGGATGGCTCTTGCGTGCCAGCATTTCGTCATACGAACGTTGATCAAGAAGATAGCGCATATACACCTCATCGAGACATACTATATCGAGTGGGAAAAGTCGCTGCTTTCATGGGGACAGAGAGGCAACATTGCCAGGAGATTTGCTGGTTGTTATTGTACCGTCTCCGGCGAACCACAGTACTACCAAAAGACAGGGTTTGGCAGCGAATATGCCCGATCGTCATCAAAAATGGGCTTGACGAGTGTCACGGTTTCTATTAGAATTAGAACAAAAGTTCTAATTCTAGAACTGTGCGACGCTACTATCTGGTGGATAATTCCACCATTGCGTAAACAGGATGGCGCCTGCCAGGAAGGAGGGCTGGAATGGCCGTTACCAGTCGTGAAATCCCACCGGTGCGACAAGTCTACAACTTTGGTCAGTTGCTACGAGGTTTCATGCACATCCTGGTCATCATTGCACTGACGATACTGATCAGTATCATCGCCGAATCTGGTCGTGTCTTCCTTGACGATTGGCGCTACGGACGGCCACGAACAACCCATTTATCCGGCTACGCCGGCTTACCTGCCGAACGATCCGGTCAGCCCTCGCGATTTATTGCGCTCAACCTCGACCGGCAGGTCGTCATCATTGTCATACCCGGCGGTGATGTCAGACAACTGCAAACGTTGCAGGGGCCATATCTGTTTGGGTTACACGAAGATCTGACACCTGTGGTATTATCGTTAAAAGATGAAGACCGGGATGGTCTGGCGGATCTCCTGGTCACCATTCACCAGGAACAACTGGTGTACCTGAACCGCGATGGCACGTTTCGACTCCCGACACCGGAAGAATGGTATCGGCTAGCTCAGGAGCGGGACAAGTGAGCACGTTCTCCAATCGCAAACAACGAACAAGGCGGCTGGGACAGCCTCTCTTTCCCATCGCAGACCCGGAGATCGTGCACTTGCCGACACAGCCGCTAGCCGATCTCATTGCCGACCTCGACAAGGCACTGACACCGGCGCCATCAGAGCATCCTCGGGCAACAGAACCGCTCGGTCTGCAAATTCCGGCAGAGATTCGAGCGGCTTATGAACGTACCCGTCAGCCAGTTCGTTCTCCTGCACCTGCTTATCAACCTCGCCAGCCGGCCAATGGTCAGCGCACCGATACTGTACCTGGAACGTCAGCGAGTGGTCGCCTACCCTGCACACCTGATCGCGAGCCAACAAATGCACATCGAGCCGGTAGCGGAACCACCAGGTCACATACGTCTTCCACATCTGCTGTGCAGCGCGGAACACCGGCGGGTATCCCAACGAACGTTGCCTCCTCTGAGGGACCGAGAGCTGCCTTATCGCGTCGACCATCGTCCAGCACAGACCCGGCGCCGACGGCATGGGCAATAGCTGAAAGACCTCGTGGCGAGCGGCCCCTGCCATTTGTACCGGTACCAACAGAGCTTGCCGATGAACTGGTATTACCGTCATCAACATATTACCAGGCCAAGCCGCTATCGATGGCAAGGTTGTTTAATCATCCCATCATCATGCTGGGAATTTCGGTTATCAGTATTGTCGTCATCGTGCTATGGTTCATCATCACTTTTCAATCACCGATCTTGAGTCTCCAGTATGCGGTTGGGAACGAACGGACTATCGCGGGCAATATCGCATCGGCAACCAGACCGCTGCCAGCTCGCGGTGATTACCGATTACGTACCGCACCCAGTCTCTCACCTGAGCAGATTGATCAGATTTTGCGCAGTTATGGATCGCCGGCAACCGGTACCGGTGAAATCTGGTATCGGCTCGGTGTTGAATACAATATCGATCCAGCCTACGCGCTGGCGTTTTTCATTCATGAAAGCGGTGCCGGTACCAATCCAAATTGGGCTGGTTTGAAACCTGATGGCCGTACAACGCATAATGTCGGTAATATTATCTGCGCCGGTTATCCGACGTGCTATGGCCGCTTCCGTGATTACCCGGATTGGGCGACCGGTATCGCTGATTGGTATCGTCTAATAGATGTTGAATATATTCGTGGTAGAGGTTTGCAGACGGTGACTGATGTCATCCCAATCTACGCGCCATCTATTGAGAATGATGTTCAAGGCTATATCAACGTCGTTACCCGTCTAGTCGATCAATGGCGTGCGGGCAATATCCCTTGATGAGACGATTGGAAGATCATCAAGCCGATTGAGACATCACGCCTGCGTTTGGCAAACAAGTTGCGCAGAAGACCTGCGCTGTATCATATGTTACGCTGTGTCTACACGCCGTCCACTGAGTATGCACCTCTGAGGAAGCAGACATAGCAACATGCGGTCGCCAAACAGGCGGGTTGAAACTTATCTCTACCGTGTACGCACGGATGTAAAGATGTTCCAGCCATATTCGAGACCAACAGACCTGCTCCTGCGTTCATAAGCGATACGGTATTTGTTTTCAGAACTTGATATGCGAAACCTTTCAGTTCTTATTCTGGCCGTTATCTCGTTATTGGGGTTCATTCTGTTCCAGCACATGAGCAGGGCTGAATCTCGAATTCTCAGTACCTGGCGCGGACCGATGAGCGCTGGTGAGGCGTTAGCCGCCAGTATGAGCGACGTTCAGAGCCTGACCGGCATGGCGGAGCCACAGGGACGGGGGCTTGATGCAACACTCGTACCGACCGGTAACCCATTACGAGCTGCCAATACGGTCATGACTCAGGGGTATGGCGTCGGTACACACGCACCGGCATCCATATGGGGAGCTATCGATCTGGCCATTGACGGAAATGGCGATGGGCAGGCCGATCCTGAAGGAACCTGGAACCATCCGGTCTATGCCACTCATGCCGGTCAGGTAACGATCACTCTCAATAGCTGGCCAGCGGGTAATCACGTCTGGATTGTCAACCAGCTCTACCGCACCGGCTATGCCCACCTCGCCAGTATTGCTGTCAGTGATGGGCAGTGGGTCAAACCTGGTGATGTCATTGGATATGTCGGTTCGACTGGTATGTCTAGTGGGCCGCATCTCGATTATCAGGTCTGGGTATGGCAAGATAACCGGTGGGTCAATCAGAATCCGCTCAATTATCAGGTGTTTGAACAGCCAACCCGCTAAATTCATAATCACATTTTCGAGAAGGTACTTCCGGTAATCGGCAGGACTTTTCAACGTTTTCCCGCTACCTGGCGTGGAATGACCCGTCCGCCGTGCGTGTAGTAGCATGTCCCGTTCTGACGGTACTCTTCCCCCTAGACTCGCCGATGATGCGTGTGACCGCAGCAGGCGGGAAGGGTTCCCCATCCTCGCAAGCGGAGCCTGGGGTGGTAGTATGCTGGTGCGCCAAACGGATGGTTGCCGACAATGAGCTTATCCGAATAATCGGTCATCATATCACGACATATCACGACGGATGAACCTCGTCAATGGATGTACAACGATGCACGAGAAGGGACGAGGCGACGCCTCACTCCTACAAGAATCCACGACGATGGTCACGGAAAACCTATCCGACCTATCCTGTCGCAGCAGCAGATTCGGTTGGGACGCAGCGGCGCTGCGCCCGTCCATCCATCGGTAGTTTGCATCCGTTGCCCTGTGAGACGGGTTTTCAGATAAGAACTACACTACCATAGGCCGAGGGCTTGTAGCCCGTATGCGCAGATAACCGCGTGGATCGAGAGTCAGCGGTAGCCGATGAGTGATGTTCTTCGGGGTTGCTCTACCGCTGAACCGCTCAGTCATCAGATGTACGCCAAAGCAGAGAACTCTGAAAAGCCTCGGCTTATCCCTCTCACGTAGACTGAATATTCGTGCGTTTTCTCGTCCCTGACGCCAAAAGTCAGTAAAAACAGGACCAACTCCTAACCCCTCAGTCACGTTTTCAGAAAACTTTCTGCGACGGCGATTGCTCAAGCTCAAGGATTGCTTGCCTCGCCAGCGTTGGCTTCGGGCTGTACTCATAGGTGGCAGGCTGATCAGCATCAGCAGCGCGATGAGCCTCGTGTACTATACCATTTTGAAGATCGCCACAGGCCATCTCATATCTACCACACCTGCTTAACAATTCAGCGAGGCGAGCCTGAAGTTGACCACGCATCGCAGCCGGGCAAGCTGGAACCAGGCGTGACGCCTGAGCAATGCAGGTTTCAGCTTTAACACGCTGCCCCTGGTCAAGTAAATGAGTGGTCAATGCACAATAAGCGATCACGCGATCTATCGGACGGCGAGCAGCATTGATTGCGTATTGCAGGTAATTCTCAATCTGATCGTTCATCTTCATACCACCGTTCATTTCTACAGTTCCTACACCTACATCTGACATAGGCTTGCATATCGTATCGCTAAGCTGAATAAGCATGTGGAATTGTTCAGATTCGATTAATGCCTCAATTACTGCCACAATCAAGGCTCCATGGATGACTGCATCTCTGGGATCGATCTGGTATACCTGCCAAAAATATCTGACTGCGACTCGCGGTCGATTGAGAGCCAGGGCACTTATCCCTGAAAGCCAACGAGCTTCGATAGCAAAGGGATTGAGCCATTTGATAATCTGGGCCAACTGCATCGCTTCGTGGTATTGTCTCCGAACCAGACACTGTTTTGCCTGAGCGGTAAGGAGCAACCGAACCATCAGCCAGAGACTGAACAACCCGCAAAGGAATATGTTTATGAAGGCCACCCCTCTCAGCACTATCCACAGCGCTGTCACGACAATAATGGGCAATTCAGGCCAGCGTAGAAACATTCGCCTGGGCCGGTAGCGAGCGAGAAGCTCTGGCAGAGACGGTTGTCCATCAGGTTGTTGCGTGCCCATAGCTACTCCTTCGCGCGAGCGATATAGTCCAGACAAAGCAAGGACTACACCATGTCTGTAGTTTGGTTGACCCAACGTCGCTAGATCATTCACTCCTGCAATCCATCGTCATACGATACGGCTACGTACAGCATAACAGGCAGATGTGACAACTACGGTCACATTGGACGAAACTTTTTCACAATCTCCGGCTCACGGAGTAGTTTTTCATCGAGCGTTCCGGTACATGGCGAAGACATCGTATGATCCTTTCGTTGGTGGCTGAAGTGAGTTGTATCGACCGACCGTCATCCTCGCTCTACCTAAAGAGACGTCGTTCAGACCACGTTTTCAGCACGAATGTTGCCAGGTAATGAATGTCCCTCCAATCTCCGAATGGCAGCGGAGGAGGGCCAGAGAAAGGTGAGGGAGTGCCAGGTCAACGGCAAGCCATCAGTCGGCGATCAACACACCCGCGCTTTCCTGCTTGCAGGCGGGATAACATCTGTTCAGCGTCACACCAATCTGATAGCGGAACGAAGCGAGGACCTGCATCGCTAATAGCGGGATGGATTGGTGAGGCAGTCAGCAGAAAAACGAAGCGCGGAGCAATGTGCTCCGCGCCGTTCGTATGGTGGAGATGGGGGGAGTCGAACCCCCGTCCAGAGAGCTAGACCGCAGACATCTACAGGTTTAGCCCCTCGCTTGATCTCGCCCGCAGTCGCACGAGTGGCAGAGCGACCGTTGGGCCAGCCTGATGTCTTAGCCGATAGCGTCCAGGCTTGCGCTACCGGAGCACCCGACTGATGACGCTCGACCTACAACCATCGGGGGAGCTGTAGCGAGCGCGCCGCTATATCTTAAGCGGCGAGGGCCAGCCGAGGCTGAACCCGAGTGTTGGTGTTGGCAGTTGTTGCCTTGCCCCTTTTACGTGACTGGGCGACACGACCTGCAGTCTACGATGTTCACTCCCTGTCGAAACCAGAGCATCCCCGCAGCCGTATTGATAGTATAGCTCGTTTCAGTGCGATGTCAATCGGTCTTGCGATAGAAATTTGTTAATGACGATTGCACGTTCGTTATCAAGCAACGCAAAACCGATTATAATATGTCCAATATCTCCCGTGCGGTTGCCTGGAATCTGAAGTGAGCGCGAGAAATTGACCGGTGTAGAGTATTCGTCTCACCGTGTCTCACGAATGATCAGCCGGTGTCTACAAAGACCGGGTAACATTCCACACTTCGCGCCATTCGCTTCCTGCCGGGAAGCAGGAGGGCAACGAACCTACGTGCACGATACTGCCGACGATAGGAAGGAGCGCACTATGCACATGTACGAGCTTGGCCTGGAGAAGAACGCGGCAAACTACACACCCTTAACCCCCCTCTCATTCCTTAAGCGGACGGCGATGGTGTATCCCAATCTACCGGCGATTATCCACGGCGAGCGTCGTTATACCTGGTCTCAGGTGTACGAGCGAACCCGGCGATTGGCCTCGGCACTGCGTGCAATCGGCGTGGGATACCGCGATACAGTGGCAGCAATCCTGAGCAATACACCTGAGATGTATGAATGCCACTTTGGGGTACCGGGCGCTGGCGCCGTTCTTAACACCATTAACGTGCGTCTCGATGCCGCAACCATTGCTTTCATTCTCAACCACGGTGAAGCCAAAGTCTTGATTACCGACCGCGAATTTGCGCCGGTTGTCAAAGCTGCGCTTGAGCTGCTTGATCGGCCAATCATGATCATCGACGTCGATGACCCGATGTACACCGGTCCTGGCGACCGTTTGGGAACCGTTGATTATGAAGCGTTTCTTGCCAGTGGTGATCCTTCATTCGATCTCATCTATCCGCCTGACGAATGGGAAGCGATTACGCTTAACTACACCTCCGGCACGACCGCAAATCCGAAGGGTGTCGTCTATCACCACCGTGGTGCCTACCTCAATGCGCTCTCGAACATTGTGTCGTGGGGAATGCCTCACCACGCCGTGTACCTATGGACTCTTCCTATGTTCCACTGCAACGGCTGGTGTTTTCCCTGGACAATGGCCGCTAACGCGGGAACGAATATTTGTCTGCGTAAAGTCGATGCAGCAGCGATCTGGCATGCTATCGAGACATACCGCGTAACGCATTACTGTGGTGCGCCGATAGTGCATTCAATGATTGCAAATAATGCGCCACCGCACTGGCGCGAAGGGCGCGGTACCCATAAAGTCAGTGGCTTGATTGCCGCCGCTCCGCCACCGGCTGCCGTATTGCAGGCAATGGCCGAGATTGGTTTTGATATTACCCACGTCTACGGTCTGACCGAGACCTACGGTCCGGCAGCGGTTTGCGCCAAACAACCTGACTGGCACACACTGCCGATCGCAGACCAAGCGCATCTCAACGGTCGGCAAGGAGTTACCTATCACGCCCAAGAGGCCATCAGTGTCCTTGATCCGACTACGATGCAACCGGTACCCTGGGATGGTCAGACAATGGGTGAAGTGATGTTCCGCGGCAACATTGTGATGAAAGGATACCTCAAAAATCCAGCCGCCACCGAAGCGGCCTTCCGTGATGGTTGGTTCCATTCAGGCGATCTAGCCGTGGTGCATCCCGATGGCTATATCAAGATTACCGACCGCGCAAAGGATATTATCATTTCAGGTGGCGAAAACATTTCGTCTATCGAGGTTGAAGATGCGCTCTACAAACATCCAGCGGTGATGCTGGCAGCCGTGGTCGCCGCACCCGACCCGAAATGGGGTGAGGTTCCTCACGCTTTTATCGAGCTACGAGAAGGAGTAACGGTGACCGAGGAGGAGTTACAGCAACATTGTCGGCGCTTTTTGGCCGGGTATAAGATACCGAAAAAGTTTACATTTGGCCCGCTACCGAAGACCTCAACCGGTAAAATCCAGAAGTTTATTCTGCGCGAACAAGCCCGTTCACGCCAGGCAATCGCCGAGGTGTGAAACGTGAGCTAGCAAGCAGTATGTTCCTCGCAAGGGCGGGTTTGGTATATGGGTTTGTAAAGTTTTTCTGTATCCGGCAGTAGTGAGGGAGAAGAGATAAAGATAGGGAACGGGAGCGAGCGGTTCCCAACCCGTTCGCAGCACGCGCAGAGGCGCGCAGCTTCCCGTTCCGACCGGTCTGCCCAACAACACCCTGTTGTCTTGTCAATCATACACGACGCGCCAAGTTACCCCCCCCCACAAGGGGGGGCCTGGGAGAGTAATGGAGCGCTGATGCGCCAACCAGTGGGTTGCTATGCACCGCACAACGCGAGCCAATGGCCCGCGATCCTAGGCAAGCGGCGCTGGTCGGGGATCGTCATCAGCGGGTTCGTGATGTTCGTCAGTCGCTCTCCGTTGTTGAACAGTTCACGCATCGCGTGCAACCTCAAGCTGAACACCTCGAAACGCCCTGGGTTTTGAACCTGCCTGTACCGTTCTCTACTACTAGTACTGCGCAAAGAATTTTCAAGATCACGCTGACCTCACATCGTGTTTTCATCAATCCGTAATCTCTCCCCATCCCCTCTATTTGACGCTCAGAATGGGCTATGGTACGATCCATCTGCCTTTAATACAGCCCCGTGAGGCTGTGAAGGAGATGTTTCATGAACAACCGCTTCCTCAAGCTGATCATGCCGCCTTGCCCATTCCTTTGCCCGTGGGCAGGGTTTTTTGTGCGCAGTCCGTTAGTTGCGGAGGAAGGTATGAGCAACGAAAAACAGATCCTATCGGCAGATGAGATCCGACGCGCCCTCGTGCGTATTGCCCATGAAATTGACGAGCGCAACGGCGGTCTGCGTAACGTAGCTCTCGTCGGGATTCGGAGTCGCGGTGTACCGCTGGCCGAACGGATTGCAGCAGCCATCGCCGATTTTGATGGTACGCGAGTGCCGATTGGTCAACTCGATATTACGCTCTACCGCGATGATCTCAAGCTGCGTGGCCCGGCTCCGCGAGTACGTAAGACCGATGTGCCTTTTGATATTACCGGAAAAACGGTCGTACTGGTAGATGATGTTCTGTTTACCGGTCGCACCGTGCGCGCAGCACTCGATGCGATTGCCGATCTCGGACGCCCGGCCCGTATTCAGTTAGCCGTTTTGATTGATCGTGGTCACCGTGAATTGCCCATTCGTGCTGACTTTGTCGGTAAGAATGTGCCGACCGCGCTCTCTGAACGGGTAATGGTACGCCTACGTGAAACCGACGGGGTTGATGAAGTTGTGATCCAGCGAGGTACCGTCAATGATTGAACAACGTCGTCATGTGATCGATCTTGATGATTTCAGTGCTACCGAGATTGAAGAGATTCTCGAAACGGCTGAAAGTATGCGTGAGGTGTTGGGGCGCGAGATCAAGCAAGTGCCAGCCTTACGTGGGAAGACGGTCGTCAATATGTTTTTTGAAGAGAGCACCCGTACCCGCATCTCCTTTGAGCTGGCAGCGCGAGCATTGTCGGCGAATGTGGTGGCTTTCACCGCTCGCGGAAGCAGTGTTGAGAAGGGCGAATCGCTTGTTGATACGGTGCGAACGTTGCAAGCCCTGGGAGCCGATATTATCGTTATGCGGCACAGCCAATCGGGTGCCCCCTATCTGGTAGCCCGCCACTTTCGTGGCTCGTTGATTAACGCTGGTGATGGTCGCCACGCTCACCCTACGCAGGCCCTGCTTGATCTCTACACGATGCGGAGTCGCTTTGGTCAGATCAGGGGGCTTAAGGTCGTGATCGTGGGCGATATTTTACATAGCCGGGTAGTACGTTCTAACCTGTGGGGGCTGACTCGACTGGGCGCCCACGTGACCCTGTGTGGCCCGCCAACGCTCATTGGGCCAGCAGCGTTCTGGACAGCAACATGGCCCCAGCTACGGATTGCGCACGAACTAGACCCGTTGCTGCCCGATGCCGATGTCGTGATGGCATTACGCTTGCAGAAGGAACGGATGCAGAGCGGATTGTTACCGGCGTTACGCGAGTATACCCGCATCTACGGCCTGACTGCCGAACGCCTAGCCCGTTTACCGGCTCATGCAATCGTGATGCATCCTGGCCCGATGAATGAGGGAATTGAGATTTTTCCTGAAGTGGCAACCGCATCCCCATCGGTTATCGAAGAGCAGGTTACCAATGGGGTTGCCGTCCGTATGGCGTTACTCTATCGGATGGCCGGTTGAAAGGGAGGTTTCATGCGCTATCTCATCAAAAATGGCACGATCATTGACCCGGCCAATCGTGTAGCCACTATCGGCGATATTCTGGTTGCCAACGGCAAAGTTGAGCGCTTGTACGATCTGGCCGATCTCCACAGCGACCGCGAACCGGTTTCACCCGATACTGAAGTGATTAACGCACGCGGTTGTGTCGTAGCACCTGGCTTTACCGATCTGCACACCCATCTCCGTCAACCGGGCGAAGAACATAAAGAGACCATTGCTAGTGTAAGTGCAGCGGCTGCGGTTGGTGGCTTTACAACACTGTGCGTGCGACCGACGACCCGCCCTACTCCTGACAACGCTGCTACCATTCGTCAGTTGCGTGAACTAACTGCCCAGTGGGCCAGAGTACGGATCGATCTCATCGGCGCCCTTACGCTCGGGAACGAAGGTCAAGTCTTGAGCGAGATGCGCGAGCTGGCAGAGGCAGGTTGTATCGCGTTTAGTGATGGCGGGCGAACGATTACGAATTCTGCCCTGATGCGAAATGCCCTATCGTATGCCGCTGCACTTCGCCTACCGGTCATGGTGAGTTGTCAAGACCCATATCTGGCGGCTGGCGGCGTTGCTCATGAAGGGGCAGTCAGCGTGCGCCTCGGCTTGCCAGGCATCCCTGCCGCTGCCGAAGAGGCCATCGTGGCTCGTGATATTGCGCTTGCCGAAGCAACCGGCGCTCACCTTCACATCAGTCGGGTAAGTACCGCCGGTAGTGTCGCACTGATTCGGGCAGCACGGGCGCGGGGCGTTCACGTCACTGCCGAAGTGACACCCCATCACCTGACCCTGACCGACCGCTGGTTACTCGGTTGGCTCGAAGAACGGCTTGAAATCGAGAGCGGACGATCCGGCGCTCACCCCGATCTGAGCCTGCCGTCATGGCTTAATCCCGCTCTTCTGCCGCCATACGATAGTTCGACACGGGTTGATCCACCATTGCGCAGCATTGAACACGTTGAGGCACTGGTTGAAGGGCTACGCGATGGGGTTATTGACGCCATCGCGATTGATCATGCCCCCCACGCGCTGGTAGACCGCGATTGCGAATACGGGCTTGCTCCGCCTGGTATCAGTGGCCTGGAAACCGCACTGGCCTTAACGTTGACCCTCGTTCACCGTGGAGAGATGGACATCGTCAACTTGATTGCCAAACTCACCGAAGGACCAGCTCAAGTCCTCAACCGTTCACCGGCCAATCTCCGACCTGGCGCAACTGCCGATATTGTTATCTTCGATCCTGAACGGAGTTGGGTTGTTGAACCTGAGCACTTTGCGTCGAAGGGCCGCAATACACCACTGCGCGGGCAGCGGTTAAAAGGACAGGTGATGCTCACTATGGCCGCCGGCAAAATCATCTTCCGCCGCGACGATTTTGGTCGCCAGGCCCAGGCTGCACCCCAACCTTCACGACTGGAAGGAATCCTGGGTTCGGAATGAACTGGCAGCAAGCAATTCGGTTATTCGTAAGCCGGTTCGGTTCGATGAGGAGAGAAGTCACCTGCCTGACGCGGCAGCAGAGTCAGCAGTTGCCAGAGAGGGGAACTTCTATCCCCTCTCGTCATCGCCATTATGAAACGTTAGTTTTCTGGTCGTATGGTCGTTAGAGCCTGATCAGAAATCTGAATTTCTGACCTGACTCGTAAGGAAATGTTCTCACTGTTATTCAAACGAGCACGTGCTTCATCCCATAGCCCATCACCTTACGGTGAAGGACAATTGACCCCAGGCCAGCACTGTCGTTCCAGATCCCACAAGTATGGTACACCGGTATCGAACCACTCGGTTTTGGTCTCGCACATAGCGTTAAACATCTCATCAGTGATATACACCTTCGAGATCATGTAGTGATCGTCCCAGATTTTTTGATCGCGGATACTGGTGCAGTGACCACCGATATACCCTGGCATCGATGCTGCATTGAGCTGTAATTCCGGAATAGTACGGAAGCGAATGGTGTTGTAATACAACTTCAACTCCCCATTGATCCATAACTTCACCTCGCCATTAGCCTGACCGGGCGTATTCAGCTTCATCATGATCTGAAAATCGTTCCATTGACCGCCAGCAATGTAGGTAGGCGTACCAATGTTCTGACGCAGTTTCTCACCATAACCGGTCGGCTGGTCGAGGTGATAGCAGTATAGTACCGGTTCACCACAATTGTTCACATTTTCGGGATCAAAACAGCGTCTGGTACCCGCAGAGTTGTCGTACCAGCAGTTCGGCATAATCTGAAGAAAACAACTTGCTTCATTGGTACCATCGGGGTACTGTCCCGCCGGCAACGTAAAGGTGATCGGGTTATGGGCAGATACCACAAATGCTTTAGATTCGCAGGTAAATTGATAGCCAGCCTCGTACTGGCGGTAGAAACGCCAGTAGTAGACATCGCTCCGTGGGAGAGCAAACTTAAATGAGTACAACGGCTCGTGGGTCCCAGCAACATTCTGGAACTGCTGTGCCCAGTTACCCCGGCGTACTGGATTATTCACCGCACTGACATAGTCGCTTGGGTAGGTTTTATAGACTCGATTCGGCAGATACGGTGCAAGGACTGAGGCGGAGTTCCCGCGATTGGCGAGCTGATACCAGTTTGAGCGTTCCATACTACTGGCAAAGACAATACCGTTCGTTGGGTTGAATGCACACACATCACCCGTAGGTGGGGGTACAGGTGTCGTAACAGGCGTAGGTGACGTTGTAGGAGTTTGTACGGTTGTAGGACTTGCCAATGGCGTAGGCGTTGTGCTTGACGATACGTGTTGTACGAGGGGGATGAACACAGAGCTACTACCTGAAGACGCCGTCGTTGCCACAAGCTCCACCATCAGGTAGTCAATAGCACTCGCCTCTGCATTACCATCAGTTTGATAACGGATCAGTATCTCACCATTGGCATTGATGCTATAAGCATGCGGAATCGGCGAATCAATCACGCGATTTGTCCACCGCCAACTTTCTGCACCAGTATTATCGCCTAATTCAACCCAAGTGTTGTTCTGGAAATGACGCAATTCCCACCACCAACGCTGAACCGCTCGTACCGGCCCACGATAATTGACGTGCACACGGATCGCGACGACATCAGCAGGAGTAACACCGCCAGGCAGCTTATAGGTAAACAGACCTTCGTAACCGTCTCCGATTGGATAAAACTCCTTGTAAGCACTTTCCGGCTCACTATTCCATTCTGTCATCTCCAGCCGAGACAACGCTTCCAGGGGAGTATTACTGTGCTGACCTCGCACCGTCTCAAACACAGTAGGCGCCAGTTTTATTGACGTCGGTGTCGTGAGCGTCTGGTTTGAAGATACCGGCACAGTATAGAGCACTAAAACAAGCACGGCTCCCAATATGCAGGCACCTATCAGTGACCTTGGACGCAACCACGAGAAGTGTTTGGCGCGAACCACAATACCCTCTTTTCTTTTCAGACGCGACGCGAGCAGAAATTGCGGGTAACTGCCAAAACAGGCTGAAATTCTCGCAACAATTATAGCAACAGCTTGTTTCTCTACTGAAACCATAACAACAACATCATCATACAAATCAAGCTGTGTCCAATCCCACCAACCGCATGCGTCAGTGTGTGGAAGGCAGTGCACAATAGGATAGTTGCTATCTGAGTTTGGTTATATGACACTCGATGCTGCTTGACAGAATGAGTATAACAACCGCAACTTTCCAACAACTCTCTAACGATCAAATGGCTGCCAGATAATTAAAATGGAAGATGGCGTATGTTATCTCTTATCAGGAAGAACTGTAACGAGGGAGACCTATGACAACCGAACCGTTGACTGAAACCGGACGACAGTCGCATACCTTCAAAGCAGAAGTTCAGCAAGTACTCTATATCCTGGCTCACTCACTGTACACTGATCGGGAAATTTTCTTGCGCGAGCTGATCTCAAACGCTTCCGACGCCATCAATCGGGTACAATTCGAGATGCTGACCAACCGCGATGTGCGCGATCCCGATCTTGAGCCCCAAATTACGATTGAAGTCAACAAAGAGGCACGCACGCTCTCGATCAGCGATACCGGTATCGGTATGACGGCTGAGGAAATGGTTGAGCATTTGGGCACCATTGCTCAATCAGCAGCACGTGCGTTTGTTCAGAAGGCCGGTGAGGTAGCGAAACAAACGGCGAGCGAAATTATCGGTCAGTTTGGTGTCGGTTTCTACTCAGTTTTTATGGTGGCCGACAAGGTAACAGTTGTTTCCCAGTCGTATCGTCCTGATGCGCCGGCAGCAATGTGGGAGTCGAGCGGCGGCGATAGCTTTACCGTTGGTCCGGCGACACGCGAACGGCGCGGTACGACGATTACGATCCACTTGAAAGAGGACGCTGCCGAATTTGCGGATCCCTGGCGGATTGAACAGATTGTACGCCGCCATTCCAATTATGTTGCCTTCCCGATCATGCTCGATGGCCGTCAGATCAACGCACGCACGGCGATCTGGCGGAAAGCGCCGCGTGATGTCACGACCGAAGAGTACAATGACTATTATCGTCAACTTACACTCGATAGTGAACCACCGCTCAGTGTCATTCACATTTCAACCGATGCGCCGGTCGATCTCCACGCCATTCTCTACATTCCCTCACGGCGCGAGCGTGGCATTCTCGAACGACGGATCGAAGGCCAAATCAAACTCTATTCGCGCAAGGTGCTCATCCTCGAAGAAGCGAAGGATCTGCTGCCTGCCTACTTCCGCTTTGTTGAGGGCGTGGTTGATAGCGAAGACCTGCCACTGAATGTATCGCGCGAGAGTGTGCAGAGCGGCACCGCTGGCGGCTCGCCGGTGATGCAACGACTACGTAAGACGCTTACCGGTCGGTTGCACAAAGAACTCAACGATCTGGCCGAACGTGACCCAGAGAAGTATCGCACCTTCTGGAAGGAATTCGGCCCCTTTATCAAAGAGGGTATTGCTACCGATTACGAGCATCGAAATGATCTCCTCAAACTGTTGCGGGTGCAGACAACCAAGAGTGGTGAAGAGTGGATCACGCTAGCCACCTACAAAGAGCGTATGGTGAGCGGCCAAAAGGAGATATACTATCTGATGGCTGCCAGCCGCGAATCCGCTCTGAGCAGCCCTCACCTCGATCCGCTGCGGGCACGTGATATTGAGGTTATCCTCTTCACCGACCTAATGGACGGCTTTATGCTGTCGGGGTTGCGTGAATACGAGGGACTGCGCCTGCGCAATATTGACGAAGGTAACCTTGATCTACCTGGTGAAGTTGAACGTCCAACACCGGTCATTGACGATGAACAATTTACCGCTCTGGCCGAGCGCATCGCCGCTGTGCTCGGCGAACGACTGAAAGAGGTGCGTGCTTCGCAGGTGCTACGTGATAGCCCGGCCCGCCTGGTAGCGGAAGAGGCAGCCTTCGGACGAGAGATGCAACGGATTCAGCAAATCCTTGGTCAGGATGTAAAGCTTGGACCAAGGATTATGGAGCTGAACCCGGCTCACCCGCTCATCGCCGCATTAGCACGTCGGGCGAAGGAAAATCCCAGCGATCCACTGCTGACGCTGGCGGCTGAACAACTGTACGATAATGCGTTGCTGATCGAGGGATTACATCGCGATCCGGCATCAATGGCCCCGCGCATCTTGCGACTCCTCGAACTGGCTGCTGGCGTCACACCAGAGCAGGCGTAAAGGGCCACAAATGGTCACCCATAACCGCCGTGTGATAGGTAGTGCGCCAGAGCAGGTGAAGACGACAACAAGAGCGCAGATACGCTGAGATCGGTAAATACGGGCGAGACGAAGCGGATCGTCTCGCCTCTTCCTCATCTCATACGCTGCTTACATCATCGCAGACGTGCCCGGAATGATAAAATGCCTGTTGCCACGATCGATATTCTTGCCAGTGGACCATTATTGACCATTCAGGATGGCGGTCGCCTAAAGACACGTCGTTACGGCGTGCCGGTCGGTGGAGCGATGGACCGGTTTGCCCTGGCAGCGGCCAATCAACTGGTGGGTAACCCGGCTCATGCCCCAGCGCTTGAACTCACTGCCGGTGGGGTACAGATACGTTTCAATGCGACGATGCTGATCAGCCTGACCGGCGCCGATCTTCAGGCGCAACTCAATGGGCGTCCACTGGCACCCTGGCAGAACACGCTTGCCTTGCCAGGCAGCCTGCTGATCGTACACAGACGGCGCGGTACGTGGGGTGGGCGGGCTTATCTGGCAATCGCTGGTGAGCTTGAAGCTGAATGGGCAGTTGGTGGTGCTGGCACTTGTCTATCCGGTGGGTTTGGCGGCTATCAGGGACGATCGCTACGCTCCGGCGACCAGATAAGCGTGCGTTTGCCTTCTCTCCATCACTACTACAAACCGCGCTGGTGGCCGATTGATCGCCGACCTCCATATCGCGCTCAACCGTGCCTGCGCGTCTTACCTGGCCCTCAACACGATATGCTACCTGAAGCATGGCAACAATTGCTCAATCAATCATTTTCTATCGACCAGGCGGCCAACCGGCAGGGGTATCGCTTGCATGGATCAACGCTCCCGCATCACCAGCTCTCGTTGCCATCATTCGGTGTCGTACCGGGAGCGATCCAGCTCCCACCTGATGGTCGTCCGATCTTACTGATGGCCGACGCCCAACCGACCGGTGGCTACCCGGTGATCGCCGTCGTCATCAGTGCCGATCTCCCACTGGCAGCGCAACTCTTACCCGGCGACCGTCTGTCTTTCACCGAAACCAATCTGGAAACTGCGCACAAGGCTCTGGCCGAACAAGCCGCATGGCTCGCCCTCGGCCCAGCAGATGAAGAGAGCGACTGGCTGTTGAGTGAGGCGGGAGCGCTAGGGTGAGGAGTGAGAGATAAGCGGCTATCCGGAAAATCCTGGTGGTAAGGCTATTCAGAGTTCTCAGCTTCAGCCTCTCATTAAACCATTCGAGATAGGGAGTAACAACCGCGCAACACCGACGAACATAGCCCATCGGGTGCGCGGGCTGCTGATCCGCATTGTACAGTGCGTGTAAAGCCATCGGTTCGCGTATCAGCTCATTACCTGCACTTGCTGCGCTATGAAGATTGCGCTGACAATGAAAGACACCTCTGCCAGCGAACGATTTACGCCATAATAGCAATCATCGCATTGCTGAGCACCAACACCAGAATTATCCCAAGTGCCGAAGGCCCTGTCCAACGTCCGAGACGGGCAAAGGGAGTACGCACTCCCATTAAAATATGCGCAACGACAGCGGTAACCAAACCTAGCAAGGGATGCAAAATGAAAGGGAAAGTAAGGAAATAGTTGACACCGGCAAAAATACCAACCAACCAGTAGATCAAACCTAACGTTGCCTGAATATCGATCAAAACCGGAAAGATACGGGTCACAAGACTGCGGGGTGCCCCAGGCCGGTATGTAAACGCCAGATAAATTGCTGCTGCAACAATAATAACCGCTAACACCTCACGACCGAATATCGCGTGAATGGAACGAACAGTAGCGAAGATCGGATCCATACGGAATCACTCCTTTAAGCAATGAACGATGGTTGCACTGATGAGAAGGTTGTCTGTGCCCCCATAACCAGGGCTACAGTCACCAAGCTCATTGTACAAATCTTCACAAGTAGCGTCAAATAGGTTCATTCTGGCGAATGCGGCGATAGAGCGCTTCGGTTTCGGGAAGTGGTTCGATCCCAAGTTCTTCACGCAATGCCTGCACACAGCGCGTATACGAACGCATAGCCTGAGAACGACTACCGGCACGGGCATGGGCCCGCATCAGCAGTTGATAGGCCTCTTCATAGCACCGATCACGACGTAGCACCTGTTCGGCGATTTGAATGGCTTCGTTATGACGACCCTCGGTACTGAGTTGCTCTGCATACGCAATCGCCGTCGCCAGATACCGCGCCAACAGGCGTTCACGCTCTTCTATTGTCCACGGATCGTACAATGCCTCGGCAAGATAATCACCCCGATAGAGTTGGAGGGCTGCCTGCGCACTCCGGCGGGCAAAATCGGGATCGGTGCTCGTTAATGCGCCACTGGCGCGTAGTTCAAACTCATCAACATCGATCCACACCCCAAATGAAGGGGCAAAACTGTACGCCAGCCCTTGCCGACGAATGAAGAAGGGCGGCACTCGTGGCGGACGATGCGGTTCGAGCGCTGTATTCAGGGTATTAAGCGTTACTTTGAACTGACGCTCCGCAGCTTCCAGATCGGCTTCCGGCCAGAGCCAGGCACAAATCTGTTCGCGTTGGATCCAATTCCCGCGCATTGTGAGCAATAACTGGAAGAGCTGCCGTGCCTTTTCCCGTTGCCACTCACGGGCCTGAATCTCTTGATTGCCACGCCAGACCCGAAATGCCCCTAGCATCTGTACTCGCAGGGTAAACCCCGGATGGTAGTCGTCAACCGTCTCATCAGACGCAATCGAGGGAAATCCCTGTCGCAAGAGATGAACTGCAACCTCGCGATACGCAGGCAGTGAGCGTGCTCGTAACAATAATGGCACCAGTGCAGCAATATCTCGGGGACCAAAGAGACTGGGGCCAATCAAGACACTCTCGTATCCGTATTCAACCGCTTCCTGCATCACCTGTGCGACTAGCGGCTCTACGGCGGTCGTTCGACCTGAGCGTAACGCGGCTAATGCCCGCCAGAGGTGCACTAGAAACAAACCAAACGCATCACGACCGGTCTGAAACCGTTGTTCGGCCTGATCGAGCCATTCATAGCCACGTGGATCACCCGCTGCCAGGTTTACACTACCCAACGCCAGCAAAATCAACGCGGCAACCCATTCATCACCGGCAGACGCCGCCAGCAAGAGTCCTTCACGAGCATCAGCCTCAGCACGAGCCAGGTCACCGGCGTGACCGTGTAACAGCGTCAGCCCCAAATAGCCCTCAGCGCGGGTTCGAGGCACACTCACCTGTTGCAAAAGCCGTAACCCTCGACTATAGTGCTGGCGTGCGGCCTGATCATCGCCACGGGCAATGACCTGATAGGCGTGACCAAGGCGTAACTCGGCGATAGCTTCAGTCACCGGATTATTGCTCTGCTGAGCTTCACTCAACATACGATGCGCGAAAGCCAGTGCCTGGGGGCCAATGCCAAGCATAGCACTGATCAGCGCCAACAGTAACAGCGGTTCTCGATGAGCCGTTGCCCGCATCAGCGGTTGTTCATTCCAAAGCCGTTCTTCGAGGAGTTGACGGGCCTCACGTAGTCGTCCAGAACGGAGCAATAAGCGCGGTTGCAACGGCTCAACCCGCGCTTGATAGAACTCGACCAGCCCATGCTCACGCGCCAACCGGTACGCCGTCTGAACGAGCCGCTGACCAACCCCAGGCCGACCACGGTTCGTCCAATTTTCGGCCTGCATCAACAACAGTTCGATCCGCTCGGCAGCGTATTGTTGTGGTAACAACTTGAGAGCACGACGGAGAAGTTCGGTCGCCGGAGCTGGCTGAACTGTATCGAGGTAGATTGCAGCTTGGCCTCGTAGACAACGTGCCTGCCCTAGCGGATCATTCAGAGCTGCGAATGCCCGTTCAGCACGCCGATACGCGGCTAACGCTGCTTCCAGACGATTTAGTTGATGCAGCGCCGCTGCCTGAATCTCAACCAGTTCGGGCACTTCATCACTTACCAGCGATAATCGACGCATCCAATCAAGCACTGCTTCAGCACGTCGTTCGGCAAGCAATTGACGAGCCAGGGGCAGAAATGTCGTCACAGCCGTCGGATCACCGGCAGCAATCTGATGGTAAAGTGCGCTCTCGTGATCGCCGCGCTGTTGAAAGTATGCTGCTGCACGCCGGTGAAGCTGTGGCCACTCTGGATCGGCAGCAGCCCGACGTGTCAACCAGGCTGCGATAATGGGTTGAAACCGCAGACCCTGTTCACCAAACGGTTCAACAAAGAGACGACGACGACGCAACTCGGTCATCAGCAGCGACGCCTGAAGTGAGGGATCGAGCGCAGTACAAATGTCGGGATCAATCCAGCGGAGACCGGCGCTTCGTTGCAGACAACGTTGTAGCGGTGCAGGGAGCGACGCCAACACTTCACGTTCGAGATATTCATCAAGCGCGGGGGCTGGCTGATCGCGCAACCCTAACGCACGCCGCCAATCAGGTGCATCGAGCGCGATACGGAGAGCCAGCGCCCAACCGGCACTCAGCGTAAGTAACTCGTCGAAATCAGGTGGCAACGGACGACCGGCTTGCTGCCAGAGCGCAGTTGCTTCATCAGCAGTAAAAGCAAGATCAGTTGGCTCGATCACTAATGCCTCACCTCGTAGACGTGCAGTAGCAATCAACGGTGAGTCAGGCTCACGGCGTCCAGACAACACCAGGTGCAAACGCGGAGGTTGGGCAACGATCAGCCGTTCGATCAATGATCGCAGCTCTGGCTGCTCATCGATATAGTGAGCATCGTCAATGACCAGGAGGGTCTCATCATCGAGTTCACTGGTTAAGGCATTAATGAGCGCGTCAATCGTTAACGGTGGATTGGGATCGGCAAACGACACCATCCGGCTCAACGCAGCCACCAGATGGCGAAGGAGACTGCGCGGATCATCACCGGCATCAGCACGACACCAGGCTGCCGGCCAGCCACCCTGTGTAGCCAGCATCGCTAAGGCGACCGTCTTACCACTTCCAGGAGGCGCCACGACAATGGTAAGCGGTGCCTCGAGAGCTATTGCGAGAAGCTGATCGACACGCCCACGACGCACCCGGTGTAACGGCGCTGGCGGCGGCAGCAGACGGGGTCGCAAAAGAGATTCGTTGTACTCACCTGTAACCGTTTGTGATACCATGAGAGAGGCAGAGATCTTCGTCGCTCAACCATAACCGTTAATGCTTGTCTATTGTACACAGGGTCAGATACAATGTCGAACAACAACGAAGAACACCGACATCCAACATCCGATCGACCCGTAACACCCGATCTAACCGATCCGATGTTCCAGTCGATCCGGGCGTGGAACGACCTCCTTGCCGCCAGTACCGATATGGCATTCGACCTGGTTCTGAAGAACTGGGATTACAGTCGAAGTTTGCGCCATTCTACCGAACAGGCTGTTGCCGACGCGATTCGCACCCAGCAACGCCTGAGCCAGGAAATGTTGCAGGCGTGGCAGGGATACGTAGGAGACATTCAATCTATCATCCGACGCATGCGCAAATAATCGCGTCAGCAACGCGGTACCGTTTACATATACACGCCGCCGTTCACGTTGATCTGTTGGCCGCTAATGTAATCACCATCGGCGGCAAGAAAGACAACGGCTTTAGCAATCTCTTCAGGCAATCCAAACCGTCCCATGGGGATACGGGCCTTGATTTGTTCCTGAATCTGCTCAGGTACCTTGGCCAACATATCGGTGATTGTAAAGCCGGGAGCCAATGCGTTGACGGTAATGTTATATTTCGCCAGCTCTAGCGCTGCCGTCTTGGTAAAAGCAATAATGCCTCCTTTTGAAGCTGCATAGTTGGCCTGACCGAAATTCCCGGCTTGCCCAACAAACGAGCTGATGTTGATGATCCGACCGTATTTCTGTTCGATCATTGGCTGCATAACCGCCGTTGTGCAATAGTAAACGCTGTTGAGATTATTTTGGATAACCGTGCTCCAATCCTCGTCAGTCAACTTGCGCAACGTGCGGTCACGAGTAATACCGGCATTATTGACCAGAATATCAACCCGACCCCACCGATCAAGGACTTGCTGAACCATACGCCGTGCTTCATCAGCCTGACTAACGTTAGCCTTGATTGGCATGGCTTCGCCATTATTGGCAATAATTGTGTTCACCACCTCCTGTGCCGCTGCCTCACTACTATTGTAATTAACAGCGACTTTTGCCCCTTCGGCGGCCAAAGCCAGCGCGATTGCCCGCCCAATACCTCTTGAAGCACCTGTCACAATCGCCACCCGACCGGTCAACTTTCCCATTCTTGCCTCCCCAACGCATGATTGTGTTTGTATTCCTTGAGCCGATGGTAGCAATCGCAGCACCACCGGCTCGAACCTCACAATTGTAGCACACCTACATCCGTTCAAATATCGCGGCAATACCCTGTCCACCGCCAATACACATGGTCACCAGAGCATACCGTCCCCCGATCCGATGCAACTCGTGGATCGCCTTCACCGTGAGGATACAACCGGTAGCACCAATTGGGTGGCCGAGCGAAATGCCGCTGCCGTTAGGATTCGTGCGATCTGGCGGTAATTCTAATTCGCGCATCACCGCCAATGCTTGCGCAGCAAAGGCTTCATTGACTTCAAAGAGATCGATATCTGCGATCCGTAGGCCGGTGCGTTCGAGCAAGCGGCGCACGGCTGGCACCGGGCCAATACCCATATATTTGGGTTCGACTGCCGCGTGACTATACCCTACCAACCGCGCCAACGGCTTGTAGCCACGTCGCTCGGCAGTAGCCCGCTCCATCAATACTACGGCAGCAGCCGCGTCGTTGATACTCGAGGCATTACCGGCCGTCACCGATCCGTCCTTCAAGAACACCGGTCGGAGTTTCGCCAGTTTATCGAGGGTTGTATCGCGTCGTACCCCTTCATCCACCGTGAACGCAGCCGTTCCCCCCTTCACTTTAATCTCAACCGGCACAATCTGACCGGCAAAGCGCCCTTCATCAATAGCGCGTGCAGCCCGCATATGGCTCTCGTATGCCAGTTGATCCTGATCTTCACGGCTAATACCCCACTTCGCAGCCACGTTTTCAGCCGTTACCCCCATATGGCAATCGTCGAACGGATCGGTCAGGGCGCCGACCATCATATCGACCACCTTCGAATCGTTCATCCGCGCACCAAAGCGCATTGCCGGGAGGCTATACGGCCCACGGCTCATACATTCCGCACCACCTGCGACCGCCGCTTCAACATCACCCTGCAAAATGTACTGAGCTGCCGAAACAATAGCCTGCAAACCACTGCCACACAGCCGGTTGAGCGTCAACGCCGGTGTTTCTACCGATAAACCACCACGAACGGCTGCATAGCGGGCCATATACATATCGTGCGGTTCAGTATTGATCACGTGCCCAAAGACCACATGACCAATCTCATCAGGTTGAACACCAGCCCGTGCCACTGCCTCGCGGGTAACCAATGCTGCCAGCTCGGTAGGGGGATGATCTTTCAGACTACCGCCAAACGTTCCAATAGCCGTGCGCACGCCGCTAAGCACTACGACTTCGTGCTTCTCACTCATGACAACCTCCTTGCGACGGATCGCCAGGCGACTCCGCCGGTTACTTGCCGAACTTCAAGGAACGATTACAATTATATCAGTATCAGCAACATGTTTTATACTAAATATCCGCAGGTGGTGGGTGTCGAAAAAACGTCTCGAGGATGATGAGCACGTTCAGGCTGTACACCCCTTCTGAAGAGGGAGGGTAGCCGTGCGTCGGATCTTCAGGGAGGGCCTGAACGTGGCTGCAAAATATGTAAGAGTTAAAAACGACGATCTCGGAGAGCCGATGCGGTCCTCAAGGGCAAAATGCCCTCGCTTCCGCAACAATGTGCGCAAGAGTACCTCGCGTCTGTCGCGATACAAGCACCTAGTGCTTTGTTATGTTAGATTTTGTTCTTTTACAACCGGATACAGACGCCTGAGTTTGATACGGGCATCGGCGGTGGTGAAGTGCCATACGACCTTACTGCACGCCTTATTGCGACGCTCCTCCC